>Ga0268266_10001067_pt1 | contig 34352 bp, 30 predicted proteins | sample KBSS13metaG_FD_190356 | JGI IMG/M metagenome (GOLD analysis project Ga0268266, IMG submission 190356) | Switchgrass rhizosphere microbial communities from Kellogg Biological Station, Michigan, USA - KBS S1-3 metaG (SPAdes) (version 2) | ecosystem: Host-associated > Plants > Roots > Rhizosphere...
TGGAAATGATTGTGGCCCAGGGTGGTGGGCAGGCGGCGGCTGCGCCGGCTGCGGCCCCCGCTGCCGCACCTGCACCTGCCGCTGCGTCCGCGCCCGCTGCTGCCGTGCCTGCTGCTGCGGCCGGTGTTGGGCGGTGGAGCATTGAATTTCGTGCGTTGCCGGAATTGCTGTTGCGCGGTAACGACCCGATTGCCATTTTTGCCAGCCTGGCCGAGCTGGGCAAGTTGACCGTGACTGCCAACATGGAGGCGGTGCCACGCCTGCGGTCGATCGATGCCGAGCGTTGTTATCTCAAGTGGACGCTGGAGCTCGAGTCGGATTGTGCGCGTGAGCAGGTTGATGCTGCGTTTGAGTGGGCGGCGGTGGATTGTGAGCTCGCGATTGCGCGAGTCGATGCCGGGGCGGCGGCGCCAACCTCCGAGGCACCGGCCGCCAGTGCGGCGGCAACGGCTGATGGCGGTTCACCGGCTGCTGCTGGCGCGGCTCCGGCGGCGAGCGCAACTGCTGCTGCCGCGACGACGCATGCCGACGGCGGCGCACACGCAGTCGCAGCGGGCGCGACAGCTCAACCGGTTGCGCAAGCCAACAGCGGCGCGGCGCCGGCATCAAAGCCGACGGAATCCAAAGAGGCCGCGAAAGGCGGGGGTGAGCACAGCTCCATCCGCGTCAGCATCGAGAAGATCGACGAGCTCATCAACACCGTGGGTGAGTTGGTCATCACCCAGGCCATGTTGAGCGAGCTGGGCCGCAAGTTGGACGGCTCCCTGGCGGAGCAGTTTCGCAGCGGGCTGAACCAGCTCGAGCGCAACATGCGCGAGCTGCAGGAAAGTGTCATGCGGGTGCGCATGTTGCCCATCAGCTTCACCTTCAGCCGCTTCCCGCGCATGGTGCGCGATCTCGCCCAGCGTCTGGGCAAACAGATCGAGTTGAAGATGACGGGCGAGCAGACCGAGCTCGACAAGACCGTCCTCGAGAAGATCGGCGACCCGCTGGTGCACCTCGTGCGCAACAGCATCGACCACGGTATCGAATCCCCCGAGGCCCGCGTCAAGGCCGGCAAGTCACCCACCGGTATCGTTCACCTGGATGCCTGCCATCGCGGCGGCCACATTGCTGTTGAAATCCGTGATGACGGCAACGGCCTGGACAAAAACCGCATTCTGGACAAGGCCCGCTCGCGCGGCCTGGTCGGTGCGAACGACGTGCTGAGCGACGAACAGGTGCATGAGCTGATCTTCATGCCCGGCTTCTCCACCGCGGAAAAGACCACCGACGTGTCGGGCCGCGGTGTTGGAATGGATGTCGTGCGCCGCAATGTGAAAGAGCTCGGCGGCGAGATCGAGATCGCCAGCGAGCTCGGGAAAGGCTCCCGCTTCATCATTACGCTGCCTCTGACACTGGCCATTGTCGACGGCCAGTCGGTGTCGGTCGGCTCCGAGACCTACATCGTGCCGCTCACCTCGATCATCGAGTCGCTGCAGCTGCAGCCGCAAAGCGTCAACCGGCTGTCCGGGCGCGGCGAGGTGTTCTCGTTCCGCGGCGAATATCTGCCCATTGTGCGGCTGCACGAGCTGTTTGGTATCGAGCCGCGCGCCACCGCCCTGCATGAGGGCCTGATCGTGGTCGCCGAAGGCGATGGCCGCCGCATCGGCCTGTTTGTCGACGAGCTGCTCGGACAACAACAGGTGGTGATCAAGTCCATGGAGGCCAACTACGGTCCCATCGATGGGGTCGCGGGTGCCACGATTCTCGGCGACGGCTCCGTGGCGCTGATCCTGGATCTCTCCGGACTCATTCGTGTGGCCACCCGCAGCGCGCGGGCGGCCTGATCTGCTGCGAGGATTGAAATAGTTATGACCGGCAATTCACAACAGGTGCTGACGTTCGTGCTCGGCAGCGAGACCTACGGTGTCGACATCCTGCGAGTGCAGGAAATACGGGGTTGGTCTTCCGTTACGAAGATCCCGCACGCGCCGCCGCACGTGCTCGGCGTCCTGAACCTGCGCGGTTCCATCGTCCCCATCGTTGATATGCGCATGCAATTCAACCTGGAGCGCGCCGAGTACACGGCAGTCACCGTGATCATCGTGCTTTCGGTTCAGTCGCGTAACGGTAAGCGTGATTTCGGAATAGTCGTCGACGGCGTCTCGGACGTCGTGAACGTCGATGACTCCCAGGTCAAACAAGCTCCGGAGCTGGGCTCGCGCGAAGCGACCGAACACATTCGCGGGCTCATGCCCGTAGCCGACCGCATGGTCGTGCTGCTCGACATCGACAAACTCATCGCCGGGCACTTGCCCAACACTTCAGATTCAATTGCAGAGGTTGCCTAAATGGCCAGTAAACGTAAGACCGCCCCCGTCAAGTCGGCCAAGGCCCGCACGGCCGCCGCTGGGGTCGCGTTGCATTCCGCCGAGCTCGCAAACCTGCGCGGCCAGCTCGCCGCTCTCGGCAAGGCGCACGCGGTCATCGAGTGTCAGCCGGACGGCACCATCCTCACGGCCAACGACAACTTTCTGCGCCTGACGGGCTATGACCTGGCCGAGCTGCAGGGCCAACAGCATGGCCTGCTGAGCGGCGGCGCCGATTCCCATTTGTGGGACAAGCTGAGCCGCGGTGAGTACGAGGTCAGCCGGTTCCAGCGCTTCGGCAAGGGCGGTGCTGAGTTGTGGGTACAGGGCAGCTACAACCCCGTGCTCGATCCTGCCGGCAGTGTATATAAGGTGGTGGCCTACCTGACGGACGTCACCGAGCGGGCGTTGAGTGAAAACGCTCGCGAGCAGCAGCTCGAGGAGCAGACGCGCGTGGCTGCGCAGATGGCCCAGTCGGTCGTGAAGACCCAGGAGATCATTCGCGCCGCCACCGAAGGTGACCTGTCACGCCGTCTGGATGTGACCGGCCAGAGTGGCGACTTGATGAAGCTCGGCAACGCCATCAACACACTTTTGGAGAGCGTTTCCGACATCGTTTCGGGCGTCAAGAACGCAGCCGCGGAAGTTCTGCGCGGCGCCGAGGAAATTTCCCAGGGCAACGCCAACCTGTCGCAGCGCACCGAAGAGCAGTCGTCCTCGCTGGAGGAGACGGCCTCGTCCATGGAAGAAATGACTTCCACCGTCAAGCAGAACGCGGACAACGCGGGGCAGGCGAACCAACTCGCCACCGCCGCGCGCGATCAGGCGGAGAAGGGCGGTGCGGTGGTCGGCAGTGCCGTGAAGGCCATGGCCGACATCAACGAATCCTCCAAGAAAATCTCCGACATCATCGGGGTCATCGACGAGATCGCCTTCCAGACCAACCTGCTGGCTCTGAACGCCGCGGTCGAAGCCGCGCGTGCCGGCGAGCAGGGTCGTGGGTTTGCAGTGGTGGCCACCGAAGTCCGCAGTCTGGCGGGCCGCTCGGCCACGGCCGCGAAGGAAATCAAAGAGTTGATCCAGGACTCGGTCCGTAAGGTGGGTGACGGCTCGTTGCTCGTCACCCAGTCGGGCCAGACCCTGGAACAGATCGTGATGTCGGTGAAGAAAGTGTCCGACATCGTGGCGGAAATCGCGGCTGCCTCGCGCGAGCAGTCCTCCGGCATCGAGCAGGTCAACAAGGCCGTCATGCAGATGGACGAGATGACCCAGCAGAACGCCGCTCTCGTGGAGCAGGCCACCGCCGCTTCCCAGTCCATGGCCGACCAGGCACGCGACCTGACCGTCATGATGGAGAAGTACCAGGTCAACGACTCCGGCATGTCCGTGGCGCGTGCGCCGATGCCGAAAGCAAAAGTGCAGGCCCTGGTGGGCGGCACAGCCATGCCCGAGCGGCGCGGCGCAAATCGTCCTTTCTCCGGCAAGCCGGCCGCCCCCGCGAAGGCGCCCGTCAAGCAGGAAGTTCCGGTTGCCCCATCGCGGGCAGTCGCCAACGGCAATGATGCCGATTGGCGCGAGTTCTAAAGGAAACCACCATGCCACGAATACTCGCTGTGGATGACTCACCATCGATGCGACAGATGGTGGGTGTCACCCTGAAAAGCGCCGGCTATGAGGTGTTGGAGGCCTGTGACGGTCAGGAAGCGCTCGACCTGGCGAAGGCCCAGGCTGCGGTGGACCTGGTCATCACCGACGTCAACATGCCTAACATGGACGGCATAACCCTGGTGCGCGAGCTGCGCGCACTGCCGCACTACCGCGGAGTGCCTCTGTTGGTGCTCACGACGGAAGCCAGCGCGGAGAAGAAGATGGAGGGCAAGGCCGCCGGTGCCACCGGTTGGGTCGTCAAGCCCTTCAGCCCTGACCGGTTGCTTGCCACGATCGCCAGGATCGTGGCCTGAGGAGGACGGATTAGATGCCGCAGTCCGCGCAAACCAGCGAGGCCGCGCAGGCGATTGCCGCCGCGGTGGCCCAGATCGAGCTCGCCGTGCGGGAGGTGCAGACCCCCGTCCAGGAGCTGGGTCTGTTGATTGATCAGATGTCGACCGGGCTGGGCAACATACGCGGTGCCGGGCGCCGGCGTATCGTCAATCCCGACGTAGTGGCGGTGTTTCCGGACGAGCTCGATCGGGCCGTGGACAAGCTGCAGAAGCAGGTCAACGGCAGCATCACGCAGCTGCAGTTCTACGATCGGCTGGTCCAACATCTCAAGCATATCCAGGATTTTCTGTCGAGCGCCGCCGGCGAGCTGGCGAGCAGTTCGACTGCAGACACGCAACCAGTGGATGTCTGGGACGGGATGCGCGAGCGGCTGCGCACCCGCCTGATTTCCGAAGCGCAACGCCAGTTGCTGGATGCGATGTTGCCGCCGCCGGAAGGCGCCGATATCGATTCCCAGCAGGCGCGCGACGAGCTTGCCGCCCAGGGCAGCGTGGAGCTGTTTTGATGGCTGCGGCAGCCTCCCTCGTGGATGACACCGCGACCCGGTCGCGTGAATTCCAATTTGGCGATGAGGACTTCAATGCGCTGCGCACGCTGGTGCGCCAGATGACCGGCATCAGCTTGTCCGAGGCGAAGCGCGAGTTGGTGTACGGCCGGCTGTCGCGGCGCCTGCGCGCACTCGGGCTGCAGTCCTTCAGCGCCTACCGCGACTTGCTGGCCAACAATCCGGACGGCCCGGAGATGGTCGAGTTCGTCAACGCCATCACCACCAACCTGACCTCGTTCTTCCGTGAGTCGCATCATTTCGACCACCTGCGCGACCAGGTGCTGCTGCCGCTGTTGAAGCGCGGCTCCGGCCAGCGCCTGCGGATCTGGTCGGCGGGTTGCTCGACCGGCGAGGAGCCTTATTCCATTGCAATGACCGTGCGCGAGGCTCTGCCCGAGGGCGCCCGCCAGGACATCAGAATCCTGGCCACGGATCTCGATTCCGACGTGTTGGCGCGCGCCCGCAGCGGTGTCTATGGCGAGGACCGCGTGCGGGGACTGTCTGCTGAGCGGCGGAGCAGGTTCTTCCGCGAGCATCGCGAAGGCAGCGTCGTCAAATACCGGGTCACCCCGGATCTGCAGGAGCTGATCACCTTCAACCAGCTGAACCTGATGAACCCGTTGCCCATGAAGGGGCCGCTGGATGTGATTTTCTGCCGCAACGTGGTGATCTACTTCGACAAGGAAACCCAGCGCGATCTGTTCCGGCGTTACTCACAATTACAACGTCCCGGGGACACGCTGTTCCTGGGCCACTCCGAGAGTATGTTCAAAGTGTCCGATGACTACACGCTGGTGGGCAGAACCATTTATCGGCGCAACGGCTCATGATCCAGCCGCTGCGCGTTCCTGAGGCACCGGCCCGGCCGGAGACCCTGCCCGGATTCGGTCACGTGCACCGCACCTGGGATCGGCACAACGAGCGCTGGTCTGCCCGGATCCTGCCGGGGGAATACTTCGTCACCCGCAGCGACGAGATCATCGCCACCGTGTTGGGATCGTGCATTTCCGCTTGCGTCCGCGATCCGGTCCTGCGCATCGGCGGCATGAATCATTTCATGTTGCCGGAAGACATTACCAACGGCTCGAGCTCGTGGCACGACCCGTCGGTCGGACTGTCGACCCGCTACGGCTCGTTCGCGATGGAAAGCCTCATCAACGACCTGCTGAAGCTCGGCGCCCGCCGTGAGCGTCTGGAGGTCAAGTTGACCGGGGGCGGCCGGGTGCTCGCTTCGATGACCGACGTGGGTGCTCGCAACATCGAATTCGCACGCCACTGGTTGAAGCTCGAAGGCCTGACAATCGCCGGTGAGGATGTGGGCGATACCCATCCGCGCCGTGTGTTGTATTTTCCTGCGACTGGACGAGTGCTGATGTTTCGTCTGCGAACCACCGATCATGGCGAGGTGGTCAGCCGCGAGAAGCAGTACCAGAGCACCTTGCGCGAGAAGCCGGCAGGTAACGACGTGGAGTTGTTCTGATGAGCACACCCAAGCTCAAAGTCCTGATTGTCGACGACTCCGCGCTCGTAAGGCGCATCCTGACGGAGCTGCTGTCGGCCGACCCCGAGATCGAGGTCGTGGGTGCAGCGTCCGATGCCTACATGGCACGCGACAAGATCAAGGCACTCAATCCGGATGTCATCACCCTCGATGTCGAGATGCCGAAGATGGATGGGGTGACGTTTCTTCGCAACCTGATGCGCCTGCGGCCTATGCCGGTGGTCATGGTGTCCTCGCTCACCGAGCACGGCGCGGAGATTACGCTGGACGCCCTGGCTGTGGGCGCAGTTGATTATCTGCCGAAGCCGAAAATCGATCTGGCGGCAACGCTCGGTGACTATGCCGAAGAGCTCCGTGCGAAGATCAAAATGGCGGCCAGGGCGCGCGTGCGACGCTACAGCGCTGATGCTCCTGCCGCTGCCGGCGCTGGCGCTGGCAACATTCCGCCGCGTTACAGCGCGGATGCCATTCTGCCGAAGACGGCGGCGCCCAAGCAGTTCCGGACTACCGACCGGATCATCGCAATCGGCGCCTCTACTGGAGGAACCGAGGCGATTCGCAACGTGTTGGTCGAGCTTCCTGCCGATACTCCTGGCATCGTGATCGCTCAGCACATTCCGAAGGCCTTCAGTACTCCGTTCGCCAAGCGCATGAATGCTTGCTGTCAGATGACGGTGTATGAGGCAGAGGACGGACAACAGGTGCTGCCTGGACACGTCTATATAGCTCCCGGCGATCGCCATCTGCTGCTCGTGCGCGATGGCGCGCGATATGTTTGCAAGCTGGATGACGGGCAGCCCGTCAATCGCCACAAGCCGAGCGTCGATGTGTTGTTCCGCTCGGTGGCCCAACAGGCCGGCCGCAATGCCATTGGTGTCATTCTCACCGGCATGGGCAAGGACGGCGCTGAAGGTTTGAAGGAAATGCGTGACGCGGGTTCGCCGACAATCGCCCAGGACGAAGCTACGAGCGTCGTTTGGGGCATGCCGCGCGAAGCAGTGGCCATCGGAGCCGCGGTGCAGGTGATGGGCCTGCACGAAATACCCGCAAGATTGCGAGCTCTCGCGGAGTCGATGGATGTCACCCGCACTAAAGCGGCTGTTTGAATTATTTGAGGTCGTGACATGAACGCAGTGTTGAAAGAAGAGCCCGCAGCGGTGAGCCGCGGTAACGATTCGGAGCTGGTGAACGAGCTGGCCTCGCGCATCGGCTCCCTCGGGGTGGAGCTGGCCGATGTGGCCGGCAATCTCGAGGAGGTCACCCACCGCGTCGCCAACGAGTCCGAGCAGTTCAAGGGACTGCAGAGCGCCGCCGAGACCATGGTGTCCGGCAACCGCGAGATCGACCGCGCCGCGAAGGACTCGCAGCAGGCCGCCTCCGCCGCCGGCAGTGAGATCGCGGAGTCCCGTACGCTGATTGGCGGGGCCGTGCAGCACATCACTGACTTGACGGGTGCGGTCACTCACATCGAGGAGCGACTGGGGTCCTTCAGCAAGCTGTTGGAACAGGTGGGTGGGGTTGCCGAGTCGATTCAGCGCATCGCGAAACAGACCCGGCTGTTGTCTTTGAATGCCGGCATCGAAGCCGCGCGCGCCGGTGAGGCGGGGCGCGGTTTTGCCGTGGTGGCTGGCGAAGTGAAGACGCTGGCTGAAGAAACCCGGACGGCGACGGTTCGCATCAGCGATATCGTGCGGGCGTTGGGTGAGCAGATCCAAGGCCTGATCAAGGAAAGCGGCGAGGCGACCAAGCATGCCAGCAAGGCCCAGGCCGGCGCCGAGCAGGTCAAGGGCGTCATCATCCGCGCCGACGAAGCATTCAACACCGTCGGACGGGAAATCGATGCCATCGCCAAGTCGACTTCCGACAACCTGCAGGCCTGTAATGCAACGCTGACCGAGTTGGGATCGCTGGCCGAGGGCGTCGAGGCTTCTTCTGCCAACCTGCAGCAGGCGGACAAGCGCATCGAAGGCCTGCTCGCACTCAGTGAGACGTTGATTGAGTACATCGCCGAAAGCGGCATCGAAACTCAGGACACGCCCATCATTCGGTTTGGAGTCGATGCGGCACAGCGCATCAGCGCGGAGTTCGAGGCAGCGATCTCGCGCGGCGAAATCACGACGGGCCGGTTGTTTGATGAACGGTATCGCGAGATCCCGGGAACCAACCCGAAGCAGTTCATGACCGACTACGTGAAGTTCACGGATCGGGTGTTGCCGCAGATCCAGGATCCCATCCGCAAGATGGACCCGCGCATCGTGTTCAGCGTGGCCTGGGCGAAGGGCGGCTACCTGCCGACTCACAACCCCGAATATTCACAGCCGCCGGGCGATGACCCGGCCTGGAACGCGGCCCATTGCCGCAATCGCCGGTTGTTCAACGACCGCGCGGTGCAGAAGGTGGCAGCCAACACCAAGCCGTTCCTGTTGCAGACCTATCGCCGCGACATGGGCGGCGGCAAGTTCATGCTGATGAAGGACCTGTCGTCACCGATCTTCGTGAATGGCCGCCATTGGGGCGCCTTCCGTATCGGCTTCCGGCACGTCTGATCAGGATCTCGCGAGCAGCCTGCGTTTCAACCGACCCAGGCTGCGACGCGCCCTCTTGAGGGGCGTGAAATGATAGGCAAACATCCGGCGGATGCGCGGGTCGAGACCCGTGTATAGAGCGTCGTCCAGGTTGTAGGTAGGACTTCCGTAACCATACTCGTGATCTGCGCGGAACATGCCGATGGTCAGCATGGTGCGGGGCTGGTCGGTTGGATTGGGCGTGCCCCGGTGCCACATAGCCAGATCCCGGATGAGGATCTCGCCGGGCTTCAGAACCACCTTGATGGAAGGAAAGTATTCCGCCAGGCGCTCCACGACAGGATTGCGGCCGTCCTGCACGTTGGGTACGAGCCCGAAGGATTTCAGGAAGTGGCTGTCCCACATGTGACTGCCGCCGGGCCAGACTTCGAGCGGCCCGTTGTGCAGGCCGCACTCCATCACCGGGACGTTCACGATGAACCCGCGCGGCTTCCAGATCCCGTTGACGAAGGCCTTGTCGCCATCGATATCGCTGTGCGGCGCCTGCAGGATGGCTCCGTCGAGGCAGGTATCGCTGGAAACGTACTTGCAGCGGAAGGTGTTTCCCAACAGCCGGTCGAGGATCGGCGTTACGAAGGGATTGGCGAGCAACCGGGGGTTGCCCATGGCGCCCTCCAGACGCGGGAAAATGCGCCAGCGGGATTTGCGATACCAGAAGGTGGCGCGGCGCCGCGTGGACAGCTGGGTCTGGAAGGCGGAATCCGGTGAGGTGCCGGTTTCGTCGGCGTGGGTTTGCCGACAGTCCAGATAGATGTCAGCCATCTCACCGGCCAACTCGGCTGCGAAGTCCGGCTCGAGCGCGTCCCTGAGGATCACATAGCCACGACAGGCGAGGATGGCGGCTGCCAGGTCGCAATTGCCGGGCGCGAATTGACCGGCGGCCCGTTCCGCAGCACTCAGAAGTATGGCTTGCGGGGGCAGCACATCCGGCCGCCCATCGGGCGCGAGCGCGGCGTTCATAAAACCCGCATGACCGTGCGCGCGAATATCTTCATCGCCATCAGCTCAGCGACGCCGTGCTTCTCGCGATAGCGCGCATACATCCGTTGGTAGGAGTCGACCAACTTCTGATTGCCCTTGCGTCCATGCATCAGCGAGTCAGGAAGAATCCGGTAGTGCACGACCACCTGATCCAGGAATCGGCAGCCGAAGGCGCGAATGGCGCGGCAGAAGAAATCGACGTCCTCGTTGAGGAGGATGTGGGCGTCGTAGCCGCCGAGGGTTTGTACATGCTCGCGCCGGATCATGCAGGCCGAGTTGACCAGGGCCGTGGGCAGAAACAACAGGCTGGCAGTCATGGTCCAGCGTGAGCTCAAAGTGGCCCACATGCGCGAGCGGCGCGTGCCGGTGCTGAAGAAATTCCGTTCGTGGGTCAGGTCCGACGAATCCGCTTCCGAAAACGGCTGAATCTGTCCGAAAACGACGCCACACCGGGGATGAGCGTCGAAGGTGGCGGCGGCGTCCCGGTAGTATCCGTCGGCGACCAGATCGTCGTCGTCCAGAAAATGAACCAAGCGCCCGGTGGCTCGTTGCGCTCCGAAGTTGCGCACGAGGGCGGGTTTGCCACCGGAGGGTGTTGGATTCCGGAAGTAGTGAACCCGGGCGTCGCGCACGCTTGCAACTGCCTCGCGGGCTGCCCCTTCGGGGCTGTCATCCACGATGATGACCTCAATCGTCACGTCCGGCTGGCGCAGGACGCTGTGAATGGCCTCGAGGAGCAGCGCGTTGCGCCGGAATGTGGGAATAACTACGGAGACATCGATCATGTTGTTTTTGGTTGCCGTGCCGTTTCCAACCAGCGGCGCATACGCCCGACGCGCTGGTAGGTATCGAATGACAGTTGCGCACTCCATTTACGCGTGACTTCAGTCAATGCAACGTAGCGCGTTGCCGTCGGTCCCCAACGCAGCTTGGAGACATCGGTGCCGGGGGACAGGTGCAGGAGGGTCAGGCCTTGCTCGATCGACCACTTGATGGCCTCGACGACGAGCGTGGTCATGACGCTGTACTTGGACCAACTCAGGTCATAGCCTGAAAAATACAGGTAGATCTGATCGTTGCTCTGGAAGGCCACCCGGGTGGCCACCACGGTTCCGGAAATCAACAGTTGAAATATCCGCAGCTCACCGCGCCGGGCTCGCTCGAGCGCGTAGTCGGTGATGAAAGCCCGGTCGTTCGCCAAGCCGAATACGTTGCCGTGCGCGATGGTGTTGGTCGCCTGGCTGCGCATGGCGTGCAGCCGGAAGAATGTCTCGAGCGCGGCCGGGACTTCCTCAGGAGTTTGAATGACTCGCAGCTCGGGCGTCAGACCGTCCCGCTTCAGCGAGTTGTAGCAACGGCGTATGGATTCCTTGATGTTCCGGGACCGCGAGGCGCGCAGCTCCTCCCAGGTCGCGGGCAGGTCGAGGTGATAGCCGTCGATTTCCCGGACCGAGGTCCTGGAGCCTTCCGGCAGTTTCCGTGCGGCCTTCTCGAAGCTCTCCTGCCGCAGCGCTCCCCACTCGATCCAATGCGCGCGGGGGAACTCCTTTCTCAGGCAGGCGAGCACCGCAGCGACGGCCGCTTCCTCGTTCTGCGGCTCGCAGATCATGCCGCGAATTTCGGTCACATTGGGATCGGCGCCGAAGTAGCGCAGGGTCTGCACCCGAAACGGCCCCACTGAGGGTCGCAACGTGGACATCATGGGGGCCACGGCGATCAGCGCGTTCTGCGGGTCCCTGACGACAATCAGGCACAGCTCATCGCGCGTGAGGAGCGTGGCCGAGCGATGGTGCTGCCACCAAAGAGCATTCCAGCTCGGCGAAGTGAACGGCAAAAACGGGGAAATACGGGCGTGGAGCGCGTTCCACTCAGCCAGCAGCGGGCCTTCCAGCGCCGCTTCACCCACCCGTTCGGCCTTGAACGGCAGGTGCGTAGAATAGAAGGGCAACCGGGCCTCCTTGACGTGCGTTGCCTGAATCTCGGTCAGCATGGATTTTGGTTATTGGTAACCGAAAGCTGAATGAAAGGTTAACGCAAGGTTGGGTTTAATGGTGAGACCGGGGTCCCCAAAACAGATGTCTCGAGATTGTCGTCACCTATTGGGCTGCTTATTGTTCCGCAGGCGGAACAGTCGAGGCTTTTGAGGTGCGTCTGCTGCTGATTGAGGATGATCGAATGATCGGTGAGAGCCTCGTCCGGGGGCTCCGGGACGACGGCTATGTCGTCGACTGGGTCAAGGACGGGGCGGCGGGCCTGGCCGCCATTCAGGATCCGGCGACTCCCTACGCCATTGCCGTCCTCGACTGGAACCTGCCGCGTAAGGACGGCCTGACGGTTTTAAAGGCGGCGCGCCGGGCCGGAAATACCATCCCCGTGCTGATGATCACCGCCCGCGACGAGCTGGCCGACCGGGTGAGCGGCCTGGACGGCGGGGCGGATGACTACCTGGTCAAGCCGTTCGAGCTGGCGGAGTTGAAGGCCCGCCTGCGTAGTCTCCTGCGCCGCCGTGATGGCCGCGCGAGCTCGGAGGTCATCCATGGGGCGATTGTGTTGGATCCAGTGACGCACACCGTGAAGTTGCATGACACGCCGGTTGCCGTGACGTCGCGGGAGTTTGCGTTGCTGCGCGCGCTGATGGAGCGGCCGGGCTCGGTGTTATCCCGGACCCAGATCGAGGAGCACCTGTACGGTTGGGAGACGGAAGTTCAAAGCAACGCGATCGAATTTACGATTCACAGTCTGCGGCGCAAGCTCGGTAGCGGCGTGATCGAGAATGTGCGCGGCGTGGGTTGGCGGATAGGGCTGGTGTCTTGAAGTCGCTGCGGCGTGGGCTGACGACCTGGTTGTGTGCGGCCGTGGCCGGTGTTGGGGCGCTCTGTGTCGTGGTCGGCAACTGGCAGGCGCATCGGGAGACGCAGTCGCAACTCGATTACCAGATGGAGCAGGTGGCGCGGATCGTCGCGGCGCAGGATTTCTCGGCACGCAAACAGTCTGAGCCGCTGGACGGGCCGGACATTCTCCCCCGGGTCAACATCAATCACGACAATGAGGACGATCTCATTGTTATCGTGCGCGATGCGGGCGGCCAGGTGGTTTACGCGTCGAAGTCGAACCGGCACATTCCGGGTGGGTTGTTGCCTGCCAGCGGTGAGCTCGGGTTCCATATCAAGGACTTCGGGACCGGTCAGTATCGCATGTTCAGTGCTCAATCCAACGGGTTGAACATTGAGGTCGCGTTGTCCATGGACATGATCAGTGAGGTGGAGAGCGGTGTGGCTCTTGCTACCTTGTTGCCCATGGTGCTGTTGCTGCCGGTGTTGGCGCTGGTTATCGGGGTTGTGATTCGCAGGCATGTTGCGCCTTTGGATGCTTCCGCGGCGGCGCTGGCGCAGCGGCCGCCTTCGTCGTTTGAGGATCTGCCCGTGGAGAATCTGCCTGCGGAAGTGCGGCCGCTGGTGGAGGAGATCAACCGGCTGATGCGGCGGGTGGAGACGACGGTGGTACGGGAGAAGCAGTTTGTTACGGATGCGGCTCATGCGTTGCGGACGCCGCTGACGGCGCTGCAGTTGCAAGTTGATGTGCTCGACGGCGGGCGGGATGAGCAGGAGAAAGCAGCTCGTTTGGCGGAGTTGCGGACGGGGCTGCGGCGGATCATTCGGCTGTCAGAGCAACTACTCTCGCTGGCGCGCAATGAGTCTGCGGCGGGGCCGATCGAGGAGAAGACTGACCTGCGGCAGGGGTTGGATGATGTCAGTCAGCTCTATGCGGATGCCGCGAGGGCGGGCAATGTGCGGGTGCAGGTTGAATGCGACGCGCCGGTGTTTGTTCCTGGCAACCCACGGCGGCTGGGGCTCATCCTGGGGAACCTGGTGGAAAATGCGATTCGGTATTCGCCGGTTGGCGGGGCGGTGAGCCTTCGCACTTCGGTTGCCGGCGGGCGTGCGCGGATTGAGGTGTGGGATGAAGGTGTGGGGCTCGCGCCTACGGAATTGGAGCGCGTTTTTGAGCGCTTCTACCGCGCCCCCGGTGACACGAGCAACGGCAGTGGCCTCGGCCTTTCTACAGTCGACAGCATCGTCCGCCAGCTCGGCGGCAGCGTCTGGTTGGAAAATCGCGCGGACACGTCCGGCTTGATTGCGATTGTTACTCTCCCGGTAGTGTGATGAGGAGAATCCAATGAGTGATCAGCGGTTTCGTACGTTCTCTGAGTTTTATCCGTTCTATCTTGGCGAGCACCGCAACCCGATGTGTCGGCGGCTGCATTTCATCGGGACTTCGCTGGCAGCGGTGTTGTTGGTGGGGGCGCTTCTGAGTCAACGGTGGTGGCTGATTCCGGCGGCGCTGGTGGTGGGATACGCGTTCGCCTGGGTTGGGCATTACTTCTTCGAGCACAACCGGCCCGCGACGTTCCAGTACCCGCTGTTCAGCTTCATGGGAGACTGGCGAATGTGGTTTGAGATTCTGACCGGACGGTTTTCAGTACGGTCGTAGGGTCGTGTTGAACAGGTAGGGGCTGTTGAATTCGGTGGGCTCGCCGGCTTTGCGGCCCTGGACGGGTTGCAGGCGGACGGAGAGTGGTTTTTTCCATTTCCAGGCGAGCGAGGCCACGTCGCCCATGATGCGGGCCATTTGTTCGGTGGGGATATCGCCGGGGAAGGGCACGGCATCGAGGCCGGTGCCGCAGACGGCGGAGTAGGCTAACAGGTCGTCTGTGTTGAATGAGCCCTCCGCCCAGCGTTGAGCGAGGCGTTTGTCTTCCAGAACCGGGACCATCAGTCCCGCGTAACCCACTTGTTTGACCGGCACGGCCTTGACGGCCGTGGTGATGACCAAGGCGGCTGTCAGTGTACCGCTGCTGCCGAACTTGGCACCGGTGTACGTTTCCATCGCAGCGCCGATGGATGCATCCCCCAACGGGGCCGGAGTTGGATCGACACCCATGAACGTCCAACCCTGGGAAGTGGCGACGCGCTCCCCCACAGACTCCGCCACCTTGGCGTGAATCGTCAGTTGGCGCGTCAGTTCGGTGACGGAGCCCTGAAAGTCTCCATGGGTCTTTGCAAACACCTCCTGCACGATGTTGGCCCCCTGAAACCCGATGGACAGGTTCTTCCCTGTTCCCGTGTGATAGGTGCCCGGGAAGAAGGGGCCGTAGGGCTGCACCATCGCGGTGGCCGTAAAGTTGAAATTGCCCTGGCTGTGCGGGCTGTGCTCGGTCACATAGTGGACCAGTGCGGCCGTCTCCCGGATGACCTTCCAGTGAATGCCGTCCTCGCCCGCAATGATCGTGCTGGCCTGCACGGTCGGTAGTGTTGAGAGCACCTTCTCCAACAGACGCACGTTGCGCGGATCGTCCGAGTCGCGGCTCATCGCGGGACCGACATTGGGAGTAAACCCCTCGCGGGTGGCCAGTTTGTCCAGGCCCTGGAGGTACTCGAGCGCCTGCGCTTCCGACAGGCCGGCGACCAGCTCGGGGAGCGGTTGGGTGACGATGCGGATGGTTTGCACCTCGTAACCCTGCTTTTGCAGCTCCGCCCGGGTTTCACGCAGCACCTGCAGCGCACCGTTGATCTGAGTGTCGGTGGTGGTCCGGTCGAGGCGTACGAAGGCGGTGACGGCGCGAACCTTCGGCAGGGTATAGGCATCAGCTGCAGCGGATGCGAGCGCCAACAGCGAAAACAGCAGCAAACCTTTGAACACGTCCACTCTCCCCCGTCGGTGGAAGCCGCAGGGTTATTTTTACAGCAAACCGGTGGCTGCGCAGCAAGTTTGAAAATGTTGCAGGATTGCAGCGCGATTGCGGTCTGTCAGCGCCGGGTCAAGCGCATATTTTGCAGATCGGTGACGAGTTGCTGCAGCCGCGCTATCGAGACGTGCGGGTTGCGGACTTCCTGTGACAGCTCGGTAAAGAGCTGGATTTCCCGGTCTTTGCGCTGGTGGATGTCCCTGAAATTCACGGCGAGGCCCCGGGTTGTAGGGTTGGCATGCACCTCGATCCAGCAGTTGGCGGGGGTCGCGAGCATCTCAAATGACACTGAGCACGGTTCCTGCATGGCGCGCCGGAACTGCTCCTCGAGCAGCGAACCGGTCGCTTCGGGAAACACTTCCCAGTAGTTGCTGCCGACCAGGTCCGTCTGTGACAGGCCGAAAAAATCCAGCGCGCGTTGGTTTACATATGTCAGCCGCCACTGGCGGTCGAGCGCGTAGAAGTAGCCCGACATGCTCTCGAACAAGGTTACCCGCTCGGTGAGGGCGCTCTGCTCAGCCCGATCGCGCGCTTCGCGCCCGGCCGCTTCCGCGCGCAGTTTTGCCGCGCGCAGCATGGAGCCGATCAGGGCCCGCAGCTCACGCTCGGTATAGGGTTTCGCCAGAAATCCGTCGGCGCCCTCGTCAAAGCCTTCGATGCGATATTCGTCCGCGGCCCGGCCCGAAATCAACAGCACGGGGATGGCACGCGTGCCCGGGCTGTCCCGCAGCGTCTTGAGCAACTCAACCCCGTCCATATCGGGCATGACGATGTCCGAAACGACGAGCGCCGGTTTCGCGCGAATGACCGCCAGAAGTGCCTCATTGCCGTTGTCGGCAGTGTCGACGACGTAGTCGTCCGACAATTTCTGCGCCAAATGGTCGCGAACCGTGACCTCATCCTCGACGAACAGGATGCGCGGCTTGGTCGCAGTGGCCTCTGGCATTGTGCTTTCCCCGTGTGACCCGCTCCGTCGGCGTAAGCAAGACTCATGCCGGTTCAGACAACGCTTCGCAGGTTCAGCGAGCGTTAAGGCTGAAGTTTTTTTTGCCGGGTAGGGGTAGAAGTGCACCGGGGTGACACTCCTATATCAGCATGTCGAACGACGCACTGCTCATCGGATGGCGGAAGCTGTGGAACCGCAGCCTGCACCGGTTCATCGGCCGGAGGGTGAACGCCCGCGTCGACATCGAGGACCTGGCCCAGGAGACCTACCTGCGGTTGCTGCGCGCGCGGGACCTGGGGGAGGTGCGCGATCCCAGGGCCTATCTGCTGACTGTTGCCTCGAATGTCGTGTCGGAATGGCGTCATCACCAACCGCCGGCCAACCTGTTTGAGCCGGTTGAGGAACAGAGCGCGCCCGTACCCGAAGTCGACGCGGTGATCTCGCAGGACGAGCTCGACCAGATCCTGGCCGACTTCCCATCTCTGACCCGCGCGGTGGTGTTGCTTCGGTTTCGGGACAACCTTCCCTGTAAGGACATCGCACGGACGCTGCTACTGACCGACCGACAGGTGCGCCGTCACCTGACGCGCGCGTACGAACAACTCCGTAAGACTTTGGCCCCATGAACGAGTTGGATCCCAACGCGCCGGTGACCGAGCAAGCCTCCTTCTGGTGGGTGTTGCTGAGCGAAGGTGAGCCGACGGTCGCTGACTCCCGTGAGTTTGCGGAATGGGTAGCCCGGTCGCCCGAGCGTGTGGAGGCGTTTCTACAGGCGGCGCGTCTGACATCGGCGCTCCAGTCCGGCGCGATACGCTGGCCGGATACTTCGGCTGAAGAGCTATTGAGCGCTGCTCGCAACGCCCTGCCTGAAATCGGGAGGTTGCCGTCGGCGAGCCACGGCGGCGTCAGAAGGCATACCGCGCTGCGGGCCGCGTTCGTCGTTGCAGGGCTCGCGGTCGCGGGTATCGGGCTATTCCTGTACCGAGGCGCGCAGCGATTTGAAACGGCCCTCGGCGAACAGCGCTCGGTGGTGTTGACCGATGGGTCACTCGTCACGCTGAACACCTCATCGTTGATCGAAGTGCACATGGAAGGTGAACGCAGGACTGTACAACTGCTTTCCGGCGAGGCTCTGTTCGATGTCGCGCACGATGCTGCCAGACCCTTCGAGGTAGTGGCCGGCCGCGCCACGGTCCGTGCCGTCGGCACACAGTTTGATGTTGATCGCCGTCCCAGCGGGACGACGGTGACTGTCGTCGAAGGAAAGGTTCTCGTTTCGGGCACCGGCGAGAACCGGCTGCCGCTCGCGGCCGGCGAACAGGTGACACTCGGCGTACACGCAACACGCCAGCCGGTTGCGACAGATGCGACGACGGTGGTTGCCTGGACCCAGCGCAAGTTGATTTTCGCGCACCGTCCGTTGGCAGACGTCGCGGCCGAATTCAATCGCTACAACCGCCAGAGTATCGAGATCCGCGGCGCCGAATTGCGCAGCCAGGAAATCTCCGGCGTCTTTCAGGCCAACGACCCCGGTTCGTTCCTGACATTCCTGGCACGGCTGCCGGATGTGCACATCGAGAAGTCACCGGACAACCTGCACTTCATTGTGACACTGGAGAGCCGCGGCACCGGTAGTTGAAAAGAGAAGGAGGGGGGATATGGGTGTTTGCTCCGTGCAAGGAGTCGGACTGGCCACGGTACTGCTGGGCGTGCCGTTGCTGGCCGCTGCCGCGGAAGTCTCGGGCGCGCGCCCGATCAGGCTTCCTGCGCAACCACTGGACCAGGCGTTGCAACAGCTCGCGGATCAGAGCGGCATTCAGATCGTATATTTCTCCAAACTCGCGGAAGGCCACGAAGCGCCCGCACTGGAGGGCAGCTTTCCGCCGGACGCGGCGCTGGCCCTGCTGTTGAAAGGGACCGAGCTGACTTTCTCGCATTTGAACCCGATGACGGTCGAAGTGCGGGCCGAGAGCCCGCTGCGCCGGACCTCGGCCCAGGTTGTGGAACCGGCGCCTCCGCCGGTTGCACCGGTGCAGCCGCCTGCGTCTGTGCCTGTGCCGATGGCCGAACCCGAGCGCGGGCACGGCACGGTGGAGGAAGTCATCGTTACTGCACGCCGCGTACGGGAAAACCAACAGGACACGCCCGTGGCCATCACCGCTTTCAGTGGGGATGCGCTCGAAAGGCGCCAGATCTTTCAGACCGACCAGCTCACCCAGGTGGTGCCCAACCTGCAGTTCGGCTCCAACGCGCCGCTCGCGGGCAACAACTCCTCCTCGCAGGTCTTCATTCGCGGAATCGGCCAGACCGATCCCACCTCGACTGTGGATCCCGGTGTCGGGCTCTACATCGACGATGTCTACATCGGCTCCGCGGTGGGGAGCCGGATGGATCTGCGGGATATCGCCTCGGTGCAGGTCTTGCGCGGTCCGCAGGGGACTCTGTTCGGGCGCAATACCATCGGCGGAGCCATCCTGTTGTCGACCACCGAACCGGGCCGTGAATTCGGGGGTACAGCGCGTGGCGGGTTGGGGTCCGATCAACTCTACGACGGCTTCCTCGCCGTGGACGTCCCGATCACCGGTGAGCTGCGTTCCCGCTTCACGGCGGGCCGGCGCAAGCAGGAAGGGTACGTTCATCGCACCGACGGCACCGATCTCGGCGACACAAACACCTATACGATGACCAGCCAGTTTCTCTGGCAGCCGACCGACCGGATCGAAGCTCGCTGGCTGGCAGACTACTCGAGCGCCGATGAGCACGGCAGCCCGCTGGTGTTCGCGGCAATCAATACATCGGCGACGTTTCCGCGCGTCGCCAGCGCCGATGCCGGCTGTCCCGGCTTCAACGGCAATTTCGCAACCCTGCCGGCCGTGCCCAATATTCCCGATCCGCGCTGTGCCAACAATTTTCAGGCAGCCGGGCCCTTTCACAACAACGGCACTGCACCCTTGCGTAGTACCACGGAGGTCTGGGGCAGCTCCTTGAATGTCACTTACAACCCGACGGAGATACTGGGACTCAAATCGATCAGCGCCTATCGCAACGTGCGCTGGACGGGGGCTCGGGATGCAGATAACACGCCCCTCACCATTCTCAACACTACTTATGATGTGCACAGCTGGCAGGCGAGTCAGGAGCTGCAGGCAATCTACCGGCTGCAACCGCTGACGGGCGTCGTCGGTGCGTACTACTTCAAGCAGTACTCAAACGACATCGCCGGAGTGCAGCTCAATCCACCGACTCCGGGCATCCAGGGCGACAGCGACAACAATATTGTGGACAACAAGAGCTGGGCCGTATTCACGCAATGGACATTTAACATAACTGAGCGGCTAGGCCTGACCGGTGGTGCGCGTTACACCCAAGACAACAAGGGTTCGTATCCGGATCAGTTTGATTACGCGGCGCCCACCATCAAGCAGGTGCCCATGCGCTGGTACCGGGACACTTTTTCTGCGCTCACGCCGTCCGGGTCGATCAATTTCCGCTGGAGTCACGCGGCCATGAGCTACGTGAGCTATTCGGAAGGCTTCAAGGGCGGAGGTTGGAACAGCCACTTCAACTCGGTGCTGACGCCGCAGCAGCAGGCGGCGCTGCAGGAGTTCAAACCGGAGAAGGCGCAGAGTGTCGAAGTGGGGTCGAAGCTCGATCTGCTGGGCAATGCGCTGCGCTTGAACCTGGCGGCGTTCGATTCAGACTACACGGACATGCAGATCACCTATCGCGGACCCGCGCCGGCCGGAGTCGCGCCCTTTCTCACCAACGCGGGCAAGGCAACCATCAAAGGCGCGGAGGCGGAGTTGACTTGGGCGCCCACGGTGAACTGGACCCTGGAGGCCAGCGTCGGTCACCTGGAAAGCAGCATCGACCGACTGGATATAAATCCATTGGCGGTGATTCCACCCGGCCTGAAAGTAGGTAACGCGCTGCCGTTCGCGCCCCGTTGGCAGGCTCACTGCGGCATTGCCTACACAGCGTATGCCCGCGGCCTCCAATTCACGCCGCGCATGGATCTCGCCTACCAGAGCCGCACTTTCTTCGACGCAACGAATACACCCGAGATTGCTCAACTCGGCGGCTACACCGTTGTAAACGCAACATTTATCGCAGCTCCGGTGACCGGCCCCTGGCGAGTCACGCTCGGCGTCAACAATGCAACCGACAAGCTGTACGCCGTCGCGGGGAATTCTTCACTCTCGACCGGCAGCGGTTACGCTGAGATTGCGTATGCCCGGCCGCGCGAATATTTCGGCACGTTGGCTTACGAGTTTTGATACACGGCCGCCGGGAATTGTGTAAAGATCCCGCGGCAGATTGGATTACAACAACTCAGGGAGCCAATCATGTTGACATCGCCACTCGGTCGGTGGGCGTCGCTCACCGCGTGTGCTGCTTCTTTGTTCATCGCTACCGCATCCGCCGGAGAAATGCATCCCGGCTCAGTCCCAGGTGAGAAGGCCACGCTCGTTCCGAATACGCAGAAATTCTCCTGCGAAACCCGGGCTTTCGATCTGAGCCAGGGGCTGTTCTGCTACACGCCGAATACCATCCGCAAGGCGTATGGAATCGACGGTCTCATTAACAAAGGTTACACGGGCAAAGGTCGGACGATTGTCATCATCGATGCGTTCGTCAGCCCCTCCATCGCTTCAGACCTGGCGCTGTTCGATACCGCGTTCGGGATTCCGGCGCCGCCGTCACTGAAGATCATTGCCATGCCGGGCACCCCGGCGTTTGATCCGACCGATGCCAATATGGTGGGCTGGTCCGGTGAGATCGCGCTGGATACACAATGGGCGCATGCCGTAGCGCCCGGCGCCAATATTGTCTTCATCGGCGCGAAGAGCGCCAACGACGAAGATCTGTTGGCTGCGCTCAACTATGCCCTCGACAACCACCTGGGCGATGTCGTGTCCATGAGCTTCGGTGAGAGCGAGTCCTTCTACGGGAATCCCGACGGCCTGGATCTGTTGGCCGCCTGGACGAAGGCGTTCACGAAGGCCAAGGCCAATCACGTCACGCTGTTCGCCTCCGCGGGCGACTGGGGCGCAACCAATCCGTTCGACGATGAGGGCGATGTACTGCCGTTCCAGAACATCTCCTGGCCGGCTTCATCCCCGCTGATCACCAGCGTGGGAGGTACCAACCTGTTCTTCGGTTCAGCGACCAACGCGGACCCGAATGGCAAGTACCAGAGCGAGCAGGTGTGGAATGACGGCTTCGGTGCTACCGGCGGTGGCATGAGCTCGCTGATCGACGAGCCGCCGTTTCAGACTCTGTTCGTCGGGGCCTCGGTCAACAAGACGTTGCACAAGCATCGCGGCATCGCCGATGTCTCCTACAACGGTGGTGTCGTCGGTGGAGTGATTACCTTCTGGCAGTTCGGCAGCGGCGGTCCTGGCGCGTACCTTTTCGGTGGCACCAGCGCAGGCTCGCCTCAGTGGGCCGGCATCATCGCGGATATCAACCAGATCCGGGGACGGTCCATGGGTTATCTCAATGACCGGTTGTACCTGCTGGGTGGCACGGGCCTGCTGAACAACCTGTTCCACGACGTAAGGGCTGGAGACAACAGCTTCGGAGGCGTGGACGGTTATCCCGCTACCCGCGGCTACGACCTGCCGACGGGCTGGGGCACGCCGAACTTCGGCATCCTCGGCACCATCCTGGCTGATCCGTACAACTGACCGCACGCCGACGGCGGGGACTTTACGGTCCCCGCCCTGTTCCTGACAGGGCCTTCTGGAACTCTGCGCTCTGCAACATCGAGCTGACGGTATTGACGATCGCGTCGGATAAAACTTCGTAATAGTTCTCGAGCTTGTAGGAGCGGCCGAAGCGAGTTGCATCGCCGGACGCATTTCCGCTCCACAGCGTCTGGCCGTCACGCCCCACCAACGTCAGGTGTACGGTCACTGTTGACTTGTACGTCCCCGTCTCCCTGACGAAAAACTGTTTGACCTCACCCTTGATTGTGACGGCACCGTCGCTGTCGACTGTCTTTAGTCCGGCACTGTCGAGCAACTGCCTCATGTGCTTGCTGACAAACGCGCCCACGTCGTCGTTCGTGGTGACCGGCTTCGGTACTTCGTCCTCACGATTCTCGCCGATGGCTTCCGGGTTCTGGCGGACGTCCTGAAACGGCTCGAACTGGATCGGCGCCTGAGACATTTCCATCGTCCCCAGACGCAGGTCCGAGGTCGGCGACCACTTCAGCGGAACATGCTGCAGCAGGGCGGTTTTGGCCTGGGCACCCAACGTGACGGTCGTCAGAATCACGAACAACAAAGCGCGCATGGATGATTTCTCGTTCAGCGTTTTTTGGCTTTGGGCTTCTGACAGAGGGCCAGGAACCCGGCGGCCATGAAGCTGGCCAGCCTGTCTTTGACGGCGGCGAAGTCTTCGGACTTGCACAAGCCATCCGAGAGTTTGTCGATCCGGCCGGTCCGCGCCAACGTGTGCATGAGCGCGCCGGTCACGAAGTCATAACCCCAGAAGATATCCTCCCGGGAACAGCCTTTGAGCGCCCGAGTGAGAATATCGACGAGTCGCAGGACGACCGGATCGAAGTGCCGGTCCATCAATCGGGCGCCGATCTCCGGTGTGTTACTCACCTGGGCGACGAACGCCGCGTAGTTCATCCACCCTTCGCCGCCGGCGATGTACAGGTCGAAGTCGGTATCCAGAAAGGCCCGCAGCGCGCCTTCGACAGTGGGATGGTCGCCGGCCTGCTGCTCGTAGCGGTCCAGAGCCTCCATGCGGCGTTGGCTCGTTACATTGGCCCGGCGAGCAAACACCGCCTCGAACAGGCTCGCCTTGTCCTTGAAGTAGTAGTGCATCAGGGTCGTGTGGACCGACACCTTGTTCGCCACGTCCTTGAGCGTGACCCCATGGAGGCCGTGTTTGGAAAACAACTCCTCGGCTGCATCGAGCATCTGGTCGAGCGTTTCCGCCCGCTGCTCCGCCTTGCTGCGTGGCTCGCGTTTCAAATCCGGTCTCCGGCCGCCTCAGCGTAGTGCTCACGCAGTCTGACCTTGTCTATCTTTCCCGTGGCCGCCAGGGGCATGTGCTCGATGTGAATGATTTTCTCCGGCAGCCACCAGTCGGGGACGGTGCCGCGCAAGGCCTGAAGCACCCGCTCCGCGTCGATCGAGTGCTCCTTGCGGGTCTCGAAAATCAACACCGGGCGCTCGCCCCAGCGGGGGTGGGGGACGCCGATGACGGCCACGAGCGCAATTTCCGGCAGGCGCCCGACAATCTCTTCCATCTCAACCGGGTTGATCCACTCGCCACCGGACTTGACCAGGTCCTTGGCCCGGCCTGTGATTTTGAGGTGGCCAACAGCATCGATGATCGCGAGGTCGCCGGTGCTGAAGTAACCGTCCTCGTCGACTTCATCCCGCTCGCTCCCCCAGTAGCGCGGCCTGACACTCGCTCCCTTGACCCGCAGGTGCCCGATGATGTTGCGCTGATCCGGGAGCGTCCGGCCCCGGTCATCGACGAGCTTGAGGTCGAGTCCAACGGGGGGCCGGCCCGACCCCTGCAGTGCACTATCGCCCGGTGAGCTGATGGTTCCCAGGGGCGACAGCTCGGTCATTCCCCAACTCCTCTGCACGACGGCTCCGAGGCGCTGTTCCATTCGCTCGATCAGTGCGTCGGGGCACGGGGAGCCGCCGATGAGCACGCGTTTCAGGGCCGGCAGATCCTTGCCTGTCGCATCGAGATAGTCGAGTACTCCGAGCCAGACAGTCTGCACCCCGGCAGCCACAGTTACGGACTCCTCAAACATCAACTTCGCGAGGCTCCGGCCATCCGCATTGCGCCCCGGTAGAACGAGCTTGGATCCTGCAGCAGGCGCCGCAAACGGAATTCCCCAACCGTTGGCGTGAAACATCGGCACGGCCACCAGCACGGAATCCGCGGACGTCAGGCCAAAGGCGTCCGCCTGCAATGCCCGCATTGTATGCAAATAGTTCGACCGATGCGTATATACCACCCCCTTGGGAGGACCGGTTGTGCCGGACGTGTGACACAGCCCGGCAACGGAATCTTCGTCGAAGTCTCCCCAGGGTACCGGCTCGCCGTACAACTGCAGCAGCTCCCCGAGTCCATACTCACCTTCCAGTCCTGCCACAGCCAGGCGCGCCGCTGTTCCCGAATCATCCAGATGGATCACGTACTGCAGTGCCGGGCACGAGGGGAGCAGCTTTCCCACCCACTCGGAGAGTCCGGCGCCCACGGCAATCGCGCGGTCGCCGGCTTCGTTGATCATGCCGGCCAGATGCGTCAGGCTCATCCGGGGATTGAGGGTGTGACACACCAATCCAACACCCATGGTGGCGAAGTACATCTCGAGATGATCTCGCGTGTTCCAGGCGAACGTGGCAACCCGCTCGCCCGGCGCGAGACCCATGCGCAACAAGCTGCCTGAGAGCCGGTTGCTTCGTTCACGCAAGGCCGCATAAGTCGTCCGGCTCACGTTGCCGGAGCGATCCGCCGTCACGATCTGCGTGTTTGAATGCCACTTGGCGGCGTGATTGAGAAACTTGTCAACAGTCAGACGATACACAGTCAACCTCAGAACGTCTTCTGTACGCGCAGGCCGTACTGACGCGGATTGCCCGCAAAGCGCAGGCCGGAAATGATCGACGACACGTAGTGCTGATCGGCCAGGTTGGCGCCATAGCCGGTCACGGTCCAACTGCCCTGTTCGTAGGCCACCTGGGCTGACAGCAGGTTGCGGGCGCCCAGGCGGTCACCCAGTGCGGTGTTTTCAAACAGGGTGGCCCATTGTTCGCCGATGTGTCCGAAGTTCATGCGGGGAGTCAGGGTGGCACCCTGGTTCAAATGGACGATGTACTGGCCGCCCACGTTCAAAGTGAATCTGGGCGCGTACGCCTGCTCAAAGCCATCCAGGTTGATACAGCCGTTACCTGCCGGTCCCGTGCGCGGATTGCAGGGGGCCAGTGCGGGAAGCCGCGAGTCGCTCGCGTAGAAGGCCCCCAGCTTGCTGCGCAACACGCTGACACCGAAATCGAAGGAGAAGTCGCCGAAGGCAGCCTGCGTCTCCTCTTCAAATCCGTAGATCTTCGTCGGCGAGGGGTCGTTCAACTCGAGCGACAGGGTGGGTGCGTCAGGCTGGCTCACCGTCACCTGGAAGTTCTTGTAGTTGTTATAGAACGCACTCAACTGGGTTCTCAGGTGGTTGTTCAGGAACGCGGCTTTCCAACCGGCCTCGTAGGCGGTCACGGTTTCTTCCCGGAACGGTTCGACCGGGGTCAGTGACGAGGGGACGTTGAGACCACCCGGCTTCACGCCGGTACTGACGAAGGCGTACACAAAGTTGTCGTGGTTGATCGTCCAATTGATCGCGGCTTTGCCGGTGGCCTTGTTCTCGGTCAGGGTCTGGAAGTCCGGCACGCTGATGCCGAGCTCGGGGAAGCCTTCAAACACCCGGTTGGTGGTCTTGAACTGGGAGTAGCGGCCGCCGATCTGCAGTTGCACGCCGGCCGGCAGGTTGAAGCTCAATTGCGCGAATTCGCCGATGCTTTGCTCGGGGTTGACGCCCGAGATGGTGATATCAAACACACCGGGCGGCACACCGATGACAAAGCGGCCATCCGGAAAGTCGTACGTGTTGTGCTCGTAGCTCGCACCCAGGATCCAGGTGAAGGGGCCGTGATCGGGGGAAATCAGGTTGATTTCCTGGGTCCAGACCTGCTCGTTGACGGAGTCGATGAAGGTCTGGGCGGGGACGCTGGTGCCGTCCAGGTCGGCGCCATAAGAAGTACGGCCATTCTGATAGCCCGTGATGGATCGTAGGACGATGCCGTTGGCGAACTGGTAGTCGGCGCTGAGGACCGAGCGGACCCACTGGTCGATCGCGAGCTGGTGCGCATTCGCGGTGATGTGGAACAGATCGTTGGTGGCGGTGGCCGGGTCGGCCGGATAGGCGCCCTGATCGATGTAGTTGTAGTCGGTTTTGAACAGAACCTTCAGTGCGTCCACAGGCTTCCACAGAAAGCTGGCGCGGAAGCTGCCTTCCTTCAGTTCGCCGTGGTTGCCGTCATATCCCCCCAGATAGGTATAAAAGCTGTCGCGACGCTCTGTGTTGAAAGCCAGTCGGCTGGCCAGTGTGTCCGAGATCGGCAGATTCACGGCTCCCTGGAGCAGGGCGTCGTTGTAGTTGCCGTACTGGCCTGCGACGAAGCCATGAACGCCCTCGAAGCTCGGGTTGGTTTCTGTGATGAAGACGGCGCCGCCGGTTGCGTTCTGTCCCACGAACGTTCCCTGGGGGCCGCGCAGAATCTCCAGGTTGGCGATGTCGTAGTAGGGCTCGTCCTGGAAGTAACCAGGAAAGGTGGGTACGCCATCCCGATAGGTGATGACACCGGTGGAGGTCTGTGTGTTGTGCTCGCCCTTGCCGATGCCGCGGATGTTGAAATCGTTGCCCTGGCCGAAGTTCTCGATGACGACCGACGGGGCGATGGCCTGAAGGCCGTCGACCGACATGACCCCTTTGTTGGTGAGGTCGGCGCCGGTCAGTACGGTGGCGGAGATGCCGGTGGTTTGAAGGTTGGTGGAGCGCCGTTCCGCTGTGACGACGACTTCTTCCAGTGACGGTGGCGGTGCGGCCTCGTCTGCGGCTGCCGCCGTGCCGGCGCCGAGTGCCAGAGCCAGATTGATGGCGTACGCGTGCTTGCTCATGTCCGTGTCCCCCCTTTCCATGAACGATGGTATATACTAATTCTACTAAGAGTGAATATTATATAGATACTGAACATAAGCGAAGAGGGGGCTGTTCGCAATGAAGGGACTACTGTTGGCTCTGGTCCTGGCGGCGACTCACAGCGGCCAGGTGGCGGGGGTCAGGGTCGACGCTGCAGTCAGTGTCTACAAAGGCATTCCGTATGCGGCGCCACCTGTTGGTGAGCTGCGATGGAAGGCCCCGGCACCGGTGGCGCCGTGGCAAGGTGTGCGCGCAGCGACCCGGTTTGCGCCTGCCTGCGTGCAGCCAAAATCGACGTCCGTGACCGTCTATACAGATGTTCCTGCACGCATGAGCGAGGACTGTCTGTATCTCAACATCTGGCGGCCCACCCGGGTGAAGCGGGGCGCACCGGTCATGGTCTGGATCCACGGTGGCGCATTCAGCGGCGGACACACCGCCAGTCACATTTTCGACGGGTCGGAGCTGGCGCGCCGCGGCGTCGTCATGGTGTCAACCAGCTATCGAATGGGAATTCTCGGCTTCCTCGCACATCCGGAGTTGAGCGCTGAGTCGCCCCAACACGTCTCGGGAAACTACGGGCTGCTCGACCAGATCGCCGCGCTGGAGTGGGTGAGGGAAAACATCGCCGCCTTCGGCGGTGATCCGGCCAATGTCACGATCTTCGGCGAGTCGGCGGGTGCGTTGAGTGTCATGGACCTGGTAGCCAGCCCCCGGGCGAAGGGGCTCTTTGCCAAGGCGATCGCCGAAAGCGGCTACATGGTCGCAAACGCTGAATTGCGTAAGAGCCGCTACGGTCTGCCCTCCGCCGAGAACATTGGCGTCATGACGGCCAAGGCGCTCGGCGCCGGCAACATCAGGGACCTCAGGGCTCGGGACGCCGTCGACCTGATAGAGACGTCCAACAAGGTCGGCTTCGTTCCCCTGCCGACGGTGGATGGTTGGTTGCTGCCCGATCAGCTCGTCGACATCTACGACCGGGGTGAGCAGAATCACGTGCCGATGCTCGTCGGCTTCAACGCCGGCGAATTGCGTTCCTTGCGGGTGCTTCTGCCCCCGACCCCTGCCAACGCCGCCGACTATGAGCGCCAGGTGCAGGAGCGCTTCAAGGATCTGAGCGGCGCATACCTGAAGCAGTACCCGAGCTCCAACCTCACGGAGAGTGTCCTGGCGGCCAGCCGCGATGGATTATATGGTTGGACCGCGCAGCGTTTGGCGCTGAAGCAGGCTGCGATAGGGCAGCCGTCCTATCTGTACTTTTTCAATCATTCGTACCCGAGTGAAGTGCCGATGGATCTACAGGCCTTTCACGCCAGTGAAATTCCATTTGTCTTTGGCCAGATCGGGCCGAACGTCGAGTTGCCGGGCCTGTGGCCGAGGCCGCCGGATACGCCTGAAGAGCGGGCGCTGTCAAACGCAATGATGGGCTATTGGACTTCATTCGCTCGCACCGGAGTGCCCTCCGCCACCTGGAAGACCTATGCGCAGGGCGAGTCCTACATGGAGCTGGGTGACAAACCCGTGCCCTCAGCGCACTTGCTGCCGGGGATGTATGCTCTGACTGAGGAATTGATCGCTCGGCGCCGCAAGGCTCCGGACCAATACTGGTTTATCAACATAGGGCTGGCGACGCCGCCGACCAGAGTACCGCAATGAGTATTGATCTGACTGGTAGAGTTGCTGTTGTCACAGGGGCTGGCGGCGGGTTGGGCCGTGAGCACGCGCTTCTGCTGGCGCGGCGCGGGGCGAAGGTCGTCGTGAATGACTTGGGCGGATCCGTCGCCGGCGTCGGTGCTTCCGCAACCGCTGCAGAGAAGGTAGTCGAGGAGATCCGAGCCGCCGGCGGCGAGGCAATGGCCAACGCGGCATCCGTAACCGACTTTGCCGCTGTTACAGACATGATCGAGCAGGCGCGTTCGCGCTGGGGGAAGGTAGACATCCTGGTCAACAATGCGGGCGTGTTGCGGGATAAGACGTTCGCGAAAATGAGCCTCGAGGATTTTCGCAGTGTCATCGATGTGCATCTCATGGGGTCCGTTCACTGCACCAAGGCGGTCTGGAATTCCATGCGGGATCAGAGCTACGGCCGCATCGTTCTGACCACGTCTTCTTCGGGTCTCTACGGCAACTTCGGGCAATCGAACTACGGCGCGGCCAAACTCGCCCTGGTCGGACTGATGCAGACACTCGGTCTGGAGGGTGCCAGATACAACATCCGGGTCAACTGTCTGGCACCTTCGGCCGGGACTCGCATGTTGGATGGGCTGATGACCGATGAGATGTCGAAGACGCTGTCACCCGGCTCGGTCAGTCCCGGTGTAATAGCACTCGTCGCCGAAGATGCACCGAATCGAGTGATTCTGTGCGCAGGCGGTGGAAGTTACGAGCAAGCCTTTATCACGATGACGCGTGGAACCTATGTCGGCGTGGATGATCAGGCGCCCGAGAAGATCGCGCAGAGCTGGGAGGCGATTGGCGATCGCTCGGCCGAGATCATCCCGGAAGGGGGCATGCAACAGAGCGCAATTGAGTTCGAGAAAGCCCAACGCGCCGGTCGCGACTGAGGTTTCTCGTACTCCGGCGTGCTATGCTATCAGCCAGGCTTATCCAGCCGGAAGCGGCCATGGCACGAAAGCAACGACAGCCTGGTAAGGCAGCGGTGCGTAGCAGCGCTCCAGCGACCCCGCAACCGAGGATGCTGTACCTGATAAAACAGGTGCAGTACAAGACCTCCGTTCGACTGGAGGCTGCGCTGCAGCCTTTGGGCATTACGGCCGCCCAGTTCCGGATCCTCGCGACACTGATCCATGGGGAGAAGCGGTCCTCCGCGGAGCTTTCCCGCATGTTCGGGGTCAAGCCGCAGACCATGATCAAGCAGATCGCCATTCTCGAGTCCGATGGCATGATCGAGCGCCACCTCGCCAAGGGCAACAAGCGGGTGTTGGAGGTCTCCGTCACGGAAGCCGGGAGGACCCGGTTGCGCGCCTGCGATAAGGCGGCCGCCGCCGTGGAGGAGCAAATCTTCGCGGCTTTTGAGCCGGGCGACCTGGACGAATACCGTGCGCTGATGATGAAGCTGCTCGCCGGCCTGCGCCGCCTTCCCGTCGCTGTCGACGAATCCGCCCTGGTGGTGCCCGGCGGTTGATGATCAGCCTGGCTGATTTTGATTGATCAGCCCGGCTGACTGACTTACGATGCGGCTCTGCTTCGGAGTAGGCCGATGAATGAGCAACACGCGTTCGCGCACACGATCGGCGGTCGGCCGGTCCCCGCTGAGCGTTGGTTCGACGTCATCGATCCTTCTACCGGCGCGGCGTTTGCACAGGCTCCCGATGCGAGCCGTGAGCAGTTGGATCTGGCGGTAGCAGCCGCCCGGCAAGCGTTTGAGCAGTGGCGTCTGCTGCCGCAGTCCGAGCGGGTCGCGGCGATGCGAGACTTTGCGGCTCGCGTTCGCGGTCAGGTAGAGGGGCTCGCGCGGCTGCTCACTCTGGAGCAGGGAAAGCCGCTCACAGCGGCTCACCGTGAAGTGTTGGTGACGGCGGATCGCATCGACGGCATGGCCGCGCTGGAAATCAAACCCGAAGTGCTGCGCGAGGATGTGGGTGGCCGGGTGCTTCTCGACTATCAGCCGCTCGGTGTGGTGGGAGCGATTGCGCCGTGGAACGCGCCGCTGATCCTGGCGACACAGATTGCTGCTCAGGCACTGGCTGCCGGCAACACAGTCATTGTGAAGCCTTCGCCGTTTACTCCGCTTGCCACTTTGCGGCTGGGCGAGATCGCGGCCGAGGCGCTTCCGCCGGGTGTGTTCAATGTCATCGCAGGCGGCAACGCGCTGGGTCAATGCATGACCGAGCACCCCGGCATCGACAAGATCGGCTTTGTGGGCTCGACCGCCACCGGCAAGAGGGTCCTGGCGAGCGCCGCCAATTCAACACTGAAGCGCGTCTCGCTGGAGCTCGGAGGGAATGACCCGGCCATTGTGCTCGATGACGTCGACGTCGATCAGGTAGCGGCACGTCTGTTCTGGAGCGCGTTCATGAACAGCGGCCAGATCTGCATGGCCGTGAAACGAGTGTTTGCGCACGAGTCGGTGGCGGAGCGTCTGACCGCGGCCCTGGCGCAAAAAGCGCAGCAGGTGAAGGTGGGCGGCGGCTTTGAGCCGGATGTCGAGCTCGGGCCGCTGCAGAACAAACCGCAGTACGACAAGGTTCTCGCCATCCTCCAGGATGCGAAGGAGCGGGGTGGCCGGGTTGTGACCGGGGGCGGTGCGTTGCCTCGAGCGGGTTACTTCATTGCTCCTACGGTAATCGCCGGCCTGACTGAAGGCTCCCGGCTGGTGGACGAAGAGCAGTTTGGCCCGGTGTTGCCGGTGTTGACTTACAAGACAATCGAAGAGGCTGTACAGCGGGCCAACGCCACGCGCTATGGTCTGGGCGCTTCCGTTTGGGCCGGCGATGTGGCCAGAGCACACGAAGTGGCGCGTCGGCTGGAGGCCGGCACAGTCTGGATCAACGCGCATGGCGGGGCCACTGCCGATATTCCGTTCGGTGGCTTCAAGGAGTCAGGGTTGGGTCGCGCGATGGGGACGCTTGGACTCAAGTCATACCTCGAGGCCCGCGTGATCTACCTTCCGCCCACATGATCGAGGTCTGGCGCGGCACTGCGAATGCCTGGCAGTGTGACCATCTGGGTCACATGAATACACGCTTCTATCTCGCAATTGTCGAGGAAGGTATGGCGGCCCTGGGCTTCGCAGCGGCGATTGTTCGGGCCCAGCACATGCGTTTCCATCGGGAAGCGCGCGCCGGCGCGGCTCTGCATGCAACAGGTCAGGTCCTCTCCGATGGAGATCTGTTGTTTGTGTTGCGTCACTCGGATACTGAGCAGGTGGCGGCGACCTTCCGTGTTTGGTTCGGCACGGGAGACTGCTGGCGAACCCAGGGAGAGGTTCCGAAGGAGGCGCAACCGCGGAGCGTGGCCCTCGAAGACCTGACAGTCACAGCGTCGATGTCACGTGCGGAGCAACTCGGTCTGCGACGCACAGGGTTGGGAGTCATCATGCCCGAGACTTGCGACGGCCGGGGAGTGTGGCGGCTGTCCGGCTTCATGGGGCGGATCGCGGATAGCGTGTCACAGCTCCCGAGTGGTGACTGGCAGGCCGTGTTGGAACGGACAGCCGGAGTGCGTGTGGGCGGCGCCCTGGTGGAGTTTCAGACTGTGCACACCCGTTGGCCATGCCGCGCAGATCGCTGCGAAGTGCGATCGGGATTGGCGGGTTGCACCGACCGCGCTTTTTATGCGGTTCACTGGTTACTGGATCCCGACACGGGTGAGCCGTGGGCGGCAGTCAGGGCTGTGGGAGTTCCACTCGATCTCGAAGCTCGAAGGCTGGTAGCCCTGACACCGCCAGCTCAGGAGGCCTACCGCGCCGCGAGCGTCCCAGATCTCGGGCTTTGATTTATCGCGCCCTCACCAGTGCCACGATCATGCAGACCGAGAGCGCGGCTTCGAAGTAGGCGGGTACCGGAAAGATCATCAACCAGGCAATGATTGCCGAAGCCACCACGGCAGCCGTGATGACGGCAATCATCGGGCGTGCGCGCGCCATGTCGGCGGTGACGAGGCCGCTGAGCTGCCACATCAGAATGGACTGCATGAACAAGGCGATGGACAGGGACCACCCGAAGGCCATGTAGAAGTCGTAGAAACTTCGATTCACGCCCATCACATCGAAATGGTTGTCCCGCATCTGCTGCAGGACGGGGAGGTCACCGTTGGGCGACCAGGACTTGCGGCCACCCAGGGAGTGCCCTATGGCCAGCAACAGTGAGACGACGGCTGAAATCCGTAACCATGTTTTTGCGTTCATGCCCTTAGACGTTCCGTTTCCCCCAGTCCGGACAAGCTTAGCCGTATCAAAGCTGGGCGCGTAGAGGGAGAAGTACCTCTTCGGCGAGTTTTTGGCTCAAAGGGCGGGACCGCCAGTTTTCCAGCCGGTAACGGGTGGCGCGGGCCAGGTCGGACTCGAACAGGCGCGTCATCTCCGCGGCGAAATCGGTGTCATAGACGTTCAGGCTGGCTTCGTCATTCAGCTCGAATGAACGGGTGTCGAAATTGGTCGAGCCCACCGACACCATGAAGCCATCGAAGATCAGCATCTTCGTGTGCAGCATGGTCGGCTCGAATTCATAGATTTCGACGCCGCTCTCCAGCAGCGGACCCCACTCGCGGCGCGACACGATACGGACTATCTGTGAGTCCGTATGTTTGTCAGGCACCAGCACGCGGATTCTGATGCCGCGCCGGCGGACCTTGACGAGCTCTCGAGTCATCAGACGGTCGGGGATGAAGTAGGCGGCGGCGATATCGATCGATGTTTCCGCGGCGGTGATGGCCGCCAGGTACATGAGTCGCATGCTGGCGCTGCCGCCCGAGGGAGAGCTGATGAACACCTGCATGTCCATGTCGCCGACGGCGCGCAGATTCGGGAAGTAGGCATCCCCGTGCAGCACGTTGCCGGTCGTCTTGATCCAGTTGTCGAGGAAGGCCGCCTGCATCTGGCCGACCACCGGACCTTCGACCCGGAAGTGCATGTCGCGCCAATGATCGGGATCCTGGGCATGGCCGCTCCACTGATCGGCGATTCCAACACCCCCGGTGAAGCCCACGTGACCGTCGATTATCAGCACTTTGCGGTGGGTCCGGTTGTTGATCCGCGCGACCGAATACCAGCGCAGGGCGTGATAGCGCACGATCTGGATGCCGGCGTGCTGCATGCGATCAATGAGCTTGTCGTCAATCCGTTTGCTGCCGACCCAATCCAGCATGACGTGGACTTGGACGCCAGCGTGGGCGCGCTCGATCAGGGCAGCGGCGAACTGATTGCCGACCTGGCCCGACCAGTAGATGTAGGTTTCAAAAGTGATGGAGCGGGTGGCGCAGGCGATGGCCCGGAGCATGGC
>Ga0268266_10001073_pt1 | contig 34313 bp, 33 predicted proteins | sample KBSS13metaG_FD_190356 | JGI IMG/M metagenome (GOLD analysis project Ga0268266, IMG submission 190356) | Switchgrass rhizosphere microbial communities from Kellogg Biological Station, Michigan, USA - KBS S1-3 metaG (SPAdes) (version 2) | ecosystem: Host-associated > Plants > Roots > Rhizosphere...
AATTCACATCATAATGAATTTGATATACACTTAATAAGCAGCTTTTTTGGTATACCTAAAGACTATAAAGCCCTTTTAAAAAAGGGCTTTTTTCTTTTTAATTAATTTTCAGATAAGACTGTAAAGTTTCTAAAGATAAATAATTCAAAATTTACATAAAAGAAAACCAACCTGATGCATTTAAATAAAATCTTTTTTATATTGATGATCTTCTGTATAAAATTTTTCCAAACAACATATTGTTCTTCACATCAAAAATCTTTAATACCTTATACATATCCTTTGCGAGCTCTGTCACAATATGATATATATCCAGATATAAAAACTATCTCCTTGCCAGCTTATGATAGAACAGGAGTTTGTTATAATTATGCTCTACAAAAAATATTAAACTTTAGTCCCGAACAAGTTAAAGAATTACAGTCGTGTATAGTTGGTGGCTCTGATTGGATTACAATTCTTAATATACTTAATTATTTTCAACAAATAAAAACTGCTGAAACTAATTGCCTTGCGCTGTATGTATTTGATAAAAATATACAAAAACCTTGTCATGCTGCTTATATGGTAAGCAGGCAAATTGCATTATCAAAAAAAGGATCTTTAGATCAAATAATAGAACATCATCCTCAACAAAGCATTGAAGATATGTATGGCAATAAGGTAAGTTACTGGAAATTACAATCAGTATATGACACAACTGAAGGAAAATTAAAATTATTAAACATATTGATTCATACCGCACAAGCTTCCCCTACAATGGATGCATATAAACTAAAATATATCGATAATTTTTTGCATTATATTAAAATTTATGATTTACAAAAAGCTAAAAATGTATTAAAGCGTGCCATGTGTATAGACATAAATTTAATGACTAAAAAAAATGAAACCTTGCTTATGTTGCTTGCTCAATACAGCAAAAAAAATTTTGTAGAACTGTGTCTTATGTTTGGTGCTAATAGTAACATTCAAAGAAACGATGGGAAAATTGCGATAGAAATTGCTCTTGAAAATAAAAAATATAAAAATGCATTTTCATTGTTTATGCATAGTATAGCTCACAATGATATAGAACAAGTAAAATTATATCTAGATTCTAACGGTACCATTGATTTCTATCACAATGATGATAAATCTGCTATTTCATTGGCTCTGAAAAAAGAACTCCATTCCATTGTTTATCTATTGCTGATACATGCTATTGTAAAAGGAGAAATACAACCTATACAATTTTGTCTTAAAAAGAATAAGCTTGATAGTATATTTAATGAAACTGAAAAATCAATAATTAGATCTACCATTAAGAAAAAAGAACAAGAAAGCCCTGTGCTTTTATCAGAAACCTATGGCGATTTTCATTATCAAAGAGATTGCTATATTAAAAATTTTTATAAAACATTAACGTATCTTGAGGATAGCTTAAAAACAATTTAAATATTAATCAATGAAAAAAATTTTTATAAAGAACGCATTATTTTTTTTAATTATACCCCAAATTTCTGCTATACAATTCTGCATACCAATGGAAAATATGGAAAATAATGATCTAAATTTCATTAAAAATTTCGATTCTAAATATGACTACTATTTTATTCATGATAGAGATAATTATATCTCTTGTGATCTGCAAGATTGCATCTTTTTGAATATAAAAAATGATGCCAAAAGAATCAATAGACATCAATTGTTAAGCAAGTACTGCCATAACATTCAATCTTGTTTTTTTGATTGGCAAAAAGATTTTTTAACCGATTTTTATGGCAAACGGACGAAAAATTCTATTATAAGAAAAAATAAACTTTTATCAAATCAATGGACTATTTGCCAAGGAGAAACAATATGTGCTATTCATCCGACAGCCCCCATTGTCTGTCTCATAGAAAAACAACGAGGAATCCTAGAGCTATTTGATGATAATGTGGATCCATTAAATAAACCATTAGTATTAGACTGCATTCCTGAAACGTGCTCCATTAGTTCTAACGGGATTGCGGCCATTTTACATAAAGGTCAAAATAAAATTTCTTTGGTTAATATTATCAAAGAAACATTAACAAAAACAGTGATAACTTGTCCGGATAATCGTAAGTTTAAGGAGCAATTATTTTTTTTTAACAGTACTTTAGCGGCAGAATCAACTATTTCTGCTCAGGATGATTATAAATCATGTCTACATTTTTGGAATATTATCACAGGAAAGTGTATTTTTTCGCTCAATTTATTAAAAAACAGCTCTTTTGGAGATATTAATTTTAAAGAAAAAGAAATTCTTTTAAAATATAATAATGATAATGATCAAAAATATGCACTTTTTAGCATTGCACCAGCTTTGAAGAATAAAATTATAGAAACTTCATTCTTTTTAAAAAATATACCAGTAATCTTACCAAAAGATATTATACGTGTTATTATTTCTCTGTATGATTGTTATTTGTTATATTAAAAACTTTATAAGACATTAAAACTTTTTAATGATAATTTAAAAAAGAACTTAAATATTAAACAATGGACCACAATTTAATGAAAAATACACTATCTCTTTTAATTATGTTTCATACTTTTTTTGTTATACAAGTTTGCGTAGCAATGGAATCTCAGAATTTATCTTTAATTAAACAGTTAAATTCCATCCCTGAAAACAGCTATATAAAGCCTTATAATGCTGATACTTGCATTGCGTGGTATCAAGAAGGTTGCGTGGTAATAGATATAAAAAATGATACCCAAATAGGTAGCGATATAGCATACTTTAATGATATCATAATAGATAATCAAAATGAAAAAATTGCTTACATTTATGATTCTGCCATAAATATACTTGACATAAAAACCAATTCCTCCTATTTGACGAGTTGCTACCCCTATGTAATTCAATCGTGTGATTTTGATTGCCAGAAAAATTTATTAATTCTTGCTTATGATTTATTACCTAAAAAAACATTTATAAACAGATATGATTTTTTACAGGATGATGATAAGCCTTTATTGATTTATCCAGGAGAAATAATACTTGCTCCTCATCCACAAGTACCCATTACTTGTATCATAGAAAAAAAAGGAGGAATGCTCACGTTATATAATAATAATTTACAACCATTAAACAAAACCTTAGCTTTAGAATGTGATCCTAAAAAATGCCAAATTAGTCCTAATGGTATTGCAGCCATTTTGCATAGCAAACACAATAAAATTTCTTTAGTGAATATTGTCAAAGAAACATTAACAAAGACCGAGATAACTTGTCCGAATGGTAGTATGTTCCACGAAGAATTATTTTTTTACAATGATATTTTCGCTGTAGCATCAATTAAACCTAATAGTGGCCCAGTTACACCACCATGTCTACATTTTTGGAATATTGTCACAGGAGAGTGTATTTTTTCACTCAATTTATTACAAAACAGTTATCTTTGGAATATTAATTTTAAAAACAAAGAAATTCTTTTAAGCTATGATAAGGATCAAGAATATGCACTTTTTAGCATTGCGCCAGCTTTAAAGAATAAATTTATACAAATTTTATTCTTTTTAAAAAATACAACTTCAACCACAATAATCTTACCAAAAGATCTTCGAAAGGTTATTGTTTCTTTCTATGCTGATTGTTTTTTATCTTAACCATCTTTAATGAGCATGTTCTTACTAGAATCGCTGTAGGAGAATCAATTTATTATCAAAACATACTTCAATCTACTCATAAAGACCGAGGGCAAGTGATAGTCTGTTGTGATAATATAAAAATCATAGACATTAATGATATATTTATCAAAGCAGTAGATAATCAATTAAAACTGCATGTTTTAAAAACAATACTTGCTCACAATAATAATGAAATAGATTAAGCTATTTCTTATTGTTATTGTTGGTGTTGTTAAGTAGTGTTGTTTGATGTTTGTTTATTATTACAAAACCGTTCCAACTAAATTTTTTAGGTTGATCAGAAACAACTTGTTGCTGATCAGCTGTTTCTTTTAAAAATTTTTCTTCAACAAGAGATAGCTGAATTTTTGTGGACATTAACTTTTCAAGTGAATTTTGTTCCATAGGTAATAATTGCTTGTGCATAATGAGCAAAAACAACAACAAATAAAGATTTTTCATGGATTTTCTCTTTTAGGTTATGATATTTAAATTGCCAAGAGCGTAGCAATAAAAGTGACTTGTTGTAAAGCTTGGACCTATTTTATTTAAAAAATCTATTAGTTTAACACCAATAGATCCCTAAATAGTTTGTACATAAGCAATCTATTGTGCGGAATACAACTAAAATAAACCCTTCGATACATTCTACTACGCTACACTTCGTAGAACACTCAGGGTGAACGGAAAAATAATAATTCAAATTTTGCATCTTCTATAGATTGAAGCTCCCGGTAGCTTCATCCACAAATTGATATCGTATTATTTCTTCTTCATTTTTTTTTAATATTTTTTCTAAATATTCATAAGTTCTTGAAGAAATTTTATTCGCTATCAAGTTTTCAGGTGTGTTTACCGCTATTTTCCACAGTTCATCTTTTTTTTCTTGATTTATTGACCGAATCTTAAAACTTGCATCATGCATAGCCCATTCTGGAGTCATCGATGCTAAAACCTGTATCGCATTAGATATATAATCTAATGAATATCCGTCTTTCATCATATCTTGTAATTGATGTTTATGTAAGGATACGTATGTGGAACAAGCCACAATTATTGAAAAAGTTAATTCCTATTCCGTTCAACATATTATTAATAATCCCTTTATTATAAAGCACCATTAAAATCAATCCTGAAAACATTATTTTTACTGCCCAATCTACATACCAAAAATTTTGTTCTTTAGCATGTATTTCATAAAAATACTCAAGATCAGCTGAATTTATTTCTGGTTGATACGATGAAGCAATTTGTGCCATATCTATAGGGGTATTTTCTTTTAATGGTAAAAGTTTATGGTTTTGTAAGATAGCATTTATAGCATCAATTTTATTTTGATTAGTATCGTTGGTAGTATCTTCAGACCAAGTCAATAAGCTAATATGTTCTCCATCAAGAGATTTTTTAGTCATTAAATAAACATTTGGATTTTTATTTTTTAAAAAAGCATATAAAGCTTTAGCTCCTTTATAAGATAATTGAAAGTCATTCTCGTCATGTAAAATAATAATAGGTATATTTATTGGCAGTTCATTTGCATTTAATATGGGTTGTTCTCCTGCAGGAGCATAAAATGGATATATTATTTTTGCTAAATAAGGAAGTATATGATAGCAACGTGGAATTGGAAGATTATATTCAATCGCATGGTTACCTGAAAGCATAATAGATTCTAAAATAAGAGCTGAAATTTGACCAGGGTGTTTTGCAGTATAATTAATTGCGGTTGCTGTTCCTTGAGAAGATGCATGAATAATTTTTTTAGTATCACCTAAAGAATTTACTGTTGCATCTAAGTATTTTTGACATCTTCCTTGGCCAAAATCAATAATTATGTCTGGTGTCCCCACCAAGTGTTTTAATGTTGGTTTTTGGGAAAAATACGGTAAAACAATATCGACATTTTCACCTCCCTGTCCATTTAAACCGGGAACAATTATTAAATGGGATGAAGGTTGTGCAGGAATAATTAGGTAATGCCAGAACACTATCATAATGGATAAACATAGCGATTTATATTTCAAATTTTTCCTTATAAGATTACAAAATTAAACTCACGTAAACATTAAATAACGAATTAAAATCCCACGTATAAAAGCATACCACAATAAGGCGTTAACAGTAGAGTAATAAAAATAATAATTTTTTCTAAGAAGAATAATATTTATAAAAAATCATTACTCTTATCCTATAATTCATACAACAATAAACTCCTAAGGAATTTTTAATGAAAAAAAACTATAGAGCATTTTTAATAAACTTAAACATATTTTTTTCTTTATGCAGCATGTTCGATGAAGAACAAGAAAAACAATACCAAGAATTTAGACTAACCAAAAGTTATGGAAAATTACATTCCAATTTTGATTACTTACCTTTAGAATTAGTGGAAAAATATATTAAAAAACCTTTAATAGAAAGCATTGTACCCACATTTAAAGAAAAATGTTTAATAGATAAAGATCAACTTACTTGTCCAGAAAAAGCAAGCTTTACAACTTTTTTTCATCATGATGGTACTTATAATGTTGTTCCTAAGATCAATCAAGAATACAGCATGTGGGATGAATCGGAGAAAGAAGTATTTTGTGAGAAAATACTCGTACAAAAAAAAATAAACAATGAAATGACTTATGGGGAAAAAGACGGTTATTGTATTCTAAAAGCTATAGCATCAGAAAATATAACAATCAAATTATGCTTCTCTATCAAAAATGTATATAAAAAAAATTTTTACTTATCTAAAAGTTCCCTTACTGATAATACGACCTCTCAATACCCTATTAATAATACAATAACTTATTGCTTATTTAGTTATGATCATCAATGGCTTGCTTTAACAACATTAGAACACAACTGTTTTTTACTTTTTAATTTAGCATTGCAAAATAAGTTAATATTTTTCTACGCAACAGATAGTCAAATCAGTGCATTGGCCACGGCACATCATTATTCACTATTTATTGTTGGGTGTAAAAATGGATCTTTATTATTCAAAACTCCTGATCAAGGATTTTCTTTTAATCATAACGAGCAAAAAACTATAGATACTATTATTATTAACTCAGGCGATACACAATTTATTGCTTATGGTGATAAAATATTAACTTTATGGAAATTAGAAAAATTTATTACCGCCACGAATATATTTATACCTTCTTCTCATATATTATATTATGATTTTCCTATTAAAAAAGCATTTTTTTCCTCTAATAATACCATCATAACAACTATGCTAGAAAATGGAGATATAATTTTTGCTGATAGTCTAACCGCTAAACTTATTAAACAATATAGGGCTGAATGGTGCTTATCTCAAGAAATACCACTTAATAACCAAAATCTGCTTACTTTATGCAGCGATAAAAATAATTTATTGATTTTATTAGTAAATAAAGATGCTCTCAAGAGTTCACTTGTTATAAGAAATGCAACAAATGGAAAACTTTTAAGTTTATATAATTTTTTTTTGTCGGATACAATTAAAGCAATTGGCCTTACAAAGGATGAAAATAATATTGTTTTTCTGCATAATAATAATTCTGTAGCATTATTGAATCTTTATAAGAATCAACATTTAGAAGACATTCATTTTATCGAAGAAAAAGCTAATTTTTATCAATTACATCAATTATTTTCTATAAAAAATAGAGATCATACTGCAGCTTCTTATGTAAAAAAAATAGAATCACTTATTAAAGATTATCAATTTCAATATCAACCAATCAATAGTGTTGATTAAAGTCATTAATGAGTAAAACCATATCTAACAAGCTAAACACCGTTCATAAACCGATAAATTGTGGTGTAAGTGTTCATTGTGAGGTTGTATTTCTAATGCTTTAAGAACAGCCGTTTTGCCTATAGTATATTCTCCGGCATATAACGCACATTGCCCTAAAATATCATAGCGCAAATAGTTATAGATGTTATTTTCAACAAATAATGCATTGTTTAAAGGATAAGGTAATTGCACTGCACGGATTGCAAACAAATAAGCAATGGCATGCTGTTTATGACGAATATAATAACATGCTATTCTAAAAAGAGGTTCTACTCGATAGGGAAACATATTATATGCTTGCAAATAATAATTAAGAGCATCTTCTTCGGTGTAATTTATTTTTTCACCATTAGATACGGATATAATATGTTCAATTGCGCAACCAATACGATATGCCGCTAAATATTGTTCTTCGCTCAGCAGCCCACTATTAAGTCTTTGTTGATAATAATAAATAGCTTGCTCCCAATCATCCATAAATTGACATGTTTGCGCCAAATAAAACAGAGTTCTAGTATTAGTTGGATCATTTTCAAGGCTTTTTTTCAATAAAGCATAATCGCGAATGCACCGAGCTTTAGACTTTTCTTGACCATATTGTTGCGGTTTATACTCAAAATATACTGAATGAGGCACAACAGCACTTGCTGCTTCAAGTATTGACTCATGTACTGCGCCACTGTAGCGCACATTACACCCAGACCTGATCAAGCGTGGAACATAGTTGTTGATAGCATCATCAACGGTAAAAAGTCGTATTAAATAACAACTGCCCGTACAATCAGGATGAATATAATTTTGGTGTATTTTACAAAAATTAATAAGTTCTTCAACATTATGAGTATACCATTCCGCATCAAGCATTATTAAAAAGGTATTATTTACAAAGATTTGTTCTGCTAAGTCTAAAGCACGATTACGTGAAGTTGCAAAATCTATAAACGGTTCTTCTATGATATATGCATGTTGTAGGTTATGTGAATCAAAATGTTTACGTATTATTTCAGGGGTTTTATCCGTTGAACCAGTGTCATAAACCAAGTAGCTAGTAATGCCTGCATCAATAAATGGTTGTAGCGTGGGAATAATAACATCCGCTTCATTTTTAACCATAATGACTACGGTGAGAAGAAGTTCTTGATCATCTTTAAAATATCTCTCTTCTGAAATAATATGTATCGTAAAACTTAAACAACTTAGTAAGCAATACAATTTTAATATAAAGTTCTTCATTAACAATCCTTATTTTAAATATGTGTAATCATATATACTTATACGAATTATTTAATGAATTGTTAATAAAATTAATTTTTATGATGAGACTTTTATGAATAGCAAATGTATATCACTTTTTCTTTTTTCCAATTTTATATCTTTTTCTTTAAACAGCATGCATTGCCAGAAAACACTTGAAGAATTTAAACTAACACGCCCTTATGGAGGTGCACTTAAATCAAATTTTGATGATTTACCTCAAGATCTATTTGAAACACATATTAAAAATCATTTAATAGAAACTCTCATAAAAAAATTTAAATCTCAACTTTTACTCTTTAAAAATGAAACTAAAAAGCATGCCCTTGCTCAATTAAATGTTTTACACAATAGCATATTCATGTATCATGACGGTACATATACTACCGTTCCACTGATAAATCAAACTTATACGATGTGGGATGAATTAAAAACAATAGAAGCAAACAACAAAATAATTACTCCTAAAAAGAAGGGCCTATCTACTCAATCTCTTCTTCTTGGCCTTTGTTATACTAAAAAAGAAGAAAAACCACCCCTAAAGTTATGGTTTTCAACTACAGAATATATATCCAATAGCAAGTATAGTTTTGATATAGAGATTTCTTCTTATATATCTTCCACACGTTTAGATAACTCAATAGAACATTATTTATTTGATTGTAATCAAGAACTTCTTGTTATTGGAACGTCAGGATACTACAATAACCTTTTCATGTATGATGTATTAAATAAAAAAATACTTAAATTTTCATTTAATGGTTCCATAACTACTTTATGCGCTGCACATAAAGTACCATATTTTTTTGTTGGATCCAAAAATGGTGATGCATATTTAATCTTAAAAAGGTATTGTGTTAATATTAAAGCCCCGGATAAAGAAACAATAGTAGGTGCTGAATTTAGTCCCGATGATAACAAAATCTTTTGTTATAGCAATAAAACCTTTATTTTTTATAATTTTCAAAACATTCAAAAAAAACCGCTCGATTATCATTATCAAGTTTATCCTCTTAATTCCCCTATAAAAAAAGCATTATTTTCACCTGACGGTAGTAGAATAATAACTGCATTGGCAAATGGTGATTTAATACTAAGAAATGGATCTACGGGAGAAGGAATTAGACAATATAAAAAAAAATGGTGTTTTTCTGATGCAGTTGATATTAATAATCAACCCCCATTATTTTTAATAAGCAGTAAAAACAATATATTATTTTCACTTGATCTAAACAAATGGACCAACAACACCTCTAACGTTACTATTAGAAAACTATCCAATGGTAAAATATTATTTTTAGGCCATGTAGGATTTAAAAATGTTAGAGCGATAGGTCTTACAAAAGATGAAAATGATATTATTTGTACAGATAAAAAGCATGAAACTGTATTATTAAATCTCTATAATCAACAGGATATAAAAATTATTGATTTTATTGAAAAAAAAGCCAATATTGTTCAATTATGTGAGTTATATCAGATATATAAAACTTGTAAGCCTTCAGAAATGAATAAGGCTTTTGAGACTTCAAAATTTATTACTACATTTGTTCAAATTGTTCTTTTTTATAGTCCCATCTCATAAAAAGCAGTTTTTGTTTTACTTATTGTTGTAAAAAATATACAAAAAAACCACTGCACTAATAATTAAATTAGTGCAGTGGAAAAAAGGAGAGTAGTAATGAAGCCTAAGTTAAATTTTGCTGATTATTTAAGCAATTATTAATAATAAGAATAACAATTATATTAAATAAGTCAAATGAATTTTTATTTATTTATATTGATACATTCAAATAAATTCATTTTTATTATCAATTAATATATATCAAAAATGCAATTTTAGCAAAAAAACTAACCTTCTTAAATCAATATAATAAAAAAATTCACATAGAAATTATTTTATAGTCAGTCTGAGAAGAGATTAATGCGCTCTCTAAGGCACTATCCCGTCGAGGAGAGGTAAAAATTAACTGACAGTTAAGCCCCAAAAGAGCTGACAATAAAGCTTTTCCTCGCTCTATATCAAAATCTGTCATAAAATCATCTAACAGAAAAATAAGAGCCCCTTTTGTTTTAGTAAAATGCTTTATTTGAGCTATTTTAATCAATAAAACAATCATCTTTTGTTGTCCACGTGAAGCATAAGCTCTGGATTTCTTACCTTCTAATGTAATAGTAAAATCATCAATATGGGCACCAAAAAGTGTTCGTTTTAAATAAATTTCTTGCTTAAGAAGCTCTACATGATTTTTTTGCCAAAAAACATCAAAAGGAACATCACTATTTTTCTTTGCTTGATACACAAAAGATAAAGATATATTTTCATCTATATACTGATGAAGCATAGTGTTAATTTCTGCTTCCAGTTGAAATAGATACTGTTTTCTAATTTTTTGGATATATACACTGTGTTCCCACAGTTTTTTGGTCCAAATAAAATATGATTCTGGGTCTATATTATTATGAAGAAACAATGCATTACGGTTTTCTAAAACAATACGATATTCTCGAATTTTTGCTATTAAAGAAGCATCATCTAATAATAATGCTTGATTTAAAAATGCTCGTCGTTCTTCTGGACCTTCTTGTATTAATTTAAGATCATCTTCAGTAAGACTAATTACACGATAATAGGATAAAAGATCTTTATATGAAATAGTTGTTTTATTATCAACTTTAACCAAGCGTTTATTTTGAGCAAATCCAATTTGAATCGCATGATCAATACTATTATTTGCTGTATATTCTTTAACAATAAATTTTACAAAAAAAGAATCTTTCCCTAAAGCTACTAAATCTCGAGACAGATGTGTTCTGAATGAGCGCAAATAACATCCATAATATAAAGCCTCTAATAAAGAAGTTTTACCTGTTCCATTTGAACCACAAATTAATACAATTTTACTATTAAGATCAATAGTAGTTTGATCAAAACAACGAAAACTTTTTAAGTAAAGACTTTCTAACTGCAACGTTTATCTTTCATTATTCATGTGTTTGAGCTACCGGCATAACAAGATAAAACATCGTGTATTCGCTGCCTTCTGTAGTGTTTTGTGCATCAAAAATAATAGGTTTAGTTTTTCCTTGTAAATAAAACTGTATTTGTTCTCCCGGAAATACTTGTAATCCATTAAGCAAATAAGGAGCATAAAAACGAATATCACATTCTGTGCCGGTAAAATCAAACAGAGGAACTTCTTCTTCTAAAGTACCAACTTCCTTATTATGTAAGGAAACTTTTAATTTTTCTGAACCAAACATAAATGAAGTTGCGATAAATTGCCCTGAAAGCAAACACGATGATCGACGAAGTGTTTTGATAAAATGAGAACGCTCAACACGAGCTGGAATAAAATTCTTTTTATCTAAAATGGTGGAATAGGTAGGAAATCCATCAACAAGTAATTTAGAAAAAAAATTAAAAGCTTCACCAGAAAAAACTAGTTGATTACCACATAATCCCAGAAAAATAGTAGTATCGTTACTACCTTCCAATATTTTTTTAACTTCAAATACCGCTCTGCGTGGCAACAGCCATTTGCATGATTCTTCTAATGTATAAGCTGGTGTTTGTACTTGTGCAAGACAATGCCCGTCGCTGGCGGTCATTTTTAATTCTGATTCTGAAATTTCTAATAATAAACCATTTAAAGAAGCGTTAGCATTATTTTGAGGAATTAAAAATGCTACTTTATTAAGTAATTCAAGCAAAAAAGGTGCACTTAATTGCATTAGATTTTCAATACGTTCGGGAAATGGAGGGAAATTTTGAGCATCTTGAATATTTAATACAACATTAACAAGACCCGCTTTAACCAATAAAGAAGTATCCTCTAAAATAAAGGTAATATCTCCTTCTAATTCTTTTACTAAATCAAAAAGACGACGTCCTGACACTAAAAACATCTGTGGGTCATTAATCGTGCACTCTTTTAATAAATAACTTGCTTGCAAGCTTATCTCTAGATCAGTGCTTTTTAAAACTAATTCCCTATGCCCTACATGAAATAAAATGGTAGAGGTTGCATCCAATGTGGTACGTTTTGTACAAATAGGTTGCATAGAAGATAAAATAGACAATAATTGTTTTTGTTCTACTACAAATGTATTTTTCATAATAATCCTTATAAAATAGGAACTTTTACAGTATAACCTACATTAAAAAAATAAAAAGTTTGTTATATAAAAAGTTATGATCGTGGGTGTTTTTTATCGTATATATTTCTTAATTGTGAAGTTTCAACATGGGTGTATATTTCCACGGTAGTAATTTCTTCATGGCCAAGTAAAATTTGCAAGGAACGTAAATCTACACCTTTTTCAAGCATATGAGTTGCAAAAGAATGACGTAACTGATGGGGAGAAATTGCCCGTTTTATTCCAGCGTTCTCACATATCTTTTTTAAGATTATCCAACAAGATTGACGGGATATGGGTTTTACTTTTTTTCCATATACAATAGGAAATAAGTATACAGCGTTCTTTATTGAATGCGAGAAGGAAAGAAATATAGAAGATTGCAGATAATTTTGCAATAAAGTCATAATAGATTGTGGTATAGGTATCATTCGCTGCTTCCCGCCTTTACCTTCAACAGAAATAAATCGTGTATCAAAATGAATATTGGTTATTTTAATATTTACCAATTCAGTTACGCGCATGCCAGAGGCATATAATATATAAATCATTATTGAATTACGAATACCCAAAGGAGACGTATCTTTTTCTGAATACGTAAGAACACGCGAAACCTCTTCTTGCGTAAGAAAAGTTGGAAGCCGTTTTTCAATTTTAGGAATATGTAATTCTTTAGCCTTATTTTTTATATTAAACGTATTACTTAAATATAAAAAAAAGCTTTTTAAAGTTGATATTTTTCGTGCAATACTTCTGGCTGAAAGCTTAAGCCCATAAAGATAATGAACAAATTGTTTTAGTTCTTGATCGGTAATATTTTCTAAATCAAAGGCATGATTCTCTAAAAATGATATAAATTGATTAAGGTCCCGTTTATAGGAAAAAAATGTATTAGTAGAAACTCGTTGTTCTGTTAAAAGGTATGCTTCAAATTTAGTTTGTATTTGTTTAATATTCATATCTACTATCTTTTTTACTTATATTTTTTAAATAAATATAGAAAAGGCAGTCAAATTACTGCCCTTTTTATCTAATAAACTAATATGAACGGGCAACTAATATATCTTGTTTACTTGGTTGTTTACAATGGAAACAAGTTTCAAAGGTTTTCCCTTCAATAATACAACGAATGCTTGCTTTGTAATTTTTCAGTTCTGTTTCACATTCAGGCTTTGTACACCAACTGGTCTGATAAAAAACACCTTGTTCTTCTAGTAATGGTCCAAATTCAGTAAGATTATCGCTCATTTTACGCATCGCGCTAACTCGTGCTTGCGCTTTGGTAAATAAAGTATTTTGAATGGTCTTTAATAACTCTACTATTTCATGTTTTATATCAGATAATGGAATAAAACGCTTTGCCAATTCAATACGCTCAACTACCACCGCTTGTTTATTTTCTATATCCTTTGGCCCAAGTTCAATTCGAATAGGAACCCCTTTAAGTTCCCATTTAAAGAATTTGGCTCCCGGGGTTTTTCCTTCTTCATTATCTATAAAAACACGTATTCCTTCTTTTTTTAAATTTTCTTCTATTTCATATGCAGCGGCCATAATAACTGAGCTATCAGTACCAGATTTAAAAATAGGAATAATAACAACTTGAATAGGTGCTATTTCAGGAGGAAGCACTAATCCTTTTTGATCACCGTGCATCATAACCATTCCACCAATCACGCGTGTTGTTAAGCCCCAACTAGTTAAAAAAGGATATGATTGTTGTTCTTGACGGTCCTGAAACTTCATCTCAAAAGCATGGGCAAAAGATTGTGATAGTAAATGAGAGGTACCCATTTGCAAGGCTTTACCATCAGGCATAAATGCTTCAAACGTCATTGTTTTTTCTGCACCAGGAAATTTTTCATGGTTAGTTTTATATCCGGTGATTACCGGGACGGCTAAATAATTTTGAGCTAACTTTACATATTCTTGGAGCATAGTACGAACTTCTTGATCAGCTTCCTCACACGTTTCATGAGCAGTATGACCTTCTTGCCAAAAAAATTCTGTAGTACGTAAAAAAGGTCTTGTACGCATTTCCCAGCGAACAACGTTTGCCCACTGATTAATTTTAATAGGTAAATCACGCCATGAACGTAACCAGCGTGCAAACATATGATGAATAATAGTTTCTGAAGTAGGTCTTACTATTAAAGGCTCTTCTAATTTTTTACCACCTGCATGAGTAACCACCGCTAATTCTGGTGCAAAACCTGCAACATGTTGCGCTTCACGCTTAAGAAATGATTCAGGAATAAATAAAGGAAAAGAAGCATTTTGATGTCCGGTAGCTTTAATTCTGGCATCCAGTACTTGTTGTATTCGCTCCCAAATAGCATAACCATAGGGACGAATAACCATACACCCTTTTACAGGAGAAAGATCAACTAATTCTGCATCATAAATAACTTCATTATACCAACCCGCAAAGTCTTTATTTATATCAGGCAATTTTTTCATACAAAAAACTCGTTTAATTTATATTTTTATTCATTTATATACTAGAAATTTTATTTTATGATAAAATTATAGTATATAATCTTACTTATTACAAAACCTACCATAAAAAACATAGTAAATTAAAAAGCTTTTTACCTCTTTTAAGGAATAATAGATGAATTTAAGCAATAAGATCCAATTATTATATTTATTAATAATTTTAGTGTGTAATGATTCTATCAGTAAGCCAACTATAACCTTATTTTCTCATGGAATAGCTGACACCTTAAATCAAGCTCATAAATACACTAAGTCCTATAAAAAAAATAATTTAAGACATTATAATAATTATTATTATATTAATACCCCATTTGTAACATTTAACTATCCTGATGCTACAAAGAAATTTTATCGAGTCAATTATCATGAAACCAGTTTTGGACAGGAAAATGAGATTAATCGATTAAAAAAAGCATACGAAGCAACCTTAGATCACTGTAATCATAATTGTAATATTATTTTATACGGTATTTCCCGTGGAGCCTCTAATTTACTGATTTTTATGGGCCTTCATCAACTTGATAATATTAAAGCCTTAGTTTTAGAATCCCCTTATTTTAGCATGGGAGAGGTTATTCAAAACATCCTAGCAAGGCAACGTCTTGGCTGGCTTTCCTTATCATATGGTGAAATGATCGCTGAATTTATTTTCAAAAAATATACTCGTTATGGATATAGTCCCAAAAACTGTATTAAATATGTGCCTACTAATATTCCAATTTTTATTATTTGTTCCAAAGAAGATCAATTGGTACCGTATGAAACATCGATTAATGTCTATAAAGAATTAGTAAAATCAGGCAATGAACATGTTTATATTTTTATTGTTGAACATGGAAAGCATGCTTCAATTATAAATAATTCTGATGGTGAAAAATATCAATGGATTATTAATGCTTTTTATAAAAAATATAATCTTCCTTATTGCGAAGAAAGTGCTGTCAAAGGCAAGAATCTTCTGTCTTTGTGTCAACCAATTTTTAATTAAATTACTCTATTTTTTTTGTAAATATTTTTTCTAATATTTTAATTTTAAAAAATATTTATCTATTCTGTTGATTTTAGAAAATATTTTTTTGTACAATTGAAATTGAAGTAAATAAAAAAATGTTAGTGCTAACAAAAAAAGGAGTCACTATGGTAGTTAAGAAAGCGAAAAAAGCTACTGCAAAAAAAGCTGTTGCTAAACGTAAACCTGCAGCGAAAAAAGCTGTTGCTAAACGTAAGCCAGCGGCAAAAAAAGCTACCGCTAAACGTAGTGTAGCAAAAAAAGCTGTCGCTAAACGTAAACCTGCAGCTAAAAAAGCTGTTGCTAAACGTAAACCTGCTAAAAAATCTGCTGGTCGCAGTAGTGCAGTAAAATCTGCAAGTAGTCGTAGTAAATCTACTGCAAAAAAAGCTACTGCAAAACGTAAACCTGCAGCTAAAAAAGCTGTTGCAAAACGTAAACCTGCCAAAAAATCTGCAGCAAAAGGTATCATGAGCACTATTGCTGAAGCAATAGGTATGGGGGCTCCGAAAAAAAGAGCTAGCGCAAAACGTAAACCAGCTGCGAAAAAAGCATCTTCTCGACGTAAGTCAGTTACTAATGCGTCCCATTCAGGGCATACTGGCACACATTCTGATTCAGAAAATATGGGACATAAACCAGCTAAACGCAGAATGACTGTTAGAAGATCTGCAGCTAAAAAATCTGAATAATCCAAGTAAATTTAAATAAAATAAGCCTCACCGCACTTGGTAAGGCTTATTTTATTTATTAAGATTTTTCAAACGTAAACTTAATTAATTTGCAATAATTCAACATCAAAAATAAGATCTGAATTAGCAGGAATAATGGTACCAACAGCTCGGTCACCATATGCTAAGTGAGCGGGAATAAATAAACGACGTTTTTCACCAATTTTCATAGTCATTACACCTTCATCCCATCCTTTAATAACTCTACCAACACCGATTTTAAAGGAAAAAGGTTCATTTCGGCTAAAACTACTATCAAATTGTTGGCCTCTTTCTCCATTCTTATTAAGCCAACCTGTATAGTGTACCGTTACCATATCAGCTAATTTAGGACTAATACCGGAGCCTTCTTGCAATATTTCATATTCTAAATCTTTCATACGCGTCATTTGTTTGTTTCCTGATTGAGTTGTTATAGTATTTTCTTTCCGTTTTTTTAAGTCTCGGCAAATAAGAAACAAAGAAAGTGTTGTTATCATTATTGCAGTGACAATACTTAAAAATTTCACTTTTTTTCCCTAACAGATTAATAATATAAGTGTTATAACTACTGTAAGTTTATATGATAACTATTTTTCTTCAATACTTTATGTTATTCTCTCATCCATTGCTTTTTTTTAATAAACTTTGCGATAGTAAGTATGATTATGCTTATCTGTATTAAAGAACAGAAAGAAACTAATATGAACTACTTAAAAATATTTTTTTTAACACTTACCTTACAGAGTATTATTTTGTTTAATCAGGAAGATAATGCATCAGAATATCTCGCATATACTCTTTTAACCCCCGTATCTTCTTCAGAAGAAGAAACACCCCTTCCTCAGAAATTACTATCAGAAAAAACACCAACAAGTGATACTGTTCAAGAAGAATCTATTCAGACACCTACTGACAATCAAAGGACTGAGCTGCAACAATGGGATGACCATATCGCAAAGCCTGAATGGGAAAATGACAATAAAACTCCTACACAAAATTGGATTGACCGATCTATTACTCTTGCAGTACCAATAGTAAAAAACAATAAAGAATTAGCTTTAAAACTTAAAAATGATTTTCTTGCTGCTATTAAAACAAATATTACGGATTTTGATTTATTTGAAAGTTTAATTAAAAAATTTAATGCTGCTATTGAAAATGAGCTTACTGCTATACCAATTGAACAAACAAAAGAAACTTCTCCTCTAGAACAGCCCTCGGCTGCAGCTGATGTTTTTCAAGGAATTACCCCTGCATTAGAACTTACACAAGAACCTACCCCACCTTCTACAGAAACATCTATTTCAGAAACAACAGAAAGTAGTCCTTCTTCAACCTCTGAAACAACTGCTTCTCAAGAACCATCAACAGATTCTCCAATTTCACAGTGGAAATTCTTAATGAGCGCTATAAGAAAAGGTGAGGGTGATATTGATGAAATAATCAATAATATACAGAATTTAACACCGAAATTAATATCGTCGGGTGAAAAAACAGCTAGTAGCATTAAAGAAGAATTTCAGGAATCCCTTCAATTAGGGTGGAAACAAAAGATGACACCTAATGAATTAATTAATATAAAAGATAGATTTATGCAGCAGCTATTTCCAGAAGAATATGCTCACAATCGATACTCTGACCTACAAGAATCTCCGCAATATTTAATTGATGAACAAAAAAAACAAGCAGAAATGGCTGCTCAAAAAGCAAAAAAACAAGAAGATCAAATGCAAAAGCTCAAAGTTACTTTAGCAACCGCAAAGCAACAAGGGAATATGAGCGAAGAAAAAATTCAGCAATTAGAAGAAAAAATGAAATTATTGGAAACAATGGCTGATGAACGACAAAGATTAGCAGCTCAAGCTGATTTGAAGTTAACAGCTGAAACAAAGATTAAAAAAACAACAGAAAAAGAAAGTTTCTCTCAAAAAATACAACAATCAACTGCATTAGCTCAGAAAAAAGCTGCTGAACAAAAGGAACAAGGCATAGTCTCAAAAGCCATTCAAACTGCTAAAGACTGGTGGTTTGGAACAGGAAATATTCAAACATTAGAAGAACAACAAGAAATTAAAGATCTTACTCAATATCTTGATTCCACTGCAAAAAATCAAAAAGAAAAAGATACTATCATAAAGCTTTGGCAAGCTTTGCAACAAAATTTACATATTACACCAGCATTATTACATAAAGATAATATAGATAGCTGGGTAAAGCGCATAGATGGTTTATTAAAAGAGTTAGTAGTAACCTATCGTATTGTTTCCATAAAAGATGCCTTGGCAAAAATAAAAAATGCTTTTATTATATCTTCAATTGATGAAGACTTGTCTGAAAAAGTTATAAAGTCTCTAGAAAAAAATTTAGAAAAAGAGCACGCTGTATACAAAAGAGAAAAAGAAAAAATAAACATTAAAAATCGTGAAAAAAAAGAACAAACCTTTGCCAAAAGACAAAAACAAGAAAATATTAAAAAGGAAGAAGAACGCATAAAAGAGCAAAACAATAAACAATTATTGACCGCTGCCTCGTATAAAAATGAAAAGCAACAATGGAAAGAATTTCTAGGGCAAATATCTCATAATAAACAAGCAACGCTTGAAGATAATAATACATTTACGACGCAAGCAATACAAAAATCTGAATCTTTATTTAATTTAGCTAAAAGCATTCCCGCCAAAAAGGAAAATTCCCTTGCCCAAAAGCTAAAACAAAAATTTACGCTTGCTCTTTTAGAGCAACAAAAAGTAAATGATAATAAAATTAATGTTCATCGCAATATGGATGAATTTAATAAAGCAATGAATAAATTAACCGAATAAGAGTATAAATTAGGAATCAAAGTGACTTTTATTATTTTATTTTTTATAACATTAATTTTTTCTCATGATATATATGCTATGCGACCACGAGAAGACAGTGTTTCCGCGCAAAAAAACATGCTTTTGTTAGAATCATTAGTTAAAAAAAAATTTTTAGACAATGCTTTAAATAAACCTAAACAAGAATCTTATAATAGCATTAGACGTACTTCTTCTCAATCACCCAGAAACCCAATTGAACAAAAACGACTTTCTCAATAAATTTAAAAGGTCAGTTTTTACACTGACCTTTTTTTATTCATCTTCATTTTTTACGTGAATTTCATTATCGATAATCATTACCCGCTGGATATTGACAGCTTTTCCTGTCTGCGTATCAACTTCTATCCAAGCTCCACTCATAACAAAAGGAGCTGAAGCATCAGGAGTAAACTTTACCGGTAATGCCGTGAGAAAATTATGAATGATTGGATCCTTTTTCATCCCCAGCATAGAATTAAAAGATCCTGTCATACCAAGATCGGTAATGTGAGCTGTTCCGCCAGGCAAAATGCGCTCATCTGCCGTTTGTACATGAGTATGGGTTCCAACAATTCCACTTACTCGACCGTCAAGAAAAAATGACAAAGCCATTTTTTCAGAAGTAGCTTCTGCATGAAAATCAACAAAAATAATATTTGTTTTTTCTTTTAACTTTTCAACTATGGTATCTGCTTTATAAAAAGGACAATCTATTAATTCCTTCATAAAGACACGACCTTGTAAATTGACTATGCCAATTCGGTGGCCTTCTACCACAAAAGTTGTAACCCCTACACCAGGAGTTGCTGCAGGAAAATTAGCAGGCCGTAATAAATCATTATGTTCATCAAGATAAGCATAAATTTCCTTATGCCGCCAAATATGATTACCACTTGTTATCACATCAACACTGTTATGTTTAAAAAAACGTACATTTTTGACCGTGATACCTCTACCATGCGCACAATTTTCTCCGTTAACAATTACAGCATTAATATTATGGGCTTTTTTTACCCGATCAATATGTTTTTGGAATATTGACCGACCAGCAGCTCCTACAACATCACCTATAAAAAGTACTCGTAAAGTATTCATACTTTTTACCTTGCATATTCAATCGAACGTTTTTCACGAATAACGTTAACTTTGATTTGTCCCGGAAAGGTCATTTCTTGTTCAATACGACGAGCAAGGCTATGAGCAAGTAAATTTGCTTGTTCATCATTAAGACTGTCTTCTTCTACAATTACTCGTAATTCACGTCCCGCTTGAACAGCGTATGCCTTTTTAACTCCATCAAATGAAGCTGCTATTTCTTCAAGTTTTTCTAAGCGTTTAATATAAGCAGTTAAAGTTTCTCTGCGAGCTCCGGGGCGAGCTGCGGATATAATATCAGCAATAAGAACAATAATTGAATAAATAGATGTAAAAGGAACTTCTTCATGATGAGCAGCTATAGCATTGACCACAATAGGATTTTCTCCACAACGTTTGGCTATATCTCCACCAATAGATGCATGAGGACCTTCTACTTCCGCAGTTACTGCTTTACCAATATCATGCAATAAACCCGCTCGTAATGCTAATGCACCATCAAGCCCAAGTTCTTCTGCGATCATTCGAGCAAATATACCAACTTCTTTACAATGGACCAAAACATTTTGAGAATAACTTGTTCTAAAATGTAATTTACCTAAAAGAGTAATAATTTCCGGATGGATACCTTGTAAGTTAAATTCAAGTACGGTGTTTTTTCCATATTCTTGAATAATTTCTTCAATATCTTTTTCACATTGAGTAACCGATTCTTCAATACGTGTTGGATTAATTCTACCATCTAAAATTAACTTTTCTAAAGTACGCACGGCCACTTCACGTCGTATAGGATTAAAGCCAGAAACAGTTATATCAGGAGATTCTCCAATAATAAATTCCATTCCTGTCGCCATTTCCAACGCCTTAATGTTTCTACCTTCTTTACCAATGATTCGACCTTTCATTTCTTCATTAGGAAGGTGTACTATCCCCGATAAATAAGGAGCAACAAGGTCAGCCGTATATCGTTGCATTGCGCTGACTACAATATTAGTAGCTTTTTCTTTAGCAGTTTGCCGCGCTTCTTCTTCAACTTTTTGAATAAATTTTTGACTAGAAAGACGAACCTCAGATTCAATAGTTCCAAATAAAGCAGTTTTTGCTTCTTCTTTGGACATGCCACTTACATGTTCTAACTTTATTATTAAATCGTTATAAAGATTTTTTACTTTTGCATCATTAACACGAACAGTATCTTCCAAACGTGATAAATTTCGTTCTTTTTGTTGTAATTCAAGACGTAAATCATCTAATTGAAGTTCACGTTTTTCTAAATGTTCCGATTTTGTATTTAGTTTTGCTTGTAATCGATCAATTTCAATACGTTCTCGCTTAAGATCTAAATCAAATTCTTTTCTTTTGTGATACATTTCATCTTTGATTTTTATCAAAGCTGCTTGTTTTTCAGCATCAATATCACGTTTTGAATTTTTTAATCGATCTTTAGAATCATTTAAATAAATTGAAGCTACGGAGAATTTTTTATAGGCAAAAAATAAAAAAACCAGTGCTATAAAAAGAAAAAGACAGCCAACGATTATAAAAATAGTGGATATATCTATCATGAACATTCCTAATACTAAACAAGCATATACCTGTGTAATTTAAAACGATAATAAAATTAGTATTGCATGCAAAATGTGTTGCGTATATTTGTGGAATGCACATAATAAGAGAATTAATTCCAATTAAATTGTTATCTATAAGCAATTACTGATAAATTTACAAATTTAATAGCGATAGTTCTTCATCAATATGATTTTTTAAAGACATCATTTTATGCTCATTCATACGGTGTTCATCCTCACAATGTAATAGTTTATTAGCTATACGTAATGCCGATAGTATCGCTATTTTTTTTACATCGGTGATCGCACATTGATGACTAATTTCCTTCATAAAAGTATTTACTATTTCGGCAGCTTTTACTACTAATATTTCAGATTCATCACTTGAAAGAACATAAGACTCTTCAAAAATTTGTACTTTATAACTTTTTTTTTCATTCATCATAGTTGATTTTCATTCTCAACAATTGAATCTATACTTTTTATCAAATCATCAAGAGCTGAACGAGTAACAGAACGTTCTTGTGTTAACTCTTGAACGTGGTCAGTTTCTTTAAGCATTGATTTTTCTATTGCATTTAATTGGAAAGTTAATTGTGCATTACCTTCAAAAAGTACATCATTTTCTGCTTTTATGTGAGCCAAATCACTTTTTAATGAATCATACTTTGATTGCAAAGCAAGATGCTGTTCTTTGGCATTTTTAAGCAAAGCAATCAAAGTTTTTATTTTTTCTTCTAAAATTAATACTGCTTCCATAAGTTTCCCCCTTTTTAATCTTAACTCTTTGGAAGTAGTTTAATGATTCATATAAAGCATTGTCAAGAAAACTATTGTTTAGCTACCTCAACAATTTGAGAAAATGCATTTGGCTCTAATATAGATAACTGACTTAACATTTTTCTGTTAAGGCTTACATTAGCAACTTTTAAACCATGCATAAATTTACTATACGATGTTCCATGAGCTCGTACAGCTGCTGTAATACGTGTAATAAATAATGAACGCATATCACGTTTATACAATTTTCTACTTTTAAAAGCAAATGCCCATGCACGGAGTAATGTTTCATGTGCTCTTTTAAAAATATTTTTTCTTTGTTGCCAAAAACCTTTTGCTTGTTTTAATAAACGTTTATGTCTTTTTTTTGTAGCGGTACCGCGTTTAACTCGTGACATTTTGTTAATCCTTATAAATAGTATTAATTATATTAATTTGGTAATAAAAGTTTAATTCCAGGTAAATCTGCTGAAGAAAAATAAGTTGCGCGACGCAATTGACGATTAGTTTTAGCACTAGCTCTGGTCATTAAATGACGTCGATATGCTTTTGCACGTTTAATTTTTACTACTTTTCCGCCTGTTTTTGAAAAACGTTTTTTTGCAGAAGAGTTGGTTTTCATTTTTATTTTAGTTATTTTTGCCATTAGTTTTTCCTAAAGTCGTATGTTTATTTTAAATAATAAATCCGTGACCACATTTTGCCTATTTTTGCATCTTGTTCTTGGACTAAGTTACTTGCCAAGTCATTATCTTCAAAACTTTTTTGTATTTTAGCAAAAAGCTCTGATCCACGTGCTTCTTTAGTAGCAATTTCTCGACCTCTAAAAGAAAGTGTCACTTTGACTCGTTTGCCAGAAGTTAAAAATTGAATTGCTTGTTTTATCTTTGTTTGATAATCATGCTCTCCAATCTTAGGACTCATTTTTACTTCTTTTACTTGAATAACTTTTTGATGCTTTTTTGCTTCAATAGTCTTCTTTTTCTTTTCATATAAAACTTTGCCAAAATCCATGATCTTTACCACAGGAATGCCTTCTTTACCTGTTTGTGCGATAAGCACTAGATCAAGACCAGCTTCTTCTGCTTGTCGTAAAGCCTGATTTCTGCTTATAACTCCAATGTTTTCACCTTCTTGAGTTATAAGTTGCACGTTTTCAGCGCGAATTTGCTGATTAATTAACGGAGCGCTTTCTCTTTTTTCTTTCAACATGTACCTTCTTTTCTAAATCAATTGTTTTTATTCAGATTCTACAATATTTTCTTTAACTTGAACATCCAACTCTGGGGAAGTTAAACAAGCTTGTTCTAAAGCAATCGCTTCTTTAACTTTGATATAAATTTCATTAAAAATGTTCTCTGTTTTTAAATGCTGTAAAACCTGATCTCGTCCTTGAGCTATTTTTGTTTCATTATAAGAAAACCAAGATCCTGATTGAATAATAATCTTAAAGTGTAAAGCAGCATCTAAAAGATCCAGTTCTCGACTAATACCTTGACTAAATAGTAAGTCAAGTTCAACAAATTTAAACGGTGGTGCTACTTTATTTTTAACAACACGCACTTTAACTCTGTTTCCAATATTAACCTCATTTTTTTTAAGGCTTGCTATTTTACGAACATCAAGCCTTACCGAAGCATAAAATTTTAATGCATTACCTCCGGTTGTGGTTTCTTTATTAGCAAATGGCATAGCGCCGATATTTTGACGAATTTGATTAATAAAGATAAGCACAGTTTTTGATTTATGCACAACAGGAGTTAACTTACGTAAGGCTTGAGACATAAGTCTTGCGTGTACACCCATATGAGAATCACCCATATCACCTTCAAGCTCTGCTTTAGGTACTAAAGCAGCAACGGAATCGATTACGATAACATCAATTGCTGATGAACGAACAAGCATTTCGGCAATATCAAGCGCTTGTTCACCATAATCTGGTTGAGAAACAACAAGTTCATCAACATTAATTCCCAAGTTTTTAGCATAATTAACATCTAATGCATGTTCAGCATCTATAAAGGCACAAATACCACCTCGTTTTTGAGCTTGAGCTATCACATGCATTGCTAAGGTTGTTTTTCCGGAAGCTTCAGGGCCAAAAATTTCAATAATTCTACCCACCGGCAATCCATTTCCAATAGCACGATCGATTAATATGGAGCCGGTTGAAATAGTTTCTATGTTATATTTTTTAGTTTCTCCAAGCTTCATAACAGCACCACTGCCGTATTCTTTATCTATTTGTGAAAAAGTTACTTCGAGCATCTTTCTCTTAATAGCTTGTTCGTTCTGCAATTTTTCTTTTGCAAATTCATCTGACATTAAAGGTATTGTTTTTGTTTTCATTCTGAATAATCTTCGTCTGCTTTAAGTATTGACTCATTAGTTTCTATTGTAGCATTTCTATGCAAAGAAGCAACAAAGCTCTCTATCTGTGTCTTTGTACGATGAGGAATTAAGTTCTCTTTTATCTCAATTTCTCCGTCATGAAGCTTATTTTGATCATACTCTTCAATGTCATCTACTTTGACTAAAATGCTTTTTATTCCATCATTATGGACCAAAATAACTTCTGATGTATCGAGGCCCATCATTGCTTGGACTGGAAGTCCTTTTTTATCAAGTTCTTGTATCTTTTGTGCATCATCAGGGTAAACCATATCAATGTGATGTAAAGATGCATTAAATTGTTGGGCTATTGTATCAAAAGAACGGGTAGAAGCAGCATCTTTAACTTTTTCTATAGTATTTTCCAGAGCGTTATAAGCTCGTTCTTCATAAAGATCATTCTTTACGATATCCTTAATTGAAGCAAGATCCGGTAAATGGCGCTCAGTAATATTTGTTAATAATACGGCGACTCCAGCTTCATTTTCTATAAAAAACCCATATTGATCATTTTTTAAAGCGAAAAGTTCTTGAGCCAGGCGAGTATCATCTTTCATAATACCCATTGCCATTTTACGCTTGCCTCCTTTTTGCTCAATAAAAGATTCTAGTGCTTGAGCATCTCCCTTTTTTGCTAATTCTTTTAAATCCTTAGTAAAGCTTTTTTTAAATTGTTTTTCAATTAAAATATCTTTAATTTCATTTTTTACTGCGGCAATCGGTTTATACACACGAGGGATTCTTTTAACTAATTGAAGAATAGCTTTTCCATCTTTGGTTGTTATAACGGATGAAATATCTCCAGGATTTTGCAAAAGAAAGGCTTCTTTTTCAAAACTTCCTTTTTTGTCTCCACGAGCAAATGGTTCAAGTAATTCCCATTTTTTATTCCATATGGATGAAGAATCTTGTTGAATTTCTTCTTTTACCATTTCAAGAGATATGTTAGGAAATTCAGATAATTGTTTTTCAGTTATCTGTTGTATTTGCAATTTAGCTGGTTCTACAACATATTTTTTTACTTTATTATCTTCATAATATTGACTAATTTGTTCATCAGAAATAACAATACCATAATTTTTTGGATTAAATTCTACTATTTTGCCATCACGTTTTTCTGGTACCCAATAGCGACGCTTTTGTGTATTTTCCTTATTATAAAATGCAATCATATCATCATCAGAAATTGTCTTCTTTTTTTCTACTGCTAAGAAAGAATCTCGTGAAAAGGTAAGATAGGAAAATGACTTACCTAACTTTTGAGAAATAAATGTTTGCTTAATATCAAAAGAAGGTACATAGCACGATGAGGCTACAAATTGCATTGCTTGGATTTGAGCAAGATTTTGTTCTATTTTTTGTTCAAAATCTTTCATAGACAATTTCTTATATTGCAAAAACATTTTAAGTTTTTCAGGATTTAACGCTCCAGTAGCATCAAAAACAAATCCTGGAATAAGTCGTGATAAATATTCACGAACAAATTGTACATCATTAACTTTTTCAATAATATAATGAGGGTTGATTCGAATTCCGCATGCATGAGCGCACTGATTAAGTAGCGTACCTTTAACAAGCACATCAAAAGAAGGTCTTTTTGGATCAGTTGGCCAATTCATTGCTTGCATTAATAAATCTGCATATTGACCATATTGAGCACGGATTTGGGCAATCAATTCACTTTGTTCTGCAATTTCTTGAGCAAATGCTTTATATGAAATTTTTTCGTTATTAATTTTAAAAGCCCATGAAGCAGCTCCGCCTTCTTGTCTTAATAATGTTGGAATAGAAATCATACTTACTGCTAAAACAATAACAATAAAAAATGCTATGTATCTAAACATAGACTGTTTGAACTGGTTTCGAATAGAGATAATCATGGCAACACCTTCCTTTATAATCCTTATTTAAATATCAACAACGGCATATACTGGCACCCTTGATATTTTCTTCTTTTACTAGTTTATCGACAATAACAGATAAATCATCTTTATTGGTATATGCAGCTGTTACTACTTGATACCAATAAGACACCTGACCTTTTACAGTTTTGCTCGCATGCTTTTTTACTTCTGTTTCAATTCCTCTTTTTGCAAGTTTTTTTACAAACAAATGCGCAGATTTTTCTGTTCCAAACCCTATTAATTGAGCATAGTAACTATCACTTTGCTTTTTGCCTAGAACATCTTCATTATCTTGATTAATGGATTCTGTTAACAACATAGTATCTATAGAAATAGCAGGGAGATCGTGTACAGGTGATTGATTTTGTTCAGAAGTAATAAGATTGGTATAGATTTGGTCAGCACAAGCTTGTTGTTGTATGCGTTGAGTAAATTGTTCTACTTCATTTTTTTTACCGAAAAAATATCCTGTCATAAAAACAGAAAAAACCACTAAAAGTAACAACGCAACAATCATACTTAATTGTCGATTAGGTATAAATAAACCTTGATTGGTTGAACAATAACATTTTTGATTTTCGAGAGTCATTTTTAAAGAATCTTCCCATTTTTTCATATTATGCCTAATACAATGGTAATCGTTTTAATAGTTCATTAATATACAAATCAATTTTCATGGTCGTCAAGTTTACTGTTTCCAAGCACCCTATATATGTACCAGTATACTGCTTTTCTTTTTTTATTTCACGTTCTAATTTACGCCAAAAGGTAAATTGTCGTTTTGCATACTGTCTTGTTTGAGCACTAATTTTATCAACCATGGCCAAAAAGTTTTCATTTGTTTTTGGATTTGATAAATATTCAAAAATTTCATTATACCCAATAAGATTTTTATGTTGGATAAATTCTTGCCATTGTGTACCTACAAGCGCTTGAGCTTCTTGTATCCATCCTTGATTGATCATCTCTAGAACACGAGTATTAATTCGTTGATGTAATTCTTTTCGATCCCGTTCTAAAAAAAGTATAAGATAATCAGCTTCAGGACTATACAATGAAGTATAGGAAGAAGGCAGTTTTCCGGTTGAATGCCAAATACTTAAAGCACGATTAATGCGATATTGATCTGATTTATTAATATTCAGAGCTCGTTGAGAATCTATTTTATACAGTTCATCCCATAAATTACTTTTTTCTGAATATAAAGAAGATATATCAACGTAAGTATTTATTGCTTGAGGAGGAAACAAGAGTGAATGCACATAAAAACCACTTCCCCCTACAAGGATGGGAAGCTTTCCTTTATTAATAATTTTTTGTACCGTATCGTACAATAGTTTTCTATATTCAGCAACGGTTTGATGAGTGGGTGTATTAATAATATCAAAAAGATGGTGGGGGATAGTACTATTTTTCCAATCAGGTTTTGCTGTACCTATAGAAAGCGGCGTGTAAAACTGCCCCATATCTATGTTAACAATTTCAGCGGGTATTCTTTCTCCAATCATACAAGCAATGTCTGTTTTGCCCACTCCGGTTGGGCCATAGATAATAAGCATAAAAGGATAATGAGTTGTTACATTTTTCATAATAGTATAAGCATACACGAAAGTTATGCTCTCGTAACTCTAATGTATGCTTATATGTTATATTTTATTACGGAGCTAATTAGCACCTTGCTTAGTTTTATAGCCTACTAATTCTTTTAATTGCTTTGCGGCATCAGCAACATCCATTTTTGTAACAATGGCTATTTCTTCAATAAGAAGACTTTCTGTTTGTTGCAATAAACTTTTTTCGCCAAAGGAAAGTTCTTTATTAATTTCTATATTCCTTAAGTCTTTGTAAATTTGGCATATTTCTAAAGGATCTCCTCGGCGAATTGTTGTTTGGTATCCCTTGTTACGCTTATTCCAATTACTTACATTACTATCAAGTTGTTTTACCATAGTTGGTTGTGCTAATAAGTTAAAAATTTTTTTAATATATTCCACAGAACTAAGATGTCTAATTCCTACAGCTGTCGCCAAATCTGTTGGAACTAAAATAGTTATATCTTTATTAAGGAATCGGAGTTCAAAAAACTGAGATAAACGTCCTGCTACTTTTTTTTCAATAACACAACTGATAATAGCAACTCCATGACCTGGATAAACAACTTTCTCATTGCGAGTAAACATACGCTATCCTTTCACAAAAAGATAAAGCTTCTCGCAAGAATAGTTTTTACACTGAGATTACTATACCACAAAATTGTAAATTTTTTAAGTAGCAATGTAGTATCAAACAGTTTTATAAATACTAAAAAAAACAGCTACAAAAACATTGCAATTTAAAAAGATTGAATATGGTTTTATATTTTATACTAAGACAAACATAGTATCTTCTTAGGCTAGTTTTACTGCTTTTTCAAACTATGACATATTTTATAATTCAAATTGATCAATACACTTTATTGTTTTATCTTAAACTTTGCCTAATTTGTAAATCTTCTACCTTAAAGAATAATCGATAAAACCTAGAATAAGCTGATAAATCTGATTGTTCTATTTTAAACGCTTCCTTAACCTTAACTGGATCCATTACATCACTCATCTTTTTGCGATAATTATGATAAAGGGTTTTCATATACGGATCATCTATATGGTTGATTATTTGCAATCGCAAACAGCACAGCAAAAAAAATGCTTCTTTCTTCTGAGTACTGAGAGCTGTGTTAAGTAAATCAATATGAATGGAACAAAGAGAGCCATTATTCTCATATCGCTGTCTCTTATTAAAAAAGAACTGATTTTTATCTATATACTCCAGTAAATATTTTAGAGCGGCAATGTCATTATCACGCAACGCCTCGAGCAAAGGTAGTTTTATGAACACATCTAAGTTTTCTTCTTGATTGTTAAAAATTTCTGCGGAGGTATTCCATCCTTTTTCTATTCTAAGGTTATCCATAGAATCTACCACGAGAGAAACAAATGCTGCAAAACAAGAAGAGCGTGTGTACTGCAGCAATGGATTTGCACAAAAAAGTATGTTCTCTAAAGAATGCGTTTTAGCTGCAAAGTCTTTTTGAAACCCGAAGTCATCCATCATCTTTTCAATTTTATTTTGATTATTTGTTAAAAAATATGTTATAAAATCACTGTAATAGTCAAAAGTAATACAGAAATAATTAATCCCCCCTTGCTTTACAGGGAAATTACACGCTAAAAATTCAAAGACTTCTTGATTTGATTCATCTAAAGCAGTCTGCATTACGTTTACATAAATATCTAGCATAGATGTTGCATCTAAAGAAGTATAATCCGAAATATCTAGCATAGATGTTGCATCTAAAGAAGTATGATCCGATAAGTGTACCAATTTTTTAAGCACCCCAAAATCATTTTTTTTTACCGCTATCGCAAAAATTGATTTTAAAACATCTGTTGAAGATATTATCGAGTTAAATTCACCAAAGCAACAAATAATTTCCAAAGGATGAAGATCAAAAGGTCCTGCATACTCTTGTTCAATCTTGTAATATTTATTCATTATTTCTTCATTTTGCCAATGCCTCTCTTTTTCATCCCTATCGTAATTGAGCGACACATCCTTATCAAATTTATATTCAAGAGTTTTGTAATTAAATTTTAGATTTAATACAGAACATAGCTTGATAGTATTCCCCTTCACAGAATAGAGATGCCTAAACCATCTAAATATTTCTGTATTGCTTTCATGAGTATTGTCATCAGAATTTGCGAGTTGCAGATTATCAATAATTTTATCATATTGTTTTTTTACATGTTCTGTATCAGTATCGCTTAAAATACTTTTTGTATATTTAACATAAAAACTTATAAAACTTAAATCCTGAGGCATTACTCGTAAAGGTCCACACAAAGCAAGACTGTATACATTAGGTATTGTTTTAGAACCTATAGCATTCCAATGCTTAGATGATCGCTGTACCCGATTTTTATCAACAGGATTAAGTTGCGTGAAAATCTGATGACATACGTTTTTTGGTAGAGGAGAAAGGAGATCATTCACAGCAAACTGCTTTTGAGCAAGTCGGTAAGCAGAAAAAGTTTTTAATCTTTTATCTCTATAAAAAGAGAGCATTCCAAATAAATCTGTATTGCTCATCACCGCAATACATAAAAAATTTATAACAAAAAGAAATCGCTGAATAACCATAAATACTCTAAGGGAAATTATCGAGATTAAATAATTTACATACTATAGTATATTATTGTTACCAAATAATTCAAATAAAAACCAATGTTTTTCTGTTTATACATAATACCTTTTTTCTCACACAGATTGTTTTTATTAACCACAAATCCAATAGTAAACAATTTGATAAACGCTAAAAAACATGCGCATAAAAACAAGGGTATTTAAATAGTTCCGATACAATCTTAATGGCTTATATCAAAAACCATATAACAATGTTATGGTACAATTTTATAGTTGTTTAAACAACTATTGGTTTTTATTATTCAGTCTGATAAGCAATAGGTTTTGTTTTTTAATTTTAATATAATAAGCCTAAAAACCGGACAATATATTTATCGATTATCGATGAGCTTTGTTGTCTTTCCATGATCGATGAGCTTTGTTGCCTTTCCATTAAGTCTATCTGATAAGCAATATTGTTGCGATACTGGCCACAAAGCTTATCCATCTTATCATGTGGATATATCATTGGATCTGGCATTGAATCTGCTACCAGTCGCAAACCGACCAACAAGAAAAATGCCTCTCTGTCATTGAGATTTCGGGCTTTTTCAAGCAATTTAATATGAATGGAAAATAGGCAATTTGTGATTTCTGAGCGTTGTTTTAGATCAAATAAGAATTGTTGTTCTTCTAATTGACTGAGTAAGCTTGCAAGAGTATCAAGCTTATTACTATTCAACGCATCGATCAAAGGTTGTTCTACAACAACATCTAAGTCTTTATCTTGATTTGCAAAAACAGCAGCTTTTGTAGACAACTTTATTCTTTTTCGTTCATTATTTAAACGATTTACCACCCACGAAAGCGTGGAATAATACAGCTCACAAATAGGAAAATAAGATATGGGAGGACTACAATACTTTATCTTATTTTTGTAATCGGGTTTAGAATATAATGCTGTATTTCTTTGTTCGCTATGGTACTCAAAAGGCTGAACAAAGTACCTAAGTGTATGCGGCATAGGAAAATGACAAGCTAAAAATTCAAAGCTTTTTTGTTTTGTTGGTTCATTTTGTGCTTGCTTGAGAGCTATCGCCATTAAATTAAAATATGCTTTCAACATATCCTCTGTAAAATTTTGAACTAAAAGCTTAAAATATTCGAACTCCTTTATATAACTTGGCAATGGCTCACCTTCAAGATGACTACAATCCCAATTATTGAGATTTTTTGCCAACGCGCTCGCTAAAACATTAAGACATTCCTGATCATTTTTTTTGACAGCTATTTCAAAAGCCTCCGTTAACTCCTTAACTTTTGAGGTTAAGCAAAAAACGGCCGGCGTTAAACAATTTCCTTTAAATAGTTTTTTTAATCTATGTATATCACTATAAAAACAAGCCTTTCCTAGAAGACTAGACACAGGAGACACTAATTTATTAGTCTTATTTTTAGAAATATTATCCCATGTTGGCCATGTTATCTTATTGTCCCATTTCATATTTTCGAGCTTATAAAAAATTGCATCATATTTTTTACTTATACTTTCTGCATCGGGGCTATGATAACTTGGGCTACAGTAAAACTTATTTTGGTCATATTCTACAAGATACTCTATAAAATATAAATCTTTCGGTGTTACGTTCAATTGTTTACTAAAAATAAAGCCATATACATTACGGATCTTTTTAGAACATACATTCTTGAACAAATAAGATGTTTGGTGTAGCGTATTTTTATCAACCGCCTCAAGTGGAGCTATAATTTGATACAATAATTCTTTTGGCAAACGAGAAATATAGTCGTTAAGAGCCAATTTCTTTTGATTGGCAATTTTTAAAGGCTTACATCGCAAACGGAATTTATTCACTATTTTATTATCATAAACAAAAGGCATTCCAAATAACATTACATCGCTCATCAAAGCAATATATAAAAGACCTGTTGCAAGAAGAAAAGACTGCTGAATAATCATTAAAATTGAACTTCTTAATTGTAACTATAAGAATTAAAACACTTTCATGAGAATAATATGCTTTTTTATTAAATAATTCAAATAAAAAAAATTCATACTAAACAAGAAGCAAGATGTTGATTATTCAAAAGCTTACAGAAAAATCCAGGCGCGCGCACCTTCCCTTTTTAAGGAATTTTTAATCTTTGAAAGATAAAATGTAATGATTTTCAAAAACATATAATGCAAATTATATTGTTTTGAACAAGGCGCAGATTTGTACAGATTGAATTAATTGTATAGTTTTACATAGACTTTATTTTAATTAGCATCTTAAAACCGTGTATTGGTATGACCAAATTTTGTTTATTGTTACATGGCGTACAATTGGTACTTATCTTTACTATAAACGTTTGCATGATTTTCTCATTCTTAAAACTCTTACAAAGAACCTGCACCCTTTTAAGCAAAACACTTCGTAGCAATTACCCTTCTTATATATGTTTATATTCCTTATGCCCCTATATAGTTATATACATATATATACTTATATACATAATCCTTACTTTA
>Ga0268266_10001075_pt1 | contig 34218 bp, 36 predicted proteins | sample KBSS13metaG_FD_190356 | JGI IMG/M metagenome (GOLD analysis project Ga0268266, IMG submission 190356) | Switchgrass rhizosphere microbial communities from Kellogg Biological Station, Michigan, USA - KBS S1-3 metaG (SPAdes) (version 2) | ecosystem: Host-associated > Plants > Roots > Rhizosphere...
TTGCACCGGCGAGCCGCCAGGCGAATTGATCACCAGCGCCACCGCCTTGGCATGTTTGGTCGCGAAAGCGCGTTCGAGCGTCTTGGCGATGCCCGCCAGCGTCAGGCCGGGCCGCAACGGCGTCACCGCACCGATGACACCCGACAGGCGCACCACCGGAACGATCGCGGCATCGCGCCGGAATTTTGCCGGAATGAGTTGCTTCACCCTGTCAACGAGGTTCGGCAATCCCGCCCGATCACTAAATTGTTCACTCATGCCGTTACCTCGAATTAACCATTTTTTATCTCGCCACTGTCATTGCAAGGGACGAAACGCCTTTTCGGGCCGGAACGCCTTTTGCATTGCAGACGTTAAAGCTGCAATGGCGCAGCGGAGACTGACATGAAAATCTATCTGCTGATAATGCTCATCGGCAGCCTTCTGGCCGCGATTCACTTCACATCGGCGCCCAAACAACAGTCAGAGACGCTCCCGCAATAGCGTCGTCGGCCTGGAACTGGGCGCGCGAGCCATCGTTTACGGGTTCGCGAGCAGCAAGCTCCCGTTGCCGGCCAAAATCTCCTGCACCCTTTTATTGGGCACACCTGACTCGTCATTGAGCAGCAGGGCGGGATGGATTTGCGTCGGCGCCCGCCCGCCCTTGGTGGCGCGAACCAGAATGCGATTGGCGGGCCCTCGCGCGTCGCCGTGAACCGGCAGGACCTGCATGCTCCCGAATCCGTGATCGAGCGCTGCCAGCACCTCGGCAATTCCATCGGCGCGCCAGATCAGCGTCAGCACGCCCCGCGATTTGAGAATGCGCCGCGCCGCGTGAATCCATTTCGACAGCGTCGTTGCGGTCGCCATATGCGCGATCCCGCGCGCCGTATCGGGTGAGGCGCGATGCCGCGCGGGATCGTTGAAGGGCGGATTCATCAGCACCGCATTGACACTGTCAGGAGCCAACCCGGCAGCGGCAAAGGCTGCTGCATCGGCCTCGACATCGAGCACGATCACGTCAGCGTGAATCGCATTCGCATCTGCGTTGGCGCGCGCAAGGTCCGCCAGCGCCGCATCGATCTCGACCAGAACCAGATCGATGCCGGCCACGCGCCTGGCAACCGCGAAGCCCGCGACGCCTGCGCCGGCGCCCAAATCTGCGACGCGATCGCCCGCACGGGCCGCGGTCGCCGCCGCGAGCAGCACCGCATCGTGACCGGCGCGATGTCCCGATTTCAGTTGTCTCACGCGCAATTGCCCGCCGAGAAACGCATCCTCGGTGAGTTCGAGGACGGGGTCACTCATCGGGGCGCAATTCGTGGGCCAGGCCCGCCTCGGCCAGCAACTGGCGGGCCTCGCGATTGTCGTCCTCATGAACCAGGATACGGCGCGGCAGGATGCCGAGCGATCCCTCGATGACGCTCATGTTCTGGTCCAGCACCAGATGATGGATATTGGCGCCGTCGAGCAGCGCGCCGACTGCGGAAACCAGCACGATATCGTTGGTCCTGACCAATTCCCGCACGCGACGCTCTCCTTTTCGCCCGGTTGCGGCAACGACACAGGGCCTGTCAACCACTACCTACCCTTGCCGCCTTAGCCGGCACTTTCTATTGTAGAACAAGGATAGTGCGAATTGGCCAAAATTGGAGACCTGCGTGGCGGTTATTGTACCCTTCGAAAGCCCGTCGAACGCCTCGATTGATGCGCTTGTCGGGCTTGTGGCCGCCGACATGGAGCGGGTCAACGCCACGATCCTGTCGCGGACGGGGTCGGAAGTCACCATGATTCCGGAAGTCGCCAACCACCTGATCTCGTCGGGTGGCAAACGTCTGCGCCCGATGCTGACGCTGGCGATGGCCAACCTCACCGGCTATTCCGGCGACGGACATATCAAGCTCGCCGCCTCCGTCGAGTTCATGCACACCGCAACGCTGCTGCATGACGACGTGGTCGACGAGAGCGAACTGCGCCGCGGCAAGCTGTCGGCGCGGATGCTGTGGGGCAATGAGGCGAGCGTGCTGGTCGGCGACTTCCTGCTCGGCCAGGCCTTTCGCATGATGGTCGAGGTCGGCTCGCTGCGTGCGCTGGACATTCTCTCCTCCGCTGCCGCTACCATCGCCGAAGGCGAAGTGATGCAGCTTGCGGCGGCCAAGAACACCGCGACCACCGAGGACGAATACCTCGCCGTCATCCGGGGCAAGACGGCCGAACTGTTCGCCGCGGCTTGCGAGGTCGGACCCGTGATCGCCAACCGGCCGAAGGCCGAGCAGACCGCCTGCCGCTCGGTCGGCATGAATCTCGGCATCGCGTTCCAGCTCGTCGACGACGTGCTGGACTATGGCGGCAAGGCCGCGAAACTCGGCAAGAACATCGGCGACGATTTTCGCGAGGGCAAGATCACGCTGCCGGTGGTGCTGGCGTTCCGCCGCGGCAATGACAGCGAACGCAAGTTCTGGGTCAAGGCGCTGGAACGCGGCGAGATCGGCGACAGCGACCTCGACCACGCCATCGGCCTGATGACCAAGCACCGCGCGCTGGAAGACACGATCAGCCGCGCCCAGCATTACGGCGCAATGGCCGTCGACGCGCTGGCGCTGTTCCCGGCCTCGCCGATGAAGACCGCGCTGGAGCAAGTCGTGGCGTTCTGCCTGGCGCGGTCGCATTAGGCGCCGTCGACAAATTCGTAGGGTGGGCAAAGGAGCGTAAGCGACGTGCCCACCATCCATCACCGATACTGTTGCGCAATGTTGGGCACGCTTCGCTCTGCCCACCCTACGAAGATTGTCGAATGAACGGCGCTAATTTCACCCTGTTCCTGCTGGCCGCGCTCATCGTCGCCACGGTGCCCGGCCCCGGCATCTTCTACGTCGCGGCACGAACGCTGTCGGGTGGCAAGCGCGCGGGTTTCGCCTCGACGTTCGGGACCGCACTCGGCGGACTGGTGCATGTGATCGCGGGCGGGCTCGGCGTCTCGGCGATTGTCCTCGCCAGCGCCGAACTTTTCACCGCGCTCAAATTCGCCGGCGCGCTTTATCTGGTCTGGCTTGGCCTTAAGACATTTCGCGAGGCGCGCGATCCGCTGCCGCAACAGGCCATCGTAGCCGGTACGCAGCAGGTATTTCAGGAGGGCGTGCTGGTCGAAGCCCTGAACCCGAAGACCGCGGTCTTCTTTCTGGCCTTCATTCCGCAATTCGTCGATCCGGCCGGCGGCTACGTCGCGCTCCAGTTCATCGCGCTCGGTCTGATCTCGGTGGCGCTCAACACGCTCGCCGATTTCATCGTGGTGATGATGGCTGCGACGGCGCGCTCTGGTCTCACGCGCAAGCCGAATTTGCTTCAGCGATTACGGCAGGGCTCGGGGCTGTTCATCGCCGGCCTCGGCGTTTCGCTGGCGCTGGCACGGCGGCCCGCGAGCTAGCGGTAGGGTGGGCAAAGCAAAGCGTGCCCACCATTCACTCGTCACTGGGAAAGATGATGGGCACGTCGCTACGCTCCTTTGCCCACCCTACGAAGCTGGCGCTGGCGCGGCGGCCCGCGAGCTAACTCAACGTGCCCGAATGGACCCACCATGCGGGGTGATCGCGCCGGAGCTTCTCCGCCGCGCGACCGGCCTCGGCGGTGTTCTCATAGATCGCAAAGCAGGTCGCGCCCGATCCGGACATCCGCGCCAGCCAGGCGCCGTTGGTCGCGTTGAGCGCCGCGATAACCTCGCCGATGACAGGCTGAACGCGCAGCGCCGGCGCTTCGAGGTCGTTGGAACTGGCGGCGAGCGCTTCAACCCAGTCTTCAAGCGATGCGTCTCCGTCGGGCCAGCGGTCCTGCAGCAGCACGTCGGTGACGCCGACGCGCAATTCGCCATTGCGCAGGCCGAGCGCCTTGAAAACGGCGCTGGTCGCGACGGGAACACCGGGGTTGACCATCACGCAGGGCATTTTCGGCAAGGAGAGCGGCTCCAGCGTTTCGCCGACCCCGGTCATGACGCAGCCGCGTGAATTGACGCAGACCGGAACGTCGGCGCCAGTCAGTCGCGCCACCGCGATGATGCGGGGGTCGTCGAGCGCAAGCCCGTTCAACTGCGCAAGCAGCCGCAGGGCGGCTGCCGCGTCGGCCGAACCTCCGCCGATCCCGGCCGCGACCGGCAATACCTTGTCGAGCGAAAAACTGCCGGCCTTCATGTCCGGTACGCGCTCGCCCAGCAGACGCGCGGCCTTGAGCACCAGATTGTCCGACGTATCGCCGCACGCCTGCGCCAGCGGCCCCAACATCTTCAAATCCAGATTAGAGCCCGGCGTCAGCGTCAGCCGGTCGGCGCAGTCGGCGAACGCCACCACGCTTTCGAGATCATGATAGCCGTCCGCACGCCGGCCGTTCACCCGCAAGGTCAGGTTGACCTTGGCGCAAGCTTCATCACTCAATACCGGCATTGCCGAACAGCCCCTGAAATCCCTGCCTCAGCCACCCTTGCCGTCTTCCTTCTTCTTGTCGGCGGAAGCCGCAGAAGAAGTGTCTTCGGGCAGACCGTTGGCGATCTTGGCTTCGATCTTCGGCAATTCCTCCGCCTCGGGCTTGAGGTCGCGGGCATGGGCCCACTGGAATTTGGCTTCCAGCGTCCGTCCGACGCGCCAATAGGCATCGCCGAGATGGTCGTTGATGGTGGGATCCTCGGGCTTGAGATCGATCGCGCGTTCGAGATTCTTCACCGCGTCCTCAAAATTGCCGATCCGGTAAAACGCCCAGCCCAGCGAATCCACGATGTAGCCGTCGTCGGGCCGCTGATCGACGGCGCGCCGGATCATCTTCATGCCTTCGTCGAGGTTGATGCCCTGGTCGATCCAGGAATAGCCGAGATAGTTCAGCACATGCGGCTGCTCGGGCTGCAGCTCCAGTGCCTTGCGCATGTCGGCCTCGGCCTTGTTCCACTGCTTGGACCGCTCCTCGCAAATGCCGCGATAATAATAGGTAACCCAGGTGTTCTTGTCGGTCACCCCGGGCATCGCGTCGATCGCCTGCGAATAGGTCGTGGCGCAATCGTTGAACTTCTTGCGGCCGCGCTCGATATTGCCCAGCGCCATGATGGCCTCGATGTCCTTTGGCGCTTCGCCGGTGACGCCTTTGAGGATCTTGATCGCCTCGTCGCTGCGGTCGGCGGCATCGAGATTGGTGGCAAGCTGGATCTGCGCGTTGCGCTTGAGCGGCGAACTGGCCGGCATGCGCTCGTAGACCTTGATCGCCATCTGGGGCTTCTTCACGGACTCATAGAGGTCGGCGAGCGACAGCAGCGCCAGTGGATGGTTGGGCTGCAAATAGAGCGCGAGCTGCAGATAGACCAGCGCCAGATCCTCGCCGCCGCGGCGGGTCAGCGTGGCGCCGATGCCGTACAGCGCCTCGGCCGCGCCGGCCTGCGCCGAATCGACCAGCGCCGGAAGCTTCTTGCCGGCCTTGGTGTCGCGCAGCCCTTCCTGCACCAGCGGATGCCGCGGCAGCTTCTTGTCGAACGCTTCGTAAATGCCGGCCGCCGCCGCGCCATCCTTGTTGCGCGACAACCAGCGGGCATAGGCGTCGGACACGCGCAGCATCGAATCGTCGAGCTTGTAGGCGCGCTCGAACCGCGTGCCGGCTTCCTTGTCCTTGCCGGAGATCTCGAGGATCATGCCGGTGTGGAGATCCTTGAAGATCGGATACCATTCGGGGCCGGTCAGCTTGTCGATACCGGCAACCGCCGCCTTGGCATCGCCTGCGCCGTAGCTCGCCCATCCGGACAGCAGCGTCGCTACCAGGTCGGTGATCGGTCCGCGGATCGACTGGTTGATGTTGAGCTGCGCCGCCGGATATTTCTTCTGCTTGAGGTCGCGCACGCCGACCACCAGCCGCGCGACGCGGTTCGCCTTGTCCATCGTCAGGATACGATCGGCGAGCTTGACCGCTTCGTCGATGTCGCCATCGGCCAGCGAGGAGATGAAGGCGCGGTCCAGCAGTTCGTTGTTCTTCGGATCGGTGCGCAGCGCGGAGCGATAGAACGCGGCCGCCGAAGCCGCGTCGCGCTCGACGCTGGCGTGGCGCGCGGCCAGATAGCTGCCGGACGTCGTCAGCGCTTTCAGATCGGTCTTGCTGGGGAATTGCGCGGCGTTATCGCCCGTGTGTTCGGGCGTCTGGGCCAAGACCGCAGTCGGCGCGGCCAGTGCGGCGAGAGTAATTGCGGCGAAGGTCCAACGATTCATACGAGTGGAAAGCATCACGTTCGCCTAGCTCCAGGATGTATGGCGGGATCGTTACGATCGGTCTCGAATGCAAACCCAAGCGGCGGCATCTCGGGCAGCAACAATGCCGCTTTTGGCCCTCAACCGCAAGGATAGGGGTTGGCGAATCGATTGGCAGATTAGACCCTTAGGGGCCCCGATTTAGCCAGCCCATCCCGGAAACGCTTTTACTATGGCCGTATCGTGGCCGGAGGCGGTATCACCCTCCTCCACCTCACGCAATCGTGGTCCATGGCCTCACTACATACCCTGATAGTTCGGCCCGCCGCCGCCTTCGGGCGGAACCCAGGTGATATTGCCGTTCGGGTCCTTCACGTCGCAGGTTTTGCAGTGAACACAGTTCTGGGCATTGATCTGGAAGCGTGGGCCGGAGGTTTCCTCGACCCATTCATAGACGCCGGCCGGGCAATAGCGGTTGGACGGTCCCGCATAGACATCGTGCTCGGAGGCCTTTTGCAGGTTCATGTCGGCGACCTTGAGATGAACCGGCTGGTCCTCTTCATGGTTGGTATTGGAGAGGAACACCGAGGACAGCTTGTCGAAGGATAGCTTGCCGTCCGGCTTGGGATAGGCGATCGGGGTGTGCGTCTTCGCCGCATCCAGCGTCTTGCGGTCGGGCTTGGCGTGCGACTGGGTCCCGAACAGCGAGAAGCCCAGCGTGTTGCACCACATGTCGAAGCCGCCGAGCGCCACGCCGATGATGGTGCCGAACTTCGACCACAGCGGCTTGACGTTGCGGACCCGGTGCAGGTCCTGACCGACGGCGGAATCCCGCCAGGCGTTTTCGTATTCGGCCAACTCATCATTGGCGCGGCCGGCGCCGAGCGCGGTCGCGACATGTTCGGCGGCGAGCATGCCGCTGCCCATCGCGTTGTGCACGCCCTTGATGCGCGGCACGTTCACAAAACCCGCCGCGCAGCCGATCAGCGCGCCGCCCGGAAAACTTAAGCGCGGCACCGATTGGTAACCGCCCTCGGTGATCGCGCGCGCGCCATAGGAAATCCGCTTGCCGCCTTCGAACACGGGACGAATCGAGGGATGGGTCTTGAAGCGCTGGAATTCGTCGAACGGCGACAGATACGGATCGTCGTAATTGAGATGCACGACGAAACCGACCGCCACCTTGTTGTCGTCGTAGTGGTAGAGGAACGAGCCGCCGCCGGTTGAATTGTTGAGCGGCCAGCCGAACGAATGCTGGATCAGGCCCTTCTGGTGTTTTGCGGGGTCGATCTCCCAGACTTCCTTCAGCCCGATGCCGAATTTCGGGGGCTCGCTCTTGGCGTCTAGGGAGTATTTCGCGATCAACTGTTTGCTCAAGCTGCCGCGCGCGCCTTCGGCGAACAGCGTGTACTTGCCGAGCAGTTCCATGCCGCGCGTGAAGGAATCCTTGGGTTTGCCATCCCTGCCGATGCCCATGTCGCCGGTCGCAATGCCGCGGACCGCGCCGCTGTCGTCGTACAGCACTTCGGCCGCAGCAAAGCCCGGATAGATTTCGACGCCGAGCGCCTCGGCCTTCGGCCCCAGCCAGCGGCAGACATCGCCGAGCGAACCGATATAGCAATGATGGTTATCCATCAGCGGCGGCATGGCAAAGCCCGGCAGCCGGATCGCGCTGGTCGCGGTAGTCCAGTAGAAGCGGTCGTCCTTTACCTGCGTCTTCAACGGACAATCGGCGTCCTCGCGCCAGTCCGGGATCAGTCTGTCGAGCGATACCGGATCGATCACGGCGCCCGACAGGATATGCGCGCCGACCTCGGAACCCTTCTCCACCACGACGATGCTGAGATCGGCATTGAGCTGCTTCAGGCGGATCGCAGCAGCAAGGCCCGACGGCCCGGCGCCGACGATCACGACGTCGAATTCCATGGATTCGCGGGGAGGAAGTTCTTCTGCACTCATGATCTGATCTCAGCCCGATTGAGAACGGCTCTAAAGGCTCGTTGTTTCCGATTTTTAGCGAGAGGACAACCATGGAAATGCAATGCAAGGCGTTTCACGCCGGCGCGATCCATATTAGATTGGCATAATGGATTTGATCCCCGAACCCGCGCCTAATCTTCGGCAATTGCTCGCCTTTTATCTGGAGGCCGGGGTCGATTGCGCGTTGACGGAGGAGCCGGTCGATCGGCTGAGCGAGCCCGACGCCCCCATAGCCCCCGCTCCGGTCCGCGAGACGGCGCCACCCCGCTTGTTGCGGGAAACACCCGCCGCGGCGCCGACAGTTCCGCGCAGCGAAATAGCGCCGCCGCCGGAAGCGGCCATCGCCATCGCCCGCGAAGCGGCACGAACGGCGCCGACGCTGGAGGAACTGCGGGCGCTCTTGGAAAATTTCGAGGGCTGCGCGCTGAAGAACACCGCGACGCGGCTGGTGTTTGCCGACGGCAATCCGCAAGCCCGCATCATGTTCGTCGGCGAAGCCCCCGGGCGCGACGAGGACATCGAAGGCCTGCCCTTTGTCGGCCGCTCCGGCAAGTTGCTCGACCGGATGATCGCCGCGATCGGGCTCGACCGCAGCAAGGCCTACATCGCCAATGTGATTCCCTGGCGGCCGCCCGGCAACCGCACGCCGACGCCGCAGGAGACGCAAATCTGTTTGCCGTTCATTCAGCGGCAGATCGAACTGGTGAACCCGGACGTGCTGGTGACGCTCGGCAATCCCTCGACGCAAACGCTGCTGTCGACCCGCGACGGCATCATGAAGACCCGCGGAAAATGGTTCGACTACGACACCGGCACCCGCACCATCCGCGCCATGGCGACATTCCATCCGGCGTATTTGCTTCGGTCGCCGTCTTACAAGCGGATGTCGTGGCAGGATCTGCGCGCCATTGCGAAGGCGCTGGAGCAGACACAGTCCTCATCCTGAGGAGCACGCGTCAGCGTGCGTCTCGAAGGATGGCCACGGGCCTCATGGTTCGCCCGGCGATGCGAAGCATCGTCCGGAGACGGCGCTCCGCGCCTCCTCACCATGAGGGAACACGAACTACGGCGCCTTCGGCCGCACGATGGCCCAGCCGATTCGCAACAGCGGCTGGCGACCGTTCACTATCCATTCGAAGGCGCGTGGCACTTCCGGCACGAGGCCCGGAAAGCGTTGCGTGATCTCCGGCGGTGGCGTGCCTGAGGTGTCGGAGGCGCGCCAGACCACGACGCCGCCGGTCTGGTTGAATTTCGCGACCGATAGCCACGGCGTTCGTTCCGGCGTGGCGTCGAGCAGCAGATGGGGACGCCCGCGGCTCATCGCGATGAAACTTGCCAGTTGCGGATCGCCGGCCACGGCGCGCAGCCGCTGATTGGTCCGCCGTTCGAAATTGTCGCCAAAGAAACTTGCAATGGCTTTCGCCGGCAGCGAGGTCCGCACTTCGGTATTTCCGGTCCACGGCAGGAACAACGTGGTTGCGATCACCGCGAGGGCGGGAGCAGCGAGCGACGCGGCCCAAACCGAGCGCAGCACGCGCTGACGCCGCAAATAGAGGAGATCGCCGGTCGCCACGATCACGGCAAGTCCGGACATCAGCAGCGCAACGCCTGCGCCGCCCACGACGTGGTCGAAATTGAACAGCCCGGCCAGGAAACTGCCGAGCAGCGCCGGCGCGATGGCGAAGAAATAGACGAAGTCGCGCGCCAGCGGATCGACCGGCGGCCGGTAGATGATTGGCGCGTCCCCGGCGTCGCGGGCAAACCAGCCGGAATTGAGGATCACCAGCAGCACGATGGCGGACATCGCGAGCACCAGGCTTGCGAGCAGCCAGCCCCATTGCATGGCGCGTGCACCGAGATCGGAGATCGCGGGCCATGGCGGCATCGCGAGTGCATCGGCGCGGAGCAGCCAGATCAGATAGGGCAGCACCAGCACGACGATCACGAGCAGCGCATAGAGCGGATCGAGCGAGGTCAACACGCGCCGGCCGCGCTCGGTGGCAACGGCAAATCCGGCGAGTAGCAGCAGCAATATGGGCGCGGCGGACGTCGTCAGCAGTAACAGCCCGGCCTCGATAGACCAGGCGAACCACGCGTTGCGCCGGTTCTGGCCGATCAACTGCCAGGAATGCAGCAACAGCAGCGCCCAGAGCGGACGCGCCAGCACCAGCGGGCCGAATTCGACGCCCGGCGAACTGAACGCCACCACCGTCAGCGACAGCAGTACGGCGAGCACGGCCTGCTGCCCGCCGACAATCGCGCGCGAGAGTTGATAATAGATCCAGAAGGTGGCGACGGCGCAGGCTTGCGCCAGCAGATAGACGCCGAACATGGTGTTGCCGGCGGCGCGGAAGGCGATGTCGGCGAGCCAGAACGCCAGCGGCGGACCGAGCCATGTGCCGACCTGGTACTCCCGGCCGAACGCCAGCACGGTCGCAACGTCGCCGGGCGGGCTGCGGTAGAGCAGCATCGGCAGGAACAGCCAAAGGCCGGCCTGGACCAGCACCACGATCCAGACCACCAGCCGCGGTCGCGCGCGGATCAGTTCGACAACCAGCGAGGTGAAGCGCATGAAACGTCCGAATGTCCCCAGGGACGTTTGATAGAGCGCACGCGCCGCCGAGGCAACCGGCCTCAGATCGTCGCTGAAATCCCGGAAGTAATTTCCCCGTCCACGGCGAAGAGATCGGGCTCGATCTTCTCTTCGACCGTCTCAGGGTAATGTTTTTGCCGCGCCGCAACGACCGGCGCGAAGAACCGGCGGTGGTGGATACTTGGCCCTAGCCGGTCCAACGCCTCGCGATGTTCCGGAACGGCGTAGCCCTTGTGGTTTTCGAAACCGTAGCCCGGGCAATCCAGCGCCAACACGCTCATCAGGCGGTCGCGCGTCACCTTGGCGATGATCGAGGCGGCGGCGATCGACATGACAATGCCATCGCCGCCGATCACCGCATCGCAGTCGCAAGGGGCGTCGATCTTGTCGCGGCCGTCGACGAATACATGTTTCGGCACCTCGGGCAGCGCCCGAACCGCGCGCGCCAGCGCCCAGAGCGAGGCACGCAGGATGTTGTCGCGATCGATCCGCGCCGGCGAGGCAAAGGCGACCGCAAAGGACGAGGTCGCGCAGATCTCCTCGAACAACTCCTCGCGGCGCTCGGCGGTCAGCCGCTTGGAATCGTCGATACCCTTGGGGATTCGCTTCGGGTCCAGCACGACGGCGGCCGCCACCACCGGACCCGCCAGCGGACCGCGCCCGGCCTCGTCGCAGCCGGCCACCGGCCAGACGCCGCGCTTGATCAGCCCCCGCTCACGGCGAAAGCTAGGCGGCGCGACCGCGATGACGCCCTTCAGCGGCCGGGCTTGCTCCTTGCCGGCTTTGTTGTCGATTTTCTTGGCGGACTTGTCCCGAATCATGGCCGGGATCGTGCGCAAGCGCGCAGCACCGCGCAACCGGAAACCCGGCACAATTCCCGTTATTCAGCGCACCGCCGTTGCCACTCCGCGGCCTCAATCCGGCAGGTGAACCCGACGGTCGTCGCCGACTTCGATGCCGGGCGCGACCACGACTTCCCAGGGGTGGCTGTCGGGATCGCCGAAATAGCCGGAGTAACCGCCGTAGTCGGTCTTGTGCGCGGGCTTCAATAGCGAGGCGCCGCAGGAGATGGCGAAATCCAGCACCGTATCGACCTCCTCGACCGAGCCGCAATTCCAGGCGAGCGTCGATCCGCGAAAGGTTTTCGGCCGCGGCTGGTCCGGCAGCGTGGCGTCGGCGGCGAGCTGATCCCACGGGAACAGCGCGAGCACGGTGCCGCCGGTGTCGAAGAAAGCGACCGCCTCGCCGGTTGCGCGCATCTTCCTGACGAAACCAAGTGCTTCGTAGAAAGCGATGCTGGCGCGGATGTCGGTTACGCCGAGCGTGATGACCGTAAACCGCGGGGTTGGCGCTTTCAATTTTGTACTCATGCCACTCCTTCCGCGTCATTGCGAGCGCAGCGAAGCAATCCATAGTACGGCATAACGGATGGATGGATTGCTTCGCTTCGCTCGCAATGACGACATCTATCTAAAACAAACTCAATTGCTGCCCGCTGCGCTTCGGCTTGACGAAATGATCGGTTGTCAGTTTCAAGCGGCGCTTGTTGAGGCCGAGCTTTTCGCAGGCGATCTCGAATCGCCGTCCGATCATCCAGGCCATCGGGCCGGTGCCCTTCATCCGCGTTCCCCACTGCGAGTCGTAGTCGCGCCCGCCGCGCATGTCGCGGATCAGGGTGAAGACGTGACGGTAACGGTCGGGATAGTTCGCCATCAGCCATTCGCGAAACAGGTCGCGCACTTCCAGCGGCAGCCGCAGCAGCACGTAGCTTGCTTCCCTGACGCCGGCATGGGCGGCGGCATCGAGAATCCGCTCGATCTCGGAATCGTTCAGCGCGGGGATCACAGGCGCGACCATGACGGTTGCGGGAATGCCGGCTTCCGACAATTGCCGCAGCGCCTCCAGCCGCTTCGGCGGCGTCGAGGCGCGCGGCTCCATGGTGCGCGCGAGTTTGGGATCGAGCGTGGTCACGGAAATGGCGACCTTGGCCAGATTGCGCTTCGCCATCCGTTGCAGAATATCGATGTCGCGCGTCACCAGCGCCGATTTGGTGACGATGCCGACCGGATGGCCGGCCCGATCCAGTACTTCGAGAATGCCGCGCATGATTTTGTGTTCGCGCTCGATCGGCTGATAGGGATCGGTGTTGGTGCCGATCGCGATCATGCGCGGCTCGTAGCCCGAGGCGGCCAGTTCCTTCTCGAGCAGTTCGGGCGCGTCCGGCTTCATCAGCAGCTTGGATTCGAAATCGAGCCCGGGCGACAGTCCGAGAAACGCATGCGTCGGCCGCGCGAAGCAATAGACGCAGCCATGCTCACAGCCGCGATAGGGATTGATCGAACGGTCGAACCCGATGTCGGGCGAGTCGTTGCGGGTGATGACCTTGCGCGAGGTATCGAGCGACACCGTGGTCTTGAACGGCGGCAGTTCGTCCAGGCTCTGCCAGCCATCGTCGAAAGCGACCCGCGCTTCGGCCTCGAACCGGCCGCTCGCGTTGGATTGCGCGCCACGGCCACGCCGTCGCTTGCCCTCGATGGCGACCGCAAGCTCAGGAAAAGGTGTCACACCCGCCGGTTCGGAGGGCGCCGTGACCGGCGGGTGCTTGAGGGCATGAGAGGATGCTCGGCTCATGAGGCGAACATAGCACGCTAAAGGAACAAATCAAGAACATCATCGAAAACAATTCACAGAGAACACCGACATCGGAAAGGACGCCGGCACCACTGCTGCAAAATTCTGCACGCGAACGGCTGCTTTGATTATGACAAGGTGATAACAGTGCAGCGTTTTTCCCCATTTGAGCCAACGAAGCCTCATTCATGTTGAGCGTGATCATTCCAACCGAAGGGGTCGAGCAGCCCGCCGTCGCAACGCTGGCGGCGCTGGTGCCGGGCGCCGCGGCCGGCATCATCCGCGAGGTGCTGCTGGTCGACAGGGTCGGCAATGGCGTGATCGAGCGGGTGGCCGACGTCGCCGGCTGCGGTTTTCTCAGCTTTGAAGGAACACGTGCCGCAGCACTGGCCGCCGGCGCGCGGGCGGCGCGCTCGCCATGGCTGATGTTCCTGCATGCCGGAGCTGTGCTCGACAACGGGTGGATCGAAGAGACCACGCAGTTCATCCAGAACGTATCGAGCAGCGACCGGCCACGCGCCGGGGTGTTTCGCTACGCCCGCTCGCCCTATTCCGACGCGCGGCTGCGCGACGGCTTGAAATTCGTCGCCCGCATGATTGCCGGGCCATCGGCGGAACAGGGGCTGCTGATCGCGCGCGATCATTATGAGCGGCTCGGCGGCTACCGGCCGGATTCCCGCCGTTCCGAGACGCGGCTGTTGCGCCAGCTCGGCCGTTCGTCGCGCACCCAGCTGCGCAGCCGGATCATGGTCGTCGCCTAGGGCGGTCCGCCGCAGGGCCCAGACACAAAATATCGAAAACAACCCCATGCAAAGTAGAACGGGCCTGGGCGGGCGTGGCCGGATTCCTGCCGTCAGAATATACTTGCCATAAGCAACTACATATTTGACAATGGCAAGTATCGAGGAAGTGCCATGTCCCAACTGGATTCCGAACAGGAAGTCGCGGCGGTTCGCGCCTTCAACCGCTTCTACACCCGCAAGCTCGGCGTTCTGGACCAGCAGCTCCTGAAAAGCCCCTTTTCGCTGAGCGAGGCGCGCGTGCTGTACGAGCTCGCTCACCGCCAGAATCTCTCGGCCAAGGAGATCGGCGCCGAACTGGGTCTCGATGCCGGCTATCTCAGCCGGATCGTGCAGAATTTCGATGAAGGCGGACTGATTACCCGCGAACCGCTGCCGTCCGATCGCCGGCAATACCGGCTCGCTATGACGGCCAAGGGACGTCAGACGTTCGCAAAACTCGACCGCAGCATGCATGATGAGGTTGCTGCGATGCTGGCGACGTTGCCGCACGACAGCAAAGCGCGCTTGATCGGGGCGATGGCCGAGATCGAACGACTGCTCGGTGAATCCGGCGGCCTGCCTTCGCCGGCGACGCTGCGCGAGCCGCGCCCCGGCGACATGGGATGGGTGGTGCTGAGCCACGGCGCGCTCTACGGCCGCGAATACGGCTTCGATTCCTCGTTCGAAGGACTCGTCGCCGAGATTGCGGCCAGGTTTCTCAGCTCGTTCGACGCTTCGCGAGAACGCTGCTGGATTGCGGACATTGAGGGAACGCAGGTCGGCTCGATATTTCTGGTGCGTCACACCGATGACGTCGCCAAGCTGCGGCTATTGCTGGTCGACCCGGCCGGACGCGGCCAGAGGCTTGGCCATCGGCTGGTCGGCGAATGCATCGCGTTCGCAAAAGCCTGCGGCTATCGCAAGATCACGCTGTGGACCCAGAGCATCCTGGTTGCCGCCCGCAAGATCTATCAGGAAGCCGGCTTCAAGCTGGTCGCCACCGAACCGCATCGCAGTTTCGGTCAAGACCTGGTCGGCGAGACCTGGGAACTGGAACTGTGAAGCCGGGGCGGCGCGATACGCCGCGGCGCGTCACGCCCGAACTGCTCGATTTCCATATCAAGCACGCACATCAGTTGCGCGACGAAGCCTGGCGCAACATGTGGCGCGGGCTATGGACATTGCTGCTCAGGCTGAAGCGCCTTGCGCTTTAGGCCGTCGCAAATGCTCGTCGAGCCGCGGCATGATCTCGACGAAATTGCAGGGCCGCGTGCGGTAATCGAGCTGGGCGGCGAGGATGCCGTCCCATGCATCGCGGCAGGCACCCGGCGATCCCGGCAGGCAGAAGATGAAGGTCGCGCCCGCGACCCCCGCGGTGGCGCGGCTCTGCACCGTCGAGGTACCGATCTTGGCGTGGCTCAGCATGTGGAAGGCGATGGAAAAGCCATCCATCCGCTTTTCGAACAAGGGCTCGATCGCCTCCGGCGTCACGTCGCGGCCGGTGAAACCGGTGCCGCCGGTGGTGATGATCGCATCGACGCCCTCGTCGGCGATCCACCGCTTGATGATGACTCGAATCGCATCGACGTCGTCGGTAACGATCTCGCGCGCGGCCAGGTGGTGACCGGCCGCGCTCAACCGGTCAGCCAGCGTCGTGCCCGACTTGTCGTCGGCCAGCGAGCGCGTGTCCGAGATCGTCAGCACCGCGATGTTGAGCGGCACGAATTGTTTCGATTCATCGATGGAGGACATGACTGCCTCTTTCCGTCATGCCCGGCCATAGCGCGAAGCGCGTCTTCGCGCTAGATGTGCCGGGCATCCACGTCTTCAAACTCTCTCAAAAGTATAGACGTGGATGGCCGGGAGGCCTACCGCAAAGACGCGCTTCGCGCTTTTGCCCGGCCATGACGGCAAAATACTTCCTTGTTTCAACTCATAACGCGCCCTGAGCGAACGTGTTGCAAGCCTGCACCGTGCCTTGCTGGTAGCCCGTCATGAACCACTGCTTGCGCTGTGCCGCGGAGCCGTGCGTAAAACTGTCCGGCACCACCCTGCCCGTCGACTGCCGCTGCAGCGTATCGTCGCCGATCGCGGTTGCCGTCCGCAACGCCGCGTCAATGTCGCCCTCTTCGATGAAGCCCGGCCGCTTCTTCTCTTCACGGTTGACCCAGACGCCGGACAGGCAATCCGCCTGCAGCTCGACCTTGACCTGCAGCGCGTTGGCTTCCGCCTTGCTGCCGGCCTGCTGCTGCAACCGCTGTACGCGCGGGAGGATGCCGAGCAGGTTCTGGATGTGATGGCCCGCCTCGTGCGCGATGATATAGGCCGTCGTGAATTTGCAGGCACTGCCCGAGCAGCCGCGAAAGCGCGTCTCGACCTCGCGGAAGAAGCTGGTGTCGAGGAAGATCTGCTTGTCCGGCGGGCAGTAGAACGGCCCCATCGCCGACTGCGCCATGCCGCAGCGGCCGCCATTGGTGGCATTGCGAAACAGCACGATGCGCGGCCCGGTATAATTCTGTCCGCTGGACTGGAAGATCTCGCTCCAGCGGTCGTCGAGTTCGCCGAGAATGCCGGCGATCATGCTGCCGACCTCGTCCTTTGGCGCACCAGTCTTGGCCGGCCCCGACTTGCGATCGGTCTGGTAGGTCGGCGCCTGGTTGCCGCCGGTCAGGATTTCGGCGCCGCCGATCAGGATGCGGGGATCGATGCCGAAGGCATAGCCGACCAGGCCAAGCACGATGATGGTGCCGATGCCGAGCCCGCCCCCGCCCATCGGCAGGCCAAAACCGCCGCCGCCACCCATGCCGCCGCCGCTATCGTCGCGACGGTCGTCAATGTCGTCGCTGCGGCGGAAATCATCGTAACGCATGGCGGTATTTCCTCATCCCGGCTGTTGACTCAAATACCTAACGCAGCAGTCACGTAAAATTTCCATTCCATTAATCAATAACCCGTCCGGCAAATATTGCCTAGTGCGTCCAAACCCGCAATTTCTCTGGGCAATCTCTTCTCAGCAACAATACCGATTAAGTCGATTTTTACTTTGCGGGGTCAATGTATCGCCAGTCGGTTGTTTAGTCCCGCGTCGCCGACAGCGTCGCCTGAGTCAGAGTAATTGAGTCATGGTAGTGTCGCGTCGCGGGGCGTCTGCAAGGGCGCCCCGCACTAAATTCGAATATGACTCCAGCGCTCGAATCGTCGTCGGCGATTGCGTCGCCGAGATGTCGAAGCTTCCGGCCGGCTCGGTCGATCTGGTGTTCGCAGATCCGCCGTATAACCTGCAGCTGAAGGGCGATCTCAAGCGCCCTGATGAATCCCATGTCGACGCCGTCAACAACGACTGGGACAAGTTTTCATCCTTTGCCGCCTATGACGATTTCACCCGTGCCTGGCTGCTCGCCTGCCGCCGGATCATGAAGCCGTCGGCGACTTTGTGGGTGATCGGCTCCTATCACAATATTTTCCGCGTCGGTTCGATCATGCAGGACCTCGGCTTCTGGGTTCTCAACGATATCGTCTGGCGCAAGACCAATCCGATGCCGAATTTCCGCGGCCGCCGCTTCACCAATGCCCATGAGACCATGATCTGGGCGGCGCGCGACGAGAAGGCCAAGGGTTATACGTTCAATTATGAAGCGCTGAAGGCCGCCAACGAGGACGTGCAGGCGCGTTCCGACTGGCTAATTCCGCTTTGCACCGGCGAAGAGCGCCTCAAGGGCGCCGACGGCAAGAAAGTGCATCCGACGCAGAAGCCCGAGGGCCTTTTGGCGCGCGTGCTGCTGTCGTCGTCAAAGCCCGGCGATCTCGTGATCGATCCCTTCAACGGCACCGGCACGACGGGCGCCGTGGCAAAACGTCTCGGCCGCCGCTACATCGGCTTCGAGCGCGACAAGACCTATGCGCAAGCGGCCGAAGCGCGCATCGCGGCGGTCGAACCGCTGCCCGAGGCGACGCTGGCGCCATTCATGACCGCGCGCGACGCTCCCCGCGTGGCCTTCTCCGAATTGATCGAGCGCGGCATGATTCCGCCCGGCACCAGGCTGGTCGACTCCAAGAAGCGCCATGGCGCGCTGGTTCGTGCCGACGGCGCCATCATGCTCGGCGACAAGGTCGGCTCGATCCATCGCATCGGCGCGGTGGCCCAGGGCTCCGGCGCCTGCAACGGCTGGACTTTCTGGCACGTCGAGACCAAGAACGGCCTGAGGCTGATTGACGAGATGCGCGCCGAGATCCGCTCTGAAATGGCGGCGGGCTAAACCGCTCGGCGCATCACGGGACATCTCCAGGCACGGAACGGCAGGACGCGCCAAAGCATTGGAGCGTGCAGACGGCCTCGGCCGCTATGCCGCGAAATGCGGCCTGCCTACCCGCTGCGCAACCACCCGGATCAGCCGGCATGGCTGCCGTGTCAGGCGCGCAGCTAGTCATGCACCTTTTTGTCCCCATTTGGGTGTATAGTTACAACATTCATTATCCTGGTTGAGATCACGGCCATGCGCACCCGAGGCTCCGAGTCGTTGATTGTGCTGCCACTGCTGCCGATCTTTTTGATCGGCCTGCTTCCAATGCTGCTGTTGAGTTTGCTGGGTCCTGCAGGACTGATCATCCTCGGCATCCTGGTTGCCAGCGCGGGCTTGACCGACATTCTCGACGCCAGCGGCGCCTTCAGCGAGCAGATCATCGTCCACGGTTATGCCAAAGGAGCGGAACGCAGCGGGCAACGCACGGCGCTGCGTTCGGAAATGCGCTTTGCTTCCGTCATGATCGCGGCCGGTGCCGGCCTTGCGGCCGCCGGCATAGCCGGACTGGCGCTGTCGTAAGAGCGAGCTTCGCTCGTCTCGTGAGCGAGCCGCGCTCCTCTTAAGAGCACGGGCCCCGGCCCAGACACAAACTCGGCGCTTGCGCACCCCATAAAAATTTGAGCATGGACATGACGCAAGGCGGCAATGCCGCCGCGTGCCGCAATAATTGTCCTGGCAAGAAGCTATGGGGAAATTCCAAATGCTCAAATTCTACTTCAACGGATCGCCCAACCCGACCAAGGTCGCCCTCTTCCTCGAGGAAGCCGGCATCGCCTATCAGCCGGTTGCCGTCGACACCCGCAAGGGCGAGCAGTTCACGCCGGAATACCTCGCCATCAATCCGAACGCCAAGGTGCCCGCGATCGACGACGATGGCGTCACCGTGTTCGACAGCAACGCCATCCTGCTCTACCTCGCCGAAAAGACCGGCAAGTTTCTGCCCGCGAACACCCCGGCCAACCGCGCCGAATTGCTGTCATGGCTGATGTTCGTGGCAACGGGCGTCGGTCCGTATTCCGGACAGGCGGTCCACTTCAAGCATTTTGCGCCGAAGGACCAGAACCACGACTATTCCCATAACCGCTATCAGTTCGAGGCGCATCGCCACTACACGATCCTCAACGACCACCTCGCCGGCCGCAAATACATGGTGGGCGACACCTACACCATCGTCGATATGGCCCTGTGGGGCTGGGCGCGGATGGCCGCGTTCGTGATGGGCGAGGAAGCGGTCGCGAAATATCCCAACGTCAAGCGGCTGGTGGACGAGATCTCTGCACGCCCGGCGGCGGCCAAGGCGATCGCGCTGAAGGACAGCTTCAAGTTCAAGCCCGAGATGGACGACGAGGCGCGCGGCAACATGTTCAAGCATCTCAAGATCAAGGCCGCCTGATCAGCTACACGGGAAAGCCGTAGGGTGGGCAAAGGAGCGCAAGCGACGTGCCCACCATCTCGACAACGAGTGAATGGTGGGCACGCTTCGCTCTGCCCACCCTACAACAGTCTGTCACAGACCTCATCCTGAGGAGCACTCGTAGCGTGCGTCTCGAAGGATGGCGGCATCGGGGCTCTCATGGTTCGAGAGGGCGCTTTGCGCCTCCTCACCATGAGGGTTCGGGACCTACACCGCAGCCGCCAGCTTCCGCTCTGCCGGGAACGGCCCGAGCACGCGCTCGACCAGCGCGGAATCGCAATATTCCTTGATCTCCTTGATCTTGCCGTTCTCGATGCGCCAGACCATGCAATATTGGTTGTCGTAGCGAAGGCCTGACCTGGTGACATTGTCGCCGCGGGCTTCGACCACGACATAGTCGCCTTCCGCGATGAAATTGAACGCCACGGTGCGCGGCCGCACGGCGAAGAACGATCGGAAATGACCCATCAGGCCGTTGTTGATGGCGTCACGGCCCTTGAACTCGTGCGACCAGGAATACTGGCCGGTGACGATCCAGGTCGCGTCCTCGGCAAGGTTGTCGACGAAGGTGGTCCCGCTCCGGTTGGCGGAATCCGTGTAGACCTGCTGCACAAGTTTCTTGTTCGCTGCTGCGCTCATGGCGGCTTCTCCTTTTGACCTGCGCTGCAGATCCTCGCCCGCCGCGCGTCATTCTTCCAATCGATAGTTAATATGATATATATTCATACGATGAATTTGAATTCGCTTGACCTCAATCTGCTGGTGGCGCTCGACGCGCTGCTCAGGGAAGTCAATGTCAGCCGCGCCGCGATGCGGATCGGGCTGTCGCAGCCGGCCGCCAGCCATGCGCTGCAGCGGCTCCGCGACCTGATTGGCGACCCGCTGCTGGTGCGGACCGGGGCCCGGATGGAGCTGACGCCGCGGGCACAGGCGCTGCGTGCGCCGCTGGCGCAGGCGCTCGACCAGGTGCGCTCGCTGTTCATTGCCGACGATTTCGATGCCGCGCGCAGTGAGCGCCAGTTTCGTCTGATGATGCCGGATCTGGCGGTCGAGCTGCTGATGCCGCCGCTGATGGAGAAGATCACGAGGCTGGCGCCGAACGTCCGGATCGACGTCGTGCCGTGGCGGGGTCCTGCGATCTTCACGGCGGAGTTCGCCCGCACCATCGACATGGTGATCTCGATCGGTAACGCCTTTACCGGATTTCACCGGCAACGGCTCTACACCGACAGCGACGCGCTCGCGGTACGCCAGGGCCACCCGATCGGCGCGCGGCTGAAGCGGCCGGAGGTGTTTCTCGACGCGCGCCATGTCGCGGTCGTGATCCGCGGCCAGAGCGAGGACCTGATCGACAGCTGGTTGCGCCCCAAGGGCATCGAGCGGCGGATCGCGCTGGTGGTATCAGGCTATATCGAGGCGCTGCATGTGACCGCGCGCACCGATCTCGTCGCCTTCGTGCCGCGCCGCCTGATCGGCGCGCTGTCGAAGCAACTATCGCTGACAACGATCACGCCACCGCTCGATCCCGGGATCGACGAGCAGTTCATGTTCTACCCGACCCGCGCCCAGATGGACCCCGGCTCGATCTGGCTGCGCAACGTCATGCTCGGCATCGGCAGCGAGATGGAGCGGAGGAAGAAGGCCGCGTAGCTATGCAGGGTGGGCAAACGAGCGAAGCGATGTGCCCACCATCCATCAGCGAGCAAGCCGTGAGAATGGTGGGCACGCTACGCTTTGCCCACCCTACAAGTTCAGGCCTTCGCCTCGGCCAGCACTTTCTGCACCGCGGGCCGCTCCGACATCCGCTTGCGGTGAGCCGCCACCTTCGGCAGCGGCGCAAGATCGACGCCGTCGCCTTCGAGCCAGAGCGCAATCGTATACAGGTAGGGGTCGCAGACCGTGTACTGCTCGCCCATTACCCACGGCCCCTTGATCATGTCGCGCTCGATCAGGGCAAAGGAGGCGGCCATCGTCTCCGGCACCTTGCGCTTCATGTCGGCGAACGAGGACTCATCCACCGCCCAGCGATAGCCGCGCATCTTGTGCGCATGATTGATGTGCACCGTGGAGCAGAGGTAGCTGTTGAAGGACTGCGCCTGCGCAAACTCGAAGGGATCATCAGGAGCCAGCTTTGCTTTTGGAAAGCTGCTCGCAATGAAAGCGAGAATTGCCGGTGTTTCGGTCAGGGTGCCATGATCGGTCACCAGCGCCGGCACCCGCCCCTTCGGATTGATGGCAAGATATTGCGGGGTGGTCTGCTGGCTGTTCTTGAAGTCGAGCCGCTCTGCCGTGTAGGAGGCGCCGGCCTCTTCCAAAGCGATGTGGGAAGCCAGCGCGCAGGTGCCGGGGGCGTAATAGAGCTTGAACATGACGATCCTCTCGGTGGGAACCGGAGGTTAGCCGCGCGTCTGTCCGTCGTCCATCCCCGGAGCGTTGCAGCGCCCGGCGCCTGCACATACCCTGACGTGCAGCCGGCCTACGCACGCCACGACGGCGTTCACGCCGCGCGCCGCTGCAGCACGCCCTTGATGTAGACGCTGACGATCGTGTCATCGGCGGGATAATGCTCGGGCGCGACCGCCGTGATCTGGGCCAGAATGCATTTCCACGCGCCGTTCTCGAAGAGATAAGTGTCGGTATAGGTGGTCATGCCGGTTACTTCGTTTCCATCGCGGCGGCGCGTGCACTTGTTGGTGGATCGCACCAACGCAACGTCTCCGATGACGGTAATGAGTTCATCACGGACGTCCCAGTAGACGATCACCTCGGGGTCGAAGGCCGTCGCCCAGTACTTTAAATATGTCGCGCGATCCCAGCGCTGGCCCGTGGGCCAGATGTTGATGAAGCTGACATGAAGAATGGCGTCGTGCGAAGCCACGTCGTTGGTGACGAAATTATGGATGAAGCGGGCGTTCAGCGCCCGCAGTTCGTTCATCGTCTCGGTCGATTGATGGCGGCTCGGAGCAAGTTGCATTTCCATCTCCTTGTGGCTTCGTCAGAGCGCGAGTTGCCGCGCCTTCGCGGCGGTCGCATCGTCTGCGGGGAAGAAACATTCGATCTTGATCTGTTGCAGCGCGGCGTCCATCGGCATCGCCAGCGTCGTAAAGGTGGAGAAGAAGGCGAGACAATAGTCGCCCTTGGCGAGGTGCATGGTCATCACCGGTGACGACGCAGAGACTTGTCGCGGCAGCCTCCATTCGGCCGACAGACCGGGATAGGCCATGATTTCGTCGAGCAACTGCGCCGCAGCCCGGCTGCCTTGCGCAACGTCGCGATGAAGAATCTGGATGAGTTGCCCGGCGAACTCATCCCAGTTCACGATGAACTGCCGCAGCCCTTTCGGATGGAAGACGACGTGCATCGCGTTGTCGGCAACTCTGGCTTCCATCTCATATGAATCGCGAAACGGTTTCAGCAGACGCGCCGAGCCCTGGTTGCGCATGCGCACATCCCAGCGTCCATCGACGACAATCCCCGGATACGGCTCCTGCTGACGCAGAATGAAATCCAGCGCCTGCCGCACCGGCTGCAAATGATCGGCGGCCAGTCCCTTGTCGCTGTAGGGCGGCACAAAGCCTGCCGCGACATGCAAGGCGTTTCTTTCTTCGAGCGGCAGATCGAGCGCGCTGCAGAGCAGCTGCACCATCTCGCGGCTCGGCTGCGAGCGGCCGGTTTCCAGAAAGCACAGATGCTTGGCGGAGACATTGGCATCCACCGCCAGGTCGATCTGGGTAAGGCGGCGCACCTTTCTCCAGTGCTTCAGCAAGCTGCTGAAATGCCCGGCCGAGGTAACCTGCGCATTCTGGTTTGGCGCATCCATGCCGGGCAATCTAGACCATGGCGGCGGAAGAGCAATTACCTCGGATGTAAGTGACGATCCGCCCCTTTTGCTGCAAGTGTTGAGGGGGTGGAAGGACGAGGACATTTCCATGGACGGCACCGCGATCACGAAAATAGTGACACACTACATGGCGGCATGGAACGAGCGTGAGGCTGCAGCCAGAAACACGCTGCTGGAAGCGTGCTGGAGCGACGGCGGCATCTATGTCGATCCGAATGTTTCGCTGATCGGGCGTGAAGCCCTTGGCGGTCACATCGCCAAGGTCCGGGCCAGCCGGCCCGGCGCGCGGCTCGAGTTCATGAGCGGCATCGACGTGCATCACAATTTGGTCCGCTTCCTCTGGCGCCTGGTGCGCGCGGACGGGACGCACGGGGAAACGTCGATCGATTTTGGCGAAGTCGGTCCTGACGGCCGGCTGGTCAAGATCGCCGGCTTCTTCGGTGCCCCGCCACCGCCCGGTTGAATCGACCGGCGCCGTGAGCCCCTCTGCCGGCCGCCTTCGCAGTTGCCCCCTTGCCGCCTCTCATGTCATGACGCGGAGGCAGTAACGGGGGCGTAACATGACTGTTCTCATCGCGGGCGGCGGCATCGGCGGGCTGACGCTGGCACTCAGCCTGCACCAGATCGGCGTTCCCGCCCGGGTCTTCGAAAGCGTGCCCGAGTTGCGACCGCTCGGTGTCGGCATCAACGTGCTGCCGCATGCGGTGCGCGAATTGATCGAGCTCGGCCTGCACGACAGGCTCGATGCGCACGCCGTCCGCACCAAGGAGCTCGCCTATTTCTCCAAGCACGGCAAGCCGATCTGGAGCGAGCCGCGCGGCATCGAGGCCGGCTACAAATGGCCGCAGTTTTCGATCCACCGCGGCACGCTGCAGCAGATCCTGCTCGATGCCGCGATCGAACGGCTGGGCAAAGAGAACATTCTTACCAGCCATCACCTCTCCGGCTGGACCGAGACGGAGAACGGCGTGCGCGCCGAGTTCATCGACAAGGCAACCGGCAAATCGCAAGGCCACCACGACGGCGCGCTGCTGATCGCGGCCGACGGCATCCATTCGGCGGTCCGCGAAAAGCTCTACCCCGGCGAAGGTCCGCCGATCTGGAACGGGCGCATCCTGTGGCGCGGCATCACCGACAGCGACGCCTTCCTGTCCGGCCGCACCATGATCATGGCCGGCCACGAGATTTTGAAATTCGTCTGCTATCCGATTTCCAAACAGGCTGACAGCGCCGGCAAGTTCAGGATCAACTGGGTGGCCGAACGGCACATGCCGCCGACCTATCAGTGGCGGCGCGAGGACTATAACCGCACCGCAAAACTCGAAGAGTTTCTGCCCTGGTTCAAGGACTGGAAGTTCGACTGGCTCGACGTGCCCGGCCTGATCGAAAAGTGCCCGCATGCGTATGAATACCCGCTCGTCGATCGCGATCCCGTTGCGCAATGGACGTTCGGCCGGGTCACGCTGATGGGCGATGCCGCGCATCCGATGTACCCGATCGGCTCCAACGGCGCCTCGCAGGCGATTTTGGACGCCCGCGTCATCACCCGCGAGATCCTGGCAAACGGCGCGACCAACGCCGCGCTGGTCGCGTATGAAGCCGAGCGCCGCCCGGCGACCACAGATCTCGTGATGCTCAACCGCCGCAACGGGCCCGAGCAGGTGATGCAGATGGTCGAAGAGCGCGCGCCCGACGGCTACGACGTCGTCACCGACGTGCTGTCGCTGCAGGAGCTGGAAGACATCGCCGCCAACTACAAGCGCGTCGCCGGCTTCCAGGTCGAGGGGCTCAACGCCAAGCCGCCGATCGTCCAGCTCACGCAGGAAGCGCCGCGCGCTACCGGCTAGCCGAAACGACGATGGCCTTCGCCGTCTCGACCAGCCGCGCACTCGTCGTGGCGGTCGCCAGCAGCGTGCCATCCGCGGCCGTGAGCCGCCCCTCCACGAAGGCCACGGTCTTGCCGAGCTGGGTGACTTTGGCCTCGCCCGTAATCGGCCCTGGCTTGGCCGGGCTGAGAAAATTCACCGTCATGGTGATGGTCGCCGTGTAGAGCTTCCCCTCCGTCATGGTGAACACCGCCGGCCCCATCGTGTCGTCGAGCATCGCCGAGAGAATTCCCCCCTGCACGAACCCGGCCGGATTGCAGAAATCCCGCTTGCCGTCGAAGCCGATCCGGATCCAGCCCTCCTTCGGCCGCGCATCGAGCAGGTGCCAGCCGAGCAGCTTCGAAGACGGCGGCGCGGGGATGTTGTCGAGAGCGGTGCTGGTCATGGCAACCTCCGTGAGGCTTTGATCTATCTCCGGTCTACTGCCAGCGTGGTGTCAGCAAGCTGCGCGTTGCGGCCAGGCAAAACGGCGCCGTCCGGAGCGTCGAGGCACGATTCACCCGCAGAACTACGGAGCAGTTAATGCTCGTTCAACCATGCCGTTTCACGCGCGATTTAACACGATCGCAATGACGCGACCCGCCTTTAGAAAATGGGAGGTTCATTCTACGTACAAGGTTCCAATCATTTGGACCTGCCACTGGAATCGCCGGATGCCCAACATCGTACGAAAGCTCGCTGACCGCCTGCATGCGATCGAAGATCATTTGACGGTGCGGACGCAGATCGCCGCGGCGGTCGCCGTCATGTGCGTCGTGCTGGTCGGAACGCTGGCGGGTTGCGCCGCCTTTGTCAGTTACCGAAACACCGCTGTGCAGGTTAACAGCAATCTCGCGGCGGTCGCCTCCGCCACCGCAGGACGGCTTGATCGCTTCATGGCGGAACGCCAGCTTGAAATGAAACTGTTCTCGCAATTGCAGCCGCTGCAAAAACTCTGGCGGGATGATCCGGCCGAGCTGCGACGCGCGCTGGAGCAGTTGCAGTCGACTTTCGCCGATCTGGCCTGGATTGGATTCGCTGATGTCGACGGCAAGGTCGTGGCCGCAACCGGTGGTCTGCTGGAGGGCAAGTCGGTGGCGGCACGGCCGTGGTTCAAGGAAGGCCTGCAGCGGCAGGCGATCGGCGACGTGCACGAAGCCGTGTTGCTGGCCTCGCTGCTGGTGCAACGGGAAAACGGTGAGCCTTATCGTTTTGTCGACCTCGCGTTTCCGATCAAGGATTCCAGCGGCAAACTTCTCGGCGTGCTCGGCGGCCATCTGAACTGGGAATGGGCGAGCCAACTGATCCAGGACGTCGAAGCCAATGACGGCGACACCGACACCCGGCTCTCCATTGTCGACAAGAACGGCGTGGCGCTGATCGGACCGGACCGGGGGACGACCCGCTACAGCGGCGAGCAACTCGCCGGTATTCTCAAGGCCGGGAAAGGCGCGTTCACGGAAACCTCAGACGGCCAGCGCGTTCTGACCGCGTTTTACGTCGGAACGGGTCACCGCGAATATCAGGGATTGAACTGGATCGTGACGGCGAGCCAGCCGGCCGGCATTGCGCTCGCAGCCGCCATCTCGTCGGCAAAGATCATCCTGGGCATCGGCGTGATTACCGCCCTGATCGGACTCGGATTGGCGGTGGCGATTTCCCGGCGCATCGCACGGCCGATCATTTCCATCACACAGGAAGCCGACCGGATCGGACGCACGTCGGGACCAACCATGCTGGCGCGACAAGGCGGTTCGGTGGAAGTCGTCCACCTCACGCGAGCTCTACGCTCGCTGCTGCGTCGCATCGGCTTTGCCGAAGAGCGAACCAAGGAAGCCGAATTGCGCGCCACCGAGAACGCCCTGCACTTTAAGGAAGATCTCGTCAAGCTGCAGAAGATGGCCGACACCGACTATCTGACCGGCCTGATGAACCGGCGCGCGTTCCTCGCCGTAGCCGACGATACGATCGAATTCTGCCGGCGCTATAAACGCAGCATGGCGACCTTGATGATCGACATCGATCATTTCAAGAAGATCAACGACACCCACGGCCATGCCGCCGGCGACGACGCGATCAAGCGGATCGCGGAAATCATCAATCAGTCGATCCGCACCACCGACAAGGCAGCCCGGTTCGGCGGCGAGGAGTTCGTGGTGCTGTTGCGCGAGATCGATCAGGAGACCGCCCTGCGGCTCGCCGAGCGGATCCGGAATTCGATCGAGCAAACCACGATCAGCCATGGCGAAGCGAGTATTTCGGCAACCGTCTCGATCGGCGTTGCGATCAATGCGGAGGGCGACCGCGACGTGCAGGACATGATCGAGCGCGCGGATCAGGGCCTCTACATCGCCAAGAAGACCGGCCGCAATCGCACCGTCCTGACGCCGGCATCCAAGGAACAAGACGCGCGCGCCGCCTAGGCTGAATCCAGACCGTGCGCGATGGCCTTGCGCATCACATTGGGCAACGCCTCGCCGGCGAGCGTCGCAATCGGCACCCAGCGCATGCCCTGCGGCGCCCGCGCGCGCGCAGCCAGTTTTGCGGTGTAGACCACAAGCTCCAGCGGGAAATGGGTGAATACGTGAGTCACCACGCCCGCCTTGCGGTGCCAGCGATCCACCCCCTTGAGCGCAGGCGCCTGCTTCAGCGCCGCCTTGTCGTCCTGTCCGGCGAGCCAGTCCGAGCCCGGCACTTCGGTCATGCCACCAAGCAGGCCTTTTTCCACCCGCGTTCGAACCAGCAGTTCATCGCCGCGGGTGACGATGAAAGCGGCCCCGCGACGTAGTGTCCCCGTCTTCTTCGGCGCCTTGCGCGGAAATGTCTCCTGATCGCCGCGTGCACGCGCCGCGCAATCCTCGTTCAGCGGACACAGCGCACAGGTCGGCTTTTTCGGCGTGCAGATCGAGGAGCCGAGGTCCATCAGCGCTTGCGCACTATCGCCAGCGCGGGACGGACCCAGCAACGTCGACGCCAATTCCTGTATGCGCGGCTTGGCCTGCGGCAGCGGTTCTTCGACCGCATAGAGCCGCGACACCACGCGTTCGATATTGCCGTCCACCGGCATGGTTCGGATGTCGAAGGCGATCGCGCCGATCGCCGCCGCCGTATAAGGGCCGATCCCCGGCAATTGGCGCAGGCCTTCCTCGGTTTCGGGAAACACCCCGCCATGGTCACGCAGTACGGCGACGGCGCAGGCATGCAGATTTCGCGCCCGCGAATAATAGCCGAGCCCGGCCCACATCCGCAGCACGTCATCCTGCGAGGCTCGGCCTAGCGCTGAGACATCCGGCCAGCGCGCCAGAAATTTCAGGAAGTACGGCCCGACGGTTTTGACGCCGGTCTGCTGCAGCATGATTTCCGACAGCCAGACCCGGTACGGATCGGCCCGCTCGCCTGCCGGCGGCCGCCACGGCAGCCGGCGGCGGTGGCGGTCGTACCAGTCGAGCAGCAGCGCGGGGCGGGAGGCGCCGTCGGCGGCGGCCGGCTTCTGCGTCACGACGATGGAGTGCATGCTCCACTTTAGGATTGGAAGACGGCAATTGCCAAGCCTGGAAGCGCGTCGTCATCTTGCGCCATGACCGCGCGCATGTTTTCTCCAAAACCCGCCTTCCGGCAAAGCCTGTTCGCGACAGTTCCGGGCCAGCGGGATGGAGCGCGGCTTATCGGACGACGCCATTTCCTGCGACGTATCCATCTGGTTCCCCCGACCGGCCATTGGAGCCCCTCAAAAGCTGAAGGGCCCCCAGAACCGCAAGGTTCAGCCCACCGGCCACGCTCGCCACCACAAACGACGGCGTGTAGCTCAGCGACAGGTCGAAGAGCACGCCACCCGCATAGCCGCCGGTCGCCATTCCCGCCCACGCGACCATCATGACCGCCCCGATCGCCCCGCCAAACCGGCTTGCCGGGACGGCGTCGCGCACGCAGAGCGACAGGCACGTCATGTTGCCGGCAAAACCCAATCCAAAAAGGGCGGAAAGCGCCATCAGGGACCATCCGTCCTGGAGCGCCGGAAAGGCCACCACGCAGACAGTCTGCACGAACGATGCGGCGGCATAGGCCTTCAGAGGGCCGATACGGTCGGCAATCGAACCAAAAAAGACGCGGCCGACCGCACCTGACGTCATCGCGACGACCATGCTGGTGGCGCCGGCGCTGGCGGAGCCGCACACCGCGCTGACAAAGCCCGCCAGGTGCACCACCGGCACGCCCATGCACATGCAGCAAAAGAAGGCGGCGACCGCCAACATCGCCACCGTGTTCGTTTCGGCCCGCGACGTCGCGGGCGTATCGGCGGCAATGGCTGCGGGAGGCCGAAAGCCCTGCGGCCATCGCAGCCACGGCAAGGTGAGCGCGAGCGCAACAAGCATCGCGCAGCCGACTTCGACAAACGCCCATCGCCACCCAAAAGCCTTGATGGCGAGGCTGGCGAAGAACGGCAGCAGGCCCTGCCCGGCCGCGCCACCCGCGGTGACGATGCCCATCACCAGCCCACGGCGCTCCGGAAACCACTCCCCGCTTGTCGACAATAAAGGCGAGTACAGCACGGAAAAACCGAGCCCCCCGTAGACCAGGTGAGCGAAGTAAAACAGCGGCAGCGAACGCAGCGCGGACATCGCCAGCAATGATCCCACCATGCCGGCGGCACCCAGCGCGAGCAGCAGCCGCACGTCCATGCGATCGGACAGCCGTCCCCACCACAAACCTCCGATTGCCATTCCCGCCGTGGAGAAGACATACGCCAGGCTCGTGTCCGACCGCGACCAACCGAGTTCGGCCTCCATCGGTCCCATGAAGACCGTGATCAATCCCAGCCCGCCGAATCCCATGGCAACGACAAGGGTCGCGGCCACGACGACAAGCGTGCCACGATGACCAGCCACCCATGCGCCGATACCGCGTGCCGTGTCATGCTGCGCGTCCAGGATTTGCGTCATCGCCGTTGCCTCTCAAGCCGCAGCACGATCGAGGCTCCGATGCAGATGCGCCGCGAGGTCCGCGGCGTCATCAGCGGCGCCGTCAATGAAGGATGATTTGCGCCGGCGCATGAACGGCAGACCCATCACGTACATGTCTGGGGCGGCCACGACACCGCCGTCGTGCCGAATGCGCCCGTGGCGGTCGAGCACGGGCACGTCGAGCCAGGAATAATCCGGCCGATAGCCCGTCGCCCAGATCACCGTCCCGATGCCGGCCGCGATCAAGTCCAGGCTGAGCTTCGTCTCGGCGCCCACCGAGGTCGGTGCGTCGCGATGAGGAGCCGCAAACTGTCCTTCAAGTCCGCCCCCGGTCACCCACGCATCGATGCCGGCCAGCAAGCGGTTCATCTTCAGATCGGCCAGGGCGCAGACGTTGGCAAGCGAGCCCGAGAATTGCGCCCTGCCGTCACGAAGCCCGGCAAGTCGGCCCACGAGTTCGACGCCGGCCTGACGCAGGCTGTTGAGGTCGACCGTCGCGCGCTCGGGCGTTCCGACGAGTTGGGGCGACGGCAGCCGCCGCGCCCTTTCGATGTTCTCCGCAGCGTCGTATCGGAGATCCATCGCGCCGATGGCGTCCATCCACCACTGGATGTCCCGGCCACGATAGGTTCGTGGCATCCGGACATGCTCCCCCACGGAGAGCACGACGCGACGACCGGCGGCCTGGATCTCACGGGCGAGTTGGACTCCGCTCGCGGAGGCACCCACGATCAGGACCCCGCCATCCGGCAGGAGGTCGGGGCGCCGGTACTGCATCGGCGTAAGACTGGCCACTTTGGCGGGCAGGCCGTCGCTGAGCGGCGGGACCGAAGCGAGGTTGCACGCCCCGCTCGCGATCACCAGCTGGCGGCATCGCCACGCACCCTGGCTGGTCGACAGTTCGTAGCCGTCCCCATCGTGCCTCACCCGTGTGACGCGCACACCCGGCATGACGGGTGCGCGCAAAAGTCCGGCATAGTGCTGCAGGAAGTGCACAACCTCCGACATGGTCATGAAGCCATCCCGATCCTCGCCGGCATAGGCATGGCCCGGCAGGCGGCTTTGCCAGTTCGGCGTCAGGAGGCGAAGCGAGTCCCACCGCTCCGTCCGCCATGAATTGGCGACCTCGCCGCGTTCGAGGACCACGTGGTCGATCGAACGGGCTGTCAGATGCCAGCTCATGGCCAGACCGGAATGGCCGGCGCCGATGATGATCGCGGTCGCTGATCTCACGACACCCGCTCCTGACCCGCCATCAGTTGACCGTGACGAAGACGGCGGTCGGATTGGTGATGATGTCGAAGACGGCGGACCGCTTCTGCGATTGCGCAACCAGCGCCTTGATGTCGTCTTCGCTGGCATCGGCACGGATGTCGAAGTGGACGCGGATGGCGCCAAAACCGTTGCGCACGTCATCGTCGATCCCGAGAATGCCTTGAATGTCCATGTCGGCCTCGAGCGTCGCCTTGACCGAATGAAGCTGGATGCCGCGCCGCTGGGCGATCGCGGCAACGCCCGCGGTCAAACAGCTCGCCAGGCCGGACAGAACCAGTTCGACCGGCGTCGGAGCATGGTCCTCGGAGGCAAAAATCTTGGGATGGTCCGCCTCGACGGTGAACGTCTGGTCTCGCGACTGCTCGGCGCCGAGCCCGAAGAACTTTCCTATCGTGGAGCGGCTGTGCGTGCCATTCAACCACTCGCAACTGGCGCGCCATTTGAATTGCGCGGCTTCCGGCGTCTTCTCCAACGCTTCGCGCGCGCCGAGCAGAGCATCTACGTTGACGCCGTTCTGAACCTGCTCGGGCGTCGAGGTGCTAGTGGTCATTGATCCGTCTCCTTTGTTGTAAGCAGCGGGCTGCCGTCAATCGATGTTTCGCACGCGGGTAAACTGTCAGCGGGCGGCGCAAGGGCTTGTGAGTAGTTTCACAACCCCGTCGCCGACATGGAGCAAATCGATGTGAGATGCTTGCAGAAATTCTTCAGAACGGCTTGAGATGTACGCTACGGCGTCATCCGCCACGCGGAATCCCAGCGACCTGCTGACGGATGTTGCCGGCTATATGGTCGCCATCGATCAGGAGATATCGCCGCACTGGCGATACGTGCGATGGTGCGGCCGTTCGAGGCCGACTCGACGCGGCGCGACAGGCACATTTGCAAGTGGCGTGACCGCGACCGACGCCGCTATAATCCCCAGATGGCAAAACCCGGCCGGATCTCGGCGAAACCCCTTTCCGTCCTGCTGAGCGACGTGTTTTCGGACGCCTACGCCAAGCAGGGGTTCGCCGCGCGCGAACTTGTGACGCGCTGGGCCGATATTGCCGGTCCCGAAGTCGCCGCCCATTCCGAGCCGCTGAAGATGCAATGGCCGCGGCCGGTGGAGGGCCAACCGCAGGAACCGGCCACGCTGATCTTGCGGGTGGAGGGCCCGGCGGCGCTGGAGATCCAGCATTCGTCCGACGTGATCCTGCAGCGGGTCAACCGCTTTTTCGGCTGGAGCGCGGTGGGCCGGCTGGCGCTGCGGCAAGCGCCGCTGTCGCGCCGAAAGGCCCTCCCGCGCAGCCGCGTACCGGACCCGGCATCGGTGGCGAAAGTCGCCGAAACGCTGTCGGCGGTCGAGGACGAGGAACTGCGCGCCGCGCTGGCGCGGCTCGGCGCCGCGATCAAGCGAAATTGAGCCTTTTGCGCCGCGCGCCCGCCGCACCCCGCCATTGCCACAACTGGCGTTTCAAGCTAGCGAAGGCTTCTTTTCGTACTTCTTTCGGGCGTGAACGCGCCATTCGGGAGCAGACCTTGATGATCACGCGCCGCGCCTTCACCGCCGCCCTGTCGCTGACCGGGCTTAGCCTGCTCGCCGGCTTCTCGCCGCTGCGGCTGATCACCGACGCGATGGCGCAGTCCGCCACCGACGTGGCGAAGCCGGTGTCGTTGCCCGACATGGCGATCGGTCCGGCTAACGCCACGGTCACCATCACCGAATTTGCCTCGATGACCTGCCCGCATTGCGCGGCGTTCACCGAAAAGGTGTTTCCGAAGATCAAGACGGAGTTCATCGACACCGGCAAGATCCGTTTCGTGTTCCGCGAATTCCCGCTCGACATCAAGGCCGCGGCGGGCTCGATGCTGGCACGCTGCATTGCCAAGGACGACGCCCCGAAATATTTCGCCGTCATCGACCTGCTGTTCAAGCAGCAGGAAGCCTGGGTGGTGAAGAACACCACGGAGACGCTGACCCGGATCGGCAAGCAGGCCGGCCTGACTCAGGCGCAGGTCGAGGACTGCCTGAAGGATCAGGCGCTGCTCGACAAGATCGCGGCCGACCAGAAATACGCCGCCGAAGTGCTGAAGGTGCAGTCGACACCGACTTTCTTCATCAACGGCGAGATGCTCAAGGGCGAGCAGAGCTTCGAGGAGTTCTCGAAGCGCATCAATTCGATGCTGAAGAGCTGATTCGGCACATGCAGATTCATCTGCGCCGATAAGTCCAGCAAAAGACGCCACACAAGCGCCTCAAATCCCTTGGGAAAAGCCCGTTAAAAGCCCCTTGGGGCCGTTGCCCTCCGGCCCCGGCCTCGCCATTGTCGCCGCTCATTAAGCGCCGCAAAGGGCTATCCATCCGTACCGGCATTGCCTTCTATGGTATTGTCGCGGCAGGGAGATTCGCGCCC
>Ga0268266_10001076_pt1 | contig 34200 bp, 28 predicted proteins | sample KBSS13metaG_FD_190356 | JGI IMG/M metagenome (GOLD analysis project Ga0268266, IMG submission 190356) | Switchgrass rhizosphere microbial communities from Kellogg Biological Station, Michigan, USA - KBS S1-3 metaG (SPAdes) (version 2) | ecosystem: Host-associated > Plants > Roots > Rhizosphere...
AAAATAAATCCCGAGACTATAACCGTGAGCAATATAGCGGCGATTTCAGCTTCGCCGAATTCGAATGGGCGACCATTCCAGCGCAAGGCCATGGCAGCCCAGATGGCAAACGGTATCGCGCACAAATCGAACGCGATCAGGATCGCCTGCTTTATTCGCCGCGGCAGTGAATACAGGCGGTCAGTAAAACGCGCGATGGATTTCCAGTAAAAATTACCGATTGTGTTGTCCATAGGGTGCTGCGTATCCGCTTACTGAGGAGACCATCAACGCGAGGTCTCGAATGATCAATTGATCGGAAGATTATTGCGAGGGCGTGCTCACTTATACCGTCCCCTCGATTGCTCTGCCAGCCTTGAGCGCATGGCACGCTACCACCAAAGGCAGATAGGCGCAGAGGGTTCCGGTCAACGCCGCGATACGGTCGCTCTCTACCAGCCATGCCCAGGGTAACAGCCAACCCAGGTTTACGGCCATGACCACAGTCACGGTAATAGCATGGCTACCTAATTTATGGTTGAGCTTCTGGTATCCATGTAGGCGATGCGCTTGATACCAGCGCTGACCGCTGATCGCGCGCACGATGAGTGTAAACGAGGTATCGGCGATAAATACCCCTAACAAAATAAACCAGGTGGCCAGCTGCGGCCCACCCCATTGAATGGAAGATAATGCTAGTACGCCGAGCAAAAAACCGAGAAATGCACTGCCGGCGTCGCCCATAAATACTCTGCCGATGGGGAAATTCCACAACAAAAAGCCACCGATGGCAGCACAGGCAGCCCAGATGAAAAGCGCCGCCGCATTGCCGTGAGCGATATTCCCACTTAGCCATAACGCAGCGATTAACACGAAAATGGCCTCGCTACCGGCGATACCATTAATGCCATCCATAAAATTGTAGAGATTAATCAACCACAACAATCCCAGCGCAGAGATCGCGACGATAAAAAAATCAAAGGGTGCCGCAGGTGCAAAATGTAATACATATACCGCATAAATGGCTGCAAACGCGTATGCGCAGAACCGAACACGAGTAGCCAGTCCACGTAAATCATCCCACCAGCCGACACCTATTACGGCAATACCTGCACTCAGTGCGATGCGTAAATTTTCTCGCTCGTGCAATTCCAGCATGGCCAGCACAAGAATTAATACACCAAACAACAGGCCTGCGCCGCGCGGAGTTATTTGCGTATGCGAGCTGCGTTGATTAGGGTGATCGAGCCATCCGCTGCGCAGCGCTAATAGCCGATATACGCCGGTGAGAATAAAACTCAGTAGAAACAGAATGGCCGCTGCACTCATTTTGCTGATCTTCTGGCTGCGGCGATAAAAATATCGTTCATTGTGCGCTGCGGTCGCCAGCCGAGCATCGCACGCGTAGCACTGCAATCGATTCGAAAATCACCGAGAGCTTTTTCAGCGCGCGCAATGCTCAGTATCGCGGAGAAAAATCGGTGTAACAGTGCCGGTGGAAAAGAAAAAAGTGCTGGACGGCGACCGTTCGCTAAGCGCATGGCAGCAATTATTTCTGCAAGCGAATAGGGTTGCATGTCGGCGCATAACCAAGTGCCTGCGGCAGCAGGATGATGGATGCAAAGTTCGATGAGATCGAGCAGATTATCGAGAGCGATCATATCGCGCCGATTACGCAGCGACGCAAAAGGCAAAGGTAATGGCAGCATGACTAACTTTTGCAGCTGCGCGAAATTTGCCTTTGCGTTCGCGCCATACACCAGCGGCGGACGGATCACGACGAGCTCCATCGTGGAGTTTCTGACGATGTCCTGCAATTGCTGCTCGGCATGCCATTTCGAACGCGCATAAGCATCCACTGGCTGCGCTGGCGACTGCATTGAATAAATTATGTCGCCGCCTTCGCCAAATATTTTTGCGGTGCTGATAAAAATAAAGCGCTTAACGCCGGCAGCAAGTGCCGCGCGTGCCAATTGCGCGGTGGCTTCGGTATTGATTAAAACGTATTGCTGCTCGGCAGCGACGGCGTACTCGCCGAGCTGGTGCGCAAGACCGGCGAGGTGAATAACCACGTCGACATTATTTAGCTGCCGCTGCCAGCGTTCTCTTGATGCTTCAAGATTCGGGGCATCAATACAATAATGTGCATTGGCGCGAGTCCATTGGGTTACCGGATATTTCTTCTGCTCTAATCGGTCAACTAAAGCTCGACCGATAAAGCCATTGGCACCGGTGACGACACAGCGCACGGTTGCAGAATTAGCGTCAGGCAACATTATGCGATTGCTCATCGTTCAACGCGCGCATGCATAGTGCGATGGGTAGCCATAGCAGCAACCAGAATTCGCCCGGCCTGCCGAGCAGGCTACCGCCATCGAATTGCAGTGTGATAAAGCTGTAAATCAGCAATGAGGTCGCAAGGTTGCACAGCATCAAATGACGTCGCTGCCAGGCAAGCTGACCGAAGGTGCCGAATACAGCAACCAGAAGCGCGAGCCCGATAACCCCGCCAGCATATAAAGCATTAAGAAATAAATTATGCGTATCGGTAAATATCGCGCCGCTACTGGTTGGAATTTCGGCGCGATGATTTAAACCCTGGCCCAGCCACGGATGCTGTTGGCACAGGTGCCATACATACGACCATATTTCCGGGCGCAGTGATGTGCCGCGTGTACTCAATTCCTGCCAGAAAACGGCGAGAACGAAAACACAAATCGCACTTATCGTAAGAATCCAGCGAAAGCGTTGACGATGATCGATCTGAAACACGATGGCATACACGCCAACTGCCAGTTGTCCCAGCAAGGGTGAGCGCGAGCCGGTAAAAACAGTCGCGATAAAACAAATCATCGCGCCGCCAAAAGCGAGAGCGCGGGCGGTCGCTGATTCGATATGAATCGAAAGCGATATCCCGATCACCGCAAAGGCGCCGAAGACTTCGGCGGAACGCAGGGGATTGTAGAGCGCACCATAGCCGATCAAACGATAATCCGGCTGCCGGAAAATACCGGTTTTTAAATCGTACGCGATTGCAAATAGCGCTGCCGCAGCAGCGGCCAACGTTGCAATCAACAGCAATTGTCCAAGTCGATGCTCGGTAATGATGAGGCGAGCGCTGAGAGCAAACAAAAATAGCAGCAGATAAATACTCCACTGAATGTACTCGGCAGCGTCCTCGGTTTGATGGTGCAATTCATTCAGCGTGAAATACAGTAAATAGAGGCCGATCAGCGCGATTGCTCGACAGTTACGCCACAGCTTTACCCAATGCTTCGGCGCAAATACGGCGAGCAGTGCCGGCAACAGCAGTAAATCTGTGACCAGCAGTTTGTAATGATGCTGACTGGGCGCGATAAAAAAGCCGATGAGAAAAATTAGCAGCCCGAAGGCGAGCCAGTAGCGGCAAACGATGCGTTCGAACAATTGAGCAAAAATCGATATGGACACGGTAATGTTATTCCGGTAAAGCCATTTCCGGTAATATGGTTGCGCCCATTATAACTAACGACCTTCCAATGGATACGCCTCTCGTCACTATAGTAGTGCCTTGCTTTAATCACGCGCGGTACATTCGCGAGTGCATAGACAGCATCCTGCAACAAACATATCCCAATATTGAACTGATTGTTATCGACGATGGTTCGAGCGACGGCAGTGCAGCTATCTTGGCGCAGCTGGCACAGCAGCATGGTTTTTATTTCGAGGCACAGACCAATCAGGGGTTAACGCGCACTTTAAATAAAGCGCTAGCTATGGCGAAGGGCAAATATTTTTGCAACATGGGTTCGGATGACGTGATGCTGCCGAACAAAACGGCGGTGCAAGTACAGTTCATGGAACAGTATCCCCAGGTTGCGATGTGCTGTGGGAATGCGCTGTATATCGACGAGAACGGCGATTTTTTGCGTAAGCCGACCCGTCAGCTGCAGCATGGCTTCATGGATTTCGAAGGTTATTTTGGTAATACGCGTGCGGGTGTGATCGCGCCATCGGCAATGTTGCGCACCAGTACGCTGCGCGAGGTTGGCGGTTATGATCCAGATATCAGGTTGGAAGATCTCGCCATGTGGTTAAAGCTCACGCACGCGGGCTATCAGATCGGCTTTGTTCGCGACGAAATTCTGCATTATCGAAAGCATCCGACCAATACATCGAAAAATCTTCGATTCATGTACGAAAGCCATATGCAAACGTATGCACCCTATCGCGATCATCCACGCTATCCGAGTGTGATTAACCGCTATTTGATCAGCACATTGGTCGCGGCAGCTAAACGCGATCAGCTGGAACTTGCGCGCGAACTGGCAAAAAAAATCTCGCCGCGTTTTTATGACGGGAAATTTCTGCGTGGCATGGCCTATGTCGTACGGGCACAGATTCGCCACTGGTTTTCTACAACGAATCGAAAAAGCCCACGATGACTATTTGTAAGATTCTACAAATTTGCGATCGTGCGCACGATTATGTACAGGGCTTCGATCTGACTGAGGAAATTGCGCGCGGATTGGTAGGTGCGGGCCACGATGTCACGTTCGGGATTTTGAGTGGTGAGCCGGATGAAGGGTTATCGAAGCGTGTTGGTTGCGCAGTAAAGTCATTTGGATTTTCGAAACGCAAGCTTAAGCCGACCAGTTTATCGTTGATGCTCGAATTGATACGTTACATCCGCATTAATGAATTCGATATTGTCATTACGCATCGATTCAAACCGTGGTTGATGCTGGCGTTCGCCGCTTATTTTTTGCCGCGATGTCGATTTGCCGCCGTGTTTCATGCATTCAAACAATTCGACCGCCAGCGGCGGCAATGGTTGGCCAAGGCATTATTGACTCGTCGATGGCGTTTAGTGGCGGTATCGCAGGCATTGCGCAACGATTTGATCGCACATGGCATTCCAGCGGCGCAAACGCGAGTCATCATCAATAGCATCGATATCGACGGTATGCGTGCGGCGCAATTATCGCGCGAGGATGCGCGTGCCGAATTGCATGTGCCGGAACAAGCGACGGTTATCGGAACCATCGGGCGCTGTAAGGCAGTGAAAGGGCAACGCTACTTAATCGATGCATTTGCACAAATTGCGGAACGCTGGCCGCAAACGCTACTGCTCATTATCGGTGGTGGCGAGGAGGAATCGGCGTTACATCAACAAGTGATTAGATATGGATTGCAGCAGCGTGTAATCATCACTGGCAATAGGATTAACGCTTCGCGTCTGTTGCCGGCGTTCGATGTATTTGTTTTACCGTCGCTATCCGAGGGGCTCGGGCTCGCGATGTTGGAGGCAATGGCCACGCCGTTGCCTGCGATCGGCACGCGTGCTGGCGGCCTGCCCGAAGCGATCGGCGAGCACGGCATTTTGGTGAATCCGGCAAACAGCGAGCAACTGGCTGATGCCATCGAGCACGTATTGCAGTGGTCGCCAGAACAACGCGCCAGCTACATCAGCGCGTTGCAGCAACATTTGCGCGCGCATTTCAGCATCCAGCAATACCATCAACGCTGTCGCGATCTGGTCGACGAATTAATGGCAATTAACGTTGGCTGAGCTGGAGTGCATCGCGCATTGCAGGCAATTTCCAAAATGCATCGCGCGCCTTAGCGTCACTAAATAACCGGTACAAACGCTCATCCATGCGCTGGCGTAACTCGGCGAGGGCAGCGGAGTCGAGTGTGCGTAAGCGCGCTAATAGCGCCGCAAGTGTGTCGCTATCGCCGACGTCGAAATCAAATCCCGCTTCGCCGATTACTTCACCCCCGCCGCCGTTACGCGTGGTGGCGATAGGCAGCTGTGCCGCCATCGCTTCGAGCAATACCATACCGAACGGCTCGTGATCGGACGACAATATAAAGCTGTCAAAAGCTCGCAGGTATTGCCAGGCATCAACCACCGGACCGGTAAAAATCACGCGTCCGGCAATGTCGAGACTTGCAGCCAGCGATCGCAATTCCGTTTCCAATCTACCCTTGCCGATAAGAACAAGCATGCCCTCGGGTGCGCTCGCGCAATATTTGGCAAACGCGCGCAACAACGTGTGCGGATCTTTATCGGGATGTAGCCGACCTATGGTGACAAATAAATATTCATCGCTGGGCAACTGCAGCTTTTTTCGCGCTTCGGCACGCTCGATAAATCCGTGGCGCAGCGCCTCGATGTCGATATGGTTGTACAGCGTTTCGATTTTTTGGGTAGGAAAACTCGGTAAATCCGCACGCATATCGTCGCGCACAAAATTGGATACACCGAGCAGCGCCAACTGTGATTTTTTCCAATACACATACCAGCGCCGGCCCCAGCGCCGGTAACCACCGGGACGATGGTGTACGCCAAACGTAAACAAGCCGGCGATTTGCGTGCAGAGATAGAGCGCTTTGAAACGGTGTGCAATGGCGAAGGTAAAATTGCGCTGCGCGGCAATGTCGCGCAGCCGCGCGATAAGTTTCAGTTTGAGACCATGCAACGACTGCGAGGATTGTTCAAAAAAAATGACTTCATCACCGCCGATGCTGTGAATGATTGCATCATTCGCTACACCGCTCAGAAAGATCGTTGTAATGCGCCATTCGTCGCGCGGAAACAGCGCGTTGTATTGCCGGGCAACATCAAGAAACGGCGGATAATAATTGTGGCAGACATGCAGTACCTCGCGCCGCGTCATGCGGTCACCTCCGCGATCAATTGCTTGAGTTGATGCAGCCAGCGAGTCCGGTCTGGCCAGTTGCGTATAAACCGTTCGCAATCGCGCTGAAATAACCTCTTCCAGCGCGAATGATTTTTGACTTCGTGCATCGCATCGAGGTCAAGAATGATCAGTTGATCATCGGCTAAAAAGAAATTCGTCGCCTTCATATCGCCGTGAATAAGTTGCTCGCTCGCGGCAATGCAAAAATATTGTTCGATCGCCACCAGTTCTTGCGCATTGGGTTCGCGTTGCTGGAGTGCGCCCAATAATTCTTCGCCTTCGATAAATTCACAAACATAGTAAGCGCGGCGGCGTAGTGGACCCCAGCGCATTTCTAGAAATGCAATCGGCGCCGGCGTGTCGAGACCGAGTAGTTTTAAACGGCGCGCGTTGCGCCAGCTGCTCCACGCGCGCGATGGGCGCAAACAGCGACGCAGCCAATGGCCGAAGCTTTTGATGTTGTAGCGCTTAATAACCACCGAGCGGCCATCCAAAATTATTTTCACTACGGTGGCGGAATTGCCGAGCTTCAGCGGTGTGCCGGCGTTCATCGTGTGGTCGGGATCCGCTAAAAAATTATGTAAATCGGAACCGGCATATTGCCGACGGTAGCCATAGGCGCGATCAAATTGCTGTTGGAATGCTACATCGGTCGTGTTGCGAAAACATTTCGCGAGCAGCGTCTGCTTACGCCGCTGCCAATGTTGTGTGGCGGCTTGCAATAACGTGTTTTTTTTGAGGGAAAGCGTGGCCATTATGGGATGCGTTAGAACGGCATCACGCACAATATGCTGATCGCAGCGGCGAAACTGTGCGATCAGTAAGCCGAGATTATCGGCAATAGTTTTCGCATCGAGCGGCGTTCCGGTATGCCCGCCGATCGCCCCGGTATCGATAACGATCGCGGTGTCGTTATTCAGCAGAAAGTTGCCCCAATGCAAATCACTTTGATAAATGCCGGCCGCATACATGGACTGGAGGCGATCGAGCAAACGCTGCAGGGTTTTCGCATCGGGTGAAATATTTTCGTCGAACAGCGGCAGCGCATCGGGCAGGTAATCGTAAAGCAGGGCAATTCCGCCAGCGAACGGAGCGTCCAGTAACAAATCGGGTGTTGGCTGTTGTGCGCTGCGCAGCAAAGCGTAGCCGCTGCGTTCGCGTTGCACCTGGCGCTGTGCCGTTGCCAGAAACAATTTCGCCAGCACCGCGCGTTGCTGGTATGTGGCGACGAATACCGCGCGCTTCCCAGGTAATAGTCGCAACAACCGCTCGCAATGCAACGCGGTGCCATCGGCGAGGGTCAGTGTTTGCGGTAAAGAAATGTCGAGATCGCCGCGATGAATGGCATCAAGCAATTGCGTGCTCACAACGGCCACCGCGGTTCCAGTTTAAAATCGCGCAAATAAATACTGCGGGCACGCTGCTTGACCTTTATCCAAAAATTCATTTCATGCGCGAAGATGGTGGGTAGCGGCTGCTGTCGATAAGCGCGGATGAATCGCAATACATCGCGCCGCGTCAAGCCGATATCCAGCGCGGAATAATACAATCCCCCCAAGTCCTTAATCAGCCAGCGCTGCGGAATTTCGCCGCGAATCTGCGCACGGTGCAAATCCATTAAATGCAGTTTCGCGGATTTAATCGAAAGGCCGTCTATTGGCGCGCTGTTGTCGAGCATGAAATGACATAGATAAAAATCGCGATGATTGATGCCGCCGCTATGCATGCGCCGTGCGATTTCTGCCACGCGCAGAATCAGATTTCTTTTTAATAGATAAGCTGGCGGATGCTCGCGCCATGGACGACAAAAATCTTCGAGGCTGATGACATCGTGCAATTCATCGGTAACGAGAAAAGAAAGCTGTTTGGCGGGGTTGAAACCGCGACGGCCGAAACCAGCAGCGTTCAAGGTATCGATGCGTAGCGATTCGAGTGCGCGAATTGCTCGGTATTCGTTGTTGGCACCAATCACGGGGAGGCGGCCCTGCAGCAGATTTTTAAAAATCTCCGCCCAGCCCACACCCTCGTGCAGTTTTAAGAAATAGCCGCGTCCGGTGATCTCGAAGCGCAATGTGCGGCGTCCTTCCTTATTGCGAAATATCGCGCCCTGTTGCTGTTGCGCGATACGAAACGGATCGTTGCCACGCCATGCCTCGGCGAGATCGTCGCGCAGAAAAAGCGTTTGTTTCACGCGCCACTCCGGCGTTGCGCAGTGCGTTCGATGATGTCGGCGGCATGTTCGGGCATCGAGTAAATATCGGCATCGATCGCAAATGCACGACAGCGCTCGCGCCAATCGCTGCGTGCAAATACCGCAGTGATGGCATCGGCGACTTGTGCTGGCGTAATGGGGCTATCGATGACGTAACCGAGCTGGTGGTCGGTGATGTAATGCGCGTAACCGCAAGCGCTCGATGCAATGACCGGTAGGCCGGCGGCTATCGCTTCGAGCAGCACGGTGCCGGTGTTTTCGCTGTAGGCCGGATGGATCAGTGCATCGGCGGACCACAGCAATTGGGCGACATCGTCGCGCGCACCGAGAAAACGCACATTGGTTTCCAGATTTAGCGTGCGCGCCAAATTCATAAAGGGCTTTTCATTATCCTGCCCGGCGACCCAGAGTTTGATGCGTTCGCGTAATGGTGGCGCGAGCGCGGCGATGCCGTGCAGCGCGCGATCGAGTCCTTTGCGACGAAAATCTGAACCGACGAACATTATCAGCAGGTCGCTGGCGCTGAGGCCGTATTGCTCGCGCCATTGCGGCCGCATAATTTCATAATTCGCTGGAAGAATTCGTTCGCGTCGAATTCCCGGTGGCAATAAATGCAATCGAGCGCGTTGCGTGTGATAATAGCGTCGATAAATATCGATTTGCGCCTTCGAAATCATCAACACTTCGGTGCTGCTATGTTCGCCGAATACGGCTTTTTCCAGCGCCAGATATTGGCGGCAGCGTGGGGTCAGCCGATAAAAGAAATTGCGCTCTTCAAAAGCTTTTTGGGCGAAACAGACATCGGCCGCGTAATACACATCGAGGCCGGGCATTTTATTAAAACCGACTACGGCATCGATCGATAAGCCCTGCAATTTTTCTTGCAGGCGTGCGGCGAATTCCTGTGCGCGACCATGATTGCTGACAGCACGCAGCGACAACTCCTCGATGCGCATGTCGGCGGGTTTTTCGCCCTGCCAGCCACCGCAATAAATTGTTACATCATGGCCGCGGTTTTGGCAGACGCGTGCTACCGCCAGCATGTCGCGTTCGAGGCCGCCGTAGGGGAAATAGTGAAATAGTGCGAACGCTAATTGCATTCAGTACTCATAAAATCAAACCCCTCCGCAGGCCCTCCTTTGTCAATGGAGGGTGAATTTGGCGCGCTGCTATTAACTCTGCCAAATTAACCTCCCAGCTGATATGAGGGATTGAGGGGTTAGCGTTAAGGTTGTATTTCAATCGGTGTGCCGATATCGACGGCATCCCAGATTTCATCCATGTCGCTATTTTTCACCGCGATGCAGCCATCGGTCCAGTTGAATTTCAGCGCTTGGATGGCCTGCTTTTCGGTCCAGCTGTTTTTCATGCCGTGGATCATGATGCTGTGTCCCGGAGGCACATTGAATTTTTGCGCGCGCTCCAGATCCGTGGCATTCGGATACGAAACACGAATCGATTTGTAGTAATGGCTATCCGGATTTTTCCGATCGAGGATGTATTGTCCTTCCGGTGTACGCTCATCGCCCTCCATCAGTTTGGGGCCTTTCGGGCGTGGCCCGAGCATGATGCGATATTGTTTAATGGGTTGGCCGGCATGCAGCAGATACAGCGCGTGCTCGGATTTTTTTACCAATACAAAATCGGCTTTTTCCAACGCGATACTCGCGGAGGATAACAACAGACTGACGGCGAATAACAGACGTTTCATTGCGCATTCAATAACGGTTGCAGTGTATTCCAAACCACGGCCGGCGTGAGCGGCGCCATGATGGCCGGCTCCACGACGTGATCGGCAGCGGCATAATCACGCGCGCTAAGATGAGTTTGATGCTTACCGTAAGTGCCGACGCGTGCTGGATCGGTCGGCCCATACAGCGCGATTGCCGGCACATCGAACGCCGCCGTTAGATGCGCGAGGCCGGTATCGACGGCCACCACGGCCGTGCTGGTGGCAATGACCGACGCCAATCCATTCAGGCGCAGACGCGGCAGCACTTCGGTATTTTCCGCCGCTGCGGCAATGCGCTCGGCGCGCGCACGTTCGGTGTCGTTGCCCCATGGCAGCAGCACGCGACAGTCAGCGGCGCTCACCTGGTTGCACAACTGTTGCCAGTACTGCTCCGGCCAATGTTTGTCGGCGCGGGTGGTGCCATGCAGAAATAACACGCGTTGCTCACGCGGAATAATATCGACGAATTGATTTTTATCGAGGCCATAATCGCCGGCCGATTCAGGTAATGGATAGTCGAGCGCCGCAGCAAATAAGCGGCGCACGCGCTCAACCGCATGCAACTCCCACGGCACGGCAATTTTTTGCTGATAGAAGCGGGAAGCGATGGGCTCGCGCGCGGAGTTTTTATCGAGCCCACAAATGGGTGCACCCACTTGCCGTGCTACCCATGCGCTTTTCAGCAACCCCTGCGCGTCGATCACCAGATCGTAGTGCTGCTCGTGCAGCTGCTGTTTGAAACGTCGCCATTCGCCGCTGAGTGCGGTCGTTAGAATCGATTTGCGCCAGCGCCGGATCGCGATCGGAAATACTTCGGCAACCGCCGGATGCCAGCTCGGCACCTCGGCGAAAGATTCTTCTGCCACCCAATCGAATTTGATCGCAGGCAGCGCGCGCATCGCGTCGGTGAGTGCAGGCAGGGTGTGAATAATGTCGCCGAGCGAAGAGGTTTTAACGACCAGTATCCGCACTAACGCAGCTCCAGCGCAGCAATATTGTTGTGGCCCGGCGCGATTAATTCATCGATCGCGGCGATGACGCGCGCGGGTTCCAGTTGTTGCAGGCATTTTAAATGGCCTAGCGGACATTCGCGCTGAAAGCAGGGACCGCAATCCACTTCAAGCTGCAAAATCTTCACGTGTTCGGCGAGCGGCGGCGTAAATGCTGGCGACGTCGAGCCATAGACAACCACCAATGGCCGGGCAACCGCCGCCGCGATATGCATCAGGCCGGAATCATTACTGACCACAGCGCTTGCGGCAGATAACAAATCGACCGCCTGCTCCAACTTTGTCGTGCCTGCGAGATTGATCGCGTGCTGACGCGCGGTTTCTGGCAACAGCGCGATGATGTTTTCGGCTACCGCCTTGTCGTTGCCCGATCCAAAAATCGCGACGCGCCAACCGCGTTCAATCATCGCGGCGGCGACGGTGGCGTAATGCTGTTCGGGCCAGCGCTTGGATGGACCAAATTCGGCGCCGGGGCACAGCGCGAGAAACGGCGCCGCGCCATCGAGCTGGAACTGGCGCAGCAACTCGGTGCGGGCCTCGATGTCGATCGTCAACGCGGGGTACGGCAACGTGTCCGGCAATTTCGCATTTGGCGCAAACGCGAGCGCGGCGAAGCGTTGCACCATCAGCGGATATTTTTCTTTATCCAGCAAACGCAGATCGTTGAGCAGGCCATAACGCATTTCGCCGCGCCAGCCGGTGCGGCGCGGAATACGCGCGAACCACGGTACCAGCGCCGACTTGAACGAGTTCGGCAGTAGAAGGGCCTGATCGTAACGCTGTGCGCGCAACTCGCGACCGAGCCGATAGCGCACACGCAGTTCGAGCTTGCCGTGCCCGAGCGGCATTGCGATAGCGCGCCGAACTTCGGGCATGCGCGCAAGCAACGGCAGGCTCCAGGCTGGAGCCAACACATCGATTGCTATCTTGGGATTTTGCTGGCGCAGCAGCGTAAACAGGGTCTGCGCCATGACCATGTCGCCGACCCAGGCCGGGCCGACGATTAATACGGAAGCTGCTGCGCTCGACATCGCGTCGTCACTCAAGGCTGAACAATCCTCATTTACTGGCGTGTAAACTCCGGTTGTTCAGCCTTTCGTTTCTCGCCCTGTTTTCGCTCGCAACGCTTCTATAGATCACGGTCAGCATCAAGCGACAGGAGTCAGCCACTCCGGGAACTGCTCGCGGCGGCCTTTCACCTGATCGAAATACATCGATTGCAACTTGGTCGTCACCGGACCGCGACGGCCGGCACCGATGGTGCGGCCATCGAGCTCGCGAATTGGCAGTACTTCCGCAGCAGTGCCGGTGAAAAACGCTTCGTCGGCGATATACACCTCATCGCGGGTGATGCGTTTTTCGATCAGTTGATAGCCGGCTTCTTTTGACAGATTGAGGATGGTGTTGCGCGTGATGCCATTCAGGCAAGACGTTAGCTCCGGTGTGTAGATGACGCCATCGCGGACGATGAACACGTTCTCGCCGGAGCCTTCGGCGACATAGCCTTCCGGATCGAGCAGCAGCGCTTCGTCGGCGCCGCCGGACAGCGCTTCCTGCAGCGCCAGCATCGAATTGATGTAGTTGCCGTTGGCTTTCGCGCGCGTCATCGAGATATTGACGTGATGGCGCGTGAACGAACTGGTCCGCACCTTGATGCCGAGCTCGCGTGCTTCCGGCGCCATATACGAAGGCCAATCCCACGCCGCCACAGCGACGTGAATCTTCAGGCCGGTCGCACGCAGCCCCATGCCTTCCGAACCGAGAAAAATCACCGGGCGGATATAGGCTTCCTTCAGGTTGTTATCCCGCACCGCGCGGCGCTGAGCTTCGTTCAAATCCGCATGGCTGAATGGCACCTGCATATTCATGATCTTCGCCGAGTCCAGCAGACGCGTGGTGTGCTCGTTCAAGCGAAAAATGCAGGTCCCGCGACTTTCGGTATAGTAGGCGCGCACACCCTCGAACACGCCCATGCCGTAATGCAGCGTGTGAGTCAGCACATGCACCTTGGCATCACGCCAAGGGATCATTTCGCCATCAAACCAAATCAGACCATCGCGGTCGGCCATGGACATAACAAAACTCCTGAGGGTATATGAGGTGGTGCGAAAAGCTGGGGTGCTATTGGATCATAAAAAGCGGGTGCGAAGGTAGCGTAGGAAATGCCGGAATTCGACCCTGAGCCCTTGAAATCCAGGTTGGACGGAGCTTCGATCCGGGATAGACGAAGCTAAAAAGCTGAAACAGCGGTAGTTTGATAAATGTCGTGAAAAATGCGGACACATAACCTCGAGCCCCTGCTCTCTAACGAATCGCCAGAGATCGCTCACCACTAGAGGTCCTTGCTCGAAACATTTGTGTTTTCCGAAATTCTCAAACGGGTATTGCGGAGCGGAGAATCGTGCGAGCTTCATCACTACGACGACAAGGGTCAAGTGGGCAGATAGTCTTTGTACACGCCAACCCAAAACATGCTCACAATCTGCTAGCTACATGATGTAGCCCACTAGGTTGTGCTTTGGTTAGCGCAAGTCGAAGTTTCGCTCTGCTTGGTTGTTCAATAAGGCTATAGATAAGGGCTGCTCCCCCAGTTGAAATTATCCAATAAGCGATATAGGCGATCTCGCGTGAGGATTCGATCTCGAGTTGATAGTTACGAAACATCCATCGGATTACAATTTGGTGTAAGAGATATAGTGAGAAGCTAATCTTTCCTAAATAAACCAAGACATTCGTGCTGAGAAGCCGAGAGATAACCCCCCGTTCCCGATACAGCACAGCGATTAGAAGAGCGAATCCAAAACAACCTCCAGCAGTCTGCACCCAAACGCTCAATTGCGGCGCGATTTCTCTCAAAATACCCTTCCCAAGGTTCGAGCTCTCAACAACTGCTGCTGCCATTATTGTTAAAGCACCAGCTTCCAGAAGGTTTGATTTGGTCGATGACCAGAGATGGGAGTTGCGATGCAGCCAAATTGCCAGTTTGTAGGCGAGAATTCCCAGTAAAAATTCTGGAAGTCGAGCGAGTGGAAATATATATAACAAGCCCCAAGCGGTAACTGATGGACCGCCTTCAACTGGCGACGCATTCATTGCTACTGCAATCCCTAACATAATGCAGAAGCACGTCAGCGCTGCGAAAACCAGCATCATAGGCCGCGTGTTTTTAAGCCAAAGAGCGATAGGGAAAACTAGATAAAAGAACATCTCTGTCGAGACACTCCAGCTCACGGCATTTACTGAGTAATGCCAGTCGTTTATGGGTATCCATGATTGCAGCATTAAAAAATTCACTGCAGTTCGAAATAGTCTTGCAATTGTGTTAACAGGATAATTGGTTGCAATTGCCAAAAGCGCCGTGACTATGTATGCCGGCCAAAGACGCGCAAGCCGTGATGCCAGAAATCCACGGAAACTAGTTCTCCAGTTTAGATTCGGGTAGGCATGGCTGAGAATGAAGCCGGACAGCACAAAGAAAAAAGATACTGCCTGCCGTAAATCAAAGAGGTCAATGGAGTAATTGAAGAGCTTCTTTGAGCCGCCGTGACCTATCACAATACAAGCGGCCGCAAAGAAGCGTAATGAGGTAAGGGAGCGGATATTTTTTTTATAAATTTCAGTTTTCAAATTCTAGTACCTGGGATGTGCAAGGTGCTGCTTAAAAGATCGTTTTACTAATCGGCTCACGTGGAAGCAGGGCGGAGATTAGGTCGGTGCCATTTCCTGAAAGCGGAAATGAATGCCCAAATAGAACGGAAAAAAGCAAGGGTCAGTCTAAGAACGTCGAAATTGTTCTCTCGACTCTGCGTGTAGTGTTCTAAAGTCATAAAACGGCCTGAAGCTCGCGTTAGGGTTAAGGCATCAGTGATGCCCGGATCCATTTGACCGTACGTGCCAGCCCTTCTTCAAAACTGGTTTTTGGTGTCCAGCCCAATTCCTCCTGGGCTTTTTTGATGCACAAGATAGACGTCGGCACATCGAACGCGCGCGACTCCTTGTAAAGGCGTGTGGCGGATAATCCGGTTGCCGATTCGATGGCATCGATAAGTTGGTTAAGACTCTTTCCCTCGCCAGCGCCGATGTTGAATAAGCGGTTAGTTCCTTGATAGTCCATCGCCTTTAGCATGGCTGTCGTTACGTCCCGAATGTAGATGTAATCGCGAATCACTGATCCGTCTCCCCAGATTTCGATCGGCTGGTTGTTGAGCACTTTATTCAGAAATACTGCAACGGCACCTTGCGTCGCTATCAGGCGTTGCCGTTCTCCATAAGGGTTCGATAACCGGAGAATCGTAAATTCAAGTCCATGCAGTGTCCGATAAAGCTCCAGATATTTTTCGATCGCCAGCTTGGTAATTCCATACGAGCAGATGGGGTTGGTTGCGTGCAACTCATCAATGGGTGTGTGTTGAGGTACGCCGTAAACAGTTCCTCCAGAGGATAAAAAGACGATTTTCTTCACGCCGGATTTCACTGCATGGTTGAGTAGCTTGATCGTACCGCCGATATTGGTTTGCACATCAAATGCGGGGTCGTCATTCGATGATTTCGGTAGCGTAGTCGAAACTAAATGAAAGCAAACGTCGCACCCGTCGAGGGCGCGAGCGACGTCACCCTCATGGATGAAATCCCCCTCTATGCGCTCGATTAGCGGATGGTCCTCCGCCTTTGCAAAATCGTTGAGGTGACCGCGACTAAAAACGCGAACTGCGATGTTGGACTGTGTTAAGGCATCCGTTAGATGAGACCCGATAAATCCGTTGCCGCCCAACACCAAGGCTTTTTTCATTTGTGAATGCTCTCTATCGCACGGAAATCAGTAACCAGTCAGTATCCGCGCTACCGTTGTTATCCACCACAAAATGTAACGTTTCGGCGTCCGCTTTGTTGATGCGTAAAATTAACGGTTTGTTAAATTGAATGATCGACTCTGCAGCTTTCTGATCTCTTTTCAATATAATTAGTTTTATTACGGCAGCGCCCCTTGCGATCGCTTCAACAGGTATATTCGGAGCAACGCGTGCTTCAATCACCGCGGTTTGTTCGCCTCCCTCATTGAGGAAAGCCTTCAAATCGAAGTCAAACTGAGTTGGAGTAGAAGCCCCGGGATGCAAAAATAGTGTGCGCTTATCAATGGGTTTGAGAAGTCCAAATTGGTCGCCCAATTGGACTGAATATATGTACGGCATCAGGTTGCGAGGTGGATCGACGTCACTGATTTGTTCCACCACATCTGATCTGGCCAATACGGCGAAGAAGTAATCCATGCCATTCCCAAAGGTCTTATCGAAAACCTTGACCACTTTGTATTCTTCGCTTCCAGGAAATGCAAAGACTGGGGTCATAGGAGTGCTGCCAGGGTTGTTCTGTAGAATTAGAATTTCTGGCTTATATTTTTTTATTAGCTCACCTTGTTCATATTTGCGATTCAGGAAAGAGCCATCAATAACAACACGATTGGAAAAATATGCTGGATTTCCCCACAGCGTAAAAACATTGAAGCTGGACGGAGTATGTGCGGAAACCCAACGACCTGCCTCGGAGCGGTCATACTCTTGATTGCTGGCAAAATTTATAATAGAGCTCGTAATTTGTGACTCTATTCTCCAAGAGGCTAAAAATGTGGACGCCAAAACTAGTACAACAACTACGTGCGCTAGCGCAACCCTAAACCGGATTGAGCTAAACCGGTCTGACAGATAACGATGAAGATTAGCAAGTCCAACTGAAGCAAATACCAATAAAGCGAATACCGAGGGCATGCAATACCAATTGTAAGGCTCAAAAGGATATTTCACCGTATATGCCGCCAAGTGAATCAGAATTAATCCTGCCAATAAAATCGTAACTGCAATTTGTTTTCGATTAAGGAAAGGCGTGCACGCTACGATAATTAATAAGAGCCATTTGTGAATGCCGCCAATAAGTACAAACTGCCCAAACCAACGCCAATCGATGCTCTTTGGGTGATCCTGTTGGTAGATAGCTTTCGTGAGAAATGAATTGGGAACTGGCGCGCCGAAATGCCACCAAGCAAATCCATACCAGCTAACTGCAACAGCGGCGGCAGTCGCAATGGCCGAAATGGAAATGCGCCGCTCCTTTATCGTATAAGCAGCAAGTAGCATGGCACCCACAGGGCCTAGATCGAGTTTTTGGACCATCAAGAGACCGGCAGCCAGGCCAACCCAGATAGGCTTGAGATCAAACAACAAAGCACCAAGGGCAAATGCGAGCAGCGCAATGGTTAGCGGTGTTTCCAACCCGGATCCGTTGAAATACATCATGCCACTATCAAGTGAGGCGAGCACGATGAAAGAGAAACCTGCCCAACTACCAAAGCGGATGGCGAGCATCAATCCGGTCAGCGCCAGCGCTAGGGATCCGACGATAATGCTGGTACCAATCATTGCAATAATAGATGGAACGCCCAGCTTAATTGGCAGCGCGATCAGTAAGGGGTACAGCGGAGCGCTGGCGCCCCATACTGGCGCTTCGCCTGTATTCCAAACCCAAAACTGGCCCTTTGTCATGTTTTCGGCATAGCGCAGGAAAAAGGCGCCATCGTCAGCGAGTTCCGGTCCGAGCCTCATTCCCATTGCAACTGCAAAAACAATGAATGCCAGAATAAAGAAAAATAGTTTTCGTGAGGCTTCGTTCATCTCTAATTTCCAAAAAGGTTTTTAAGGACCATTAATTAATGCTGGTTGTCAGTTTTAGTCGGTCGATACCGAGATATACCTCTTCGTTTAGCAGGATCACGGCACCTTCGCGTAAATTCGAAACCGGCGTAGTAAATACTTCACCGTTTGCAGTGACAATATTCATCAAGGTCGAAGCGGATATTTCTGTGTCGAAGGCCAGTGAAAAACTGATCTGGCGCGACTTGCTGACAATTCCTTGGGCACAATATGCAGCGATCACATCGGGTCGAGGGCCTAGTTTGTTGGTTTCTTTCACCAGGGTGTCGCGATTGAAAATGGAAACCGATTGCAGAGCGCTTCGCATTGGCAACGCCCAACCGGTTATGGACATAGCGGCTTCGATGATGTACTCGTCAATCATCAGTCGTGGCTCAGGAGTTTGTCTAACCACCGACGAGTCTGCAATCGCCGATTCGTAGAATGCGATCAGTTCGTTCGTATAACCGACCACAGATTTTGGTGGGCGACAGTTGCCACTGAGCTCTATTAGCAGCGCAGGTGTTTCAATTAACCGCAGTAGGCATTCGCGCAGCTTCGGAATATCTCCGCTGGGAAATGAAAGTCCGTTGATTTCATGATGGACTGCTTCGGTCATACCGGGAAAATCCGACACGATCGCAGGACAGCCAGATGCTATCGCCGAGTAAATAACGAGCGGAGTGTTTTCGTACCAGAGCGAGGGTACAACGATGACATCGATGCCATCTAGCACTTTGCTAATCTCGTCGTTAGGGAATGTCCCGCAAAAAATAATCGCGGAGTTTCCGTTGGCTAGTTGCGTCAAGCTCGCGTAGTAGTCTGGAAAGCTCTCTGATGAGCCATAGATGCTGAGCGTGCACGAACCCGCAGGCAGTTGGTTAACGGCCTGAATAAGTATATGGCAGCCCTTGTGCGCGGACAGTGTCCCGATGAAGCCGATTCGCAGCGGCTGAGCAGGGAGTTTATTGCGAATTTTGGCGACATAACTGGAGGTGTCTATGCCGTATGCGGAGTGGACCATTTTTTCGGTGGAAACACCGTTTGCCGTAAGTGCATTTTGCATTAGCTGCGTGGGTGCGATGATCTTATCCAGCGCGTTTAAGCGAGCCGCCAGGAACGATTTCCGCTTGCTCAGCGCTATGGTCTCTGCGCGCAGTGGGTGAGAAATAAAATTTGCATTGGCAGCGAGAAATGCAGCTGCTTCCATCGCGATATTCGGAATCAATTTCATCACGGACGGGATTGGTTCACGGCGTGTCAGCTCAGCGACGTGTTTGACGCAATTGCCGCCGAATGGCCCCGGCCCTTTGCACATCTTGCCGTTGCTGAGCAGCAGCTGCGATGTCGGGCACAATGCCCAGAAATCAGTCGGTGTAAAAAATGAAGGAATATTTGCCGCGATGCTGACATCTATCAAGGTGGCACTGAGGCGGCTGAGGTGAAAATAATGAATAACATCGGGTTGCACGCGCACCAAAAGAGTTTTGAAATATGCAGCGACTAATAAGTTGCAATATTCCAATTCCGAAACCGTGTGCTGATCACCCATTGGCATATATGCGTGCTGGAAGCGATACACCGTAATATCTTCGTATTGGTAGGAATCAAAACGCTCTGAGTCAGGAATGGCTGTCCTGGCTGGGTAGCCGGTGAATACTACAACTTCGTGTCCGCGTGCAATCAATTCCTTGGCAACGCTGTAAGTCAAGATTTCCGTTCCCGAGAAGTAGTCGGGAAGAAACTGATGAGTAGTTAATAAAATCTTCATTACACACCGGCCATCGTACGGGCTCGGTTGTTGGCTTCTTCGTGCGCTCCGCGATATTGGCCCCAAACTGAGGCCGCTGCCAGTAACGGGATTTTAATGCAGGTAGAAAACTTTTCTTGCGCCGATATGGATTGACTCATTACGTACTTCCAATCATTTGTGCACGCATACATCATGGATCTCAATGCGTGTTTGAAGGTGGGGACCGTGCGCACGCCAAAGAGCCGATAGAGCGTTTGGTGGCACATATATGTCCGCTTGTATTCGTAGCTAATTGGCCGGTCGTGTGAGTGAATAACATGTGCCATAGGCGTGTACGCGATGGTCCAGCCGGACTCTAGCGCACGCTTGCTCCAATCGATATCTTCACCAAACGGGAGAGAATTGAAGCGGGTGCTTTCCCAAGCGCTTCGGCGAATGGCGGAGCAAACATTATCGAAATTGCAGAATAGATACCGATCAATGGGGCTCCAAGAGTTGTAGGCAGAGCGATCATTAATCCGCCTTGTGTCAGGCTTGTCGCGGGCTGTAAGCCATGCATTGAGGTTTCTTTTTGTTAGCACGTCCGCGTCTGGCCTGGGCGATTGGCGGGCATATGCTCCTGCTATCTCAGGATCTTCCGAAAAAGGTTTGACAAGAGCCTCGAGCAGATTGTCGTCAGCCGGGATTGCATCTTGAGTCATGAGAATGATGATATCCCCAGACGATTTCTCGATTCCTAGGTTTCTAGTAGCGCCGTGATTGAATCGGTCGGGTGCGATTTCGTGAACGACTGCACCAAATTTTTTTGCATTATATACCGTGTCATCTGATGACCCAGAGTCAACAACAATCAACTCATAATTGAAGCAATTTTTTTGTTGTGATAGTCCTTTCAGCAGCTCCAGAAAAAGGGTGCCGCCATTCTTTGTTGGGATAACTACAGATATTTGCGCAACCATCCTGGAATCCTGCTTAGTTTCTTTTCGGCAAGTTGAAGATTTTGATTAAGAGATTCTTTTTGAATTTTTAGATTGGTAATTTCCGCAACAAAAGCGGACTTCTCCCTGGTTAATTGCTCACAAGCAGATTCTTGTCGATGCAGTTTGGCCTGTGCACCAGCAAGGTCGGTTCCAAGTGAAACAATATGGTCGCCTTGCATGGCTAGTTCTTGCTGGTTGCTGGCGATATCGGTTTTGAACGCAACAATATATTCGCCCCGAGTAGTAAGCTCCTGTTGCTTGGAGTCGATCTCGTTTTTGAGTGCGATAATGTACTGGTGTTGCTCGTCAAGTAATTGCTGTTTGCTAGCGATATCGGTTTTGAACGCAACAATATATTCACCCTGAGTAGCGAGCTCTTGCTGTTTGGAGTCGATCTCATTTTTGAGTGCGATGATGTACTGGTGTTGCTCGTCAAGCAATTGCTGTTTGCTGGCGATATCGGTTTTGAACGCAACAATATATTCGCCCTGAGTAGTGAGCTCCTGTTGCTTGGAGTCGATCTCGTTTTTGAGTGCGATAATGTACTGGTGTTGTTCGTCAAGTAATTGCTGTTTGCTAGCGATATCGGTTTTGAACGCAACAATATATTCGCCCTGAGTAGCGAGCTCTTGCTGTTTGGAGTCGATTACTGCTGTAACGCTTCCGATGTAATCTCGGGACTGCACAAGGTTTTTTTCGATCATGCGCGATTGTGAAAGCCGATCACGACGAGGATGGAGCCACCACCAATGTTTTTTATCAATTTCATCAATATGCACCAGTGCATATGCACAAGAGCTGGCATATTCGAGCACTGAGGCCAGTTCGGGGAAGCCAAACTCGGCAGGACGTTTTACGTCACCCAGGGAGGAGTGCCAATCAGCCCGTATTGCTTTTTGAGCCTCCTGCATTCCGGCCTGCCAGTGAACCTGCGCGCCAAGTTCATCGTGATTAGTTACGCACAGCAGGCCCAGTATCAACCGAGCTTCCACAGTGCGATTGCACAATAACGGGCTGAACTCCAGTGGATCTAGAGATACACAGCGCTCGAATGATGCGGTCGCTCGATCAAAATCGCCCACTTCCATCCAAAGCTTTCCGAGTACGAAGAGCAAAGATATTTGCCAACGAATTCCGTGAGGTGTCTCTGGTTGGTGGCTGAAGTAGTCGGTTACGCGTTGGTCTATTGTCGATACGGCAGCCATGGTCGCGCTCTTGCTGGATAACAATTGGTAGGCAAGAATGCACAATGCGGCTCCTTTATCTGGAGAGTTTGATTCAGCTGTAGCACTAATCTTTTCAGCCAGAGAGAGCAGCTCGGCCTTATTACTCAAGCGATGACCCACGTCGACCATGCTTTTGACTAACCATGGATTCTTATAGTCGCGTGCGAACGTTGTCACATTCCAAGATGGATATTTGAAAACAGGGTATGTGGTTTCTCGATACGGGATGGTCGCGCCAGCTAGTGGTGAACGCATGGCTACAGCAAGCCACCACTCTGCCTCGGGCTCTTGCCCCTGAAGAATGGAGTTAACCGAAATTGGTTTCATCGAGCGACCAGCCGGTCGCCAAGTCTTGCGATCAGGACCGCTTTTGCACTGACTTGCCGTTTGTGCGACTAGTGTCTCCAGGCAGAACTGCTGGCTTAACTCGTTACGCAGGCGTTCAAGTGTATAGACATGAAGGTGAAACGGGTTTGGATCTCTTCCCGTTTCGTCGCTCCAATCGTTGGGAACGCTGACGATAATTCGACCGCCTGGCGTGAGTATGCGATGAAATTCTGTGAGCATAACTTCGTTGGCTTCGACGTGCTCAAGAGTCTCGAATGACACAACGATATCGATTGAGTGGTCTGAGATTTGTTTCAGCGCATCCGGCAGAAGTCCGTAACGAAACTCCAGTTCAGGAACAATTGCGGCGAAGTTTTGACGAGCGTATTCGATGGCGTATTCACTGCCATCAATACCTATAGTGCGGGCTGCTACGGATGATACCTGCAGAACATAGCTGCCATAACCAAGCCCGCATGCTGCGTCGAGTACCGTGTCGCCAGGCCTGATGAACTGGGTTGTCCATTGATAACGCGCGACATGAGCATCAGAGCGTGCGCCAGTCTCACGCAGCATATCCATGTGAAGGTCGCGCTCTGCCGACAGCAACTCCAGTGGATAATTAACAAGAGCTAAATCTGGAATGCGCTCCAGCACAATTGCTATTTGCCAGCTATCGTGCTCAAGTGCCTCGTATTGGTTAATTTGATAATAGGACGGATGCTTTCTGAATCCCACCTCGAAAAAGCGTTGTTCCCACCACGCCCTCTGCTGAATCGTAAGATGCCAGTGCCCGTCTCGATCTGGCGTTGTCGCAATTCTAAGAAAAACCGATCGGCGCGCAACTCTCCTGATCTCTTTCAGCGCAGCCATTACATCCTGCTCAGACAAGTGCTCTAGACAATCGGTCGAGATGACGGTATCAAATGCTCCTGATTCGAAAGGAAGGTTTAAAACGGATGCGCAATAAAATCTACCTGGCGCAAAAGTATTTGCATGCGCAACAGCAACCTCCGATACATCGACGCCCGAGGCATCGATACCTAAGCGCAATAGTCCTCGCACAAGGTGTCCCATCCCTGAGCCAATATCAAGCATCCTGCGTCCACCACACGATAGAAGAATTTCCTCGGCGAGGGCATCTGCATCAGCAAAGCTCTGTTCGCCAAAACGGTCGCCGCGAGACCAGTATTCATCATATTCGGTCGCGTAATCGAAAATCATTTGTGGCTACTCGGACAGTGGCTGTTCATTCGCAGATCGACAACTCCGCCAAAGTGATACTCGCGCAAATTTGTGGACACAGTAAAAAAAGCGGCCTCATCCATCCAGTGCAGCATGTGCTGCTCCGCGTAGTAAGGTTTTCCCTCTTTTGTGATGGCGGCTTGGATTTCGTAAAGATTTGGACCTAAGCCGCAGATGAAATCAAAAGAAACAGAAAATTTCTGGCTGGGGTCAAATAATCTATTCCAGAATATATCTCCGTCGCAAAGCCCTGCTTGAATTGCCATATCCTGATTTAACGTCCCCCACGAGTGTATTTTAACGCCCTCCTTGTTACGTATCCGTATGGCCACATTTAAATTCGTGAGCTTCTGATGTGCGATGCACTCAACAACGATCCGAATTTTCTCTCTTGGATCGAAATATGAGCAGCCTTCGCCCCCGTTGTTGAATATCTCAACTTTCAGTATTTCGGCCTCCATATCACCGAAGGATAATTTGCTAGAACGTGTAAAGGTATGCTCTTCAGATGCCTTGCGACCGGTACCTGAGGGGCCAGTTGATCTGTCATTTACAAGACCCAGCGATAGCGTTGCAGTGGCAGAATTTACGGTGCGCGCTAGTGCAGCTTTTTCTTTAAGTTCTAACGCTACACGATTGAGAGCTTGGGACTCTTCTTCGTGTAATTGTTTTCGATATTCGAGCAGTACTTCGGCTGAATTGCCGATCGTTTGGATGACACCTGACTTTAAAAAAATAGCTCGATTTGTCAGGGCTCTAACTGACTCTTGGTCGTGCGAAACAAATAGCAATGTTGTACCGTTGCTAGTAAGGCGCTCCATGCGTTCAAAACAACGCTTTTGGAATAATGCGTCGCCAACAGCCAGTGCTTCATCAACAATTAGGATTTCTGGTTCGATGCAAACCTGCACTGCAAATGCCAGCCTAACTACCATGCCGCTGGAATAAGTTTTTACCGGCTGCTCAATGAAGTCGCCAATATCAGCAAACGCCACAATTTCATCATAACGCGCATTGATTTCATCTGTGCTAAGCCCGAGTACGGCGCCATTCATGTAGACATTTTCACGCCCAGTAAACTCTGGATTGAAGCCGGAGCCCAGCTCTAAAAGGGCTGCAATGCGTCCGTGCGTTTGAATATTTCCATTCGTCGGATTCAATGTGCCACAAATTAGTTGCAGAAGTGTTGATTTGCCCGAACCGTTGCGACCTATTATGCCGATAGATTCGCCTTTTTTAATCTCAAACGAAACATTTCTCAAAGCCCAGAATTCGCGATAATACTGTTTTTTTCCATGCGCAAGCATTTGCAGCAGACGATCATGTGGCTTGTCGTATATGTGATAACTCTTACTAAGATTGGCCACCCGGATGGCAATATTAGAGGACATCTGCAAATCCTTTCCGGGTATTCTGAAACCAAGCAAAACCTAACCAGGCGATGCCTAATGCTGCGAGAAGGTAGATAGCGAGCATCATAAAATTGGGAGTGTTCCCCCAAAACAACACATCCCTAGTCAATTCAACTGTTGGAGTCAATGGGTTTAAAAATAGTAGATGGCGATATTCGTCCGGCAGGGCGGTCGCAGGATAAAAAACTGGAGAGAGGAACATAAGCACTGTCGTCACTATGCCAATAAACTGCGACACATCTCGCAGATAAACGCCAAGTGAGGAAAGCCCCCAGGTCAGTCCCAATATGAACAGCGTCAGCGGAATGAATATAAGGGGAAGCAGTAGGATCGTGATATGGGGTATACCGACGAGAGCTATATATGCAACCAACCACACGCCGATACTAATGGCACAATGAAATAATGCAGAGCCCAGTATTACCAATGGAAGTATCTCTAGTGGAAATACGACCTTCTTAACATAGTTAGCATTAGACAAAATTAGTTCTGGTGCACGATTAGCGCACTCAGAAAAAAGATTGAATACAATCAGACCTGCAAAAAGAATCAGGGCAAATTCAGCTTTTGATTCTCCCCCCCCTCCCCAGTGCGCTTTGAATACCACACTAAAAACGAACGTATAAACAGTCAGCATTAAGATAGGGTTGAATAAAGACCACAGAATGCCCATAACCGAGCCGCGATAGCGGCCGAGTACTTCTCGTTTGATGAGCGCCTTGATGAGGTCGCGGTTGCGCCAGAAGCTAAGGAGCATTTCCTTCGGGGACGATGAAAAATTCTGCATTAGGCAAAAACCTCAGCCTCGATCAAATTAACTCCTGTTGCATCTTTGACGGAGAGAATAGGAGCAGTGTTTATTGGCCAATCGATATTTGATGCCGAATCGTTCCACGCAATACAGCGCTCATATTCTGGGAACCAATAATCCGTGGTCTTGTAGAGAAATTCCGCAAAAGCTGACAGCACGACAAAGCCGTGCGCAAATCCTTCGGGAATCCACATCTGCTTTTTGTTTTCAGCAGAAAGAGTTTCGCCTGTCCACATCCCAAATGTCGGCGAGCTCCTGCGAATATCCACGGCTACATCAAATACTTCGCCCGCCACAACGCGCACCAATTTTCCTTGCGGATGCTGAATTTGATAATGCAATCCGCGCAATACATTTTTTGCCGACTTTGAATGGTTGTCCTGCACAAATGTAACGGTTCTGCCCACCGCCTCTTCAAATGCGCGTTGATTGAAACTCTCAAAAAAGAAGCCGCGATCGTCGCCAAATACTTTTGGCTCGATCAGTAATACATCAGGAATAGATAGGCGGGTGATTTTCATCAGAACACCTTTTGCTGCAACAGGCTCAGCAAGTATTTGCCATACCCGTTTTTGGCCAGAGGCATAGCGAGCTTTTTCAATTGAGCGTTATCGATCCATTGCTGGTGCCAGGCAATTTCTTCCGGGCAGGCGATCTTGAGGCCTTGTCGGTGTTCAATGGTCTGGATGAACTGCGAGGCATCAAGTAGGGATTCATGCGTGCCGGTGTCGAGCCAGGCATAGCCGCGCCCCATGATTTCTACCGAGAGCTTATTTTGTTCCAGATACAGACGGTTGAGATCAGTGATTTCCAATTCGCCTCGCGGTGAGGGCTTCAATGCTTTGGCCAGCTCTACTGCGTGTCGGTCGTAGAAGTACAAACCAGTGACTGCATAATTGGACTTCGGCTGTTGGGGTTTTTCTTCGAGGCTGAGGACTTTGCCGCTGTCTTCAAATTCCACTACGCCGTAGCGCTCAGGGTCTTGTACGTGATAGGCGAATACGGTTGCTCCGGATTCCCTCGTCATAGCATTGGTCAGCAGTTGCTGTAAGTGGTGGCCATGGAAAATGTTATCGCCGAGTACTAGGGCGCAGAGATCGTCGCCAAGGAATTCTTCGCCGATGATGAAGGCTTGCGCGAGCCCATCCGGGGATTTCTGCACAGCATAAGAAAGCCGAATCCCCCACTGCTCTCCAGTACCTAGCAGCTGTTTGAAACGTGGAGTATCGAGCGGTGTGGAGATAATCAGAATGTCGCGAATACCCGCCAGCATAAGCGTCGACAAGGGATAATAAATCATCGGCTTGTCGAAAACTGGCATTAATTGTTTTGAAACAGCCAGCGTTGCTGGATAAAGTCGCGTACCAGAACCGCCCGCGAGAATAATGCCTTTGCGTTGTATAGGGATCATCGATTACTTCCGAGCAATTCCATCAGCATGCGGCGCACATGATAGCGCCAGTCGGGTAGAGTCAGATTAAATGTGTTTTGCAGTTTTGTTGTATCAAGGCGCGAGTTGGTTGGACGCCTTGCCGGCAGGGGATAATTTGATGCCGGGATTGGTTCTATCGAGGTTGCTTTGAATTGAGCACCGAATAGGGTCGCTTGCTCGATAACATAATTGGCATACCCGTGCCAATTCGTCTCTCCCGCCGCGGCAACATGAAATAGCCCACCTTGAGCGCGCTTCGCGAGTGCATCACGCAATGTGTGCGCGGTGACGTCAGCGATTAATTCTGCGCTAGTGGGTGCGCCCCATTGATCGGCAACGATATGCAAGGTTTCTCGCTCTTGCGCTAGGCGCAATATGGTCTTAGCGAAATTGGCACCCCGAGCGGCAAATACCCAGCTTGTACGGAACATCAGAAAATCACAGCCACTGGCCATGACGGCTTCTTCACCGCGTCGCTTGCTGGCACCGTAAACCGAGAGTGGGCTGGTGGTATCTGTTTCGACATATGGCGTTATTTTTTCGCCATCGAATACGTAGTCGGTGGAGTAATGAACAAATAAAGCACCGCGCTGCTCGCTGACTTCTGCCAATAAGGCAACAGCTTCGGCGTTTATTTTTTCGGCAGTAAAAATGTCTTGCTCAGCTTTATCGACGGCGGTGTAAGCGGCGGCATTAACAATAACTTGGGGCGCGGCTTCGATAACAATGGAACGAAGCGAATCGAAGTTTAGAAGATCGCACCTTGAGCGATCGAGTGCAATGAGTTCGCCGAGAGGAGCTAAAGCGCGCTGTAATTCCCATCCAACTTGACCGTTGCAGCCGAGCAATAGAATTCGTGGGGACGATTTGTTGGCGGAATAATTGAGTATCATACGTCCCGGTATCTAAGTGAAAAGTTGTCCACAACCATAATGAGCGTGATTGGTCGGCGGAGGATTATAAAGGATGAGGGTAGGTGATGACACCCCCGGCGGGAGATCGGGCAAAGTTGCACTGGTGATCGTCAACTATTATTCAGCGGAATTTTTGCGGCGCTGCCTTGAATGTGTTTCCACCCAGTCAACAATGCCCGATCGTGTGATGATCGTTAACAATGGCGATTATGACGGGGCTCTCGATTTCGTTAGTAGCGATTATCCTGTTCATGAGGTGCTGTCCCCCGGCAACATCGGTTTCGCGGCAGCCAATAATTTGGCGATGCAAATGCTTGTCGATAGCGATTGGATCGTACTATTGAATCCAGACGCCTTCCCTGAAGAGGGATGGTTGGCCGCAATGATCGCAGTCGCAAGGCGAGCACCAAATATCGATGTATTTTCATCCCGGCTGATTACTGCGGATGCAATCAATGTTATTGATGGTGAGGGGGATGGCTACCATTTTTCGGGCTGGGCTGGGCGCATCAATCATAATCGGACAGAAAAAAATGCATTGCGCAACGTTAGGATGTTCTCTCCCTGCGCAGCGGCTGCGATGTATCGACGTTCAGCATTGCTAGATATTGGCGGCTTCGACGAAAACTACTTCTGTTATTTCGAGGACGTAGATCTAGGTTTTCGGTTGCGTCTGCGAGGGTATGAAATGGCGCATGTGTCTGGCGCGGTTGCTCATCACGTTGGTGGTGGTTCCTCGCAAGTGTTGGGTTTGAGTGATTTCGCGATCTACCATGGCCATCGCAATCTAGTGTGGACATTCGTTAAGAACATGCCCGGTTATTTATTCTGGTTGCTCCTGCCTGCGCATATATTGATGAATATCTTCTCTGTATTGTTTTTTTGTTTTAAAGGAAAGGGGTGGGCTATTGTGCGTGCTAAATTCGACGCGATGCGCGGATTGCCGAGAGTCTGGGCGCAGCGTAAGCAAATTCAGAAAAGTCGAAAAATTGCGCCAAGTGCAATCCTTAAGCACATCAGCTTTGGATTTATAAGATAGGGCAATGGCACTCGATAACGACTTTCAGTCAGAAAAAAATACCAACGTGCTGCGCGTTAGCATAGTTTGTTATTCCGCCAACGAAACGCAATTAAAAAATACCCTCAAAACATTGATGGCTTCCGGTGTTGTTATACTTAGCGAGAAGCTTATCGATCGCATCGACATTTTCTTGGTCGATAACGGACCTGCGGGAATTGAGCGTGAAAAAATCAAATCCATTTTTAATTCTCTATTGGGGTTGGCACCGCCAGAAATTAAGCTTCATCGAATTGGCAATGGTCAGAATGTTGGATTCGGCGTTGGGCACAATCAGGCGATCGATCCAGAAGCGTCCGATTTCCATCTCATACTAAATCCGGATGTCGAGTTGAATGCAGATTCTTTATCGGAGGCATTAGGATTTATGCGAGAGCACGCCGAGTGTGGATTGCTCTCGCCGGCGATCACTGACGGATTTGATAAGGTGCAGTACCCCTGTAAACGCTATCCTAGTGTGATGGATTTGGCGTTAAGAGGATTCGCACCGGGTTGGTTGCGCGATGTGTTTTTATCGCGGCTGGCGTCTTATGAAATGCGCGATAGCATGAATGAGCGTGTGTTGTGGCAGCCGCCCATAATTAGCGGCTGCTTCATATTGCTGCGAGCAGGGTTGCTCAAAAAAATAAGCGGTTTCGATCCTGCATTTTTTTTATATTTTGAGGACTTCGATCTTAGCTTGCGCGCCGCCAAGGTGTCGAAAATCGCTTACGTGCCATCGGTAAAAATTATTCACCACGGCGGCAACGCAGCAAAAAAGGGCTGGCGACATATTTTTCTATTTGTCAGATCAGCGGTGCAGTTTTTTAACAAGCACGGTTGGAAATTTTTTTGAGTGTTAATTTACCGTTAGCGTCGCTCCGGCGTCGCAGAATTCAGTTCCTTTGGAAAGGGGCTGATGCACTGTTATTTCGTAGACGCCGGGCTCAATGGCTGAGCTTGTCGCTGTAAGTTCAAAGCCAACAGCCAGCAAAGAATCGATCTGATTATATTGATTGGCATCGGGGCGCATAAGGCGGGTAGTTGTGAGTGCATAATAAGTTTGCGCCGGCCCCGCTAATTCAATAATGACCTCTGGAGTTGTCTCTTTTCCATCCATTGAAAACGCCCAGCCGCTGAAAGTTAAAGATGAATTACGGTTAACTATCCAATTATCCTTTTCTCGCGGCTTGCCATTGATGGTGTCGAGCGAACATTTTTTTGACTTGGCTGGCTTGTGCTCGACAACGCTTGGCAATGTGGTCACAAAACTTCCCGGCTGTATCTGCACATTTTTTTCGGATTGTTCGCGCGAGCATGCGGTGAGTGCCATTAGTACAAAGGCATTAAAAATGAATGCAACTTTCGCCCAATTCTTCATTTCTGCTCCGTAAAAACGTTGGCCCAGATTTCGGTGACTAACTGACGCTGTTGTGAGAAATCGGCTATTGCTGCCCTCTCCTTTTGCTGCTGCAACTTCAATCGATGCGCATAACTTCGATAGCTCTTATAAGCATCGATTAATCCCAGCGCAGTGTTTTCATCCAGCAGTTGCTCGGCGGCGAGTGTTTCCAGAATTCGAATATTATCGGTCCAGAGCGTTAGTGCGGGGTGATCGTGTGCCCACGCCAATACCGCGTATTGCACCATAAATTCGATATCGACGATAGCGCCGCTGCCGTGCTTTAAATCGAATACGGGATTGACGGCCGTTTCGGTGTCGCGTGGTCGCAATTGGTCGCGCATTTTTCTGCGCATGTCGATCACGTCGGTGCGCAGTTTTTCGATATCGCGTGGTTTGCGCAGTACTTCACGACGCACTGTATCGAAAGTTTCGGCCAGGCGGCGATCGCCGGCGACAACACGAGCGCGCACCAATGCTTGGTGTTCCCAGGTCCAGGCCTCCGTATTTTGATAATTCGCAAATGCTGTCAGCGAGCTGACGAGCAGGCCCGAATTACCAGATGGACGCAAACGCATATCGACTTCGTACAGCGCGCCGCGCGATGTCTGTGCGGTGAGAATATGAATTATGCGTTGACCTAGCCGCGTAAAAAACGTGCTGTTATCGATGGGCTGTGGGCCGTTTGTCGTCAGCGTCGCGTCGCTGTCGTGAATAAATACCAGATCGAGATCCGAGGTATGGCTCAACTCGATGCCGCCGAGCTTGCCGTAGCCAACCACGATAAAATCCTTATCGCAGGCGATATCGGCGGATTGCATCGGTGTGCCGTGCTTTTCGGTCAAATAATTCCATGCAAGATCGACTACGTATTCGAGAATGGCTTCGGCAATCCATGTTAAATAATCGCTGACTTTCATCAGCGGTAATGTGCCTTTGATTTCCGAGGCGATAACGCGCAATACATGCGCTAACTTGAAATAGCGCAGCGCCTCCATCTGCCCTTCCAGATCGTTGCGCTCAACGCGCAACAATTGTTGTTGCAGATCATTTTGCAGTTCGCTTTTTTGCGGTGGTGCGTATAGCGTTCCAGCATTCAATAATTCATCTAGCAGCACCGGATGCTGTGCCAGTAGTGTCGATACCCACGGGCTCGCAGCGCATAACAAGATCAGCTCGCGCAATGCAGCAGGGTTTTCGATCAGCAGTACCATATAGGCCGTGCGGCGCAGCACGGCTTCGACCAGAGGCAGCACGCGTAATAATGCAGTGCTGGGAGTTTCGGTTTGAATTGCAGCGTGCAGTAGCAATGGCATGAACGCGTCAAGACGTTCGCGAGCAATGCTCTGAAGATGCTGCACAGTTTTACTATTGCGCATTTGATGAATGCGGCGTGCGATTTCCGGCGCTTCGTCGTAACCCATCAGCGATAATTGTTGAGCAATTTGCGCGGCCGATAAATCACCGTCGCCCCATAGCGCCGACGTATCGTTTGTTACGGTTGGATTTTCGTGAGTGTTCGGCAATGCGACGATATTTTGAAAATGCGCGCTGACGATGTCGCGATGCATGTTGAGTTGGTGAATAAATTTTTCCCAGTCGGAAAATCCCAGCGCATGAGCCAATGCTGCGCGCGGTAAATCCGATATGGGTAAATCCTGACTCTGTTGATCCTGCCATGCCTGAATGGCATGTTCGGTATTGCGCAAAAATTCGTACGCGCGTTGCAGTTCATCAGTTGTCGACTGCGGTAAATACGCTAGTTCGGCGAGTGTCGGTAGCACGCGTTGTAAATTGCGCTCCTGCAGGCGCGGTTCGCGACCGCCGCGAATCAGTTGAAAACATTGCGCGATAAATTCAATTTCGCGAATTCCTCCGGGACCGAGTTTGATATTGTCCTGTAACTTTCTGCGTTGTACTTCGCGCTGAATGAGACGCTTCATTTCACGCAGCGCATCGAAGGCCGAATAATCGAGATAACGGCGATAGGTGAACGGGCGCAATAATTCGATCAACTGTTCGCCGTAGCGATAAGTGTTAGATAGCGAGCTTTCAGCGACCGGACGCGCCTTGATCATCGCGTAACGCTCCCAGTCACGGCCCTGATCCTGGTAATACTCGACCAGCGCGTCGAAATTCAGCACCAGTGCGCCGCTATCGCCATACGGTCGCAATCGCATGTCGACGCGAAATACAAAACCATCAGCGGTGTTTTGATCGAGCGATTTGATTGCGCGCTGGCCGAGGCGAATGAAGAATTCCTGATTCGGCACACTCTTGGCGCCGTCGGTCTCTCCACCTTCAGGATATGCAAAAATCAGATCGATATCGGAGGACAGATTCAATTCATTCGCGCCGAGCTTGCCCATGCCGAGCACGATGAACGGCTGTGTGCTGTTATCGCGTGCCGAGCGCGGTGTGCCCCATTCCGTTTGCAGCTGCGTGTAATGAAAATCGAGCGTCGCCTGAATGCAGATCTCTGCGACCGCAGAAATGTCGGCGGTGATTTCGGCCGTGCTCGTGAGTCGATTTAAATCGCGCCAGAGAATGCGCAGAAACTCACGATTGCGAAACTGGCGTAGAAGGCTATCGAGTGCTTCCGCGGCATCGATATTGCCGAGGTGCTGCTGCAGCCGCGCTGGCCACTGTTCTGGTGGAATCGCCCGATCGAGTTCGCCGCTGAGTTGAAGCGTTAGTAGCCACTCGGGAAAGCGTTTGCACAACTGTGCCGCGAATTGGCTGCAGGCAACCAGCTTCGCGAGGCGAGCGGCGAAGATGTCATCGTCATTCAGCAATGCGGCGTAGGCGTCCCGCTGTTCTTCATTACACGCAGCGAGCAAACGCTCGTGCGCCAGAGCCGCCTCGTGTTGGAGCGGTGGCGGCAGCGTTGCAATGGCGCGGAACCAGGCATTGCTCATCGGGAACCTGCAGTTTGAGGAGGGTGGACTAATTTACTGTGTTTGCCGCCGGATTCGAAACCGGATATCTGTATACGGTTGCGGTTGTGGGGGTGTTCTGGTATAAAGTCGCGCTCCGTTTGGCCCGCGTCTCGCGTAGCGATTCGATTCGGGCCGACCAACGACCTAAATTTTCGTTTTTAAAGCTGGAAAACACCATCATGTCCAGAGTCTGCCAAGTGACCGGCAAGCGTCCTATTGTCGGCAACAACGTATCTCACGCGAAGAATCGCACCAAGCGTCGCTTTCTGCCGAATCTTCATCACCATCGTTTCTGGGTTGAGTCGGAAAAACGCTTCGTCTCGCTGCGCGTTTCCTGCAAAGGCATGCGCATCATCGACAAGCTCGGCATCGATGCAGTGCTGGCCAACATCCGCGCCAGCGG
>Ga0268266_10001078_pt1 | contig 34195 bp, 37 predicted proteins | sample KBSS13metaG_FD_190356 | JGI IMG/M metagenome (GOLD analysis project Ga0268266, IMG submission 190356) | Switchgrass rhizosphere microbial communities from Kellogg Biological Station, Michigan, USA - KBS S1-3 metaG (SPAdes) (version 2) | ecosystem: Host-associated > Plants > Roots > Rhizosphere...
CGGTAGTGATTTTCCGCAGTTCGGGCATACCCACCGAAAGCAGCATGGACCTTCCGCTGTGCCCCATTGAGACGGCGCGCCGGCTCGACTAGCCTCCCCGGCCAACGGGCTCGATGAAGGGGTTACACCATGCCGAAGCTTACCTATGCCGTCATTCTGCCTGCTCTGCTGGCCACCGCGCCCGCCTTTGCCGGCGCTGACACCAAGGTGCTGGACCATCATGTCGCCAATATGAAGTCCGGCAATCTGGAAGCCGTTCTGTCCGACTATGCGCCTGACGCCGTGGTGGTGACGCCCGCCGGCATGATCTCGCCGGATGGTGTCTTTGTGGGATCGGAAACGCGCAAGCTTTTCTCGGTGCTGACCGGCAAGGACAATCTGCCCGGCAACAAGACCATGCAGACCAAGTACGAGAATGCGGGCGCCGACACCAGCATCATGCGCTGGGTCCAGTTCAAGGGCACGCCCAAGGAAGTGTCGGGCTATGACGTGTTCGTGACCCGCGGCGGCAAGATCGCCTATCAAACCGTGGTCGTGAATCCGGCGAAAAAATAGCGGCCTATTTTCCCCGGCTAATGGCTTTTTTCGGGATATCGCTGTCGACGGCTTTTTCACGGTCCCAGAAGCGTAACGATCGGCAAAGCCTGATCAGCTTGGCCGCGTCGCGTTCGTCCTTAAGCGCGACAAAACCCTGGTCGATCTTGTCGCGGATCCCCGCGGCCTGAAACAGCGCGGTTGCGGCGGCGGTATGGCCGATGAATTTACAATGGGCAAAGGCATCGTTGATGAAATCCTTGGTCGGCGCGTCCTTGGCGAGAAGCGCCGCGCCTTTTTCGGACACGGCCAGCACGACCGCATCATAGAGGACGGATGGACCTCCATCGATCTTCTGCTGGACAGCGACTTTCTTGCGGTCTGACAGCGTGACACCGCCAATCTTTGGCGCGATCACCTCCCATTGCGCGCCTTCTTTGCCGCAGGCGGCGGTGAGCGCCGCGAACAGGGCGGCATCGGCGCCGTCGGTCATCAGGATGCCCAGCTTGCGGCCCTTGAAGGTCTGGGGGCCGTTCTTGGCGATGCTGAGCGCGTCGGAAGGCGGCAGATCGGTGATTGGTGTGCGCGCCGGCTTAGCGGCGGTGGGCAATGCCAACCCCAACCCGTCCGCCACCTTTGCGGCCAGATCACCGTCAATATTGCGCAAGTGCGAGACAATCCGCGCCCGTATATCTTCACGTTCCACCTTGCTCAGTTCAAAGACCAGGGCGTTGGCGATATGGGTCTGCTCCACTCCCGTCTGGCTGACGAAGAACTGGCGCGCCTGGCTGTAATGATCGGCGAAACTCTCGGAGCGCACGCGCTGCTTGGGTCCCTCTGCTTCCTCGGCAAAGCTGGTGAAGCCGCGCGCCGGATTCTCGCGGGGACCGCCCTCGGTGCCCCAACTGTTGGGCTCGTAATTGGCGCGGCCCACCGGATTACGCATGGCCATATGCCCATCCTGCTGGAAATGGGCGAAGGGGCATTTGGGCGCATTGATCGGAATGTGGGTGAAGTTGGGACCGCCCAGCCGCTTGATCTGGGTGTCGAGGTAGGAAAAATTGCGTCCCTGCAAAAGCGGATCGTTGCTGACGTCCACGCCCGGCGGCACGTTCTGGGTGCAGAAGGCCACCTGTTCGGTCTCCGCGAAGAAGTTGTCCACCATCCGGTCCAGCACCAGGCGGCCGATAATCTGCACCGGCACCAGTTCTTCAGGGATGAGCTTGGTGGCGTCCAGCACATCGAAGGCGAACCTGTCCGCGAAGGCATCGTCGAACAGCTGCACGCCCAGCTGCCATTCCGGAAAATTGCCGCTTTGGATGGCGTTCCACAGATCACGGCGATGGAAGTCGGGATCGGCGCCATTGATCTTGACGGCTTCGTTCCAGACCACTGATTGCAATCCCAGCACCGGTTTCCAGTGGAACTTGACGAAAGTGGATTTGCCTTTTGCATTCACCAGCCGGAAGGTGTGGACGCCGAAGCCTTCCATGAAGCGGAAGGATCGCGGAATGGTGCGGTCGGACATGATCCACATCACCATGTGCATCGATTCCGGGGTCAGGGAGATGAAATCCCAGAAATTGTCGTGCGCGGTCTGGGCCTGGGGAAAATCGCGGTCAGGCTCGGGTTTGGCGGCGTGGATGAGATCCGGAAATTTGATCGCATCTTGGATGAAGAACACCGGGATGTTGTTGCCGACGATGTCCCAATTGCCTTCCTTTGTGTAAAGCTTGACGGCAAAGCCGCGCACGTCGCGCGCCAGATCGGGCGAGCCCTTGCTGCCGGCCACCGTGGAAAACCGCACAAAGGCCGGCGTGCGTTCGCCTTTGCGTTGGAAAAGGTCGGCCCGGGTTACGTCCGTCAGTGTCTGGGTACATTCGAAAAAGCCGTGCGCGGCATAGCCGCGGGCATGCACCACGCGCTCCGGAATGCGCTCATGATCGAAGTGAAAGATTTTTTCCCGAAAATGAAAGTCTTCCAGAAGGGCCGGGCCGCGAGGGCCCTGCCGCAGGGAATTCTGATCGTCGCCGACCGGAATGCCTTGCTGGGTGGTGAGGGTTTCAACTCCGCGCCCCGCGGTCTGATGCAGTTCCCCACCCTTGTCCGGCCCCTCCGCGGGCCTTGCTTGGGCGGCCTTGCTGGCGTGCGATCTGGCGCGGACTTTCGACATGACGAAACTCGTTTCCGTTGGTGTGAATACCGCCCGGCAACCGGGCCGCTCGGGCTTTTTCAGCCCAAGAGGGTGTTTGGAAAGAAGATGGGAAGCGTTCGCTAGATAAGAGGCGCCGCCCACTTAAAGTTGCATGCTTTTCGCAACTTCGCCGCGAATGGCCGCCAGTCACTCCGCCGCGACGGAAAGGGCTGCCTTCAGGCCCCGGCCCATCGTCCAGTTGGCGCGCATTCGTACCTTGGGATTGGGCGAACACCAGATTTCGCCGGACTCATCGAGCGCAACCACCCAGATCAGATTGTGTTCTTCGCCATAGTCGATGACGGCAAAGGCGACGCCCTTGCCCTTGCCTTCCACCGTCACCGGCAGAGACGGATTTAGCTGGCTGAAGCTCATTTGCGTGAAGACTTGCGCCTTGCGGACTGGCGCCTGAGTTTTTTCGTCGTCTTGGCCTTTTTCGCCTTGCGGCGGGCCGGTTTGCGCCGGTTTCTCGTCGTCGGTGAGCCGCCGGTGAAGAAATCCGTGACCAGTTTTTCCAGTTGCGCGATACGCTGTTCCAAAGTTTTCGCCATGGCACCCTCGGATGGTTGAAAGGACAACACATCCTCACCCCAGGAAGTTCCGTTATGTCGATGGGGAATCGCCGGCGATCACGCGCGCATGCCAACTCGGTACGGTACCGGTCATCACTTTGTTGACGACGATGCGGTCCTGTGGCGCGACCACGCCCAGATCCACGCCGCGGTCGGGCAGGATGATGATGGTGCGGCCCCGTTCCATCACCAGCACGCTGGCGCCGCGCGCGATGTTCCGGGCCGCCATCTCGGTCAGATAGGAGAAATAAGGCTCCTGCTCCCAGGGGCGGCTGGCCGCCGGATCGACATGCACCACCAGCCAGTCGGTCCTGGCATCCAGCACCATCTTGCATTTGTCCGGCTTCCATTCCGGACCCATCGCCGGATCGAGCAGCCAAAAACAGGTGAAGTCGCGACAGGATTTGGGGCGGTCCGGATAGATGGTGCAGCCCCGGCCGCGGGCGAAGTTCGGGCACCAGCGGTCTTTGGGCTTTTCCAGCTCCGCGATCACCATGGTTTTGCAGCAGAGCCCGCAGGTGCCACACTGTTTTCCCGCCGCACCCATCTGTTTGCGTACCGCCTCCCTTGCCCGCCGGGAGCTTTGCCGTCCGAGCGCGACAAAGCAACAGCCCCGCCGCTGGCATGGGTGTGGGTGCTTGTATAGCCTTGGACGATCACAAACGGGGAGGCAGCTTTGGGCCGATCAAATTGTGAAGGCATGAGGCGCAGGCAGCTGCTGCTGGGCATGCCTGCGACACTCGCCCTTTCATCGACCGTCTCTGCCCAGCCATCCGGACTGCCCGTCGCTGTGCGGGGTTACAACAACGTGATGATCGCGGTGTCGGATCTTGCGCGCTCCGTATCCTTCTATCGCAAGCTGTTTGGATCGCCGATTGCGCAGCCCGATGCCACCATCTTCCGCGTCGGATCCCAATTCTTTGCGCTGACCCAGGCGCGGGCTGGCGCCAAGCCGGAAATCCTTTCCTATGGCCTGGCGGTGGACGATTTTGTGCCCGCGCGGCTGGCGCAGATATTGACCGGTCATGCCGGCGCTGAGCCGAGCATCACGATGCGCGGCGACACGCCGGAGCTTTTTCTGAACGATCCGAACGGCGTGCGGATCCAACTGCAGGACAGCCGGTATGTTCACGGCTCGGGCCCGCGGGGCGATGGGCTTCCGTCCGGGCCACGCGGCGAAGGCCGTCCGGCCTTTGATCTGCAAACCATCAATCATGTCACACTGAACACGACCGAAGGCACAAAGAGCCTGGCCTTCTACCAGGAGCTTTTCGGACTCAGGATCCAGTCGCGCCAGGGCTCCACGGTGAGCATGGGGATCGGATCTTCGCATCAATCGGTTACGTTCAACGCCGCCGCCAATACCGGCGGGGTGGGCGGAATCAACCATGTCTGCTTCACGATCAAAAATTTCGATCCCGGCCGCGCCATGGGGCTCCTGATCGACAACGGGCTGGAGCCGATCGAATTCGGGAATTCTTCTCTTATCAAACCGCTGACCTGCCGCGTCCGGCTGCGCCAGCGGGCCGCCAATGGCGGCGGTCCGACCAGCCCACTGGGCACGGCGGAGCTTTACTTCACCGACCCGGACAATCTCGCAATACAGTTGCAGGACGTGAGCTATTGCGGCGGGTCGGGCTGGTTGGGGCAGATTTGTTCGTAGCGCTGCAAATGTCGGTGCAACACACCGAACGGATGCGCCTTGCTAGCCAACATATTTCAGTTATCTCAAATTGAGCCTGGGCCCAAGGCCGCCGCCGGGTCTTATGCGGGATGCACCAACGCCGTCACATCTTCAGCGACATTGATGATGAGCTTGACGAATCCATCAGGCCCAATGACTGGCGTATTGGTGACCCTCCAGTAGCGCTCCTCAAATGTGCCGTCCGAATGCCGCCGTTGGATGGCATATTTGAAGACGGGCATGATGTCTGCTTCACGGGTCTTCATCACCCTGGTCAGCGAGGCCCTCAAGCCCGACAAGCCATCCGCACCGCTATCATTTGGATTGTCTGGAAAAACTTCAAATAGCAATCTTCCCAGGGTGTTTTCCGGCCTGGTCATCGTGGCCTGCGCATGCGCCTGATTCTGGGCAACGATTTTAAAAGCGGGATCCAGTACCAAACACAAGGCCGGCAGACTATCGAATACCTGCTCCAATTCCAGGCCAGACAGCAGATAGTTCATCGTGTCCAAATCCACTTCTTTCCCGAGGCAGATGTGGGTGGGGTCTGCGCAGAACCAGCGCAGACCGCAATTGGCACGAGCCCAATCTCTCTGGCGCCAAATGCTGTTCGCCCGGGGCCCCTCCGAATTTTGGCAAAACATGACGCTCAGCGACGTTGGACGCAATCTGTAAACGCCCTCAGGCTCTGACTGATTGTCAGAGTGGGTTCAGCTGGCGACGGACAACAGCATTGGTATCGAGTCTCTAGCCTTTCACGAGTTTCCAGTGCGGCCTTGGTCTGCAGGGCATCTTGCAACGTTGTGTGTCGACAAATCACGTGCAAGGAGCAGGCATCGACAATCTCAACGACGGCCCAAGCAGGCAGACCTTTCCGCTTTCGGTCCGGATCGTGATGCACTTCATAGGTCTTTGCGCGTTCCTCTCCCAGCACCATTCCCCCTCCAATTCGGCTTGGCCAAATACCTTGGGTTTGCGGATATTCCGACGCGGATTGGGCGGTCAATGACCGGCGTTGCCACGCGTTACAACCATGCGACGTTGGCCCCTGAGAATTCGAAGCCGTAACGCGGCAGCAATCGTCACGGCCGCACCAGCCGCATATTCCATGCCTATAAAACGGCCATCCCCAAACAACGGAACAACCAAAAGGGTCAGTCCCAAGGCCAGCACGAAGTGCCAAAATGATCTTTTTTCTCGATTGCTGGTCATGACCCTCTGTGTGGTGGAAGCAAGCCACCAGCAGTCTTAGTAAGAACCCGTTGAACGGAGCACGGCTGGAATGGTCTTGAGAACGACACCCAGTTCAAAGCGCAAATCGCCCACATGCCGGGAATAAATCGTATCGAAGGCCACCCTGCGGCGGTAAGCGACGTCGTTTCGCCCGCTCACCTGCCACAATCCGGTGATCCCCGGACGGCACCGATTGTAGTGACGGATGTAGTGCCCGTATTTCGCAATTTCCGATTGAACGATGGGCCGTGGACCGACAATGCTCATTTCACCGCGCAGCACATTCAGCAATTGCGGCAGTTCATCGATACTCGATTTGCGCAGAAAGGAGCCGACCCAGGTAACGCGCGGGTCATTCCGCAACTTCTGCGTCACCTGCCATTCGTGACGGGCGGCCTCATTGCGTTCAAGATAAGCGGTCAATCTTTGGTCTGCGGACGGGCACATCGTGCGAAATTTCAACACACGAAAGAGCCGGCCGCCCGTTCCGACCCGGGTGTGGCCGAAAATAACCTCGCCGCCATCCAGGTGAACCAGGATCGCCACCAGGAACATCAGGGGAAGGAGAAACAGAAGCGCTATCGAAGCTATGGCCAGATCCGTCGCGCGCTTCCAGGATGGAAACGGGTAGGCGGGCTGCTCGTGAATCGCTCCGGCGGACTTCGCATCTGCAAATGCGACGCCCATCCCATCTGCCGTAACTTCGGGAGTTTCCAAAATGACTCTCACTTGGTTCGAAACAGAACCGAAGCTGTTCCATTTTGGTTTCGTTGATTATTCCCAACGTTCAGCACGCTGCCCGAGGGCAATCAATTGTTATTCCTCAGTCCGCCCGGGAGCGCCGGCCGGACTGAGGCCGGAATGTGGAGACGAGCTATTTTACCGTCGAGCCGTCCGTGCCCTTGCCTTCATCTGCCATGATGCGAGCCTCGGGCACGTCTTCAATGGGCACATGTTTTTCGCAGAGGTACGACTTACCGCCACCCTTTTCTATGCGGTAGGCAAATGCGGGCTCACCGCAGACGATACACTGGTTGCTCATCACAATCTTTCCCCGGAAAATCAGCGCGGAATATTTCAGACAGCCCATGCGGTCGTCCAGCCAATTCGATCAGCGGCGCAGTTCGACAATGAACTGTGGGTCTGACGGACAAGGGCGAGGCAATCCTGCGGCGCGCGCCAAGGGGCGCCAATTGAACGGAATGCCAGTCTTTCGGCGTTTGCCATTATGCCCCGTGGGCTCGTGGCGTTCGCAACGTGATTAACTCAGAATCGCTGCCGGGTTGGAACCAATTTCATGGAGGGACGCTTTAGCAGCGAGGTATTCCATGGATCCCGACCAAGACTTGCTGGACCAGTTGGACAGGCGGGAAGCCGGGGGGCTGACTTTCGCCATTGGCTTAGCAGGGTGCCTCGCAGCGTTGGCCGGGATAGTCACCTACTTCACCCTCACTCTGGAATTGCGCGCCACTGCTGATGTCGCACGCGGCGCCGCGGCGCTGGTTTTTATCGTGTCGGCCGCGCTGCTGGGGGCTAGCCACTACCGCTTCAGATAGCCCTTGCAGGCATGGCGCGCGCTCTCAAGACCTACACCACTTCGATAGGTTTCTTCGACCTCGCTGTAGCGGCCCCTTCGATGAAGGCCGCATTGGAAGCCTGGGGCGTTCGACGAAACCTCTTTCACGAAGGCACGGCGTCAGAAACCGATGAGCCTGCGATAGTCGAAGCAACGATGAACAAGCCTGGTGTTGTCCTCAAGCGGGCTATCGGAACAAACAAGCGCTTTGAAGAAAATGCCGAACTGCGTGCGGAGCTGCCAACGTCAGCAAGCCCCAAGCAGGCCCATCCTCCCAAGCCCAGGCGGCGACCGAAGGCGCAGGCACCATCGGTCGAGTCGAAGAAGGCTCAGAAGGCGGCCGTTATTCAGTTTGACAAGGAGAAGGCGCGCAGGGAGCGTGAACATGCCCGCGAGGAAGCCGTTCGCGCAAAACGCGAAGCCAGCGACGCCAGAAGGAGCAGGGAACGCCAAGAAGAAGCCGATCGGATCCAGGCCCAGGTCGAAAAAGCGAGAGAAAGATATGAAAGGACGCTCGCTGATATTCAGAAGCAGCACGAAGCCTTGGACCGCAAGTCAGACGCCGAGAAGAAGCGGTGGTACCTGAAGAAAGAACGGCTGGAACATCAGCTCAAGAGCCTCTAAGGGCCGAGCGGCGTCCGACGCACAGTTACCAATACACAGACAAGTTCGAAACGTTCGAGGCCCACTCTCTCTACGCGCGCTTCGAAGAAATCAGTTCAGCCATGCTGTCGGATTAAGGCACGAGCCAGCGCACCGCGAGCGGGAATATCGAATTTCGTTGCGGCAAGCCAACTGATCCAAGCCACCACACTGACCATCGCGACTTGAAGGATTGCTATAGTGACGACAGGCAGATGGGTATTCTCTGCAACATTCCTGACAAAAAGCACCAGGGGATAATGCAATACATAGATCGGATAGGAGATCAGCCCAAGAAAGCGGAAAATGGGTATGTACCGTATCGGGGGCTCGCAGATACATCCGCCGTAAACAAGCAGAGGACAGCACACGAAAACCCACAACAAATCATACTCCCTTCTCAGTTCGCCGGGATTTATCAGGAGCGCCAGCGTCAGGAGCAGAGGAAACAATAAACCAAGCCAACCGACCGTTCGCTGGCCGCGATGGATGCGACATAGCCAGACACCCAGGAAGAATAAAAACACTACGCGCGGGAACCCGAACATTAAAGTAAAGGTGCTCGAGCCCAGATCAGACTTTCCTACATGCAGGATGCACCACGCAAGGATCGCGCCGAATATGAAAAGAATTGATACAAGCATCCTGGGCCGGAGGTAGCGCCAGATCAACACAAACACGAGGTTCACGAGCAGTTCGAGAAAAAGACTCCAAGCCGGCACGTTAAATGGATAAATGCTGCCGTCAGAAGTCGGAGTGGGTAGCATTATCGCTGCGGGCAGCGCGCGCGCCAACAATCCCAGCCAAGGCTTGAAAATGATAATTCCGGCAAAGCCGACGACCGCACCTAATAGATAAAGAGGGTATAGCCTGATGTACCGGGCTTTGATGAAGTCAGAAGCCTGCATGCCCCTCGCGAAGCGGGGCCCGTAGACATGTTCCAGGACAAACCCACTCAAGGCGAAGAAAAAGCCGACAGCAAGGTAACCCGATGCGGGGTGCCATCCTCCCCATAGCGTGCCGCAATGGAGAAAAACCACTACGATGGCCGCTAAGCCGCGCATTGCATCGAGGGTGTGATATTCGCGCTTTTCGTACACCGCGCTTGCTGCCCGCACGCCCAATCCGTCCCGGATGTACACCGCCGCCCTTCACCGGAACGGCAAGTTGCGTCTCACGAGTCGTGTTAGGTCCGATCCAGGCAACCCCAGAGTCAAATTTGGAAACGTGGTAAATCTTTACGTGGGCGCATCGCGCATCACTCACGCAACATGCGCCGGCACCCCGCTGGCGTTCTTCATGATCATCAACTGCGCATAGGCATCGCTGGGGACCGCGACGTGGCCACCGATGCGGCCGTCCACGGCCTGGGACATCAGGTCGTTGTGCGTGTCCTGCGGACGCTGGTACCTAGACGTGATGGGGGCCGGGCTCCGGTCGGGTCGTCCGACATCCATAAGGAAGAGACACCAGCCGTATTCACCGGCTGGCTCGAAGCGATAGGACAAGCCAATGCGGCAACAGATGCGGGCGAAGGCTTCCTGACCAACTATTGAAGCAATTGGCGCTCCCAAGGGGAATCGAACCCCTGTTTCAGCCTTGAGAGGGCCGCGTCCTAACCGCTAGACGATGGGAGCAGGTAGTACGGGCTTATAGCGGGCTCCCGGCAAAAACCGCAAGTTCCGATGTTGCGCTCGTTGCACGTAAAACGGGAACGGAACATAGGCTTAACCTGGGTGTTAGGAATGAGAATAAACAACGGCTCCAAGGTCATGCCCCGCTATTTCTTCCATGTCCGCGAAGGCAGCATTCTCCACCGCGACGCGGAGGGTCAGGAACTTCCCGATGCCGAGGCTGCCCGGCGGGAGGCGATCAGCTCCAGCCGCGAGATGCTGGGCGAAAGGCTGCTGCATGGCGGCTCGCTGAACAGCCGCAACATCGAGATTGCCGACGAAACCGGCCATGTCGTGGATGTGGTCAATTCCCGCGACGTTCTGTTTCGGCAAGGTGAATTTCGCACCTATACCGACGATGTCACCCAGTCGGCGCCCACGAACACGCCTTCCAAATAGACAAAAGCCTCCAGCGCCTCCCCGGCCACGATCAACCAGAGAAAATCTTCTTCTTTCGCGCCCGCCAGGTCGCGGGCCGATGGCCGCGGCGCCCCTTCGGGATGGGAATGATAGCAGCCGATTATGGCCGCGCCGCTGGCGCGCGCTTTTTTCACGGCGGCGATGTGGTCGCGCGGGTCTATCTCGAAGCGATCAGCCTCCGGCGACAGATTGCGCGCCGGGTGCAATGCCTGAACGATGAACAGGCCGTCATCGCGCACGCCTTCCAGTAACCCGCAACATTCGCGCGGATGGTCAGCACTCGCTTGGTGCAGAATCCGGGTGCGCAGTTCGTCAGGCAACCGCGCCCGCTTCATGGCGCCGCGGTCTTGATCTGTCCCGTGCGTTTTCCCGTGGCCAGGTCGATGATCTCCACCTCGCCCCCGGTGGGCGTTGCCACATGCAATACCAGTTTGCCGGCATCGGTGCTGGCCGAGACGATGCGTGCGCCTGGCGCCAGGGTGATGGTGGCCGCCGCTTCGGCCGGCACAGGCGTGATGTGCGCACCCTTCGCGCCCCGGGCCGCCATCAGGATATGGGCCTGGCGGACAAAGCCCCAGATCGTGCCCAAAAGAGCCAGCACAAGAAGCGTGCTCATGATAATGACGATCACCCAGGCAGTACGGCGGCTGGTCGCCGGCGGCGGGGCCTTGTCATGAACGGGCATGTCGGACACAGAAAACTCCTCAGGCGATCAGCGCACCGCGCTTGCCGGTGACGATCACGCCGGCTGGCGGCTGGACCGTTTCCTGGCCTCAGCCCTGCCCGACTTTTCCCGCTCACGGCTTCAGCAATTGCTGGAAGCTGGAGCGGTTTCGTTGGGTGCGCGAACGATAAAAGACGCCAATCACCGGGTCAAACCGGGTGAAACCTATCAGGTCACCGTGCCGCCGGCGGCACCGGCCACCCCGCAAGGCCAGGATATTCCGCTCGAGGTCGTCTACGAGGACAAGGACCTGATCGTGATCAACAAGCATGCGGGCCTGGTGGTGCATCCGGCAGCCGGCAATCCCGACGGCACCTTGGTCAATGCCCTGATCGCCCATTGCGGGACGAAAAACCTGGCCATCGGCGGCGAGGCGCGTCCCGGCATCGTGCACCGGCTGGACAAGGACACGTCGGGCCTGTTGGTCGCCGCCAAGACCGAACGCGCCATGGCCAGCCTGGCCAAGCAGTTCGCCAATCACACCATCGAGCGCGCCTACAATGCCGTTGTGTGGGGCAGCCCTCGCGACTCCACCGGCCTGATCGAAAGCCAGATCGGCAGAAGCCCGTTCGACAGAAAACGCATGACGGTGTTGCGGGCCGGCGGCAAGCGGGCGGCGACCCGCTACAAGGTGATTGAGAAATTCGGCCTCGCCGAGCGGCCCTTCGCCTCTCTGATCGAATGCCGGCTGGAAACCGGCCGCACCCACCAGATCCGCGTCCACCTGACCCATCTGGGCCATCCTCTGATCGGCGATCCGCAATATGGCAGGGGCCGCACCGCGCCCCGGGCCAAAGACCCCACCGAGGAGAGGGCGTATACAGTGGCAGGGGAATTCCCGCGCCAGGCACTTCACGCTTTTGTACTGGGATTTCAACATCCTAGCCTGCACAAGACCCTGCGTTTCGAAGCGCCCTGGCCTGCGGATTTTGCGGAACTTGTCGCGGCGCTCAGGGGATTGAATAAGCCTTAAGCCTGCTTATTTCTCCACGACTGCCCACCTATGACCATGTGGGCGTTCAGGCGTTATATTTTCAACGCCCGGATAAGGGGGATTTATGAGTAGCCGTGGACTTCCCGCCCTCTCGGGCGAAGCTGGCCTGTCTCGCTATCTGTCCGAGATCCGCAAGTTTCCGCTTCTGTCGCTTGAAGACGAATACATGTTCGCCAAGCGCTGGCAGCAGCATCAGGATCCGGAGGCCGCGCGCCGCTTGGTGACCAGCCATTTGCGCCTGGTCGCCAAGATCGCCATGGGCTATCGCGGCTACGGCCTGCCGGTTTCCGAAATCGTCTCCGAAGGCAATGTCGGCCTGATGCAGGCGGTCAAGCGCTTCGACCCCGACAAGGGTTTCCGCCTGGCGACCTATGCCATGTGGTGGATCCGCGCCTCGATCCAGGAATATGTGCTGCGCTCCTGGTCCATGGTGAAAATGGGCACGACCGCGGCGCAGAAGAAGCTGTTCTTCAACCTGCGCAAGGCCAAGAACAATATCGGCGCCATCGAGGAAGGCGACCTGACGCCCGAGCATGTCGCCACCCTGTCCGACCAGCTGGGCGTGACGGCCGCCGAGGTAACCGACATGAACCGGCGCCTGTCGGGCGGCGACGCTTCGCTCAACGCGCCGCTGCGTTCGGAATCGGAAAGCGAATGGCAGGACTGGCTGGCGGATGACACCGCCGACCAGGAAACCCGGTTGGCCGAGCGCGAGGAAATGAGCGACCGGCACGAACTGCTGGTGGACGCCATGAAGGACCTGACCGATCGGGAGCGCGATATCATCCAGGCCCGCCGCCTGCAGGACGAGCCGGCGACGCTGGAAGAGCTGTCGCAGAAATACGGCGTCTCCAGAGAGCGCGTGCGGCAGATCGAGGTGCGCGCGTTCGAGAAGCTCCAGCGGGGCATCAAGTCGGCGATGCACCAAGCCGCCCTGCCCGCGCCGGCATAGCCGACGCGCATACCCAACATGCACCAGTAAGCCTACCGCGCTCCGAAAGGCGCGGTAGGTTTTGCATGAATGGGGAACGCCATGACGCTGAAGATGTGGCAGATCGATGCTTTCGCGAGCCGGCCGTTTGAAGGCAATCCCGCGGCCGTGGTGCCGTTGGAGCAATGGCTGGACGATGCGTTGATGCAGCGGATCGCGGGCGAGAGCAATCTTTCCGAGACCGCTTTCTTCGTGAAAAAGGAAGCGGGCCGCTATGACCTGCGCTGGTTCACGCCCGCGGTCGAAGTCGATCTGTGCGGCCACGCGACCCTGGCCAGCGCCCATGTGGTGCTGAATTTTCTGGAACCGTCCCTGGACGTGGTCCACTTCCAGACCCGTTCCGGCGAACTGGTGGTTCGGCGGGGTGCGGCGGGGCGCAATGTCATGTCGCTTCCAGCCGACATCCCTGCGCCCTATCGGGGCTCGCCTGATGCAGCGGTCCGGATTGGCAAGGCCCTGGGCGCGCCGCCGCCGCGTGAGCTGGTCAAGGGCAAATATCTTGTGGTGGCTGTGTGGGATCATCCGCACATTATTCGCGATATGCCAGGACCGGGCGACATCGCGCCGGTGCTGCGCGATCTGGATATCTGGGGTCTGATCGTCACGGCGCCGGGCGATGGCAACTATGATTTCATCTCGCGTTTCTTCGCGCCGTTGAAGGGCGTGCCGGAAGACCCGGTCACGGGCTCCGCGCATTGCGCACTGACGCCCTATTGGGCGCAACGCCTGGGCAAGAGAATCCTCAAAGCCCGCCAGGTCAGCCCGCGCGGCGGCGACCTGATCTGCACAGATGACGGCGCGCGCACCATCCTCGAGGGCAGCTGCGCGCTTTATCTGACTGGCGAAATCGAAATCCGATCATGAGACCGGATGCGCAGGCCTTCGCGGCCGGGTGGGAGGAAACGTGCAATTCACGTGACCTGGACCGCATCGCAGCGCTCTACGGCGAGACTGTCATTTTCAAGTCGCCACGGGTTCTCACCATAGCCGGCGAACAAAGTGGAACGCTGCATGGCCGTGCCGCCGTTCGCGCCTATTGGCAAAAGATATTTGAAAGGCGCCCAGATCTGACATTTGCTATCGGACAAGTCTTTGCCGGGATCGACAGTATCGCGCTGGAATATCGCGTGGGCAATCTGCGCGGTATCGAATTCATGACTCTGGACGGCGACGGGCTGATCTCTTTTGCCGCCGGCAACGATCTCGTCTGATTATTGACGCGCCGGCTTGTCCGTCATGTTCCCCAGTGGCTCGTCCTCGGCATCCAAGCCTTCGCGGGTGTCGGAATCATCCACGATGCCTTCGTCGAACAGGGCCAGCCCGTCTTCCAGATAGTCGCCCAGAAGCGGAAGGCCCAGCAGATATTCGGCAGTGCGGCGGGAATGTTCGGTCCGGGCCGTGGTGACGGCTTCGCGCCATTCCTCCTTGCTGTAGGTGCCGCGGCCCAGCCAGGCCAGCGCCACCAGGCGGATGCGCTCATCATCGTTCAGCGACCGGATGGCCCCCAGGAGTTCCTCGCGCACCGGATCGTCATGGCCATCGGCCAGCACATCATGCTGGTTGTCATCGATGGCGTTGGAGCCCTCGTCGGGATCGGTGTCGCTTTCCTTCACGTCATATTCGCGCGCCTTCAGGATGATGAAGCTCACCTTGTCGAGCGGCAGGTTCAGTGAAGGTTCCTGCGGCCGGCGGCCGCGGTGCGAAGGCGAGGAAGGGACGGCAGAAGCCATGAGTTGCCTGCTTTTTTTCAGCTTTTGTAAAAACGCTCACCAGCCTTGCACGTTCCGTCACGAAATTCGCGTTGACGGGCCGGTGCCCCTTGCCTATATCGGCGGCGGGCCACGCCTCCCCAACGAGGCGCTATCATTCTGGAAGGAATGAACGAGATGACTGAAACTGCTCGTCCGGCTGTGCGTCCCGCGCGGCCTTTTTTTTCGTCCGGCCCCTGCGCCAAGCGCCCCGGCTGGACGCCTGAAGCCCTCAAAGGCGCGCTGGTGGGACGCTCCCACCGCTCCAAACCCGGCAAAGCCAAGCTGAAGGACGCGATCGAGCGCACGAGGCTGCTTCTGGGCGTGCCCGCCGACTATCGCATCGGCATTGTCCCGGCATCGGACACCGGCGCCGTGGAGATGGCGATGTGGTCGCTGCTCGGCCCCCGCGAGATCGACATCTATGCCTGGGAAAGTTTCGGCGAGGACTGGGTCACCGACACGGTCAAACAACTGAAACTCAAGGCCGAGCTGCACAAGGCGCCCTATGGCCAGCTTCCTGAACTGAAGACCACCAGGGATCGCGATGTGGTCTTTCTATGGAACGGCACCACCAGCGGCGTGAAAGTACCCAATGGCGACTGGATCGCCGCCGATCGCGAAGGCCTGACCATCTGCGACGCCACTTCGGCCGCCTTCGCCATGGACCTGCCCTGGGACAAGCTGGATGTCACCACCTTCTCCTGGCAGAAGGTGCTGGGCGGGGAAGCCGCACATGGCATGCTGATCCTCAGCCCCCGCGCCGTCGCGCGCCTGGAAAGCCACACCCCCGCCTGGCCGATGCCCAAGATCTTCCGCATGACCAAGGGCGGCAAGATCGTGGATGGCATTTTCGAAGGCGAGACCATCAACACGCCGTCCATGGTGGCGGTGGAAGATTATCTCGACGCCCTCACCTGGGCCGAAAGCGTGGGCGGCCTCAAAGGCCTGATCCAGCGCTCCAACGACAATCTGAAGGCGCTGGAAGACTGGTCCGCCAAGTCGGGCTGGTGCGGCTTCCTGGCGGAAGACCGCGCCGTCCGCTCCAACACCAGCGTCTGCCTGAAGGTGACCGATCCCTGGTTCACCGCGCTCAGCGACGAGGCCAAGGCCGAGGCTGCCAAGAAGATCGCTTCGGTTTTGGAAAAGGAAGGCGTGGCGCTGGACATCGCCGGCTATCGCGCTGCCCCGCCGGGCCTGCGCATCTGGTGCGGCGCCACCGTGGACCAGACCGATATCCAGGCCCTGACGCCGTGGCTGGATTGGGCCTGGTCGCAGGTCAAGCAACAGACCAAGGGTTGATCCGCAGCCGAAGGAAGACGCCATGCTCTTCATTCCTGAAAATGAACTGGAGCGGGCCCTGGTCAAGGCGGTGAAGGTTCCCGCCTCGGCGCCCGATTTCTATCGCTTGTTGCTGGAAAGCGATCTTCTGGTCCTGGGGACAGTGGAAGGCAAGGAAGCCGCCACGGAGGCCTTCACCCTGGCGCCCGGCGGCAATCTCAACCTGGTCACCGGTCTGAAGGACGGACAGCGGTATCTGCCCGTCTTCTCGTCCGTCCTGCGCATGCAGGACTATGTGAAGCAGGAGAGCAAATATCTCAGCATCAACGGCCGCGCTCTGCTGGATCTGACGCGCGGCGCTCCGGTGGTCCTCAATCCCGCTTCGGAATACGGCAAGGAATTGACCGCCGAGCAGGTGGGACAGTTGCTTGGTCCATCCCATCCCGCCAGCCCTCGGCGAACCGTTGTCGGCGAGGTCGAATATCCCATGCCGCTGGTGGAGGCGCTGACGCGCGTCTTCGCCGCCAACCCCCTCGTGGAAGCGGCGCGGATGATCCAGGTCACATTTACCGATCGCGCCAAGGAGCCGCATCCCCTGGTGGGCATCGAAGCCGGCCCTTCGATCGACTTCCGCAGTCTTGTGGATGCCATCCAGCGGGAAGCCGAACATGCCGCGCCCGGGACGGTGTTCGATATCCATCGCATAGACCGCGCCACGCCCAACGGCGCGACCGAAGCGCTTTTGCAGGCCGAGCCTTTCTATGTGCGCGGTACTCGCCAGAAACTGAACTGAATAATTCCCCAAATTCTCAAGGAGCTCCCATGCCCAAGGTCCTTATCGCCGACAAGCTCTCGCCCGCAGCCGTTGCCATCTTCCAGGAGCGGGGCGTGGAGGCCGACGTCAAGACCGGTTTGCCGAAGGAAGAGCTGATCAAGATCATCGGCAATTACGACGGCGTCGCCATCCGCTCGGCGACCAAGCTCACCGCTGATGTGCTGAAGGCGGCCAAGAACCTCAAGGTGATCGGCCGCGCCGGCATCGGCGTCGACAATGTCGATATTCCCGCCGCCACCGCCGCAGGCATCATCGTGATGAACACGCCCTTCGGCAACTCCATCACCACCGCCGAGCATGCCATTTCGCTGATGCTGGCGCTGGCGCGCGAGCTTCCCGCCGCCAATGCCTCCACCCAGGCGGGCAAGTGGGAGAAGAACCGCTTCATGGGCGTGGAAATCACCGGCAAGGTGCTGGGCCTGATCGGCGCCGGCAATATCGGCTCCATCGTCGCCGACCGCGCCAAGGGCCTGAAAATGCGGGTGATCGCTTATGATCCCTATCTGTCGCAGGAACGCGCCAACGATCTGGGCATCGAGAAGGTAGAGTTGAACGATCTGCTGGCGCGGGCGGATTTCATCACCCTGCATGTGCCGATGACGCCCGAAACCAAGAACATCCTGTCGGCCGATGCCATCGCCAAGACCAAGAAAGGCGTGCGCATCATCAACTGCGCCCGCGGCGGACTGATCGACGAAAACGCCCTGAAGGCAGCGATCGACAACGGCCATGTCGCCGGCGCCGCGCTCGACGTGTTCGAGAGCGAGCCGGCCAAGGAAAATATCCTGTTCGGCAGCGACAAGGTGGTGGCGACACCGCATCTTGGCGCCTCGACCACGGAAGCGCAGGAGAATGTCGCCCTGCAGGTGGCCGAGCAGATTTCCGACTATCTGCTCACCGGCGCCATCACCAACGCCCTGAACATGCCGTCCATCTCGGCCAGCGAGGCCCAGAAAGTGCGCCCCTGGATTTCGCTGGCGGAAAAGCTCGGCTCCTTTGCCGGCCAACTCACCGGCACCAGCCTGACGGGCGTGGAGATCGTCTATGAGGGCACGCCGTCACTGCTCAACACCCGCGCTTTGACCCAGGCCGCGCTGAACGGCCTGCTGAGACCCTTCCTGGCGGAAGTGAACATGGTCAATGCGCCGGTGATCGCCAAAGAGCGCGGCGTGAAGGTCAGCGAGACCCGCCGTGACGCGCAAGGCATCTATGAGGGCTATATCAAGCTGGTGGTCTCGATGAGTGACGGCACGACCCGGCGGGTCGCCGGCACCGTCTTCTCCGATGGCCGGCCGCGTCTGATCCAGATCAAGGACATCAGTCTGGATTCCGGTTTCGCCCCGCACATGCTCTACGTCGTCAATGAAGACAAGCCAGGGTTCATCGGCAAGCTGGGCACGCTTCTGGGCGACGCCAAGGTCAATATCGCCAACTTCACCCTGGGCCGCAGCGCGCCGGGACAGGACGCCATCGCGCTGATTGAAGTTGATGGACCGGTGCCGGCCGCGACTGCCGACGCCGTTGCCAAACTTCCCTACGTCAAACAAGCGCGGCCGTTAGCTTTCTGATCCCCTCCGTCGGCAACTCGGGTCGGCTCCGTCGACATCTCGTTGCCGACACCTCCCCTTCCAGCGCGCTAACGCGCGCGAAGGGGAGGACGTTTGAGGATGCTTATGGTCGCGGCGCGAAATGCGCCGCTCGAGCCAAGATAAAGATTTCAGGCCTGATACATCACCTCACCGCCGACCACAGTCTGGACGATTTTCACGTCCTTGATCTTTGACGGCTCGAGGCTGTGCAGGTCTTCGGCAAGCACAACGAAGTCGGCGAGCTTGCCCGCCGCGATGGAGCCCTTGTCCTTCTCCTCGCGCGAATTGTAGGCGCCGTTGAGGGTGTTGACCCGGATCGCTTCGTCCAGGGTGATCTTCTGACTGGCGCCCCAGGTTTCCCCGTTCCAGCCGGTGCGTGTCACCATCGCCTGGATCGCCATCAGGGGCGAGAAAGGCCCCGGCCCGAAATCCGAACCCGCCGCGGCCTTGATGCCCGCATCCAGCAAGGAGCGGAAGGCAATCATGTGCTGCATCGTTTCCTGGCCGTAGAAATGAAATTTGTCGGAGTTGTAGTAGGGATAGGTGCTGAACAGGGACGGCACCACGTCCATCGCTTTCATGCGCCGGATAATGTCGGGATTGACCTGGCTGCAATGGGTGATCTTGGGGCGGGCGTTGGCGCGCGGATATAGCTTCAGCGCCCTCTCATAAGCCGTCAGCGTCCGGTCGATCGCGACATCGCCATTGGCGTGGCAGTTGAGCTGGATATGGGCGCGGTGCACCCGCTCGCACCATTTGTTCAGGTCGTCCTGTGTCTCGGTGAGATTACCGTGATAGCTGGCGGGCAGGCCGATATAGGACTGGCGCATCGCCATGGTGCGTTCCGACAGCGAGCCGTCCACCGCATGTTCGGCGGTGGCGCCCAGCCGGATCCATTCATCGCCGAAGCCGCTTTCCATGCCATTCCGAATCATGGCTTCCAGCAGATCGCCCCTGGCTTCATAGCTGACCCGGTGTTTTAGCTTGCCGCCCCGATGCTGTTCCTGGATGGCCTCCAGCGCGCTGTCTTCATTGTGATGAACGGTGGTCAGGCCGTACTGCGCAAACTTGGCTGAAATGAAAGCCACACCCTCCAGCAGGCGGTTTTCCTTTTGCGCCGGCGTGAACTGTTCCCATTTGCCGACCTTGAGAAGCGGCGCGCTGGCGCGATCGGTAACCCGACCGTTCAATTCGCCACTGGCGTCTTTATCGAAGGTGCCGCCAAAAGGGTTGGGCGTGGCTTTGGTCACGCCGGCAAGCTGGAAGGCTTTGCTGTTGACGAAGATGGTATGGCCGCCGCGATGGACCACGATCACGGGATGGTCCGCCGACACCTTGTCCAGGTCGTGGACATTGAGCGGCCGTTTGTCAGACAGCTTGGTGTCGTCCAGAAAATTTCCCAACACCCAGGTGCCGGGCGGCAGAGTCGCGGCCTTGGCCTTCAGCTTGGCGATGATGCTCGCGATGCTGACCTGTTCGACTTCGTAAGGGTTGCCGACATGCACGTCATAGAGCAGGCCTTCGCCGCCGGCGTTGCCGTTGCCGATGCCGCCCGCGCCCGCGTGATTGTGGGTGTCGATGAAGCCGGGCACCACCATCATGCCCTTGGCGTCAAAGACCCGGGTCTTTTTGCCCGCCAGGCTCCTGATGTCGTCTCCGCCCACGGCGACGAAGCGCCCGGCCCGCACGGCAAAGGCCTGCCCCTTCGGCAGTGCATCGTTAACGGTATGGACGCGCGCGTTGTGGACGATCAGGTCCGGTTCTTGGGGATCGGCAAAGGCCGCGCTCGGAGCAGCCGCTCCCGCAACGGCGCCCCCCATCAGAGACATGAAATGCCTGCGATTGCTCATCCCGGCCCCCCGTGATGGGAGCTTTATAGCACGCTTCCTGGGAGCTCGAGCGCCGCACATCGCGGCGCGACCATCAGCATCCGACAGCTTCCTTCCCCTCTCGGCGAAGCCGCTAGAGGGGGAGATGTCGTAGCGAGGTGTCGTCGGAGACGACCCGAGCTACGACAGAGGGGGGGGTGATTAATAACAACGAGGCGCTTGGCTAGCCGTCCGCAAGTCAGACACGACTTTTGGCAATAGCCTCGTGATGCCGGATCACTTCTTTCACAATGAAATTCAAGAACTTCTCGGCAAAGTCCGGATCGAGTTTGGCATCGGTGGCGAGCTTGCGAAGTCGCGCGATCTGGGCGGCCTCGCGTCCTGGGTCCGCGGGCGGCAGGTTGTGGGTCGCCTTATATTCCCCGACCGCCTGGGTGCACTTGAACCGCTCCGCCAGAAGATGGATCAGGGCGGCATCGATATTGTCGATGCTGTCTCGCAGACGCAGCAGTTCTGGGTCAGTCATAGCGCTCCTTCTGCGGCGTCGCACAATTTCCTGGCAAAGTCTGTTTAAGCGAAATGGGCCGAGAGCGCCAGAAAAGTTCCGCCAGCGGATTTTTTTGGTGCCATGGTGAACGATTGGCCATCATCCCTCTTCCACGACACCCCGACATGATGATTAGCTTTATTTGTAATGTGGGGCCGGCGACATGCGTAAAGCAGCGCCGGGGGACAAATGGGGACGATGCGGGCGGCAGCCCTGGCCTTAGCTTGGGCTTTGACACTTGCGGCCGCTGGCTGCGCGGGCCCTCAACAGGCCGACCCTGATACGCTGGCGATCAGCGATCCACTGGAAAATATCAATCGCTTCTTCTTCGACCTGAACCAACGGCTGGACCGCAATGCCGGCGCCCCCGCCGCCACCGCCTATAAGGATACGGTGCCGCAAACGGTCCGCGGCGGACTGCACAATGTGCTCGACAATCTCGGCGGGCCGGTGACTGTCGCCAACAGTCTGCTACAGGCCAAGTTCGAAGGCGCCGCCACCGCCATGGGGCGGTTTGTGGTCAACACCACGATCGGGGTCGTGGGCATCTTCGATGTGGCCACCGACTGGGGCATGCCGGGCCGCAACCGCGACTTCGGTGAAACGATGGGCACCTATGGCGTGCCGCCGGGGCCATATCTGGTACTGCCATTCCGCGGCTCGACCGATGTGCGGGACTTTGCCGGCAATTATATCGACGGCTATGCCTCGCCTCTGCATTACGTGCGGTATGAGGGCAACAATTATGTCGGGTTGGTGAAGTCCACCCTGGGCTCGATGGACAACCGGTCCAACAATATCGTCACCTTCCGCGACATCCAGCGCACCAGCGTGGACTATTACGCCACCATGCGGACCCTCTATATGGAGCGCCGGGCGCGCCTGATCGAGGACAAGCCGATCCGCACCGCCGAATTACCGGACTTTTAAGCCGCGGGCAAAAATGCTCTAACCCGGCCTTATGACGGTCGTTGAGCGTATTGTCGCCCTGTGCTGCCGCTTTCCCTGGGCGGTGATCGTGGCATGCCTGCTGCTGGGGGGCGGTGCCGCCTGGTACACCAGCCAGAACTTCGCGATGAACACCGACAGCGAACAGCTGATCGACGCGAAGGTGGGCTGGCGCATGCGCCAGGCGCGCTTCGACGCCGACTTCCCGCAGCAGAGCAATGTCACCGTGGCGGTGATCGATGGCGCCACGCCCGAGCTGGCGGAATCGGCCGCGGCGCGCCTGACCGAGCGGCTGGCCGCCAATCCCAAACTGTTCACCCATGTGCGCCGCCCCGATGGGGGAACCTTCTTCAACCAGAACGGGCTGTTGTTTTTGCCGCTCAAAGAGGTGCAGAGCACCACGCAGCAGCTGATCAAGGCCCAGCCCTTCCTGGGATCACTGGCGGCCGATCCCAGTCTGCGCGGCATTGCGGGCACGCTTTCGACCGCGCTGCTCGGCATCAGCAGCGGCGATGCCAAGCTTGCCGATCTGGATGCGCCCATGACGCGCTTCGCCGAGGTGTTCGAGGCGGCGGCCAAGGGCGAGGTTCATTACATGTCCTGGCGCTCGCTGATCACCAATGCACCGCCCCGGCCTGAAGAGGTGCGCCGCTTCATCATCGTCAAGCCGCGCCTGAATTTCTCCGCCCTCGAGCCGGGCCTGGAAGCGGACAGTGCGATCCGCGCCGCCGTCCAGCAGCTGGGCCTGACCCAGGACCATGGCGTGCGCGTCAGGTTGACCGGCCCGGTGCCGCTGTCCGATGAGGAGTTCGCCACCCTGACCGACCGTGCGGGATTGATGGCGGCCGCGATGATGGGAAGCGTGCTTTTGATCCTGTGGCTCGCCTTGCGCAGCTTCAAGATCATCTTCGCCATTCTGGTGACCTTGTTCGTGGGGCTGGCTCTGACCATGGGCATCGGCTTGTTCCTGGTCGGCGTCTTCAACATCATTTCCATTGCCTTCATCGCGCTGTTTGTGGGCCTGGGCGTGGATTTCGGCATCCAGTTCGCGGTGCGCTACCGCCATGAGCGGCACAATCAGGAACGGTTGAGCCTGGCGCTGGAGCAGGCGGGGCGCGGCGTCGGCATTCCGCTGGCGTTGGCCGCCGCCGCCACCGCCGCCGGCTTTTTCTCCTTCCTGCCCACCACCTATACGGGCGTGGCGGAGCTGGGAAAGGTCGCCGGCGTCGGCATGATCATGGCGTTTCTTTTGTCCATCACCATGCTGCCGGCCCTGTTGATGCTGCTCAATCCGCCAGGGGAAGAAGAAGACGTCGGTTTTCAGTCCCTGGGCCGCCTCGACGATTTCATGACGGCCCAGCGCAAGAATGTGGTGCGTGTCGCCGCCGCCGCCGGCGTCGTGTCGCTGGCGCTGATGGCGTTCGTGCGCTTCGATTCCAATCCGCTGGACCTTCGCAGCCCCAAGGTGGAATCGGTCTCCACCCTGTTCGATCTGATGAAGAACCCCCAGACCTCGCCCAACACGATCGACGTGCCCGCCTTCTCGCTGCCGGACGCTGATGCCGTGGCGGCCCGCATCGCCCAGGAACCGCTGGTGTCGCAGACGCTGACCTTGTCCAGCTTCGTGCCGGACCAGCAGCAGCAAAAGCTGGCGCTGATCAGTGATGCCAACTCCCTGCTGGATTCGACCATCAATCCGCTAGACATAGCAGCGGCGCCCAGCACCGCTGATGATGCCGCCGCGCTGACGGCGACCGCGCAGAAGCTGCAGGCGGCGGCGGGCAAGGCTGACGACAAGCCGGCGCGCGACGCCCGCCACCTGGCCGAGGCGATGCAGGCCGTGGCGCGCGGCGGCAAGGACGCCATCGCGCGGGCGCGAGCGGCCTTTGTGCCGGGGGTCAAGACCATGCTGGGCCAGGTGTCCGATTCCCTGAAAGCGCAGCCGGTCTCTATCGCCAGCATGCCGGCGGACTTCAAGGCGGACTGGATCGCGACCGACGGTACCGCCCGCATTCAGGTTTTTCCCAAGGACACCAGCAACAATACGGAAGCGCTGTCGGCCTTTTCCGATCAGGTGCTGAGCGTGGCGCCGCAGGCCACGGGCGCGCCCATCTCCATCCGGGAATCCGGCAAGACCATCGTGGGCGCCTTCGCGGAAGCGGGCGTGCTGTCCTTCCTGGCGATCAGCATTCTTCTGGTGCTGGTGCTGCGCAGCCTGCACGACGTGCTGATGACCCTGGCGCCGCTGGTGCTGGCCGGCCTTCTGACCCTGGCGACCTGCGTGTTACTGGGACTGAAACTCAACTTCGCGAATGTGATCGCACTGCCGCTGCTCTTAGGCATAGGCGTCGCCTTCAACATCTATTTCGTGGTGGCCTGGCGCCATGGCCAGCGCTGCTTTCTGGCCTCCAGCCTCACCCGCGCCGTGATTTTCTCGGCCGCCACCACCGCGTCGGGCTTCGGCACCCTGTGGCTCTCGGTGCATCCGGGCACCGCCAGCATGGGCGAGTTGTTGATGATTTCGCTGGGTTGGGTGCTGGCGACGACATTGTTCCTGTCGCCGGCGCTGCTGGGACCCCCGCATCATACGCTGCGAATGCATGATCCAGAGGTGTGAGGCCAACCTCAGCGCGGTTGCCGTTTATTGATTCACCCCCATCCGTCACAGCTCAGGTCGGCTCCGCGTTCGCACGCTGCCGCTACTCACCTTCGCTGTGACACCTTCCCCCTTCCTGGCGCTTCGCGCCGAAGGGGGAGGTGGCCGAGACGGGCGCCGGAACGCAGCAACGGCGTGATAGTCGAGGCCAGAGGGGGTAAATTAAATAAACAGCCGCTAGCCAAGCATCTGATCACTCAGCGCGTTAATCCGCTTCGTCAACGCCGCCACACCGCCCGAGGCCAGCACCGAGGCGAAGTCGGAGCGCTTCTGCGCCATCTGGCTGATATTGCCGGCCAGGAGCACGTCGGTGATCTTCCAGTCCGACCCTACCTGATGCAGGCGATAGTTGAAGGCGATGGTCTCGTTGGAGGTCTTCATCGTGCTTTTGACGAAATGGTCGCTGCCGCGGACGATCGAGGCCGGTTCCACGACAAATTTCTCGCCGCTATACGAATCGAAATTCTTGGCATAGTTGGCGATGGTCATGCGGCTGAAGGCATCCGTCAGCGCCTTCTTGTCGGCTTCGGAAGCGCTGGCCCAGGCGGGGCCCACCGATGCCGCTGTCATGGCCTGAAGATCGAAGGCTTTCTCTACCGCGGGCCTGAGTTTCTCATAACGGGACTTGGGCGTCCCGCCCGCCTTCATCGAAGCCTGCAGCGCGTCGTAAAAGCCCTGCACCTGAGCCACCGACGGATCGGAGGCTTGCGCCTGCACCAGCTGAAAGGGAGCACTAGCCAACAGGGGCGCAGATCCCAGCGCCAGGGCAACGAAAAATGATTTCCAAATCGGCTTCATCGAAAATCTCCTTGGCCCTCGCGGGTAACGCATGAAAAGCGAAAATGACTGCAAAAGGCGGCACTTTTTGGACGGGCAAATCCGTCCGCGGTTCAGCTTGGGTTCAGCTACGCGTCGCGGTCCAGCAGAAAAAACGGCAGGGCCGACAATTCGGGCGAGCGCGCGGCATAGGGGCCCAAGGCCTCCACGGCCCGGCGGGCGCGCATCTCCGCTTCCGCCCGCGCGCCTTCCAGCCCCAAAAGGGTAACCAGAGTCTGCTTGCCCATGTCGGCATCCTTGCCGACGGCCTTGCCGGTCTTTTCCGCTGTCGAGGTCACATCCAGCAGATCGTCGGTGATCTGAAACACCACCCCCATATCCTCGGCATAGGCTTTGAGCCGCGCGCGGGTCTCGGTATCCGCCTGGCCGAGGATGGGACCGGCCTCGCAGGAGAATTCGAAAAGCTGGCCGGTCTTGCGCCGCTGCAAATCGATCACGTCTTCGACCCCAAAGCTGCGGTCGGCCAGCATGTCGATGATCTGGCCGCCGATCATGCCGCTATGGCCGGATGCTTCCGCAAGACGCGCGATAAGCGCGCAGCGCACTTCGGCCGAAGGATGGGTGCGGGCATCGGACAGGATTTCGAAGGCGATGGTCAGCAACGCATCGCCGGCCAGCACCGCGGTCATCTCGTCAAAGGCGATATGGGTGGTGGGGCGGCCGCGGCGCAGGTCGTCATCGTCCATGCAGGGCAGATCGTCATGCACCAGGCTGTAGGTGTGCAGCGCCTCGATGGCGGCGCCGACCCGCAAGCTGCGCGAATCATCCACCCCGAACAGCCGGGCGGAATGCAGCACCAGGAAGGGCCTAAGTCGCTTGCCCCCCGCGGTGATGGCATAGCGCATAGCCTCTTGGACCCGCGCCTGGCGCCCGGCGGGCCGGGGCAGAACGGCGTCCAGGGTCGCGTCTACCGCCCTGGCGCTGGCGGCGATCGCCGGCGGCAGCAAGCTGGTATCGGGCGCTGGCGGCGCCGCATTGTGCGGTTTGCTGGACATGGTGCCCCATTTTGTCCGCTTCCCGGCCTTGCCCCAAGGGGCGGGAAGCAGGCGATCTCGGCCCGCTTTTAGCCCCGAAGACTGCGGTTTCGCCAGCCACAAGTGGCCGGTTCCCGTTACATTTCAGAAGGTTTCAGGCCGACCGCCCGCCATGCGCACGACGCGGGTTGCGCCCCCTATCCCGAACGGGGAAAATGACTATGTTGCGGTGCCAAAGCCGCCTAGACGAACCCTGCCGGGGGCGGCAGGCACGGAGCGAATAGGACCGATATGCGTGTCATTCTTGCCCAGCCGCGCGGCTTCTGTGCCGGGGTCGTGCGCGCCATCGACATCGTCGAGAAGGCGCTCGATAAGTATGGCGAGCCCGTCTATGTCCGCCACGAGATCGTTCATAACAAGCATGTGGTGGACAAGCTCAAGAACAAGGGCGCCCGCTTTGTTGAAGAACTGGACGAAGTGCCCGAAGGCGCCGTCACGGTATTCAGCGCCCATGGCGTGCCCCAGTCGGTGGTGAAGACCGCCCAGGATCGCGGGCTGCCGGTCCTGGACGCCACCTGCCCGCTGGTTTCCAAAGTGCACAATCAGGGCAAGCGCTATGTCGCCCATGGCCGTCGCCTGATCCTGATCGGCCACGCCGGCCATCCCGAAGTGGAAGGCACCATGGGCCAGGTCGGCGCGCCAGTGACCCTGGTGCAGCATGAGGCCGATGTCGCCACCCTGGATATCCCGCCGGAAACGCCGGTCGCCTATATCACCCAGACAACCCTTTCGATCGACGACACCAAGGGTATCATCGCCGCGCTCAAGAAGCGCTTCAGCGACATCGTCGGCCCGGAAACCAGCGACATCTGCTACGCCACCCAGAACCGCCAGACTTCAGTGCGTCAGCTGGCGAAGATCGCCGATGTGATCCTGGTGGTGGGTGCGGCCAACAGCTCCAATTCCAACCGCCTGCGCGAGATCGGCATCGAGGAAGGCGTGCCTTCCTATCTGATCAATGACGGCAGCGAATTGCGTCCAGAATGGGTGCAGGGCAAGGACGTGGTCGGCCTGACCGCCGGCGCCTCCGCCCCGGAAGAACTGGTCCGCCATGTGATCGAGGCACTGGGCCGGATCGAGGACGTTGAGGTCGAACAGATGGACGGCAAGAAGGAACATATCGAGTTCCGCCTTCCGGCCGAGTTGAGGGCTTAAAATGGGTTTGCCGCTGCGTCAGGCCGCCAAGATCGGCGCCTATGTGATCAAGAAGCACCTCTCCGGCGGCAAATATCCGCTGGTGCTGATGCTGGAACCCTTGTTCCGCTGCAACCTGGCTTGCGCCGGCTGCGGCAAGATCGACTATCCGGACGAGATCCTGAACCAGCGCCTGTCGGTGCAGCAATGCATGGACGCGATCGACGAATGCGGGGCGCCCGCCGTCTCCATCGCCGGCGGCGAGCCCCTGCTCCACCGCGACATGCCCAAGATCGTGGAAGGCTATCTGGAGCGCGACAAGTTCGTGATCCTGTGCACCAACGCGCTACTGCTGGCCAAGAAGATCAACCAGTACAAGCCGCATCCGAACTTCACCTGGTCCATCCATTTGGATGGCGACAAGGTGATGCATGACAAGTCGGTCTGCCTGGACGGGACCTATGAGAAGGCCGTCGCCGCCATCAAGATGTCCAAGGAACGCGGCTTCCGCACCCAGATCAACTGCACCCTGTTCGACGGCGCCGATCCCGAGCGCACAGCCGCCTTCTTCGACGAGATGATGAAAATGGGCGTGGACGGCATCACCGTGTCGCCCGGCTATGCCTATGAGCGCGCGCCCGACCAGCAGCACTTCCTCAACCGCGAACGCACCAAGACCATGTTCCGCGAGATCCTGAAGCGCGGCAATGGCGGCAAGAATTGGGAGTTCACCAACTCGCCGCTGTTCATGGACTTCCTGGCTGGTAACCAGACTTACGAGTGCACGCCCTGGTCGATGCCGCTGCTCACCGTGTTCGGCTGGCAGAAGCCCTGCTACCTCTTGGGCGAAGGCTATGCGAAGACCTTCAAGGAGCTGATGGTAGGCACCGAGTGGGAGAAGTACGGCGTCGGCAAGTATGAGAAATGCGCCAACTGCATGGTGCATTGCGGCTTCGAAGGCACCGCTGCCACCGATGCGATCAAGCACCCCTGGAAGAACCTGCCGCTGATGATGCGGGGCGTGAAGACCGAGGGCGCCTTCGCGCCGGAGATCGACCTGTCAAACCAGCGGCCCGCGGAATTTGTCTTCTCGCGTCATGTCGAGAAGAAGATGTCAGATATCCGCACCGGCAAGTCCGACACCACAGAGATCGCGGCAGCGGAGTAGTTCCGCAAAGGCCTTGTTCGACGCGCGCGCCGTGCGCACCAACGCCGGCACCTGTGTCGGCTTTCTCAGTAGCGAACCCAGCACCCGGCCCAGCGCAATGCCGCCATCCGGCCTCATCGCCACCAAGGCCGCCGGCGGCAGCACATGGCTGGCATCATCGGAGATAACGCGCAGGGCCGCCAGCGGCAGGTTGCGACGCGCCGCGAAACGGGCCGCCACCTGGGATTCCATGTCCACCGCCAGCGCTCCGGTCGCGTCGTAGAGGCCGGATTTGGTGTCGGCATTCTCGATGATCACGTCGCTGCCAAAAATCTGGCCCTGATGAGCATGCGGCAGACGCGACAACAGGCGAACGCGCCAACCTTCATGACAGTCCCAGTTCTCCAGACCGGTGATGATCTGATCTGCGATCACTACCTCGCCCACTTTCAGGTGGGACGACAAGGCACCCGCCAAGCCGATCGAAATCACGCCCCTGAGATCGCCATGCAACGCATCCAGCTTTTTGGCCAGGCCATCGCTGTCACCACCGCCCGCCACCGCCACCACATCGGCGACGCCGACGATCTTGGCTTCTTTGGCGAGGCCGGTGACGGCGATGATAGTCATGAGATTTCGCTATCTTCGCGATCATGCTTGGCTTGATGTTCGTCAAACCACGATTTTAGCAGTGGAAACACGAGGATCATCTCTAGAAAGACAACAAAGAGCGCCGCGCCATAAATTTCTTGGTCGTAGGGCCAAAACCAACGATACCCACCCAACTTATCCAGTAGAGCGATTCCCGCAAATGACCCCGCCACGATGGCCAATATGGAGGGGATAAGCGGTGGTTTGGACATTACAGCCCGTACTCGACCCGCCGCGAATTGCTGGTCTTGAGATTGCGGTAGCGCGCCAGGGCCCAGAGCGGGAAGAATTTCGGATAGCCGTGATAGTTCAGATAGAAGACGCGCGGAAAACCGCCGCCGGTGTAATGCGGCTGGCTCCACAGACCATCGGATTCCTGTGTCGCTTTCAGGTAATTGACGCCGCGCACCACCGCCGGATGATCCACCTGCCCTGCCGCCATCAGACCCAGCAGCGCCCAGGCCGTCTGTGAGGCGGTGGAAGGCGCGGGCTCATAGCCTTTGTAATCCAGCTTGTAGCTGTCGCAACTCTCACCCCAGCCGCCATCCGGATTCTGGATTTCGACCAACCAGTCGGCGCCCTTCTTCATGGTGGGATGATCGGGGCCGAGCCCCGCGCCATTCAGTCCCGCCAGCGCCGACCAGGTGCCATAGATGTAATTGACGCCCCAGCGGCCCCACCAGGAGCCGTCGCCGCGCTGAGTCTTGATCAGATAGTCGATGCCGGCCTTCAGGCGCGGATCGTCCGCAGGTGCGCCCAGCTGCGCCATCATGCCGACGCAGCGCCCCGAGACATCTTCGGTCGGCGGATCGAGCAGCGCGCCGTGATCGGCAAAGGGAATGTTGTTGAGGTAATAATAGCTGTTGTCGGCGTCGAAGGCGCCCCAGCCGCCGTCACGGCTCTGCAGGCCTTCCACCCATTCCGCGCCGCGGGCGATGGCGTCCTTGTAGAGACCACGCGTTGACGCGCGGTCCATGGCCATCACCACCACGGCGGTGTCGTCCAGATCGGGATAATAGTCGTTGCGGTACTGGAAGGCCCAGCCGCCGGGGCGGACATCGGGCTTTTCCTCAGCCCAATCGCCTTTCACATCCAGCACCTGCAGCGGCTTCAGCCATTCCAGGCTGCGCGCGACGGCTTCCTCTGCCGCTTCATCGCGCGTTTCCATCAGGGCATGGGCGACCAGCGCGGTGTCCCACACCGGCGAAACGCAGGGCTGGCAATAGGCTTCGTGATCCTTGACGACCAGCAGGTTCTCCACCGACTTGCGCGCGATGGCTCTGGTTGGATGCTCCGGCGGATAGCCGATCAGGTCGTACATCATCACGCTGTTGGCCATGGCGGGATAGATGGCGCCGAGGCCGTCTTCCCCGTTCAGCCGCTCGGTCGTCCAGCGCACGCATTCGGCAATGGCTTTCTCACGCACGCCTTTGGGCCAGGGCACGATCTTCAACACCCGGTCCAGCGCTCCGAAGAAAGCCGACCATCCGGCGCTCTGATGCGGCGCGCGCGGCGACGCCGCCGGCACGCCCGGCACGAACAACTCGTCCACATGAATGCCGCGCGGATTCTTGGCCAGCGGCCGGCGGGCGCAGAGCACCAGCAGCGGCACGATCACGGTGCGGGCCCAGTAGCTCATCTTGGACAGATGCACCGGAAACCACCGCGGCAGCAGGATCAGTTCCGGCGGCACCGTCGGCACATCGTTCCACGAACATTGCCCATAGAGCGCCAAGAGAATGCGGGTGAAGACGTTGGCTTTGATGGCGCCGCCGCGTTTGCGGATTTCTTCCCGGGCGCGAAGCATGTGCGGCGCGTTGATATCGTCGCCGATCATCTTCAGCGCGAAATAGGCCTTCACCGTCGCCGAGATGTCGAAGGCGCCTTCGTGATAAAGCGGCCAGCCGCCATGGGCGCCTTGGATGCGGCGCAGATAGACGCCGATCTTGCGCTCCAGCTCCAGATTGGGTTCTTCCGCCAGATAGTGGACCAGCAGCACATATTCGGCCGGAATGGTGGCATCGGCCTCCAGCTCATAGACCCAGTGCCCGTCCGGCTTCTGCTGGCCGAGAATGGCATCGGTGGCAGCGCGGATGGCGCCTTCCACGTCGGTGTAGGCCGAGGGGCTCATCTGGTTCATCACGCCCACTATAAAGACAGATGGCGGGCGGCCAAAGCCGCCGCCTTTTCGCCGGAGCGCAGCGCCCCTTCGATGGTTGCGGGCAGGCCGGTCCGGGTCCAGTCGCCGGCCAGGAACAGATTGCGCCACGCGGTCTTGGCCTCAGGCCGCCTGGCGTCCTGGGCCGGGGTGGCGGCAAAGGTGGCACGCTTTTCCTTGACGATCTGCCATGGGGGCATGTCGGCGCTGATGCCCAGCGCCTTGGCCACGTCAGACCAGATCAGGCGCGCCAGTTCTTCGCGGTCCTTGTCCACAATTGCATCGGCGCCCGAAATGGTGACGGAAATACGGTCCGGAAACGTGAATATCCATTCGGCGGTACCACCGATCACGCCCAGCATCGCCGGGCTTCCGGCGGGCGGCGCCATGCGAAAATGCGCGTTGACGATGGCGCGGAAATCATTGGGTACCGTCAGGTCAGGCACCAACTCGCCGGCAACCCAGGGCGGCACCGCCAGCACCACGGCGTCGTGCCGGTCGATTGGCCGGACGGCCTCACCCGTTTCCAGCGCCATCACATGGCGATGCGTCATCGTCAGGCCGCGCAGCCGGGTGCCGAGACGCACCTGCGCGCCTTTGCTTTCCAGATACTTGAGTGCGGGCTCGACGAAGGCCGCCGCCAAGGTGGGATGGGCAATGCGCGGGCGATAATGACGCCCGCCCTTTGCGAGCGTCTCGCGCAGCACTGCGCCGGCCAGGGCCGCGGAGGATGCTTCGGGTTCGGTGTTCAGCACCGCCAGCAGAAAAGGGCGCATCAAGCGTTCCCAAAGCGCGCCACGTTCCTTGACCACTTCGCCAATGTGCGCCTTGGGACCGGCCCATAACAGCGGCAGATAACGCAGATATTCGCCCATGACCGTGCCTGGCACGCGCTGGGCTTCGCGTGTGACCCAAAGTGGCAGCGGTCCTTCGCCGGGCTTCAGCCGCCAGCGCCTGCCGTCGCGCAGATCGACAAAGTCGAATTCCGCCTGCACCGGCCCGACAAGCGCGTCGCGCGCCCCGATCCGCGCCAGATAGTCGTGCACCGCGCGATTACCGGACAGGACCAGGTGATTGCCGTTGTCGATCACCCCGCCGATCGCGGCATCGAAATAGGAGCGACAACGCCCGCCCGCCTGGCCGGCCGCTTCCAGCAAGGTGACGGACGCGCCGCGCGACGCCAAGATGGTCGCCGCGGAAAGTCCGGCAAGACCGCCACCGACGACAAAAACCTTGCGGGTCATACGGCCACGCACGTCATGAGAAGAGCCCTTGCCGCAGCACCAGCGACAAAAGCCTGCTCTTGGGCAGGGAGACGCGGTGGCGCGGCGGGGCAAAGCCCTGCGCCTCGCTGGCGCGCAGGATTTCGGAATAGACCGCGCCCATCAGGCGCGGTGTCTTGATGCGGCCCTTGGGACGGGCCGACAGAATGCGGTGCGCCTCGTCATAGTGATGATGCGCCAGCGCGGCCACCTTGCGGCAGACGGCATCGATCTCCGGCCGGTTAATCACCGCCGCGGGATCGAGAGAGCGGCAGCAATTCATTTCTTCCAGATATTCGCGCGGCAGATAGAGCCGGCCGATGGCGGCGTCCTCGTCAATGTCGCGCAGGATGTTGGTAAGCTGCAGCGCCCGCCCCAGATGGTGGGCGAGCTGAAAACCCGGCCCCTCCTCCATCCCGAACACCTTGATGGAGAGCCGCCCCACCGCGCTGGCGACACGGTCGCAATAAAGATCGAGCGTCGCCAGATCTGGCGCAACGATATCCTCGGCCACATCCATGTCCATGCCGTCCAGCACGGTCAGGAAATCTTCCAGCCTGAGGCCATAATGTTCGACGGCCGGCGCCAGAAAGCGCACCTGGGGCGCGGCGATGCCGGCATAAAGCGCGCGCAGATCCTCGCGCCACTGCTCCAGCTTTTCGTGACGCTGGCTCCGCGTGCCGACGCCGTCATCGGCGATATCGTCCACCTTGCGGCAGAAGGCATAGATGGCGAACATGGCGTCGCGCTCTTCCGCCGGCATCAGCCGCATGGCGACATAGAAGGAGCTGCCGCTCGCTTTTTTCTTCACTGCCTTGGCGGCGGGGGCGCCGATATTTTCTGCGTTGGTCATGAGGCTCTGGGACGTTTGAGGCGCATCAGCGCGAAGGAAGGAAAGCGTTTCACGAACAAGGCCGCCACATCCAGCTTGGAATGATGCACAGGCTGTGACAGCGGATCGCGGTGGATCAGCATGGTGTTGAGATCGTCGGCCAGGGTCTGGATCAAATCCACCTCCAGCGCCAGGCGGCCGTCGCGGATACCGCGGGCAAAGGGGCGCGAGATATCTAGCAGCTCGGCATTCTTGCGCGCCAAGGCAGAGATCACGCCGGCCAGGGCCGGATTGGCCTTGTCTTCGCCCAGGGCCGCGACAGTGATGCCCGCTGCCGTGAGCACGGGCTCGGGAATATAGACCCGGTTCAGCTCACGATAGTCCTTGGCACAGTCCTGCAGATGGTTGATCACCTGCAGCGCAGCGCAGAGCGCGTCATTGGCTGGCCACAGGCTTTGAGATTCGCCATG
>Ga0268266_10001079_pt1 | contig 34163 bp, 26 predicted proteins | sample KBSS13metaG_FD_190356 | JGI IMG/M metagenome (GOLD analysis project Ga0268266, IMG submission 190356) | Switchgrass rhizosphere microbial communities from Kellogg Biological Station, Michigan, USA - KBS S1-3 metaG (SPAdes) (version 2) | ecosystem: Host-associated > Plants > Roots > Rhizosphere...
TAACCCGATGCGCAAGCGAGGGTTCTTCGTATCGCGCGGGATAAGAAACCACCACGGCAGGACACCACCGACGCGAGCAGCCGAGCAGTCCAACGAGATCTTCTCTGCGTCCTCTGCGTCTCTGCGGTTCATTCTCTTCGTTTATCGACGAAGAACGAAGAAGGTTAACCGCAGAGGGCGCGGAGAACGCAGAGGGAAGAACAATTCGACGAAGGCGAAGAACCCTCGCTGGCGCGTTGATCTACTTCGTTAGCCGCTAGGCGCTAGCCGCGGGTTCTTCGTATTTCCCCACCGACCGCGAAGAACCCTCGCTCGCGCTTCGGGTTAGTGTCCCGCGATAGCTCTTTCCCCAAGCCTCAAGTCCTCAACCCCTCAAGGCCTCGCAGTTTTCTACGAAAACTGCGCTAGAAATCAGCCGCGCGCCGCACGATAATCACCCCCAGCCATGGAAACTGAGGCGTGATATCGGCGAGCTGGTCTTGCCGAGTGTGGCTGTGAATGTGTCCGGCGCAGTGGCTCGTTCTTGCCTGCGTCGGCTCCAGGACTTGTGCGCACGAGTTCTGCGGCCCGTCATTTGATCTCTTCGCCTGCGGTGTTGACTCGTTCGGGCGCGCTGTCACAGCGACGAGCGAGCGCAGCCGCAAGCGATCGCGAGTTCCATGTGGAAGGGCGCGCTATCACGGAGGTGGCTCAATTGCAGCGAACCGGGGATCTACGCGACTGTCGGTCGCCGGAGACAGACTCGCCGCAAGGATTTTGAACGCCTTTTCTAGACCAGGTCCAGAGACGTCACCGCCGAAGATTGGGGGCCGGACACGCCGGGCTTGCGCGGCTTCAAAGCGCAGGTGAGACAACGTCGCTTCGCCATTGGCGAAGGACACAAAAAGAACAAATGAGGGCGCCGGCCATCCCGCGACGGAGACGTCCGAACAAAACGTTCGTGTGTCCATCCACGCGCCTGCGCGAGCCCACTCGCGCAGAGCGCGTTTTTCAATGGAGTCATCACGCTCCGCCGTGATGACAGCAGCGGCAAAGACTCCTCGATTCCAAAAGTCCCCGCGTCCCGACACACTAACCCGAAGCGCCAGCGAGGGTTCTTTGGAGGAAGGCGTTGAGGACTTGAGGACTTGAGGACTTGAGGAAAAAAACAAGCAGCGTCAGCTCGCGGCGCCAGGACTAGAAACAGCCCCTGCATTTTTCGTGCTTTCGCGCTTTCGTGATCCATTCTTCTTACCGACCGTCATGAATTCACCACAACGGCACAACGGCACGACGCAGAAGAAGAGGCCGAAGACATCACGCGGAGCGTGATGACTACGGAACGAGGGAACGCTAATCATCACTAATCTTCACTAATTGGATTGGCGGCAACTAGCGTTGATCAGCGTTCCTGAATTCTTTACTTCTTCGTCGTGTCTTCGTGTCGTTGTGGTTCTCTTTAATTGCCAAGATCTACATTCGACCACGATGGCGCCGACGACAAGGCGGACGACGAAGCGCATCACGGGGACCGTGATGGGTACACTGGGAGAGCTACGTTAGAACTGCACCGTGAGACCGGCCTGGATCCAGTCCACCGTTACGCGGCTGCTGACGCTGGCATCGGGCACGACGCCGCCGGAATACACATAGGGCCCCGTCAGCGACGTGGTAAAGCCGTGCGTATAGGCCACATTCGCCATCACATTGCGTCGAATGCGGTACGAAGCGCCCAGGCTTAAGAAGTTTCGCATGATCAGCGACGTGGCGATATTGGCTTGTGTCTGCGACGAGGGAATCGGACAGTCAATGTATGTGTAGCCAGCCCGCAAATCGAAACGGTCTGTGAGACTGTACTGCACGCCGTTCGAAACACCCACGACGCTCCGCCAGCCGAGACCGGCCACGGCGCCGTCTGGCAGATAACCACTTTGCTTGAATCCGGCTGCGTCAGCGTAATCGAAGTAACGGACGTCCACGGCCCAAACCATCCGTTCGATCCCGGTGTAGGAAGCGCCTACGGACGTAATCGACGGCAAATCGACGCGGACCCGACCAAACACCGGATTGCCGATCGCGTCGTTCGATTGGTACTGCAACGGCTCGAACCATTGCATGCTCTTGTAGCTGGCGCCGACGCGCCAGGACGGATTGATGATGTAGTACACGCCGAGTTGAAAGCCGCCACCCCAGGAAAACTTCGAGCCGGTTCCGGGGCCGTAATACGGCGAGCTGGTCGCGTTTGTCGGCGGGGCCAAGACCAATGGATCGATCTGAGCGTTGGCCAAATCGATCGTCGGCGCAAAGCCAAATGACAACTTATCGGTTAACGCAACGGACATGGTCGGCGCGATCTGGTAGATCTGAGCCATCGAATAAACGCGGCCGATTCCCCAACCAAAAGGAGGTTGCGGGGTGAGAAGCGGATTAGCGCCGGGACCAATCGCGTTGGAAGGATAGTTCGAGCTGAAACCGCCGATCCCATACACCCCAATTCCCCAGGTGAAGATCGAATCGGGATCCTTCAACACGAACGACATCGTAGGCACGGGCGTCACGCCCTGAGCGCTATCGGTCGACCCCGCCGCCCCGATGCCCTGAATGCTCGAAGAGACCGAGGCCTGCGGAATGACCACGCCCAGCGCCAGCGCCATTTCCGACCGCGACAAACCACTGATCGTGGCAGGATTCCAGTTCAGCGCGCCAGCCGAATCCAGCGGAGCGGCCACGGCGGCGCCACCCATGGACTGGTTGATCGGACCAGTGCCTGTCAGAAAAATGCCTTGAGCGTGAGCGGACTGCGAAGCGCTAAGCAAAGCAGCGAGCAGCGCGCAACTACCGATGAGCGAGCGAGCATGCAATACGCGCAGTGCCCAGCAACGCAACACTCGTATCGCGCGGCGCATCGACAATCTCTTCCGCAAAATTCGATATTCCCTGTCGTAAAGCGCTCACTACGACACGACGAAAGACGAAGCGCGAACAGCGCCACGCCTCAGCGTGATGGATCGATGGACGCGACAACAAAGACAACGCTGCGAGTTGGGGTGAGGTCGATCGAGCGCTTGCCAACTGCGCCATTCTCGAACGGCGCACTACTAGAACTGCACCGTGAGACCGGCCTGGATCCAATCGACCGTTACGCGACTTGTGACACTGGCGTCTGGCACGACACCGCTGGGGGTCACATAGGGCCCGGTGAGCGAGGTGGTGAATCCGTGTGTATAGGCCACGTTCGCCATGACGTTGCGTCGAATGCGGTACGACGCGCCCAGGCTCAAGAAGTTTCGCATGATCAGCGACGTGGCGATATTCGCTTGTTCCTGCGACGACGGGATCGGGCAGTCAATGTAGGTGTAGCCCGCCCGCAAGTCGAAACGGTCTGTCAGACTGTATTGCACGCCGTTCGAGACACCAACCACGCTCCGCCAGCCAAGACCAGCCACGGCGCCGTTGGGGAGAAAACCACTTTGCTTGAAGCCGTTGGTGTTGGCGTAATCGAAGTAACGAACGTCGACGGCCCAAAGCAGCCGTTCAATCCCATTGTACGAAGCGCCGATGGAAGTGATCGACGGCAAGTCGACGTTGACCCGACCAAACACCGGATTGCCGATCGCGTCATTCGATTGATACTGGAGCGGTTCGAACCATTGCGTGCTCTTGTAGCTGGCGCCGACGCGCCAGGACGGATTAATGATGTAGTACACGCCCAGTTGAAAACCGCCGCCCCAGGAATATTTCGAGCCGGTTCCGGGCCCATAATAGGGCGTGCCGGTTGTCGTTGTTGGCGGGGCCAGGACCAATGGATCGACTTGCGCGTTCGCCAGGTCGATCGTCGGCGCGAAACCAAACGACAGATTCTCAGTCAGCGCCACCGACACGGTGGGCGCGATCTGGTAGATCTGCGCCATCGAGTAGACGCGTCCGACGCCCACGCCGAACGGAGGTTGCGGCGTCAGGATCGGATTCGCGCCTGGGCCGAAGGCACTGGATGGATAGTTCGAGCTGAAGCCACCGATCCCGTAGACACCCAGACCCCAGGTGAAAATCGAGTCCGGGTTTTTCAAGACGAACGACATCGTCGGAACTGGCGACACGCCTTGGGCGCTGTCGGTCGTGCCCGCCCCGACGCCCAGAATGCTCGACGAAAGCGACGCTTGCGGAATCACCACGCCCAAGGCCATGGCCATTTCAGACCGCCTGAGGCCACTGATCGTGGCGGGGTTCCAGTTCAAGGCGCCAGCCGAATCAAGCGGCGCGGCCACGGCGGCGCCACCCATCGATTGATTGATAGGCCCTGTGCCGGTGAGAAAGATCCCTTGCGCGTGGGCGGACTGCGTGGCGGTAAGCAAACCAGCCAGCAGCGCGCAGCTACCGATCAGCGAGCGAGTATGCCAGACACGGAGAACCCAGCAATTCAACGCTCGTATCGCACGGCGCATCGACAATCCCTTCGGCAGAATTCGACAATCCCTGTCGCAAAGCGCTCTCTGCGGTTCGTATCGGAAGGGTGGCGAACGAACAATCAAACGAATCAGCGCCTAGCGAAAAATCCAGCGCTGGGCGATCCAGATATTCCGTTCTGGTAAACTTTGCGGCCGCGCGAAGATCGACCGACTAGGTGGCTGTCGGCGTCGGATAGATCGGCAGCGGGCTATAGCTGAATGCCCGGGCTGCGCCTGGTAAGTCGGCATTCGCCACGGCCACATCGAGCGGAGGAACACCGAGCGCCTTATCGAGCGTGCGGCCGACGCTGATCATGTCCGCTTCGCGCCTTAAGAACGCCTGCACGATGTCGGGATCGAAGTGCGACCCGCTGCCGGCCATGATCACGGCTCGCGCTTCTTCGTGGCTCATCTTGTCTTTGTAAACGCGGCGTGTGGTGAGCGCGTCGTATACGTCGGCCAGCGCCGTGATGCGTCCGCACAGTGGGATGTCTGTGCCACTCATTCCCAGCGGGTAGCCGGACCCGTCGAACCGCTCATGGTGCGTCAGAGCAATATCACGGGCCATCGACAGATAGCGGGCTTCGGGATGTGCCAAGGTCACCGCGCGCAGCGTCTCGCCGCCGATCGTGGTGTGCCGCTTCATGATTTCGAATTCTTCACGCGTTAGCGGCCCTGGCTTCAGCAGAATCGCGTCCGGGATTCCGACCTTGCCGATATCGTGCAGCGGTGAAGTGAGATACAGGAGCTGAATGAACTCGCCGTCGATCTCGTTGCGATACTTGTCCCAGGTCGAAAGCTCGACGGCCAGCATGCGGCAGTATTCGCGCATGCGGTCCAGGTGCATGCCAGTGTCAACGTCGCGCGACTCAGTTAGCTTGGCCATCGCGAACAGCAATACGTCACGGCTCTCCAGCGCCAGGATGCGCTCGGCCACACGGAGGCGACTGCGAAGTTCGTCCGGATGATAGGGCTTGCTGAGAAAGTCGTCGGCCCCGGCTCGCAGTCCCTCGACGACGCGGTCAATGCCGTCGAAGTAGGTCACGAGCATGATGTAGATGTAACTGCTCCACTTGCGGGAGCGGATCTGGCGGCAGAGCTCGTCGCCGCACATCTCGGGCATTTCCCAATCCGAGATGACGACGCGAAATTCGCCGGTGCGAACCAATTCGAGCGCCTCGCGACCGTTCGAGGCAGTCGTCACGTCGAACCCAAAACAGGTTAACGAATCGGCCAAGAAGTGCGAGGAGACGCAATCATCTTCGACTACCAGGGCGCGCATTTTCGAAAGGTCCTAGACTGACTCAGGTCAATTCGACAGGGTGAGATTCTTCAGCGATGGCGGCATTGAATCGACGCCACTCTTGTTGCAGTTCGACAAGTGATTTCTCAGTCTGTTCGCGCGAGCCGCTGCTGGCGGCCAACCGCAGGTGTCCGGCGCAGCTTTGCAAGCCGAAGGCCGCCGCATTCGCTGCTGCGCCCCCCAGCCGATGGGCGATCAGCCGGACCGATTCCAAATTGTCCTCGGCCAGCGCCCGCTCCAGGACGGCCAACTCTTCACCACAATGACTCTGAAACAGCGTCAGCATGCGCTCGGCGAAGTCGAGCTTATTGAGGCAGCGACTGACGAGCTGATCGTAGTCGACAACCGAGGAGAGTCGTTCCGCTTTCGTCTGCGACATGATGCTTACCCTGAAAGCCACAACAGCGTGACGGAAATGCGCAGGCCATTTCTCTGGACAACACTATGTTAAAATTTCGCAAGCCGCTTGCGATGCCATCCAAAGAGTAGCTTGCGAACTACTGGAGTCAATTTGATCGATCCGCGCGTACGGACTGATCGGCTCAACCCTCACATTGCGCAGTTCTCATCAATCCGCGCTTGTGCGATCTGGGTTCGTAGCGCTATCGCAGCCTGCGGATTCGCCGCCGAATGCGTCTGTTAAGGGCCTGCCAATACGCATGGGGTTTGCAGCACATCAATATCCGGCTCGATAACAATCACCGGCGCGGCGGGAGGCGCGGCGTAGGTCAAGGCGCCGTAGAGCTCTTCCGTCTGAATCGGTTTAGTGATGTACGTATCCATCCCAGCTTCAATGCATCGTTCACGGAATCCAACCAACGCGTGCGCTGAAAGCCCGACGATGCCCACGTGGACGCCAGTCGATTTCTCAAGTTCGCGAATCATTCGTGTGGCCGCCATGCCATCGACCTCCGGCATCTCGACGTCCATGAAGATGATGTCGAACGACCCCTGTTTGTAGAGTTCGACAGCTTCGCGTCCGTCGTTGGCCAATCGCACGGCATGCCCATTGAGCTCGAGCAATCCGGCGGCCACCTGTTGATTGAAAGGACTGTCGTCTGCGACAAGAATTCGCAGCGGACGCACAGCCGCAGCTTGCTCCGGGGCGTCGTCCGCGGACCGATCGCGCGCAATGCCCAACGCTTCGCGCACCGCCTCGGTCAGCTCCTCTTGCTTGATCGGCTTGATCAGGCAGTGCTCCAGCCCTAGCTGGCGGCATTGCTCGACGAGATCGACCTTGCCAGCTGGCAATAAAAACACCAGCGGCAGCGCAGTCACGCCGACAGACTGCCGCACAGAATCAATCAGCGAACTATCGAGCGTTTGATTCGCCGTGACATCGACGATGGCCAACCTTGGCCGCGTGTCGGAATCAACTGGCGGATTCATCCACAGGGCGTCGTCCGTGATGATGCCGCTCGACGTTGATACCGCGAAACCGAGCTGTCCGATCATCTCGCCATAGATCTTTTGTGCAGCCGTATTCGCGCTGATCACGACCGCCACCGCAGCTGCTTCGCACTGCGGAGAGTTCACACCAGAAATATCATTTGCGAGGAATCCGAGCGGAATCGCAAAGTGAAATTCGCTGCCGACGCCGAGCTCGCTTTCGACCCACATCCGGCCTCCCATCAGCTCGACGAGTTGGAGAGAGATATTCAGGCCGAGGCCGGTGCCACCAAAGCGGCGCGTCGTCGAGCTGTCACTCTGCTTGAACGCCTCGAAGACGCTGGCCAGCTTATCGGCGGCGATTCCGACCCCCGTATCGCGAACAATCCCATGAATCACGCCCTGCTGACCCGATGTCGATTCGATGCTGAGGTCGACGATGACCTCGCCTTGCGCGGTGAATTTGACGGCGTTTCCGACCAAGTTGACGATGATCTGGCGGAATCGATTCGGATCGCCCAGCACCGCGTCTGGCACTTCCGGCGCGATGCGGCAAATCAGCTCCAAACCTTTTTGCGCGGCGTTGACGGCCAACAGTCGGGCAGCCTGAACTGCGACGTCACGCAGTGAGAACTGGATGTGCTCCAGCTCCATCCGTCCGGCCTCGATCTTCGACAGGTCGAGGATGTCGTTCAGCAACATCAACAGCGCGTTGGCGGATTCTTTAACAATGCTGACGTAGTTGCGCTGCTGGTCATTTAGTGGCGTATGCAACACCAGTTCAGTCATCCCCAGCACGCCATTCATAGGCGTGCGAATTTCATGGCTCATCGTCGCCAGGAACCGGCTCTTGGCTTGATTGGCGCTTTCGGCCGCATGCTTGGCCGCGAGGATCTGTTCTTCGGCCTCACGCAGCTCGTGGGCAACGCGCTCCAGTTCGGTGTTCGAGACCGCCAACTCCTGGGCGCGGCTCTCAGCGGCGGCCGTGCGATCGGCCACGCGCTGTTCCAGCGAGGCGTTGAGTTGTTGCAGCTCAGCAAAGCCTTCGGCGTTTTCGAGCGCGGCGCCGGCGATCGTGGCGATGAAGTCCGCCAATCGCTCCTCGTCGGGGCCAAACAGCTCGCGCACGTGATCGTGCGTGACGTACAAACACGCCACCAGCCGACCGCGGACACGAATCGGCGCGCAAAGAATCGATCGCTCGCCGGTTTCGGCTGCGTTGGGGCTCACTCCCTCGACTACTTCCTCCACTTCGCGCGAGCATGAGACAGCGCGCCGCGCGAAGACCGCTCGCTCGACGATCGTGGCGTCGATCGTCGTATCCGAATCTCCCTCCGCAGCCTGACTCGCGACGTACCCGCTTTGTGAATCAATTGGCAGCACCAGGCAACGTTCGCCACGCAATAGCCGTAGCGCGGCCGCCCGCGCCGCTTCATGAATCGTTGGCGCGGTCAACGCCGAGGCGATTTGACGGCCGGCGTCGAGCACCGTATCAAATCGGTCGGACAAGGAAAGGTTCTCTGTATCGCGGATCATCCCTTGCCCTGACCCGGTACTGACCGCTTCGAGCGCAGCGAGAATCGTTTGTCCCTCTTGCGCCCACAGATCGGCGCCAGGCCAACCGGCTTCAAGTCCTACTTGCGCCATCGCGGCCAGCGTCTGCGCTTCTTGACGTCGTTGCAGCAACTGGCGCGCTGTAGACAGGCTTTTCTCGAATGTCTTGAACGACTTGGACAGTCGACCACGAATGGCCAGCAGCAGTGCGTGATCTCGCAGCGACTGCGCTTCATCGTTTCGGCAAAGCCAACTGACACGCAGCGATTTGCGGACGGCTCGTTCGCTGGCGCGTAGGCATTCGTCACGCCGCTGTGGCGTGTAATCGCTCGTTCGCTCGGCTTCCATGCGGTGCGCCGTGCCAGCCCACGCCAGCGCCGGAATGGTATAGGCGTTCATCACGCCAGCGGCGCGAGCCAGCGCGGCCCCCTGCTCGAAGACTTCGGCCGCGCGGGCCGGATGTCCATCGGACAGATGCCGCATACCATCGGCCAACATCATTTCGACGATGCCTTGCGGATCTGTCCGCGGACGGGCCAGCTCGCGATCAAAAAGTTCGACCGGAATCGTGCCTTCGGCGGCTCGGTTCCATACATCGAAGATAATGCCCGACGCCTGGTAATCTCCGACTTCGATCCCAGACTTGTAATTCAACTCCGACTCTTCGGCCGCGCCGCGCAAATCGCCCAGGTGATAGAGCGAAGCGGCGATCTGGTAGCGCGCCATGTGGACCTGCCAGTAGTCGCCCAGGCGTTCCAGGATCCGAACCGACATCCGGCACTTGTCGACGCATTCTTCGAATCGCGAAGCCGCATACAGCGTAATGCCATAGAAGACCAGCGATTGCCCCTGGCCCCAGGTGTCGCCCAGCGACTCGCGCATAGCGAGTGAACGCTTCGAATAAGTGATTCCACGGCCGAATGCGCCGACGAGCGACATCCCCGGCCCATGCTCAGAATACGACTGCGCCAGCTCTCGGCTGGGTTGATAGCGCTCGCCCAAATTCAATCCGCGCAGGTGCGCCCAGAGCGCTCGTACTTTGCTGCAATACCAATACCCGTGCGCTAGATTGCTCAGCAAGCGCAGTGACAATCTTTCCGCGTCATTGGGCGGGCGTGGTAGTCGATGGACAAACAGCGATGGGAAAGCGGTGTGCAGCATTTGCACGACGCCTTCCCAGACCAAAAGCACGCCGCCGAACCAGTTGGACTTGGGCACAGAGCGACGCAACAATCGCAATGAGTCAACAAAATGATCGATCGCAACGTCCATCACGCCGCGCTTGAACGCCAATTCCCCTAGCTTGCAGCGGATCTCAGCCCGCGCATACGCGCCCTGGGCGACCGCGGCGGCCGATTCAAACAGTTCGCCGGCCGAATCATAGCGGCCGCGTAGCATCAACGTATCGCCCAAGCCTTCGACGACACGGAACCGCACCTCGTCGGTATTCGCGCCGCGCAGGGCAATACGGTACTGCTGCTCGGCAATTTCCAACGCGTGCTGGGCGCGGGCTTGTTCGGCCGCTTTCAGTGCATACGGCAGCGCCGCTTCGCTGTCATCCGCGGCGTCGAAATGGTACGCCAACTCCGACGCATGCTCGCTCGGCTGGTCCAACAAGTATCTGGCAGCACGACGATGCAGAGTTTGCCGACGCAGCGTCCCCATCCGGCTGATCGCAGCCGAGCGGATCTTGTCATGAACGAACACACATCGCGCGCCGTCAGGTCGCAACCACAGCAACTGCCGCTGACGAGCCTCGTCGACCGCCGCGATTCCCACGGCAATCGGTTGATCGCAGAGTCGGATCGCCATTTGAAGATCAAACTCTTTGCCGAGCACCGCGCCGGTCGAAAGCAGATCGATCGTCTCCACGGGCAACAGCTCCAAACGCCGCGCGAGAAACGAGCCGGCGCGGCTTGACGAGCCAACGTCGGCAATGGCCGTGGGCTCAACCGCCCAACCGCCGTCTTGAGCGAACAGTGCTCCGCTTTCGACAAATCCGCGTAGCACGGCAGCCGCCATAAAAGGGCTGCCACCGGCAAGTTCTTCGATTCGCGTCGTAATGATCTCAGGCAGTTGCCCGGCCATTGACTCGACAAGCTGACGCACTTCATCGGCTGCTAGCGGCGGCAACGTCAGGTGCGTGGCGTGCTCGATCCGACGGAGCAAGCTGTCAGCACTCACCTCTTCGGCGCGAAAAGCCGCGACCATCAGCACGTTGCGCAGCGAGCCTTTGGAGTGCTCGTAATCTGTCTGCCAGCGGCGAATCAATTTGTACGTCAACTCGTCCGCCCATTGACAGTCGTCGATCACGATCACGACCGGCCGCTCGTCGGTCCCGAGGGCATCGAAGAAACGAGTCAGCGCTTGAATCGTGCGCGCTTCACCGGTCTCTTCCGGCGCCATGGTTTCCGGTACATGACTGCGAAAGACCCCTTCAAGCGCTGGCAGGGCCGCGACGACTGCGTCGTGATAGCCGGTCAATCGCAATCGCAAGGCGTCAGCAACTTCTGGTTGGGCTCGCGCGGCCGCCAGCACACCGTCGACAATGCCGCTCAGCAGCCGAAACGGTCGCTGGGCAACTTCGCTGGTCCCCTGGCCGCGGAGGACCCAGAAGCCAGCCCGCGCCGCCACGCGCGCCGCTTCGTCTAACAGCCGCGATTTTCCGCCACCTGACTCGCATTCGACCAACAGCAGGCCGCCGGCGCCGGCGCGGGCCTTCTTGAGCTCTTCTTCAAACAACCGCATTTGCTCTGCACGGCCGACAAAAGAAGGCGCCGTCAGCGTGAAGCGCTTGTCGTGCGAGCCGATCACTACCGCGGGATCGGGATTGCCGGCGTTGATGCCGGCAGCAATCGCGTCGAGATCCACGAGCGCGGCGTCGGCGGATTGATAGCGATCACGCGGATCCTTGCGGAGCAAACGCTCGACGAGTTCCTCGAGCGCTCGGGGCACAACTTGTCCATCGGCGCAGAGAGGAGGAATCGGCGCCGTCATGTGTTCGAACAAGATAGCGCCAACCGTGGCGCCATCGTATGGCAGCTTTCCTGTTACGCATTGGTGCAGTACGACGCCAACCGAATAGAGATCCGACGCCGGTGTCAAATCATGCTCGATCGATCCGGACTCTTCGGGCGACGCGTATTGCGCCATCTCCAACAACTGCCACTGCCGTGGGTCGTCCGACTCGACCGTTTGCGTCGGGCCGAAGTTAACCAGTGTGGCCGTTCCGATCGGGCCAACTTCGTTCGTGATGATGTTCGCCGGCGTCACGCTGCGATGCAGCACGCGCGGACCATGCAGTTCGCCCAGCGCCGACAAAAGCTTGCGACCGACTACCAGCGTTTCTGCAATGCTAAGGCGACCTGAAAGCAGTCGCAGCCGGAGCGAACATCCAGGCGCGTGGCGCCATATTAGCCAAAAGCAGCCTTGGTCTCGACCGCAGTAGACCACGCGCGCAAACGATTGACTCTCAAGCTTCAGCAGCAGATTGGCTTCGTATTCGAGCCGCAGCACCGCGCTATCAACGAGTGCATACTCATTGATCGCTTTGGCGACGACCTCGCCGCCCTCAGCGTCAGCCGCTAAATAGGTGCGCACGCCGCGTGATTCGCCGAGCAATTGCCGCAACACGAAGCGTCCGGCAACGACTTGACCAACGACGTCGCCATCGAGTGCAGTGTCGTCATCGCGAATGTCAGTTGCTACCACGTGCGCGGTCTCTAGCGACTACAGAAACGCTGTTGAGGTGGAATGCGCGGAACAATCGAAAGAGTTTTCGCGCTCGTTAATGTCCACCTGCGCGCTGGCAGAAGTTGGCGCGCTATTTCTCATAAAAACTTTAGCTTGCTATAGATCACAAAGTGGGACGTGCTTATAAAGAAATCCAGCGACCCCCCCGAGTGACAGCGCGAAAGGGATAAACGCTCCGCGGCATTTGGAATTAACGCCAAATATGCCTGGGCAGGCGGACATCGAGCTGTTTACTTCACGTCAAAAACAATGGAGTGTGCACGCTTCTGGAGCGCCAGCGCATGTCGACCTTGGACATCGTCCCATCTGAGGGGCCCCTTTCTCCTCTGTTCGAAATCACCTGGGAACAGGACCAAAAATATCGCATGGATCCAGCCACGGTGACCGCGCTGTTGCGCGAGCAAGTGCCCGTGTTGGACTTCGTGCAATGGACGATCAATTCCATCGAGCCAGGTTGGACTGAATCCGTTCTGCCACTCAATCCGCAATCAACAAATCAGCACTTCACGCATCAAGCGGCATTGTTCCTGCTCGCTGGCGATTACACCGGCGGGACGGCGCTAGCGTCACTACTCATCGGTTGGCCGGTGATTGGCGTTCATCCAGTGACTTCGCCAAAGTCCGTGTCGATGTGGCTGCTGCGCGCTGAAATGAAATACATGCGACCGAGCGTCGGTGACTTAACCGTCACCGCGCGCGTCGATCCAGCGGTCCGCAATCGCGTGCAGAATCGCTTTGCCGGCGGCCAGGCGGTGATCGAGGCGCTCAAGATCGAATTCCGCAATGGCGACGTGATGGTGGCCGAAGCGTCGCTAACCTACTTCGCGCGCCAATCGGATAAGCTTCGCGCAGAGGGCATTTCCACGGCCAAAGTGAATTCGCTCTATGAGTTGAAACTCACATCCTCCGCAGAGTTGATCGCTGGCGTTCGGGCCCGCGAGAACGGCAAAATCTATCGAGACGACCACGCCGAAGACATGGCCGGTCCGCACGGCATGGCGCTGGCCACGCGCTTTTGCGAGCGTTCGCCACAACTCGGCGGCATGGTCGCCGCGCGCACCTGGCATCTTGATACGGCGCTCGCGAATTACGTCGCGTCAGGTGGCCGCGATATCGCGATCGTTGGTGTTGGCTGGGACATGCGGGCGTTTCGCTTGCCGCTGCCGGCTGGCACGCGTGTATTCGAGCTGGACTTCCCCACAACATTGACCGAGCGCGCTCGTAGACTGGCCAACCTCGGTATCGTGGATCAACCGGGAGTGCAACGGATTCAGATTCCGATCGACGTGCGCACGATGCCGCTGGCGCCCGTGTTGTCAGAGCACATCATTTCGGAAACGCCGCTTTTCGTCGCTTGGGAAGGCATGAACATGTACCTTCAAGAAGACGAAGTCCAGCGAGTGCTGGAGGGGATGCTGCCGCTGATGCGCCATCCCGACAGCCTGTTATGGGTGGACGTCGTCGACCATGACGCGGTCGTGCATCCGGAGAATTTCTCGGAGTCTGTCCGCAACTTCATGCGCGGGATGCAGATCCTGGGCGAACCGTTTACGTTTGGCCCGGCGTCGGTCGAAGAATTCCTCCGCAAAGCCGGGCTCCGGTCGCTGGAGATCGTGCCGTCTGATGTCTGTCTGGGTGGAACCAAGGACCCGGTTTACGACATCTACAAGTTCTGCGTCGCAGCGACCGCCAACACAGCGACACGAGTCGACCCACTCACGTTCCGCAAGACTCGTATCGACAAGAAGTCGCGTACGCCCGCCCAACCGCACGCAGGCAAAGAAGCGCCGGCGCCGAAGCAAACACGCGGAAGCAAACGATCTTTTCCGCGCTGACCGCACGGTGACGACCATCGAATAGTCGAGTCCGAAAGCGCGTTCGCCTCGAAAAGTGCAAACCGCGATCCGCGAATCGGCTCAACGACGTGCTTCGTGAGATGATCCGCAATCGATCGGAAAAACAAATCCCGGCAGCATCGGTCCGGCGGCCTCTGGGTTAAGAGTTGGGGGCCTGGCGTCACTCGGCCCGGTCGAACGCCGTGAACTGAGCAGGTCCTTGGAGTGCATTACCCGGTCTCGGCCAGCGGCCTTGGCGATGTACAGCGCCTCATCGGCTTGTCGGAGCATGTCAAAGTAGGTGCGCTGTTCGCGCGGGATGATCGTGGTTGTGCCGATGCTGACCGTGACCTTTCGACTGACCGGCGAACGCGGATGCAGAATATTCAGGGCGTCAATTTCGCCGCGGATCCGAAATGTGACTTCCGCGGCAGTCTGCTCGCAGGTCGCCGGCATCACCACCACAAACTCTTCGCCGCCAAAGCGAGCGACAATATCTTGTTGCCGCGTGCCGGCCTGAATCGCTGACGCAATCAATCGCAACACGCTGTCGCCTGCCAGATGCCCGCGCAGGTCGTTGAATTCCTTGAAAAAGTCGAGGTCGATCAACACCAGCGTCAGCGGCATTTGTTCGCGCCGGTGGCGGTTCCACTCCTCGGCGATCACCCGATCAAAATAGCGGCGATTGCCGATATTGGTCAGCGCGTCCGAAGACGATTCTAATTGCAACCAACTATTGGCCTCGCGCAAGACTTCGCGCGCGCGGCGCTCGAAGCGCATCATCACGTAGGCCAGAACGAAAAAGCATATCAAGAGCGCGCTCAATCCCAGCGAATGGATCAGCGAGATTTGCCGCGGTCCCATCTCGGGCGGAAGCACAATCCCGACATAGTCCATCACGGTGAAGGCCAGAATCGCCAGTAGCCCGGCCGATGACCAGAAGACCGCTGCCGCGGTGCCTCGCACGGCCATTGCCAACACCGGCATCGAGACAAACCAGATCGTGGTTGGCGCCCAACGCCCGCCGCAGAACACCGCCAGCGCCGTGTAGACATAGAAAGCGGCAAAGCAAATCAGGTGACCGCAAATGCGGGTCGACACCCCGATCCGCAGGCTGACCAATATCGACAAGGCAATGACGCAGCCAGACAACAATACGATCGAGCATTTGACGCCGCCCAATGCCAAGTAGACCGGCACAAACGCCGCCGCCCAGAACATCATCACACCGGTGAACGTGGCGACACGGCTCGTCTGGTTGTTTTCTTCGAACGGACGTGTTGATTGCGATCCAATCATCTACACTCCCAACGCAGCCAGCGGCGGGCCTGCTGAAAAATCGTCAACGCGCGGCCACAGAAACCGCGAGCAAGTCCGACCGAATGCGCTCATCAAGCATGGATGTCCCGCCCGATTGGCTGACACTGGCCCCGATCTGAGACATGGCACTTGAAAGACTAGCATTTTTTCTGACGCCAACTCGGGGCGTCAACGCAACCGTTTCATTGCGTAGAACTCCTCGGACTGATGTCACTCGGCGCCCGCAAGTGATCGGATTTTCTAGCTGCCAGCCAGCAATTCGCTGTCAACTCCATACGCCAGCCAAACGTTCCTGCCTGCATGCACGATCGCCGGACGCCTTTGCAGGATGAAGCCCAAACGTGATAATCTCCCCAGCGATACCTCCGCAGAGTGATCCGCAGCCGCCCGACATAGCCGATAAGGAATACGATCCATGGAAAAGGCCCCGCTCGACTTCTTCAAAAAGATCCTAGAAACCCCCAGCCCGTCGGGGTTCGAACGTCCAGTCCAGGAGATCGTTCGCGGCTATTTGGAAGGAACGGCTGATCGCATCTCGACCGACCTGCATGGCAACGTCATCGCGGTCAAGAATCCAGACGCCAAACTGCGGCTGATGCTGGCCGGGCATTGCGACCAGATTGGCATGCTGGTGCAATTCATCGACGCGGAAGGCTTCATCTACGCGCAAACGATCGGCGGCTGGGATCCGCAAATTCTGATCGGTCAGCCAATGACCCTCTGGACCGCCAGCGGCCCGGTCAGCGGGATCATCGCTCGCAAGCCAATTCACCTGCTGACAGACGAAGAGCGCAAGCAGGTCGTCAAGCTAAAAGACTTGTGGATCGACATCGGCGCCAAAGATAAAGAAGATGCGCAAAAAGTCGTCCGAGTCGGCGATCCGATTACCATGCAACTGGGCTTACGCACGATGCGCAACGATTGCGCCTTCGCCACGGCGATGGACGACAAATCGGGCTTGTGGGTTGTCGTCGAGGCGTTTCGCCGCGCCGTCAAGCAGAAGCTGGATTGCGGAGTCTACTGCGTTTCCACCGTGCAAGAAGAGATTGGCCTGCGCGGCGCCCAAACGGCGTCGTTCGGGATTGATCCTCAAGTTGGCATCGCCGTTGACGTGACTCACGCCACGGATTGCCCCACCGTCGACAAGAAGCAGGAAGGCGATATCCGCTTAGGGGGCGGGCCGGTGATCTATCGTGGCCCAAACATGAACCCCAAGGTGGTCGACCGTCTCGTCGAGGTCGCCGAACACCACAAGATTCCGTTCCAAATGGCCGCCTCAGGCCGCGCAACCGGAACTGACGCCAATGCGATGCAGCTCAATCGCGCCGGCATGGCGACAGGCCTGGTGAGCATCCCGAATCGCTACATGCACAGCCCAGTCGAGATGATCTCGCTGTTGGATATCGACGCCTCAGCAAACCTGTTGGCCGCGTTTGCCGGTAGTTTGATAGCCAACGACGATTTTACGCCGTAAGCTTTTTGATGTGTGCATCACCGCGCCGTCGCGCGCGAAAAGTCGCGGTTGCAGGTGTCCTGAGGACAGATCATGGGCGTATTGAGCGTTTGTCGCGTCGTCGGTGTTCCTTGCGCTTTGTTCGCCTCGACTGGCTTGATGGCAGTGCCCTCACGTTGCTGCGCGGCAGATACCGCAGTAGCAACGGCCGAGAGACTGCCGGCGCAGTTTGACGTCCTCAAACGCTTTGCCGGCGAGTGGCAAACCGAGACACTGCTCCGCAGGCCAGGGCCTCCTGCGCGCGAAGTCGCAACGAAAGGCAAGGCCAGCTGCCGCGCGACACTCGGTGGCCGCTACTATGAGTTTCGCGCCGAGACGGTTCCGCCCTCTGATTCCGATCTGCAGGTGATGACGTACGACGAAGCAGCGCGAGTCTATCGGCAATGGGTCTTCTCGTCCGATGGTTACCGGCACGAAGCCACGGGCGTCTGGGACTCCACCACCAGCACGATGACTTGGAGGGACAAATCGGATGGCGGCGAATTCGTGATCGAAGATCGCTGGAGGTCCGCGGATCGGCTGGAGTGGAACCTGGTTCGAAAAGACGCCGGCGGGAACGTAACACAAACGATCACTGGCACGGTCAGTCGAATTGCCAGGTAGGCGGAATTCTTCCGCGGGACAGGCTCAACGTCGCGCCATCATTTCTTCCAGGCGAGCTTTCGTGGCCGGCCACTCCGGCGCGAGTACGCTGAAATAAACACTGTCTCGCAACCGCTCGCCAGGGCAAACCATGTGGCTGCGAAGCGTCCCTTCTTCCGTGGCGCCAATCCGGCGGAGCGCTGCGCGCGAGCGGGCGTTGAGCGCGTCGGTCTTGAATTCCACTCGCACACATTGCAGATCTTCGAAGCAGTGCTGTAGCTGCAGGAATTTCGCCTCGGTGTTGCACGGCGTCCGTTGCCAATCAACGCCGAGCCACGTCCCGCCAATTTCGAGCCGGCGATTTCCGACGTCGATGTTCAAAAAGCAGGTTTGCCCAACCGCGCGATCGGTTGCCTGCTCAATCGTTGTAAACGGGATCAATCCGCCGACCTCCATCATCGTCAGGCAGCCATTGAGATAAGTCTGCAACTGCTCACGCGTTTCGAGCGCGTAGGGAAACCAACGAAAAATGTCGCGGCCGACGCCAATTTCAAGCAGCGCGTCGAAGTGGGCCGGCACGAGCGGCTCAAGCCGGACGTAGCGTCCTTTGAGCGTTAGCGGTTGAATGTCCATCGGAATGTGCTCTGCAAGGGCGTGCGAGAAACTTGTTCTGAAGCCAGACTCACGAGCAGCGCGAGTTGGTCGCAAAGTATAACGATGTTTGCTCAGATATCGAACATCGGAAGCTCTCCCTCGTCGCCAACTGCGCCAATGCGACTATCTTGGCGACGCTCCCGCCGTCAGCACATACGCCCGGACAAAGAGCAGCACGAACACCAGGTCCGGGCCGACGGCCATGGCCGCGACCAGCGGAGCCCGCCCAATGGCAAACAGCATTAACACGGCCGCGACAAACGAGCCCTTGGCCAGCGCGGCCAGCGGCATCATCGGTCGAAAACGCCCCGGCGCCTGCCCAATCAACAGGTAGACAATCTGCCAGGCAGTCGTAGCGCCGAGAAAACCGTAATAGAACTCCAGATGCGTAATCTCAGGAAGGACTTGCCTGCCGAGAAAGTCGGCAAGAAAATAGAGCGGCGGTATTGCCAATAGCCCAAGAAGCCCGGCGATCGTAAAAACGCGTTGGGCGAAGTTCATGCGACGATGACGCACGTGGGATGAAGTATAAATCGATGGCGTCAGTGTATCCTAGGCCGGCGGCGCCGCGCAAAGGGCAAACCGCGACCTGCTAATCACACGCGCGGACTGTCCAATCAATCGGAGACTGAATGACGAACGCCGAAGCAATTGTACTCAAGTACCTGGAAAGCGTTTGGAATCGGGGCGACACTCAGGCCTTCGAGGCGATGACTACGCCAGACTTTGCCTATCATCTTGGAGGACAACCTCCCAAGGGCCGACCGGAGATGCTCCAGTTCTTGGATATGGTGCGCTCTGCGTTTCCGGATTGGCGCGTTGACGTAATCGAATGCATCGCGGACAACAACCGCGTCGCGGTTCGCTGGCGGGGCGAAGTGACGCACCTGGGCGCCTTTCACAACATTCCGCCTTCCGGAAAGCGAATTGCCGTCTCTGGCATCAACATCTATCACGTCGTCGACGGGAAGATCACCGCCGAGTGGGAGCAGATGGACTCGCTCGGCATGCTCGGGCAGATTGGCATGCCGGCGCCTGCAGTCCACTGAAGGCCCATGGCCTCGTCATCCAACGATGACCGTCGAGATCGCCTTCCGTCGAAACTGCCGGCTCATATAGACTTGCGACAACCTTTGGAACGATTGTCACAAACGGGCCGTCCCATCCGTCTTCCTGGTAGAGAACTGTAAAGCCGCCAGGGAGAACCAAGATCATGAAACCGAACGCATTGGGTTCCTCAGCAATTGAATCATCCGTTGACGTCGTAGTCGTCGGCGGCGGATTAGCAGGTCTGATCGCCGCGGCCAACGTGGCGCGCGCTGGCCGATCGGTCGCTGTGCTCGAGCAATCGAAATCCTGGGGTGGCCGGGCCGCAACCCAACTCCGCAGCGGCGTTCATTTCAATCTCGGCGCTCATGCGCTGTATTGCAATGGGCACGCCAAACGACTGCTCGAAGAACTCAACATTCCGATCTCGGGCCGAGTCCCCAATCCCGGCAGCGCTAAGTTATTGCTAGGGCCGCGCACTTTCACGATGCCACTTGGCTTGTCGTCGCTCGCGACAACGCGGTTCTTGACGATCGCCGAAAAATGGCGGTTCGCGAAATTGCTCAAAGAACTGCCGCAGATCGACGCACGCTCTTGGGATCATCGGTCATTAAGCGACTGGACCAAAGAGCACGGCGGCCGTGGAAATCTCAAGCTGTTTCTGGAAGCACTGGTGCGCGTGGCCACGTACGCCGCGGACCACCAGCAACTTTCAGCGGGGGTCGGGATCGATCAAGTCGTTTTGGCGCTCGCGGGCAATGTCTTGTATCTCGACGGCGGCTGGCAGCGATTGATCGATGGGCTGCGTGATGTGGCCCAGCGCTGTGGCGCCAAGCTGCAGAGCGGCGCGGCGGTCGAACACGTTCAAGCGGATTCGACCGGCGCCGAAACGATCGTTCAACTTAAGGACGGTTCGCGCATTCGATGTGCCGCCGTGATTTTGGCCGTCTCGCCTGATCATGTCGGCAAGTTGCTGGATTTGCCGGCAAACGATCCGTTCCACTCGTGGTTGGCCAATCGACAGCCGGTCCGCGCGGCGTGCCTGGACGTGGCGCTCTCAAACTTGCCGCGTCCCAAGGTGCGGTTTGCGCTGGGGGCGGATCAGGCGTATTATTTTTCTGTCCATACGGCAGCAGCGAAGTTGGCGCCAGACGGAATCTCGCTCGTCCATACGATGAAATACCTGCAAAAAACGGAACGCAATTCCACGGACGTCGAGCAGGAACTGGAGTCGGTGTTGGATCAGCTTCAGCCTGGCTGGCGAAAGCACGTGGTCGAGCGGCGGTTTTTGCCGTCGATGATCGCGTCCGAAGCGCTGCCGACCGCGGCAACCGGCGGCCTGCGCGGTCGCCCTGGCCCTGCGGTTGCCACGCGGCCCAGCGTGTTTGTCGCCGGAGATTGGGTAGGATCAAGAGGAATGTTGGCCGACGCCGCCGCGGCCAGCGCAGAGTTAGCCGCGCAACTTGCGCTTGGTCAACTCCCCAAACATGAGAACAATCATGAAAGAAACTCCAACTTCGCCAGCGCCGGAAGAGTCGTTTGAAGCGCAACGTCCGCGGTTGCTGCGGCTGGCCTATAGGATTCTCGGATCGATGGCGGACGCCGAGGACGTGCTGCAAGAAGCGTTTCTGCGCTGGAGCGATCGTCACGACGAAGCTCGATCCGCCGAGGCTTACCTGCACACGATCGTCACTCGGCTCTCGATCGATCGCCGTCGCACAGTCGAGGCCGCGAAGGAAACCTATATTGGGCCTTGGCTGCCGGAGCCGCTGGTCGAACAGCCAGGCACAAACACCATGGAACGCGAGGAAGAGATTTCACTGGCGTTCATGGTCGTGCTTGAGAGTCTGAATCCGACCGAGCGCGCGGCGTTTGTGCTGCGCCGCGCTTTCGATTTCGATTATCGCGAGATCGCCGAAATCCTCGATAAGAGCGAGGCCAACTGCCGTCAATTGGTCAGCCGGGCCGAAGCCCACGTACACGCAGAACGCCCGCGATTCGAAACCAATCGCGCCGTAGCGGACCAGATGACCGATGCCTTTGTGCAGGCCTGTCACGGCGGCGATATGGACAGCCTGCTCGAAATGCTCACGGCCGACGCGGTCCTCTATTCGGACGGCGGAGGCAAGGCGTCCGCGGCAATGGTTCCAATCCTCGGCGCTGACAAAGTCGCCCGTCTGTTTCTGGGCATTTTCCGCAAAAGGCCGTCCGATGTCTCGCTTTGCCGACTGAATGTGAACGGCATGCCAGGAATTGCCGCCATCCAAGGCGGACAAGTCGTCACCCTCTTCACACTCGAATTTGTCGATGGCCGCATCACGAATTGCTACGTGTTCCGCAATCCGGAGAAGCTGGCACGCGCGACTGCCGTGGCCGCCGGACTATCTCCTGGTGAAGACCTCACGTGACTTTGCCATCGCGCGCTGCAATCTCGCTCGCTTGAAGGTAAATTGGGCATACCTGTAGCTGTTGGTAAGTCTTCACGCGAGCGCGAACGATGCAAAGCAAAGCCAAAACGGTTGCCCAATACCTGGCTGAGTTATCGCCGGACCGCCGGAAGGTGGTCGACGGCGTGCGCAAGGTAATCCGAGCGAACCTCGATCCTGGCTTCGAAGAAGGCATGCAGTACGGCATGATCGGCTACTATGTGCCGCACAGCCTGTATCCGGCGGGTTATCATTGCAACCCCGCGCAGCCGCTCCCGTTTGCCTGCCTCGCTTCGCAAAAGAATTACCTCTCGTTGTATCTGACTTGCATCTACGCAAGCTCCGCCGAGCGCGCCGCGTTCGAGAAAGCCTGGCGCGAAAGCGGCAAGAAACTGGACATGGGCAAGTCCTGCATTCGCTTCAAGAAACTGGACGACTTGGCGCTTGACGTCATTGCGAAAGCCATCGCGCGCGTGTCTATGAAGAAGTTCATTGCGAGTTACGAAGCGGGGCTGGCTGGTCCCAAAAAGCCGAAAGGCGCCACGACCAAAGCCGTCGCTAAGCGGCCGATTAAGAAGCGATCGACAACTCGCTAATTCACTGCTGGCGAACGCCGATTCGGCCAGCCGTGCAACTGCTTTCGCCAATATGTCACGGAACGCTAGCAGTGCACCTCTGCTATTTCTTTGCGCTCATCTCGCATCGCAACCGTCAACCGTAGCGTGTCGATCGCCTGTGACGGAAGCCGGCAATTTGGGTAGCCGCGTTTGGCAAAAATTGTTATCAATTCCCCGCGATTCGTGATCGCGACTACGCGCTCGCCAGCCGATGCTAGCAGCGCCAAGCGCCAGGGGATTATCTTTTGTCTATCGCGACAGTTCAACGCACTCGGCGCCAGCGATTTCAACCTGCGCCGGTGAGAGGAAACCAGGCTGACGATCGACTCGGCGTCGCCGACTCCGAGTTACCACTCCCTGCGCGCTGGCGGCAACTCGTATTGGCGCTGCTGATGGTGGGCCTGGCCGCTCGGCTGGTCCGCTATGTCCTCTGCTTTCCGCTTTGGGAAGACGAGTGCTTTCTGGTCTACAACCTGATCGATCGCAGTTATTTGGACCTGCTGAAGCCGCTCGACTATCACCAGGTTTGCCCGGTGCTGTTTTTGTGGGTCGAGGCGACGGCAGTCCGCTTGTTCGGCTTCAACGAATACGCGCTCCGGCTCATACCGGTGCTCGCGTCGATCGCCGGCCTGTTTTTGTTTCGTCACGTCGCCGAGCGATTGTTGCGCGGTTGGGCACTGGTGCTGGCTGTCGGTTGGTTCGCCGTTTCGTACCCGATGATTCGCTACACGGCCGAGGCGAAGCCGTACGGAACCGACCTGTTTCTGGCGCTCGTGCAGATTGCGCTGATCGTTGAGTGGCGCCGTCGGCCATTGCAGGCGCGCTGGCTATGGGGTTTGGCAGCCATGGCGCCATTGGCCGTGGGGATGTCTTACCCAACGGTATTTTTGGCCGGTGGAGTCAGCCTGTTTGTGTTGTTTGGTTTGGTGAAAGAACGCTCGTCCGGTCGCGTGTGGGCGCCGTGGATTTTCTACAACCTGGTGATTGCCGGCAGCTTTCTGGCGGTTTACTTCACCGCGGCGAAGATTCAAAACTCGGCCGAACTCCCCTACATGCAGGATTTCTGGCATGACGAATTCCCGCCGCTTACCCATCCATTGTCGCTCCCCTGGTGGCTGCTCAAGGTTCACGCCAGCGACCTGCTGGCGTTTCCGTTCGGCGGCCGAAACTTTGCCAGCGTACTGACGCTGATCTGTTGCGCGTCGGCCGTTGCGTTCTTGATTCGGAAGCGCGCCTGGCCGATTTTGGCGCTCGGATTAGTTCCGTTGGCGCTGCACTTCTGCGCCGCGGCGCTCCACCGTTACCCCTACGGTGGCCATTCGAAATTGACGATGTACCTGGCAACAATGATCTGCCTCTTCGCCGGCATTGGCACGGCTGCGCTCTTGGCGCGCTGGACCTCACGACGTGGCGCCACTGCCGGCGCGGCCAAACTGGCAGTCGCTGGGCTGATGGTCGTGGCCGCCGGTTCCATGGCCCGCGACTTCTGGCGGCCTGGCAAGACTCAGTCCGACATTCGCGCCCGCGATTTCGCTCGCTGGTTTTGGATCAACGCCGAGTACAACCAGGAAGTGGCCTGCTTGAAGACCGATCTCAACCTGGAGTTCGCCCCCAAGATCTATCAGGACCTGAACTGGACGGCGATGTACCTCTGCAACCAGGCAATCTACTCGCCGCGCCACGCGAGGCGAGAACCGCTCCGGCTAGACCGCGTGGCGGCCGATCATCCTTTGCAATGCGTCGAGTATCGTGTTCCGGAGCTTGAGCCAAAGAACAGCGACGCCCGAGAGCGCTGGCTTGACGACATGTGCCAGCGGTACGATCTTGTCGGACGCGAAACGATTCCATTCGTGCGCTACAACAAACGCGAGACCAGAGTCATGACGGTCGACAGGCTGGAGCTGTACAATTTCGTTCCGAAGGGAACGGCGCGCAGCACGGAACCAGCCCTAACCAGTCGTGCGCTGCAGGTACGGTAAAGAACCGCAACAACGGTTGCGACTATTTCGTCGGCTTCGTCGCGTCCACCGGGCGGATCTCGGAATAAAATCCGAACATCATTTCGTCCCAGGTCTGCTCGCCCCAATTGACGGTCTTGTTGGGATTCGGATTCGCCAGGTTGTCGGCCGAGTTATCGAAGTAGGCGGTGCAGACCATTTTGCTCCCCTTCGCGATCGGCCGCGGCTCTTTGAGCATGTACCAGAGCTGCCAGTTGAAATCATAACGTGGCACATCAAGCAGCGTTTCGCGCGTGCCGTCCGGCGAGATCAACTCATACTTAAACGACTTTCCACGAAGATGCATGTGCGGATTCATGCCCAACAGCACCGTGTCGCGGTTGAATATTTTGTTCGCGACGACCTGGTGGTTCGCGTCATTCGGCGGGATCCGCAGGTTCATCTCGTCGCAACTCGCGCCAGAAACTTCGTGCGTCACATCTTCCGGCTTGGCGTAGACGAAACCGACGTAGCTCCGGTCGTCTTGCTGTTTGCCGTTCGGGGTGTAATGGCATTGGAAAATCAACTTCGACCCGGCCGGGACGCAGATCGCCGCGCCGTTTTCCAACCGTCGCGGAGTCATGCCAGGCGCGAACGCCATTTGCGGATCGCCAAAGCCGAGATCTCCACGCCGCTGGATGAAGACAATCACGTGGTGCACCACGGCCGGATTGCCGGCTTTCACCTCGGCCTGGCGAATCCAGTGGTCTTCTTTAAAGCCAGGATCGACGATGAAGTGCTTGTAGCTGACGACACCTTCGGCCGGCACGGTGTACGGCTTGTCGCGCATGTAGAAGACTTCGTCCGGCTTGTCGATGCCCCAGCCCTCGGCAAATGACGCCGGCGGTGGCAGGTCGGCCTTGTCCCCCTCGGGGCAGCCATTTTCAATCCAGGCGTCGATCGTCGCCAACTCGTCTTTGCTGAGCGACGGATTGTTTTTGAAATCGCCATGCTCCGGCGAGGCAAACCACGGTGGCATGCGGCGCTCGTGAACGACTTCCTTCATCATCTCGGCCCAGCCGACGACTTCGTCGTACTTGGTCAGCGAGAACGGCGCGATCTGTCCTTCGTGATGGCATTCGACACAGCGATTATTCAATATCCGCGCGATCTGTTTGGAATACGTGATGTCGCCGGCCGGATTCGCGCGTTTGACTCGACCGATCACGCAGCCAATTGTCTCGGTCGTCGGCACGCTCACCGGCTTGTCGGCCAACAGTTCTTCGACAGCCAACTCCAGGTCGGCCCGCGTGGCTTTTTTCTTCTGGTAGCCCACGCCGTACTGGTCGTCGATCCGGCCGACGTATTGGATCTTGCGATCGGCGTCGAGCACGAACACTTCCGGTGTCCGTTCGGCGCCAAAACGATCCGCCACTTCATTCGCCGGGTCTTTCAGCACCGTGAACGGGATCTCCATCCGTCGCGCGTGGGCCGTGACTTCAGTCATGTTGTCTTGCTGGTTCGCGTTGATCGCGACGAATTTGACGCCCTTGTCGGCGAAACGCGAGGCCAGTTCGGTCAGCCGCGGCACATAGATATTTGCCAGCGGGCATTCGGTTCCCAGAAAGGCGACAACGACTACCTTACTATCGGCCCAGTCTTTCAGCGATTGAACAGGCCCACGGCAGTCGTGCAGTTCGAAGTTCTCGATCTTGCGACCGATGCGAGCTTCCTTGACTGGCGTCGCGGCCGCCGGCGCGTCCTTCGATGGCTCCGGCGCCGCGCTGGTGACGGCCGATCGAGCAACTGCAAACACGGCCACTATCCCAATCGCGCCAATGAGCGCTGTGCGGAAGGACAAACGCATAAGTTCAAGTCCCCAGGAAAGTAGTTGAGAAGCGCTCCGCCCATAGTAATGAGGCCAGGACGCGATATCGTATCATGAGCGCACGAAGAAATCCAAGTCCGGGGACTGAATCCGATCCAGAACATTCAGGTTCAGGGCGCGCAATACCACAATGACGCGCAGATGTGGAATTGCCGCCCTACCCCGCCGCTTCCGGCTCGCCGGTGTCAAAATCGACCACCGGGCGAGTTGGCGCCGCCAGCGATTGCTCGTGCTGGCAGGTCCATTTTTGATTCGGCGTGAGCCCCTGAATGGTGTGACCGTCTTCGATCACGTCGCCATGCTCAAATAGGTAAAATCCGCAGTTGTAAAGGTGCGCGGCGACCTCGGTTGGCTCGAGCCCCTGAAAGTGGATCTGCAAGTCCGGCAGGCCGACCGCCGTCAGCCCGCGAGTGTCCATCAGCGCGTCATCCGGGGCGCCGCCGTCGGGTCGAAAGAATCGCACGTTCAAAAACGGCGCGAAACGCTCCGCCAAATCGGTCGCCAAGCGGGCTCGCACGATCGCTTCGGGCTCAATGATCCGATCCGCGCTCTGGCAGAACACGGCGTCTGGCATCGCCACGGCGAACACTTCGCAGAGCGTCGCCAGGAATAGCTCCAAGCGGACCTTACGGTCGATCGTGTGCGTCATCAACTCGGAAACGAGAATCTGATACCCACAGCGGCCCACGACCTCGCGGGCTTCGGCCCAGCCCCAGGTTTGGGCCAGCGGCGCCTCGAACCTCTCGGCGATCAACGGGCTGCCTAGCATTACGGCCGTTTGCGCCGGCAGCGTGCGGCCATCTGGAAACTTGATCAGATGATCTTCGTGGGCGACGAGAGTGACCGAAGCCTTGTCGCCGCCAGTGACCATCTTGGCCCGCGGTAACTCGATCGCCAGCCGCCGGCGGAATGCCTCGGTGTCGAACAGCGGCGGATGCTCGTAGAGCAACTCCGCAATCATCAGCGGCGGCGCCTCATCGAGACGGATGGTTGGCGCCTGTGTTTTTTTGTCGGCCATGTCCTGGATCCGGTAATTCGATCGGCCGACCTGATCGTGAGCCGGCAACCCAAGCGAACTATCTTAACGCGGGAATGCGCGCGGAATAGGCGTGGGAATTTCGGCAAGAATGTGTGAGTGCAGTGAGACGGTGTGCCACTGGCTCTGCCAGTGATTGCCTGACGATCGATTCCCGAAGTGATCCTACCGCTTTGTCGGGGCTTACGACGGTTCGCGCGTTCAACGCAACCCAGGGCTCACGCCCCGGGCTACTAACTGGCGTCCCTTCAGGACTATGGAACGCGCTGCGCGATGGTCATTTCCGTAGGTCGTAACAGAGCAGCTTATCCCCTTCTCGCAGATAGAGTCGGCCGTCGAGGATTACGGGATGCGACCAGCTTGGGCGTTCGCCACTGCCTGGGACTTCGAACGCGCCGACTTCCTTGAAGGCCTCGGGCGTGGCCTCGACCAGGGTCATCATGCCGTCGGCGTAGCGAATGTAGAGATGCCCGTCAGCCGCGGCGAACGCCGCCGAATTCCGGCCAGCGCCACGTCCCTTCCACTTGACAGCGCCGGTCATAAATTCCGCGCAGAACGGCACGCCGCGGTCGTCCGAATCTCCATACAAGTAGTCGCCGACGAGGACTACCCCGCCGTGTTTGTTCGCGAGTTCTTTATTCAGCGGATAGATTTCCTCGACGGTCACCCCACCATCGGCACCGGGAATTTGCTTCAAGAGGGCGCCACCGCGACCGTAGCCGGCCGTGAAGAAGACCAGGTCGCCGCGAATGATTGGCGACGGCGCGACGGCCGTGGTTTTGTCGATGTCGTACGTCCAGAGCAGCTTGCCGTCGGTCGCGCGGACTCCCATCGCGCCGCTGCCGGTCGTCTGCACGAAGACGCGCGTGCCACCGATGTCGGACGGCACGATCGAGGCGTGACCAGCGCCGCGATCGTCGGGGCGAGGCGTGCTCCACAGCAACTCGCCCGTCTTTGTGTTGAGAGCGACAACGGTATTCTTCGGGCCGCCCGGCGTGCAAATCACGTTATCGCCGTCGACCAATACTGACTCGCTAAAGCCCCAGCCGTCGGCCTTGGATCCGCCGAAATCATCTTTAAGGTTCTTGCGCCACACTTCCTTGCCGTCTGTTGTGCAGCAGATTAGTTCGCCATGGGCAGTGAGCGCGTAGACATGATTGCCATCCACCGTGGGCGTGCTGCGCGAGCTGTGCCAAGGCGGCTTGCCCTCGGCCCAGGCGGGCCCGGTCTTTGACCTCCAAAGCTGCTTGCCGGTGTTTTGATCGAAGCAGAGGAGATACTCGTCCTGGTCATCGGCCGTGGTCGGCGCGTCCCCGAGCGTGTAGATCCGACCGTCGACGATCGCCAGGCTCGAATAGCCGCGCCCGGCGCCGCTCACTTCCCAGAGGAGTTTGGGGCCTTCTTTGGGCCACTCGGTCAGTAGTCCCATATCCGGGGCAACCGCCGTTCGGCCCGGCCCTCGAAAAGTCGGCCAGCCTTTGGTGGGCGATTGGGCAGTGGCCTCGGACGTGAGTGAGAAGTCGGCGACAACGGCGCTCAGACAAAGGCACCACAACGCATAACGAATCATCGGGGAGCTCTCCGAAATATTGCGTGCTTCGACATCAATCATTCAACCCCAGCCACGGGCGCCAGGCGCCGGCCAGCAACAAATCATAGCGGGTAGATCAAGCCGGCGGGACTCGCCATTCGGCCCAGTTGGACTGTTGAAAGGTTCCGGATGCGACGCAGGTTCCACCAGGCGGCAATCGCCCTACAATCTTGGTCAGACGCTTTCGCGGTCGCTTGAATCCTATTTGGCGCTTGGATGAGCACGCCCTCTTACCACCATATTGAGCGATACCGGCCTGGCCGGCTGTATTCGTTCCTCGCCGGGATTTTTTGCGCATTAGCGCTTGGCATGATCGCGCCGACGGGCTTTGCCCTGATCGCTGGCGCGATCGTTTGCGGCGCCTTGCTGTGGATTGGCGCCCCGGCGATTCTCGGCGGCGCGACGTGGGAAAGCTGGATCTACCGCGGCCGCGTTCATTGGGTGCGCCCTGGCCGGCTATGGGGCCACTGGAATTCTTGCCTTGTCGAAGATGTAATCGAGTTTCGCCCGGCCGACAGCGCGACACATCCGCCCGGCGAAAGTCCGCACGTTCTGATTCTGAATGATGGCTCAGAGAGAAAAATCGACGGACAATGCATCGGCAACGTCAAACTGTTTCTGAAAGTGTTGCAAAACGAAAACCCAAAAATTTGCTCCCAGCCTGCAGCCAAATTGTGAGCGACACACAAACAAGTCCTCAAGTCCTCAAGTCCTCAAGTCCTCAAGTCCTCAAGTCCTCAAAGTCCTCAAAGTCCTCAAAGTCCTCAAAGCCTCAAAGCCTCAAAGCCTCAAAGCCTCTCCCATGAAATACATCCATCTCGGCAAGACCGGCCTGAAGGTCTCGCGGCTCTGTCTCGGTTGCATGAGCTACGGCGTTCCGGAGCGCGGCGCACATGCCTGGACGCTGCCAGAAGAAGAAAGCCGGCCCTATTTCAAACGGGCGCTCGAACTGGGGATCAATTTCTTCGACACGTCGAACTCGTACTCCGACGGCACAAGCGAAGAAATCACCGGTCGGGCGCTGCGCGAATTGACCTCGCGCGAGAACGTGGTGATCGCCACCAAGGTTTTCTTTCCGACGCGCGAAGGCCCGAACGGCGGTGGGCTTTCGCGAAAAAGCATCATGGCCGAAATCGACGCCAGTTTGCGCCGCTTGCAGACAGATTATGTCGACCTCTACCAGATCCATCGCTATCACTACCAGACGCCACTCGAAGAAACGCTCGAAGCGCTGCATGACGTCGTCAAGGCTGGCAAGGCCCGATACATTGGCGCTTCGTCGATGCATGCCTGGCAATTCTGCCGGGCGTTGTATCTCGCCGACCTGCACGGTTGGACTCGCTTCGTCTCGATGCAGAACCACTACAATTTGCTCTATCGCGAAGAAGAGCGCGAAATGCTCGGGCTCTGCGCGGCTGAAGGCGTGGGCGTGATTCCCTGGAGTCCGATGGCGCGCGGTCGCCTGACCCGGCCTTGGCAGAACGCTCCGACCAATCGCGCCGAGACGGACGAAATGGACAAGACGCTGTACGCCCACACCGAAACGGCCGATCGCGCCGTGATCGACCGCGTGGCCGAAGTGGCCGCCGCGCGCGGCGCGCCGATGGCGCAAGTAGCGCTCGCCTGGGTGCTCAGCAAGTCGGTCGTCACGGCGCCAATCATCGGCGCGACCAAGCCGCATCATTTGGAAGACGCCGTGAGCGCACTCGCACTGCAGCTGACACCCGAGGAAATTCGCTTGCTGGAAGAACCGTATGTTCCGCACGCTGTTGTCGGATACAAATAGTGGTTTAGGCGGCCTACGGAAGTTCGTTCTTCAACACCAACCCGAAGCGCCAGCGAGGGTTCTTCTCGATGGTTACGTCAACGAAGAACCCTCGCTCGCGCTTCGGGTTAGTGTGGACCAGCCATGAAGAACCGGTGGGCTCGCGCCCAACCGCTGAAAAGCCAACGGCCAACAATCTTGCAAGGAGCTACTGATGAGCATCGCCCAATCGATCCTGCCTGAGTTCGATCAGGAAATGGCCAGCACGCGTAAAGTGCTCGAGCGTGTCCCGAACGACAAGCTCGATTGGAAAGCCCACCCGAAGTCGAACACCATTCGCTGGAACGCCAGCCACCTGGCGAATCTGCCGGTCTGGACCGTCTTCACGCTGAATCAGGATTCGTTGGATATTGCGCCGGTTGGAGGCGAGCCCTTTCGGACCGCGCAGTTGGCAAGTTCCCAGGAGATCGTCGCGACGTTCGATAAGAACGTTGCCGACGCCCGCGCGGCCATTGCCGCCACGAGCGACGCGCAGTTCATGCAGCCCTGGTCGTTGCTGCGGGGTGGGGCCACCGTTTTCACAATGCCAAAAATCGCCGTGGTTCGCTCCTTCGTGATGAACCACATCATCCATCACCGCGCGATCCTCTGCGTCTACCTGCGCTTGAACGACGTGCCAGTGCCGGGCATGTACGGACCATCAGCCGACGACTAAACGATCGGCGAAAGCGATCATCGGCTGTGTCAGTAATCACGCCGGGACTTCGCTCGTCCAAACCTGAAACGACTTGAGTTGATTGACGCCAAACGTAGTGGTCAGCGCCACATCTGCGGCGTCACGGCCGCGGGCCATGAGGATCCGACCGACGCGCGGTTGATTGTTGCGCGCGTCAAACGCGTGCCAACGGCCTCCCAGGTAAACCTCGAACCAGGCGCTAAAGTCCATCGGCGCGGCCGAACGCGGCACGCCGATGTCTCCCAGGTAACCGGTGCAGTAACGCGCCGGAATATTCAAGCTGCGGCAGAACGTCACCGCCAGGTGCATGTAGTCCCGGCAAACGCCGACCTGCTCGCGATAAACGTCGAGCGCCGTTCGATTCGCACGGGCTTGCATGTAATCAAATCGCACGTGGCGATGCACATAGTCGCAGACAGCTTGCACCAGCGACCAACCGGCCGGCAAGTGGCCGAACAGCGTCCAGGCCGTGTCGCGCAGTTCGCTATCGACCTCGCAATAACGGCTGGCAAGCAGAAACACCAGCACCTCGCTCGGTAGATCTTGCACCTTATGCTGTAGTGCGTCGCAGACCTGCACGTCAGGCTGGCCATCATCCTCGATAACCGCGTCACTGCGAAAGCCGACCAGGCCCTTCGGCACAACGCATCTTCCGCAGCGATTTCCGTAGACGTCTGTGTACTCGGAAATGACGACCGAGGGCTGCGACGTCAATCGTGTCAAGCTACGGATTGAGGCGTCGCGCGAGGGATGGACGTAAGCCATCAACAACACGGGAGTCGGTTCGGCAAACTCAAAAGCAGCTTCGAACCCGGCGCGAATAAACATCGTGTAGAAACATCTTTCCGCCGCCATCTAGAGGAAATCGCCCGACAGAGGCAAAACGCCTCGGTCGTGGGCACTGGCATTGTAGGCGGAACGCGCGACTGGCGAATAGGGCGCCGACGCCATTCGGCGCCATAAGAACAGCCAAGCCAAATGCTAACGCTTCTGCGCCGCGGCGTCCTTCTCGGCTTCGGCGACGAGTTTTCAAGCGCTTCGTACAGTATCGCCAGATGGCGTACAGGCGGTAGTCGGCTCGCCCGTCGGCAATGTCCTGGCTACGGCGCCAACAAGGCCCCAGCAGGCAATCTCACGCAAGCGCCGGGTAATTTCCTTGTCGTTCATGCTGTCAGTCTAATGATCGCCAGCACCGCTCCAACAATTCGCAAAAGCGCTGAATTATTCGTCTACTAACGACTGGACATGGCTTCACAAACGTCGACAATCGAAGGAGTCAGTTCCCACGCCATTCGGCTCCAGCAAGTTTTGTTCGCCGCAGGGGTAGACCCAAATCACGCGAATCGCCAATCCGTCGCTTCGGCGCGTCGCTTGTCGAGAACGCACGTCGGAATCTTCAACGCACGCCTTTGAAGGAGGCCCTCGTCATGATCTATCGATTGTTTGCCACAGCGCTCGCGCTCCTGAGTCTTGCAATCGCCGTCGACACGCTTCGCGCAGCCGACAACCCTGACGACGCCGCAATCGCCGCGGTCCGCAAAAGCGAAGAACAGCTAGTCGCCTTGTTCAACGCCGGCAAGGCCGACGAGCTGGCCGCGATGTTCCTGCCTAAGGGCGAGCTGATCGACGAACAAGGAACGGTCTATCAAGGGTCGCAGGAAATCAAAGACCTGCTCACCGCGTTCTTCAAGAATTTCCCCAAGACAAAACTTGCGATCAATGTCGAAAGTGTCCGCCTGGTCGGTCCCGTAGCGATCGACGAAGGAACGCGGACGATGACCACTGAGGATGGCAAAGTCAAATCACAGTTCCGCTACATCGCCATCTGGGCGAAGGGCGAAAAAGGCTGGCAATTGGCCTCATTCCGCGATTTTGCTGATGACCCGGCGCCGACAGCCAACGAAAGCCTGCAACCGCTCGCCTGGCTGGTCGGCGAATGGATCAACGAAGGCGCCGATGGCAAAGTGGCGATCACCTATCGCTGGTCAGAAGACAAGAATTACCTGCTCGGCGAATTTGTAGTGAATTCGGCCGGCGAATCGCCGCGGAAATCGACGCAGCGTATTGGTTGGGATCCGTCGGTCAGCAAGATTCGCTCCTGGCTGTTCGACGCCGATGGCGGCTTTGCAGAAGGAACTTGGACCGTCGTCGATGATGGCGTTGTGATCAAGTCGGATTCGGTCAATCCAGACGGCACGACCGCCAGCGCCACGATGAACATCACCACCAAAGACAAAGATCACTACACGATCGCGGGAACAGATCGCGTGATTGGCGACTCGCTTGAGGATGACTTCGAAATCACGGTCACAAGGCGCCCGGCGGCCGCTCGCAAGTAACGCAGCACACGATCCAAGGAATGATCCGATGAACACAAATCATAAAACCTGGTTGGCGGGGCTGTTGGCGGTTGTTTGCCTGCTGGCATGGTCGGACACCATCGACGCTCGTGGCGGCGGCGGGCGTGGCGGTGGAGGTGGAGGACGTGGCGGCGGAGGCGGCGGGCGACCATCTATGGGAAGCGTTGGCGGTGGCGGCGGAAGATCCGCGGCGGCGCGTCCTCCGGCGGCGCGACCAGCATCAAGACCAGCGGCCAGTCCTTCGATGAGTCACGCATCGCGTCCGGCCACGGCTGCGCGTCCCAACGTCTCGCGACCGACGGGCGGCAACTTCAGCGCATCAGGCGGCGGTCGACCCAACATCTCGAACCCAGCCAGCAGGCCAGGAAGCGCGGGAGTCGCCGGTCGTCCATCAACGAGTCGGCCCAGAAGTCCTGGCGGCGTGAATCGACCG
>Ga0268266_10001080_pt1 | contig 34157 bp, 28 predicted proteins | sample KBSS13metaG_FD_190356 | JGI IMG/M metagenome (GOLD analysis project Ga0268266, IMG submission 190356) | Switchgrass rhizosphere microbial communities from Kellogg Biological Station, Michigan, USA - KBS S1-3 metaG (SPAdes) (version 2) | ecosystem: Host-associated > Plants > Roots > Rhizosphere...
ATGGCGCCCACGTCCAAGACGATATCGCAATCCGGGTGGCGGCCAAGAATGGACTTTTCGCGGTCGAGCTTGAATTGCTGACCGGGGGTGGGTCCCTTGAGAACTTGCAGTAAGGCCATGGGTGAGGCAATCGGCCAGTGCGAGAGAGTTCCGTCTCCACGGCGGCCTGATTTTGGCGAGGCCGGCGCGGCGCAACACCGGCGAAATACCGGCGGCTGGCCGCGATTCTACGCTTGGAAAGCGAGGCGAGTCAACGGCCCGGCAGGCTCGAACGGTTCTGGCTGGAAATCGCTCCCGTGTGCCACTGCTGCCTTGCCCAGCAGTGCTATTTTGCGATTGAAATCCAGACTCCCCTGCCCTGCAGCATTCGCATCGTGCGAGAGGACGAGAGCGGCTAGAATATCGCGCCGCAAGTCGACAAACGCCACGGCCCTGCTCGATGACAAGGCCGCTCCTTCATTCGCCCCAGGTACTTCCATGCCGAAGATTGGCGTCGGACTGGTCGGAAGCCAGTTCATTACCACGCAACATTACGAAGCGCTCCTGCACGTGCCCGACGCCGAGGTGCTGGCAGTGGCGTCGCCGACGATCGAGCACGTCCGTGGCTTCGCCGAGAAGCGGCGGATCCCGCATTGGTTTGTCGACTACAAGCAGATGTACGAGATGCCTGAGATCCAGCTCGTGGTCCTCGGCCTGCCGAACTATTTGCACTGCGAGGCGGTCTGCGCCGCGGCCGCCGCCGGCAAGCATGTCATTCTCGAAAAACCGATGGCGATGAACCTGGCCGAGTGCGACCAGATGATCGAGGCCTGCCGCAAGGCCGGCGTCAAGCTGATGTACGCCGAAGAGCTCTGCTTTGCGCCCAAGTACACGCGGCTGAAAGGACTGGTTGACTCTGGCGCGCTGGGCAAGCTTCATTTGGTCAAGCAAATGGAGAAGCACAGCGGCCCCCACACGCCGTGGTTTTATAACGCCGACCTCAGCGGCGGCGGCGTTGCGCTCGACATGGGCTGCCACGCCGTCGAGTTCTTCCGCTGGATGCAATCCGGGCCCGATTGCAAAAATCGTCCCCGCGCCACCAGTGTGTTCGCTCAAATGGGCACGCACGTGCATGGCGACAAGACGCGCGCCGACGACGAGGCCCTGATTATCGTCGAGTTCGAAAACGGCTGCGTCGGTCTGGCCGAAGAAAGCTGGTGCAAGCCAGGCGGCATGGACGACCGGGCCGAAGTCTATGGCTCGGCCGGGCAAGGCTACGCCGACCTGCTCCGCGGCAACTCGATCCACACCTATTCCGAAACGGGTTACGACTACGCGGTCGAAAAAGCATCACAAACCAGCGGCTGGAGCTTTACGATCTACGAAGAGAACTGGAACTACGGCTTCCCACAGGAAATGGCCCACTTCGTCGAGTGCGTGCGCGACGACAAACAACCGATCGTGACCGGCGAAGACGGCCGGGCGACGCTCGAAATCATCATGGCCGCCTACGCCTCAGCCGGCAGCGGCAAAAAGATCTCACTACCATTCAAGACCGACGCCAAGCGGCCGATCGACCTGTGGAAGCCGAAGTAGATGCGACTAACCAGGCAGGCATGCGACACCATCGAGTCCCGCAGGGACGATAGTTAATAGCCCAGGGCGTAAGCCCTAAGTAAGTCGCACAAACCTAATGTCGTAAAGCCCCGGTAGGGGCGAAAGAAATCGAAAACTCGACGTCGATATGCCGCAAACCTAATCGCACACGTCGTGGCTGACCACGGAATACGTTCTCAAACAAACGCGGCAACAGGAACGCCGCCAATTCTTTCAAGGACGAGAACAATGAAAAGATACTGCGGACTCGCGCTCGTTTGCTTGTTCAGCGGCTGCATGCTCGACAAGCCGATTGCGCGGATCAACGACGTCGCCGTCCCCAAGGGGATCGATAGCGGCTACCGCGTCATCGCCGTCGATGGCGGCGCGGCCAAAAGGGCGAGCGGCGACGACGCGACCGTCATTCCGTTCGTTGAGCTGAAGCCTGGGCCTCACACGTTCCGGATCCAGCGTGAGGGAGAAGAGCCGCTGGAGATCGAATCAACGCTCGAGCCAGCCAAGCGCTACCGAATCGCCACCAAGAAGGGCGCGCCATTCATCATGGAAGATCTGCGATAATGCACAAACTCCCACTCCCCGCGGGAGAGGGCTGGAGTGAGGGCAGCGGCGAGAACAGGTCCTCCATTTCGATTCGAAAGGAACGAGAATGAAGATCTTGCACTCGCTCGCGCTCTTCTGCTGGTTCGTCGGCTGCTCGGCAAACACGCCGATTGCACGAATCAATGATGTCTCGGTGCCAAAGGAGCTCAATAGCGGATATCGCGTCGTTGCCGTCGATGGAGCCGAGGCGGCGCGCGCGAGTAGTCATTTCGTAACGCTTGTCCCTGAGGTCGAACTCTCGGCAGGCCCGCATACAATCGACACGATTCCCTGTATTCTCACAATCTGCGGTCGTCTGCGTAAACTGCGGACAAATCTCTTCTGCTCCTTCGTCCAAGTCCGACTCCCCGAACTAGCTTTCGTGTTTACATCGAGAGCAATTGAATTTTCAACATGATCGACGTCCCACAAGCCCTCCGCCTCATCCTTGAGAACGCCAGGCGTTTGCCCGCTTGCGCCGCGGGGCTTGAAGACGCGCTCGGCCGTGTGCTCGACGAAACGATCGCCAGCAACATGGACTCGCCGCCGTACGACAAATCAATCGTCGACGGCTACGCGATCATCGCGGAAGACTTACAAAAAGGCGCCGCGCAGCTCGCGATCATTGAAGAAGTCGTCGCCGGCAGCGTCCCGCAGCAGCGAGTTGTCCGCGGAACGTCAGTGCGCGTGATGACCGGCGCGCCAATTCCCGCTGGAGCGGACGCCGTTGTGATGGTCGAGCGCACCGAGATCGTCGCCGGCGGCGAGGCCGTCTCTCCGGGGCGCGGGCCTGCGCAGGCCGGAGCCAACTTAGGGCAGGTCCTGATCCGCGACGAGGAGATCCGCGCAGGCCGCAACGTCATGCGGCAAGGCGAAGCCATGCGCACGGGCGACATCGTGCTTCGCGCCGGCGCAAGAATCCGACCGCTCGAAATTGCGCTGCTGGCCGAGATCGGTCGCGCCACGGTGCAAGCGATTCCACGCCCGCAGGTGGCGATTCTTGCGACTGGCAATGAACTGGTTGCCGCGAGCGAGACTCCGGCGCCCGGTCAGATCCGCAATTCGAACAGCCCCATGCTGGCGGCCGTGGCGCGGCAGGCAGGCGCGGCGCCAGTGATGCTTGGCGTGGCGCGCGACGATCCGCGCGACATGGCTGATATGATCCGCCAAGGGTTGGCCGCGGATATCCTGCTGCTCTCCGGCGGCGTCTCGGCCGGCGTGATGGACCTGGTCCCCAGTGTCCTGGCAGAGCAAGGCGTCCGCGAGGTGTTTCACAAGATTCGGTTGAAGCCAGGCAAGCCGCTGTGGTTTGGAGTCGGGCCGGACGGATCGTCGGCGCGCGCCGGCAAGCCGCCCACACTCGTCTTCGGGCTGCCTGGCAATCCGGTCAGCACGTTTGTCTGTTTCGAACTGTTCGTGCGACCGGCGATTCAGCAACTGGCCGGCCTCGCGCCGATTGGCCTCGCACAGCGCCAGGCCGTGCTATCGGCCGAGCATCGCCAGCGCGGCGACCGGCCGACCTATTTTCCGGCCGTCTTTCAGCCCGTGGCCGCCGGCGCAAAAGGGCACGACAGCGTGACGCCGGTCGACTGGCACGGCTCAGCCGATCTCCGCGGATTGAGCATGGCCAACGCCCTGGCCCTCTTCCCGCCCGGCGAACGAAAGTTCAAGCCGGGGGAAGTGGTGGACGTGTTGCTGCTGGATGGGTGAGCCAATACCGAAGGTTCGGGGTCTACGCGTTCCCACTAACCCGAAGCGCCAGCGAGGACTCTTCGTTTTTCAACGGCGGCGAGAAGAACCCTCGCTTGCGCTTCGCGTCTGGTATGGGCAAATTGGAACGACTGCTTTACGCTACACGTTGTCCTTCGATCGGCTCGCCTGGAGGGCGAAGCTCCTGCTGAGCCGTGATGTGCGCGACGCGTTGTGCAGTTCACGGCTCGGCGGGAGCCTCGCCCTCCCGGAGCGCCTTCCCCAATGCGACCGAATCGGTTCTTGCTATGGCCAATAGCGTGCAATCAAGACAAGAAGTCACGCGCAAGGATAGCGATCGGTCTCAACCAGCTCGAAGCGCCAGCGAGGGTTCTTCTCGTGGCAAGGCACAACCGCCCCGCAGCAAGGCAACCTTGGCTTACGGTCTGATCGGAAGCGCGCTAGCCTGGGCGGCGCTCCCTCCGGTCGGGCTCTGGCCGCTGGCATGGCTCGCGCCGATTCCCTGGCTGCTGCTGATTCGCCGCAAAGAGTTGGCAGGCCGCCGACCTTACCTGGCGCTTTGGCTGGCCGGGTTTGCGTTCTGGATGGCGACGCTCCACTGGCTGCGGTTACCGCATCCGGCAACGAGCATCGGTTGGGTTGCGCTCAGCGCTTACCTGGCGGTCTACTTGCCGATCTTCGTAGGGTTGTCGCGCGTGGCCGTCCATCAGGCGCGCTGTTCGATCATTTTTGCAGCCCCCATGATTTGGGCCGGGCTTGAGTTGGCTCAGTCCCACATGCTCACCGGGCTGAACATCGGCACGCTCGGCCACAGCCAGTATCGCTGGGTCGAGTTGATTCAGATCAGCGATCTGTGCGGCGGGTACACCGTCAGTTTTTTGATCGTGCTGGTCGCCGCCGCCGTCGCGAGAGCCATTCCGCTCGAAGGAAAGCGCTGGGCGATTTGGCCCGCCGCACCAGCCATTGCCGCACTGGCTGGCGCCCTGGTGTATGGCCACGTGCGAATGGCGGGCGAGCACACGCGCCCGGGCTTGAAAGTGGCCCTGATCCAGGGTTCGGTCGATATCGACATGAAGCTCGATCGCGACCGCACAAAACAGATTTACGACCAGTACCTATCCCTCTCGCGACAAGCCCTCTCGGAGCATACGGACATCGACCTGATCGTCTGGCCCGAGACGATGTTCCGCGATCCGCTGCCGCTGTACACAGAAGACGTTCACGCGCCCGATGGAGTCGAGTGGAGCAAAGAAAACCTGCTCGAAGTTGTCGCCGATCATAAGTCGCTGCTCAAACAAGTCGCTCGGCGATTCGGCGTGCCAGCCCTCTTGGGCATGGACACCGTCATTTACGGCGCGGGCGAGATCACGTCGTACAACTCGGCCGTGCTGATCGACACCGAGGGGCAGGTCGAGGGACGCTACGACAAAATGCGCCCCGTGATGTTCGGCGAATACGTTCCGTTTGCGAAGACGATCCCCTGGCTGTATAAGCTCACGCCGCTCGAAGGGGGCCTGACGCCCGGCGCCGAGCCCGTAGCGCTCGAGGTTCACGGTGGCCGCATCGCCCCCAGCGTCTGTTTCGAGACCTTCCTGCCGCATTTCATCCGCGGGCAGGTAGCCACCTTGCGTGCCCGGGGCGAGGAGCCAGACCTGTTGGTCAACCTGACCAACGACGGCTGGTTTTGGGGGTCGAGCGAGTTGGACCTCCACCTGATGGCCGGGGCTGTCCGAGCAGTCGAATGCCGCAAACCGCTGGCCGTGGCCGCCAACACGGGGTTCTCGGCTGTGATCGACGCCGATGGCCGGATCGTCCGACAAGGCCCCCGCCGCGAGATGGCCGTGATCGTCGAGGACATCCCGTTTGATACTCGCGTGAGCCCATACGTCCAGACCGGGGACCTGGGGGCCGGCTTCTGCCTGCTGTTCGCCGTAACCATGGCTGGCATCGGAGGATACTCCCGCCGCCGATCGTAGTCATCATGCTCCGCGTGATGGTCCCCCGGTCTTCGTCTTTTGATCTACGTCGGGCCGTATTTTCCACTCGCGCCAATTCGCCGGCTTAACCGGCCTCCCATCCTGCCCAGTCTGCCATTTTCGGCCCGTTCTTAATTGACTCAGCCTCTCGATCCGGTCTATAGTGAATATCTAGTCCCGCGCGGCCGTATCTCGTGCCGCGCACAAATCTTGTGCGCTTTAGCTCGACATCCATGATAGCTGTGTCCAAGATGGAAATTGGGCGCTCGTTGAAGGCGTGAATCGCGCTCGGTGACGGTCCGGACCCGTCGCCCGACGCAGACTGGCAGCAGAGGCTGAGGAACGTTCGATGAATCTTGTCGGCAAGATCTTTATTGTGCTCATCCTGTTGATGAGTCTCACGTTTATGGGCTTTGCCGTGGCGGTCTATTCCACGCACCAGAATTGGCAGGAAATCGTCAACAACCCGACGACCGGTTTCAAAGCCAAGCTGGCCGCGATGACCCTCGCCCGCGACCAAAAAGAAGCACAAATCAAAGAGCTGAAAGAGCGGACCGACGCCGAGCTACTCGCCCGCCAAGGCAAACTGACCGCTGCCGAAACCGAACGCAATGAGTTGCGTCGCGAGCACGACGCCCTGGTCAACGAGCACGCCACGCTGGTCCAACAAGCGCGGGCATCGGTCGCCACGATGGAAACCACGCAGCAGGCCGCGGCCGCAATGCGGACCGAGGTCGAGGGGCTACGCACCGAAATTCGCAAATCACAAACCGAGCGCGACGAAAAGTTCAAAGAAGTAGTCAAGCTGACAGACGAATTCAACCAGGCACAAAATGAGCTGAAGCGATTGAAGGCCCAAAGCGCCGTGCTCGGCGAGCAAATCGCCCATCAACGACTGATCGCCAATCAATTGGGAGTGAACCTGAATATCGCTCCGGCAAATCAGGCGGTGAAGGCCGACGGCATCGTCGAGGCGTCGAATCAAAAAGACGGACTGGTCGAGATCTCGCTCGGCTCGGACGACGGCGTCAAGCCGGGCACACTGTTGAACGTAAAGCGTGACGCCCGCTACATCGGACGCATTGAGATTGTGAAGGCCGACCCCGAAAGGTCAGTGGCCCGCGTGCTGAAAGAATTCCGTAAGGCTCAGATCGAGAGGAATGACGTTGTCACAACCCCAATCGACTGATAAAGGGGGCGTCAAGGTCGCCAAGCCCCGCCCTGATGTGTACACCGTGCTGCTTGGCATTGCGCTTGGAGCCATCCTGCTGGCGATTATCTGCCTGGCGATGGAACTGTCGCGCTACAACTGGGACTACAAGGCCACCACGGTGCGCGTATCGCAAGCGCCGGCTAGGATGGCCCCGCAGGCGTTCGCGGAGCGAACTCACAAGCTGCTGACCTGAGTAGGAAAGTCACTGCGGCGCCCAAAGGGTACCCGGCCAGCAGTGGCACACCAGATCTACTGGAATTGTTACTGACCGCAACGGAGTGCGTGCGTCACAAACGATCTTTCTTCCGTCTCGATATCACGATAGAGCAAGGATGCTCCACCGGATTCTCGGAATACTGGCCTGCGACATGGCCATTGACCTCGGCACCGCCAACACGCAAATCAGCGTGGCTGGCGAAGGCCTGGTGCTCAATGAGCCATCGGTCGTCGCTGTCGAAGCGAGCGCGAATCGCGTCGTCGCCGGCGGCCGCGCCGTGGGGCATCTGGCGAGGCAAATGCTGGGCCGCGCACCGGCCTCGATCTCGGTCGTCCGTCCGCTCGCCGGGGGCGTCGTCACAGACTTCGAACTCTGCGAGACGATGCTCCGCTACTTCTTCGCCAAAGTGCAGCGCGGCGCCTGGTCTCGCGGGCCACGCGTCTTGCTGACTGTGCCAGGCTCGATCACGCCCGTCGAAAAACGAGCCGTTTACAACAGCGCCCATCGCGCCGGCGCTCGCCAGGTGTATCTGGTTAGCGACGCCATCGCCGCGGCGATCGGCGCCGGGCTGCCAATCACCGAGCCGGTCGCCAGCATGATCTGCGACGTCGGCGGCGGCACCACCGAAGTCGCCGTGCTCAGCCTGGGCGACATGGTGGCCAGCGCGTCGATCCGCACCGGCGGCGACCGAATGGATCAGGCGATCGTCGAATACTTGCGCCGGCGCCATGATCTGAAGATCGGGCTGCACGCAGCCGAACAACTCCGCATCGAAGTCGGTAGCGCCGTCGAACTGGCCGAAGCGCTAACGGCCGACGTCCGCGGCGTCGACGCCTCGACCGGGCTGCCACGCCGCGCGACAATCGACAGCACCGAGATCCGCGCCGCGCTCGCCGCGCCGCTCGATGAAATTGTCGACGCGATAAAGCAGACCATCGACCATTGCTCGCCTGACCTGGCCGCGGATCTCGTCGATGGCGGGCTCGTGCTGACCGGCGGCGCCAGCCTGCTGCGCGGTCTTGATGACTGGCTGACCGAACGGATCGGCGTCCCGGCGATCCGCGCCCGCGAGCCGATGACCACGGTCGCCAGCGGCGCGCTGACTCTTTTGGAGCATCTTGACGATTGGCGTCAGATGCTCGAATCGAGCGATGACGATGTTTAACGACCTGCGCCGTTCGATTATCCGATTGCCCTTCGGTGCAAGCGTGGCCGCAACGCTGGCCGCCGGCGTGCTGTTGGCGGCGCTGCCACGGCGGACCGTCGAACCGCTCCGCGCCGCGTACGCCCGCTGCGTTGAGCCAGGCCGCATGGCCGCCAGCCGCGCGCGGGAAACCGTGCAATCGACTCTGCAAAAGTGGCGAGAGCACGCAGCGTCGGCCGAGGAACTTGCAGTCCTCGCCAAGCAGGTCGAACAATTGACCGCGCGCAACCGCGAGTTGGAAGCCGCCGTTTCGCGGAGCACTCCTGTCGCAGATGCAACCAAAAGCACGAATGAACTGCCGCCGTTGGTCTCCGTTGATTTGCTACCGGCGCCGGTGCTGGGTCGCCACGCCTGCTCGGTGCTCGCTACTGACGAAATCATCCGCGGCGGTCGCGATCGGGCGCTCGCGCGAGACGCCATCGTGCTGGCCGGTACGACGACCACGATCGATGGCGGCGCCGACGCCGAGGTGGCCGCGGGCGATGTCGCGCTCGCTGGTCGGCGCGTCTTTGGCCGCGTCGTCGAAGTCGGTCCTCACACGTCCACGGTCCGCCGCGCGGATCAGCCGGGCTATCGCGACGTCGTGCAGATTGTGTCGGCTGATGGGGCCTCATCCGGTCAAGCTGTGCGTGGCGTACTCGAAGGGACAGGAGAGCCGCTTGCCCGCGTGCGACGAGTCAGCGCACAGTCGCCGGTTGTTGTCGGCGATTGTGTCACAACGGTCGATCAACAAGGCCTTTCGCCCCGCCCACTGGTTTATGGACGCGTGGCGCGTGTTGAACGGGCAACTGGAGCTCCGCAGTGGGATATCTGGGTCGACCTGGCCGCGGACTCCGAACCGCCCGAACGACTGCTTGTGCTCCGCGCTCGGATGAACCCGGCGCGCGTCGCCGCGGCGACTCCCGATGACAATGCGAACTACGATCACTCGGCCGTTGCGGACCCGGAGGAGCGACAATGACCAGCTTGCTCGCTTTCTTCTGCGGCACGTACCTGGTGGCGATCGCTGAGACTGCGCTCGCCGGATGCATGAATATCCGAAGCGCGTCGCCCAGCTTGCTGGCGCTGTGGGCGCTGATCAGCTGTCTCGCGCGGCCGGCGGCGCCGCGCGGCGCCGTGCAACCGGGCGTTGTCACGGCCGCCTTCGTCGGACTCATTTTCGATCTCAATAGCGGCGGCCACTTGGGCGTCGGCGTCGTGGCGTTCTCGGCTGTGGCCGCAGTGCTGGATCAGCTTGGCCCACGTTTCCGACGGCTTGACCCGTTACTGCGAACGCTTGCAACCGCGCCACTGGTGGCTGCGATAATGTCGCTCGTGCTGCTGGGCAACCTGATCGCAGGCGAAAGCGTGCCGGCGCTCTCCCACGCGCTCTGGAACGTGGCAATCATCGCCGCCTACACGTCGGCTATCAGCCTGCCGATCTGGATGTGCGTCGGCTGGCTCCCACAATCAAAACGCGTAGGTCACGCACTCCGTGCGTGACGGAAACCGTGTTCAGTTCATGTCACGCACGGAGTGCGTGACCTACGTGCCCATGCCAATCACAGTCAAGCAGCGAGCGAGCCGGTTTGCTTCGGACGAGGCTGCGCCGGCCGCGGACTCTGGCCGCCGGATTCGCCGCCTGCAGGCCGGATTCGTGCTCTTGATGCTCGTTGTGCTCGCGCGGGTCGTGACGCTCGAAACCTCGCAAGGGCCGGCGTCTCGCGCGATCGCGGCGCGTCCGCTGGAAAAGCCTCGCGTAATTCCCGGCGCCCGCGGAAGAATTCTATCGAGCGACGGCGTGGTGCTGGCGGCCGACGAGCGGTTAGCATCCTTGGCCATCCACTATCGCTATCTCGAAGATCCCCCCAGCTCACGCTGGGTGCGCAGTCAGGCCCGCGCGCGGATTCCTCGTGATGAGCCGAAACGCGCCGCCCGCCTGGCGACGGAAGAGGCCTGGGTCCGCGAGTATCGGCAAAACCTGCTCGAGATGGTCGGCCAACTCTGCGGGCGACCGGTCGATGAATTGCAGGCGCAAGCGAGTCGCATTCGATCGCGCGTGCAAATGATCGCGAACATCGTCAACTTGCAAAAACAGCAAGCGCTGAGCAACGAGGGCCTGGCCGCCGCTGACACAGACGATTGGTCGACGGCCTTTCGCACAGGCCAACAGTATCTGCCCTGGCTGTTCGCTCCCGATGATTCGCGCGCGCCGCCAAGGATCGTGGTGGCCGAAGAGCGCGATTACCACATCGTCGTCAGCGACGTGCCACTCGAAGTCGTGGCCGAGGTCGAGTCTCGCCCCGAGGCGTATCCGGGCGTCCGCATCGTCGAGCAATCGCGCCGCCGTTATCCGGCCGGCGCGCTCGCTGCCAACGTCGTTGGCTTCCTGGGCGCAGATCAATCACCAACTTCGTCCGCCAGCGCCCAGGCCCTTGTCGGCAGGCAAGGGATCGAACGGCAATACGAAGCCAACCTCGCCGGGCACGATGGGCGCGTAATCGACCTGACTGACCACGGTGGCCGATTGCAAGGAACGCGCCGCGAGCAAGAACCGATCGCTGGGCAAGACGTTGTGCTGACGATCGACGCCCGGCTGCAACGGATCGTCGAGGCCCATCTCGATCGCGCCGTGGCGTTCTCGGTAGCCCACTCCGCACAGCGAACTTCCAATCAAGTCGATGACACAGTCAATTTGTCGGCACAGCCTGCGGCTGGCGGCGCGATCATTGCGCTCAACGTCCACAGTGGCGAGATCTTGGCCTCGGCCACGGCCCCGCGCTACAACCCCAACGTCTTTGCCGAGCGAGACGCCGAGGCGATCGCCGGGTTGCTGGCAGACGGCGGGCATCCGCTATTCGATCGGGCAACGCAAATGGCCCTGCCACCTGGCTCGGTCTTCAAGGTCGTCACCGCGGCCACGTTGCTCGAAGATCCGAGGTTCGACCCGGCCGAGCCGTTCTATTGTCAGGGCTTCTTAAGCCAGCCGGATCGGCAGCGCTGCCAGCTATTCCGTCGCACTGGATTAGGGCACGAAGAACTCGGGCTGGCTGACGCGCTCGCCCGCAGTTGCAACGTCTACTTCTTTCATCACGCGGCGAACCTGGGCCCTTCGACGCTCGACGCTGCCGCGGCGGCCGCCTCGCCGCTCGCGATGTGCGCCACGCGGCTCGGATTCGGTCATCCGACCGGCGTCGATCTCTCCAGCGAGGCCGCCGGCCTGGTCCCGAACGCCAAACCGGCTGCGACGAACGGCGAGGAATGGACCTTGGCTGACACGCAGGCGATGGCCATCGGCCAAAGCCGGCTGACCGTTACGCCGCTGCAAGTGGCGCGGTTGATGGCGGCCATTGCCAACGGAGGCCAATTAGTCAGGCCGCACTTCGTGGTTGATAGGTCTAGCGCTGGCGACGACGCGACGCCCTCCCCTGCCCCGTCGTCTGGTCTTTCGCGTCGGCAGATTGCCGAGCTGCGCGCGGCGCTCACGCGCGTAGTCGAAGATTCTGACGGCACGGCGCATGACGCGCTCGCCGACGCGGGCGTTGCCGTGGCAGGCAAGACCGGCACGGCCGAAGCTGGCGCCGGGGCCGCCGACCACGCCTGGTTCGCAGGTTACGCGCCGGCCGATGCGCCGCGCGTCGCGTTTGTCGTCGTGCTGGAGCATGGCGGCCACGCCGACCGCGCAGCGCTGTTGGCCAAAGATCTGGTGCAAGCGATGCAAGCCCTCGAACTTTTCGAGGCTGACCGTGCCCCGCACGTGGCCCGCGCTAAGCGCGATTAACACGAAACTCTAATAAATGTGGTGCGTGCGCCACTGGCGCCGCCAGTGCTTTGCGAATGTCGGCATTCTGAGATCTTGCACTGTCAAAGCCAGTGGCGCCCAATCTCAATCGGAATGCATCCGCGCCCGCATTTTTCCGATCCTAAATGCCGGAATAGGCAGGCCAAGCTGGCAAGCCGGCCTACCCTGATTTGCCGCGGCATGGTACTATTTGTTTCTATAGCTCGCGCGGCCAATAGGCGGCGGCTGACCGACCGCTGCCATAGTTTTCCGAGAGTCGGGGGCAGTATTTCTGACGGGCCTTACAGGCGCGAAGGAAGTAGACGGGGATCTCCTGGAATGGAGGGCCCTCCTCAAGTGCAGGTAGACGCTGCCAGTAGAGCCCATTTGCTCTGCAAGCGGCGGTGGCCGGCGGTTCGCGAGCAATCCAATTGCTTGACGTGCTATCCGTATAGCCAGAACTGCGCTACTCGCGTGGTCAGGGTTACTCGTGTGCGCCAGGCTACAACACATTCTTTGACCGGATCGAGATCTCATGCGACGCAACGACATTCGCAACATTGCCATCATTGCCCACGTCGACCACGGCAAGACCACGCTGGTCGATTCGCTGCTGCGGCAAAGTGGCGAGTTCCGCGCCAGCCAACTCGTCGGCGATTGCATTCTTGATTCGAACGAACTGGAGCGTGAGCGCGGCATCACGATCCTCGCCAAGAACATTGCCATTCCCTACAAGGGCGTGAAGATCAATCTGATCGACACCCCGGGCCACGCCGACTTTGGTGGCGAGGTCGAGCGCGTGCTGCGGATGGCCGACGGCGCGCTGGTGTTGGTCGACGCCGCCGAAGGCCCGATGCCGCAAACCCGTTTTGTGCTTTCGAAGGCGCTGGAGTTTCGGCTGAAGCCGCTGGTGGTGATCAACAAGATCGACCGGCAAGACGCCCGCGCTCGCGAAGTGCTGGACGAGACGTTCGAGCTGTTCATTGAGTTGGGCGCAGATGACGAGCTGGCAGACTTCCCATACGTCTTTGCCAGTTCGCGACACGGGTACGCCACGCACGACCCCACAAATCCCGGCACAACCATGCAGCCGCTGCTGGACATGGTGCTGGAGCACGTGCCGGGTCCGCTCGTCGATGAGAATGCGCCGCTGCAAATGCTGGTCAATACGCTCGATTGGTCCGAGTACGTGGGCCGCATCGCCGTCGGACGGATTTCGTGTGGTAAAATTCGCAAAGGCCAGTCCGTCGGCCTGATGCAAAAAGATGGCGCCGTCGCTGGCCGCGTGGTCTCGGTTCACACTTTCAGCAATCTCGGCCGCATCGAAGTGCCAGAAGCCACGGCCGGCGATGTTGTCGCCGTCGTCGGGCTCGAAGAAGTCGAAATCGGCGACACGATCAGCGATCCGGTCGAGCGCAAAGCGCTCCCGCGCGTCGAAGTCGATCTGCCGACGCTGGAAATGATCTTTGGCGTCAACAGCTCGCCCCTGGCCGGCCGCGAAGGCAAGTTCCTCACGAGCCGCCACCTGCGCGATCGCTTGATGAAAGAACTGGAGCGCAACGTCGCTCTGCAAGTTCGCCCGGTCGAAAACAGCGAGGCCATGGCCGTTAGCGGGCGCGGGCTGCTGCATCTCTCGGTTTTGATCGAGACGATGCGCCGCGAAGGTTTTGAACTTTCGATCGGCAAGCCGCGCGTGATCACCCGAGTAAAAGATGGCGTGACCGAAGAGCCGTACGAATCGCTGGTGGTCGAAGTTCCGCCGGATCGACTGGGCCCGGTCATGGAACTGGTCGGCGCCCGCCGCGGACAACTCGTCGAAATGGGCAACCGTGGCGAGTTGTCGCACGTCAACTTTTCGATCCCGGCTCGCGGCCTGATCGGCCTGCGGACCCGGCTATTGAACGCCACGCAAGGCACGGCGGTGATGCACCATCGCTTCGAAAGCTACCGACCGATCTCGGGCGATGTGCCAGGCCGCGCCAACGGTGTGCTGATCTCGATGCAGCCCGGCAAGGCCGTGGCCTTTGGCCTCGACGGCCTGCAAGACCGCGCCGAAATGTTCGTCGGCCCCGGTGTCGAAGTTTACGAAGGCATGATCGTCGGCGAGAACAGCCGCACCGGCGACATGCCCGTCAATCCGACCAAGGAAAAAAAGCTCACCAACATGCGGGCCTCGGGAAGCGATCGCAACATCATCCTCAAGCCGCCCCGCGTGATGACCTTGGAAGAGGCACTCGAGTACATCGAGGAAGATGAGCTGGTCGAAGTCACGCCATCGCAAATCCGCTTGCGCAAAATCCTGCTGACAGAAAACGACCGCAAACGCGCCAGCCGAGCACGCGCGTAAGCGGAAAGGCGCTCGCCGCGAGTTTTCTACATGAGCCGCAAGGCGCTAGCCGCGGGTTCTTCGCGAGAGGACCGTGCGAAATGGCGCAACGCGCTCCGGGAGGGCGAAGCTCCCGCTGAGCCGCGCAGCGCAATCGGCCCCTCGCCACCGTCAGCAATCGTTCAGCTGGCAATATCGCAAAGCGGCACAATCTTGCTTGTGGAATGCAACAACTGCGCCAGGGTCACCCGCGCGAGCGCTGCCTGCGTGTCGGCGTAAACCTTGTCCAGTTCTGAGTGCAATGGGCAAAGCCGTTTGTGCGACGGCAGTCCCAACGGACAATGTCGGATTCGCTCCAGCGGCGCTACGGCGTTCACCACATCCAAAATGGTGATCTTCTCGGCCGATCGCGCCAGCGCATAGCCTCCTCCGGGTCCGGACTGCGAGCGCACCAGCTGCGCCTTCACCAGATCCTGCAAAACTTTGTGCAGATAGCGCCGGGGAACCTTCGTCTGTTCCGCCAGGCGGTCGGCCGATTCTGTCCGCTCGATATCCCGACCTAACCACACGGCGGCGCGCAGCGCGTACTCGGCTGTCTTGGGTAGCATAAATTCTCCTCAAATCTCGGCTGCCTCTATTCTACACCTTGACGTGTAGATATCAACCTGTATAGTTGCGGACAGAGTTGATGACTGGGCCACGCCACTCTTTGAGCGCGAGCGATCCCTCGCGAGATGGCCATGCGACTATCGGCGAGTAATCTGCGAGTCGCCTCGGCCTTCGGCCTGTTGGTCGTGTTCGCCATGGCAGCGTGCGTCGTGGCCGACGAAAACGAACGCCCACCAATCGAATACAGCAAACGCGAACCGGCAAACTGTGTTTCCCGGCTCCAATCTCGCCTCAGCCAGGGCGAGTTGCAGTTGGAGTACGACGAAGAGCGCGGCTATCTGGCGTCGCTACTCAAAGCGCTCCACGTGCCGGTCGAATCGCAAATGCTGGTCTACTCCAAAACCAGCCTGCAGCGAGATCACATCTCGCCCAGAACGCCGCGCGCTGTTTACTTCAGCGATGATGTTTACGTCGGCTTCTGCCAAGGGGGCGATGTGCTCGAGGTGTCGGCCGTCGACCCGCAACTAGGCGCGGTGTTTTATACGCTCGATCAACAGGAAGCCGATGAGCCGCGCTTGCGCCGCCAGACAGACAACTGCCTGACTTGCCACAGTTCGTCACGCACCGACGGAGTCCCTGGCCATTTGGTCCGTTCGTTATTCGTTGACCCCGCGGGCCAGACCATACTCTCCTCCGGCAGTTTTGCAGTCGATCATACAACTCCGCTCCATCAGCGTTGGGGCGGTTGGTACGTAACCGGCACGCACGGCACGCAAACGCACCTCGGCAATCTCGTGGTGCGGGGGAAAGAACTGGCCACCACGACGACGAACGCCGCCGGCCAAAACGTCACGCGCTTGGACGATCGACTGAATGTCGACAAGTACCTGACGCCCCATAGCGATATCGTCGCGCTGATGGTGCTGGAACATCAAACGCTGGTTCATAACCGCTTGACGAAGGCCAACTTCGCCGCGCGGCAGGCCTTGTGGAATCAGCAAGAAATGAACCGAGCGTTCGGCGATCCCGAGGACAAGCCGCTGGAGAGCACCGCTCGTCGCATTCAGGGCGCCGGCGACGACCTGGTCGAAGCGCTACTGCTCGTTGACGAAGCAAAACTGACGGCGCAGATCAGCGGCATCTCCGGCTTCGCCGAAAAGTTCGCCAGTCGTGGCCAGCGCGACCGCCAAGGGCGCTCGTTGCGAGACTTCGACTTGCAGCAACGACTGTTCAAGTATCCCTGCAGTTACTTGATTTACTCGGCCGCGTTCGATGGCCTCCCTCCGGCCATGAAAGACTACGTCTGGAAGCGACTATGGGACGTGCTTACGAGCGAAGCGCCTACCAAACCTTTTGACCATCTCTCGAAGACTGACCGACTAGCAATCATCGACATCATTCGCGCGACAAAAGACGATCTTCCGACCTGTTGGACCGCAACTGGCAGTCGCTAGACGATTTCTGCTGGGTTCCTGCGTTGGGCAAGCACGCCCGAGTGCCTCTTTTTGGCGTCAGCGAGGATCTCTATGAATCGTTTATGGGCGTTGTTCGCCGTCGTCATGGTGCTGTCGTTCACAGTGCTCGGCTGGATCGGGACGCGGATCTACGAAGAGGCGCCGCCGCTGCCCGATCGCGTGGTCACGACCGACCGCGCCCTGGTGATTCAGGGGGGCGACGTCCAACGGGGCCAGAACGTCTGGCAAGCGCTCGGCGGAATGGAAGTGGGGTCTATCTGGGGACACGGCAGCTACGTAGCGCCAGACTGGACAGCAGATTGGCTGCACCGCGAAGCCATCTTCATTCTGAATCGCTGGGCGCGCGACGAATTCGGCGCCGACTTCGAACAACTCGACGGCGAGCGGCAGGCCCAGTTGAGCGGGCGGCTGGCGAAGTTCCTGCGGACCAATACCTTCGACCCCGCCACGCGCGCCATCACCGTCGATCCACTGCGTGCCGCAGCGTTCGAGGCCAACCTGGCGCACTACTCGGCCGTGTTTGCGAACGGAAACACGGCCTACGCCATTCCGGCCGGAGCGGTGACCGATCCGGACCGTTTGCGGCAACTATCGGCGTTCTTTTTTTGGACTTCCTGGGCCGCGTCGACCAATCGTCCGGACGAGCAAATCTCTTACACCAACAATTGGCCGTATGAGCCGTTGGTTGCCAATCGCGCCACCGGCGAGGCCGTGGTATGGACAGGGGTCAGCATCATCATGCTGCTGGCCGGAATCTCAGCGATGGCCTGGTGGTACGCCTCGCGACGAGAAGCGGAACCAGAACAGTCGATTCCAGAAGTGGATCCCTTGGGAAGTTGGCAGGCAACTCCCTCCCAGCGGGCAACGGTCAAGTACTTCTGGGTCGTTTCGGCTTTGATTCTGCTGCAGATGCTGTTGGGCGTGATCACCGCGCACTACGGCGTTGAAGGTGACGCCTTCTACGGCTTCCCTTTATCAAAGTGGTTGCCGTACAGCGTGGCTCGAACCTGGCACGTTCAACTTGGTCTGTTTTGGATCGCCACGGCCTGGCTGGCGGCCGGCTTGTTCATTGGGCCCTTGGTCAGCGAGCAAGAGCCCAAAGGGCAACGGCTCGGCGTCAACATTCTGTTTCTGGCGCTGCTGGTCGTAGTCGCCGGCTCGTTGACCGGAGAATGGCTGAGCATTCAGAACAAAATGTCCGATGTCGTGTCGTTCTATTTCGGCCATCAAGGCTACGAGTACGTCGACCTGGGACGCGCCTGGCAGATCGCCTTGTTCGTTGGACTGCTGCTCTGGCTGTTCTTGATGATTCGAGTATTGCGACCGGCGTTACGAAAAACCGGCGAACAGAAGCAACTCGTAGCCCTCTTGGCCGTCGCTTCGGGCGCGATTGCCCTGTTCTACGGGGCCGGACTCACCTGGGGCCATCATGGCCATTTGTCGATCGTCGAGTACTGGCGGTGGTGGGTCGTGCATTTGTGGGTGGAAGGCTTCTTCGAAGTCTTCGCGACCACGGTGATTGCCTTCATTTTCATGCGATTGCATCTGATTCGACCCGGCGTCGCCGCCGCCGCGGCTTTGCTCTCGGCAACGATCTTTTTGTCGGGCGGAATCATCGGCACGTGCCATCATCTGTACTTTTCCGGCACGCCACCGGTTGCCTTGGCCTGGGGATCGGTCTTCAGCGCTTTGGAAGTCGTGCCGCTGGTGCTTGTCGGCTTTGACGCCGTGGAGGATCTACGGCGATCCAAAACTTCGCCCTGGGTTCAGCGCTACAAGTGGCCCATTTACTTTTTCGTGGCTGTGGCGTTTTGGAATATGGTCGGCGCCGGACTCTTCGGCTTTATGATCAATCCGCCGATCGCCCTGTACTACATGCAAGGGCTCAACACCACGCCGCTGCACGGGCACGCCGCCTTGTTCGGCGTTTATGGAATGCTAGGCATTGGACTGATGTTGCTCTGCCTAAGGGTGCTGATTCCGGGCGTTCAGTGGAAAGACGGCTTGCTGAAGTTTTCGTTCTGGTCGTTGAATGGCGGGTTGTTCGCCATGTGCATGCTGAGCCTTCTGCCTGTCGGTTTGATGCAAACTTGGGCATCGGTCGATCACGGCTATTGGTACGCCCGCAGCAGTGAGTTCCTGCAAACGCCGCTGATGCAAAACCTGCGTTGGTTGCGAGTGCCGGGCGACACGATCTTTTTTCTCGGGGCCGTGGCGCTGGTGCTGTTCGTCGCCGGCTTGAAAACCGGTCACTCCTTTCAAAGGAAATCCTGATGTCGATTCAACACGCCAAGCCTGCGGAAGTTATTTCGTTGCGCCTCGGAGCCAGCCTCGCTGGAGCCAAAACGACCACGCTCGCCAAGACCACTGATCTGGAATTGATTCGGCTGGTCCTGCCCGCCGGCAAGGAAATCCCGACTCACAAGACCGCCGGCGAGATCACCGTGCAATGCCTGGAAGGACGCGTCACGTTCTCCGCCGATCACAAGTCGCAAGAGCTCGTCGCAGGGCAACTGCTGTACCTGCTCGCTGGCGAGCCCCATGCGGTGAAGGCCCTCGAAGATTCTTCTCTGCTGGTGACGATCTTGCTTAAGCCCCAGGTTTGATTCGGACCGTTGGGCATGTGCCGTTCCGGCGGCTTGATCCTGCCCGCGCAGGCGATTAGGATCGACCTCCATGAACTCCCACCTGCCGCGGCCTGTCGTCCTGACGGCCTGCACACTGCTGTTTTGTCTGGCTGCTTCGTTTTCGTTGCGCGCGGCCGATCCGCCGCCGGCGGCGGATTTCAAGTCGGAATTGCCGCGTGTTCAACCGGTCGAGCCGGCGGCTGCGCTGGCCACGTTTCAGGTTCAGCCCGGCTTTAAAATCGAGCAGGTCGCGGCCGAGCCGCTGGTGACCGATCCGGTGGCCATGTCGTTCGACGCCGCCGGTCGGCTGTTTGTCTGCGAGATGGTCGACTACTCCGAAGACTCCGAAGCCAACCTCGGCCGGATTCGCCTGCTGACCGACGCCGATGGCGATGGCCGCTTCGACAAGAGCTCGGTCTATGCCGAAACGCTGAGCTGGCCAACGGCCGTGATCGCCTACGACGGCGGGATCTTTGTCGGCGCCGCGCCGGACATCTGGTACTTCAAAGACACTGATGGCGATGGCGTCGCCAACATCAAGCAAAAAATCTTTAGCGGATTCGGCCGCAGCAACGTGCAAGGCCTGATCAACAGTTTTGCCTGGGGTCTTGATAATCGCATTCATGGCGCCACCAGCAGCGCCGGCGGCGTGATCCGCCGTGTCGAGGAATCGCAAACCGGCGACGCGAAGGATGCGGCGTCCAAGGGCGTCTCACTCTCCGGCCGGGATTTTGCCTTCGATCCCAAAACGCTGGACCTTCAACCCACCAGCGGCGGCGCGCAGCACGGCATGAGCTTTGACAACTGGGGCCGCAAATTCGTCTGCTCGAATAGCGACCACATTCAGCAAGTGATGTTCGAGGATCGCTACGTTGCGAGAAATCCGTTTTTGGCGGCGCCGTCGTCCCGGCTGAGCATCGCCGCCGATGGGCCGCAAGCCGAGGTTTACCGGATCAGCCCTGTCGAGCCGTGGCGAATTGTGCGAACGCGTTTGCGCGTAAGTGGCCAGGCGTCAGGTCCGATCGAAGGGGGGGGCCGCGCGAGTGGGTACTTCACCGGCGCCACTGGCGTCACGCTCTATCGCGGCAACGCCTGGCCAGCGGCCACAACCGATGACAAGCAGGCAACCGGCGCGGCCGAAATTGCAATCATCGGCGACGTCGGCAGCAACCTGATCCATCGCAAGCTGGTCGTGCCGCACGGCGTGGAGCTGGTCGCAACGCGGATCGACAAGGAGAGCGAATTCGTCGCCTCGCGCGATATCTGGTTTCGGCCGGCCCAATACGCCAACGCGCCAGACGGCTCGCTGTTCGTGGCGGACATGTATCGCGAAGTGATCGAGCATCCACACTCGCTGCCGCCGGAGATCAAACAGCATTTGGATCTAACGAGCGGGCGCGATCGTGGGAGAATCTATCGCATCGTGCCCGATGGTTTTAAGCAGCCAAAATTCCCGAACCTGGCTGAGGCCAGCGCTGCCGACCTCGTCGCCACGCTAACCAACACCAACGGCTGGCGCCGAGACGCCGCAGCGCGGTTGCTGTTCGAGCGGCAGGACAAGTCGGCAGTGGCGGCGCTACAGAAGCTGGTTACCGAAGCGGCGCTGCCCGAGGGGCGGATGCACGCCCTGTACGCGTTGGCAGGACTGAAATCACTTTCGCCTGACGTTTTGTTGGTCGGCTTGGCCGACAAGCATCCGCAGGTCCGCAAGCACGCTGTGCGACTGAGCGAAGGCGCGGCTAAAGATACCGCAGCGATTCGCGACCGCTGGTTTTCGCTGGCCAACGAAGAGACCGACGCCGAGGTTCGCTATCAATTGCTCTTCAGTTTAGGAGAAGTGACCGGCGAGGCCCGCGACACGGCCCTGGCGGCGCTCGCCAAGCGCGGCGCCGACGATCGCTGGATGCGATTGGCGCTACTCAGCTCGCTGGCCGACGGTGTCGATCGCGTGCTGGGGCAGCTCGTCGCTGATGAAGCGTTCCGGCAGACCGATGGTGGACAAGCCGTGTTGACGGCGCTAGCAGCACAGGCGGGCGCCAGTGGCCGAGAGGCCGACATCGCCCGCGTGCTGGCGTCGGTCGAATCCCTATCGACCGCCGAAGCCGGATTAGCCGGCCAGCTCATTCGCGGATTGGGCGAAGGCGCGGCGCGGCGCGGCGGATCGCTCGCCAAGCTGCTGGCGACTGACTCGACAGGCAAGTCGGCCAAGATCCTCGATCAATTAATCGCCGAGGCCGGCAAGACAGCCGCCGACACGAAGCGAAAGCCAGCCGCGCGAGCCGCAGCGATCTCGGTGCTAGCGCTGGGACCGGCCGACGCGGCGCTGGCAACCATCAAACCACTGGTCGACAATCGCCAACCGCAAGAAGTGCAATCGGCCGCGCTGGCCAGCCTCGCCCGGCTCAACGACCGTGGCGTGGCAGCCGTGATCCTCGAAGCGTGGCCGACGCTCAGCCCTCGCTTGCGCGCACAAGCGACCGAAGGACTCTTTGCTCGCACAGATCGACTGCAAGCGCTGCTCGACGCGGTCGAAGCAGGTACTTTCAAGCCGGCCGATATCGAGTTGGCTCGCGCGCAGCAGTTGCAAACTCACGCCGACGCCAAAATCCGCGACCGCGCGAAAAAACTACTGGCGGGCGTCAAGCTGGGGCGCCGGCAAGACGTCGTCGCCGCGCATCGCGACGTGCTCGACCTGAAAGGCGACGCTCAGCGTGGCAAAGAGCACTTCAAAAAGGTCTGCGCCGCGTGCCATCGCCTGGAAGGGGTCGGCCAAGAAATCGGCGCCAACCTGGCCACATTCAAAAACCGGGGCGCCGAGACGATTCTGACCAACGTCCTCGACCCGAATCGCGAGGTCAATCCACAGTACGTCAACTACACGCTGATCACGGACGATGGCCGCACGATCACCGGCCTGATCGACGCCGAAACCGCCAACAGCGTCACGCTGAAACGCGCCGAGGGCGCCACCGACACCGTGCTACGAGCCAACATCGACGAACTGGTCGCTTCAGGTCTATCGATCATGCCAGAGGGGCTTGAGCAGCAACTCAACAAACAGGCCCTGGCTGACCTGCTGGCCTATCTGATGAGCGTGCCATAGCCGGCTTCGCTTTAGCCTCTCAACAAAACGCTGAACGAAAGCAATCACAATGGTCAGGTCTGCCTGCACTCGCGTCATTCTCCCTTACGTGTTTGGCTTCGTCATCGTCGTCGTCTCGACGAGCACTGCCATCGCCATGGATAGTTGGAAAGCCGGCGCGGCAAAGGTCGTAATCACGCCCAGCCAGTTGATGTGGATGAGCGGCTACGGCAGCCGTGACCACGCCGCCGAAGGCAAGCTGCACGATCTGTGGGCCAAGGCGCTGGTGATCGAAGACCCAACCGGCGAGCGGCTGCTGCTGATTACGCTCGACCTGGTCGGCATCGATCGACAGCTATCGCTGGCTGTGCGAGACGAACTGGCCGAACAGCACAAGCTGGAGAAGCGTCAGGTCGCCATCTGTTGCTCCCACACGCACACTGGGCCTGTCGTCGGACGTAACCTGCGCGCGATGTATTTTTTAGACGAGGCACAGACAAAGCTCGTCGACTCGTACACCGACGAGTTGCAAGCGAAGATCCTCGCAGTCGCGGGCGACGCCATCAGCAAGCTGGCGCCGGCTGAACTCTCTTGGGCGAACGCCAAAGCAACGTTTGCCGTCAATCGCCGCACAAATGTCGAAGCCGACGTGCCGCGGTTGATCTCCGAAGGCGCGCTCAAGGGCCCGGTCGATCATGATGCGCCGGTCTTGGGAGTACGAGACAAACAAGGCGAACTCAAGGCAATCGTTTGCGGCTACGCCTGCCACGCCACGGTGCTGAGCTTCTTTCAATGGTCCGGCGACTGGCCCGGCTTTGCGCAGATAGAGCTTGAGAAGGCGCATCCGGGCGCCATCGCGCTGTTTTGGGCCGGCTGCGGCGCCGACCAAAACCCACTGCCGCGTCGCGATGTCACGCTCGCTGAGAAATACGGCCGCGAACTTGCCACAGCGGTCGACCAGGCCCTGGCCGGCAAGATGACCCCGATCACCGGACAGATCGCCGCAAGCTACGCCGAGATTGATCTGCCGCTCGCCACACTACCAACGACCGAAGAGTTGCAGAAACAAGCCGAGTCGAAAGACAAGTTCTTCGCGTCACGCGCGAAACTGTTGCTCGCGCAAATCGCGGGCGGGAAACCACTCTCGCAAACCTACCCCTACCCGGTGCAATGTTGGCGGCTGGGTAATGGCCCAACTTGGATCACGCTCGGCGGCGAAGTGGTCGTTGATTTCTCACTGCGAATCAAGCAGGAGCTTGGCGCCGACCGGACTTGGGTCGCCGGTTACACGAACGACGTGATGGCCTACATCCCGTCGCGCCGCGTGCTCAACGAAGGAGGCTACGAAGGCGCCTCGGCCATGGTCTACTACGGCCTGCCAACCACCTGGGCGCCCGAGGTCGAAGAGCGGATTGTAAACGAAGTGAAACGCCAGGCGACGGAAGTCCGCGCTGCGAAGTAACCTTGTTGCGAAGCATTGAGCGAAGCACTACTCCGTGTGCCACTGGCTCTGCCAGTGCTCCTTTTGGACAAGATCCGCTTTCGAGTCGGGCGCCGCCAACGCCAACAACACGCTAACGGCGAATCATTGCGCGCAAAAAAACGTCCGCAAACTGCGGACGTCTTTTTGCATCACGAAAGCCTGACGCGTCACAGAGCGTTCCAATCACTCGGGCTGTCGCCTCGCATGGGCGTGCGATTCGCGACTCGCTTTGGCAAGCCCTGACGATTTCGAAACGCTGCTCCTCAACGCGCCACCGGGTGGTCTTAGACCGCCGAGTGGTCCGTTTCGCCAGTGCGGATCCGCACGACGTCGGTCAGATCGCTGACAAAAATCTTGCCGTCGCCGACCTGGCCAGTACGGGCCTTGCTGACGATGGTGTCGATCACGCTCTTGGCGTCTGCCGTGGCGACGACGACTTCGAGCTTGACCTTCGGAATGAAGTCCACGGCGTATTCCGCTCCGCGGTACGTCTCGGTGTGCCCTTTCTGGCGTCCGAAACCACGGACCTCGGTGACGGTCATCCCGTGAACGCCTTTTTCACTCAGAGCGTTCTTGACATCCTCCAACTTGAAATGGCGGATGATTGCTTCGATCTTCTTCATGGCTCAATCCCTTTTCTAATATTTGCACGACAATGAAAATGTTTGTCGGCCGCCTCATCCGCAACAGTCGGATGCCGACAACGGTCTATTGCAACGTGCGTGCCGCGCCTTTCAAAGTGGGCGTGGGATTTGTCGAGCCAGACACGCAAGTCTTGCTGGAGGCCTAACTTAAGATATTTAAATCGACAAGCAATAGTCGCCTGCCGGTTTGACGACGTTTCGCGTCTGCGCGACGAGACAGTAACGGAACCCCAGGGGCCTGACCCGCCGTAACTGGATACGGCGCTAAGACTAACAGCCCGCGCCACGCGAACGGCGCGACGTTCACAAGAATGTGACAGCCGGGTCGACCTCACAAAACGACGACGCTACCGCTGCACTGCAAGGAAAAGACAAGAACTTCTTGCCACAGAGAACACCGAGGACACTGAGAGAGAAAAGAAGGGAACCAAACACGCTTTGGCTGCAAAAACGGCAGCGGCGCCGCTACCGCTCGAGTTTGATTCTTCTCGGTGGCCTCTGTGACCTCTGTGGCAAATCTTCGTGCTACATGGCCTGAGGCCGTTGCAACGCGCAACTAGTGTGATCCCGTCGGTGCGCGGAATTGCAGTACGTCGAGTTTGTAGAGCGCCCCGCGGACCGGCGAAGAGGCCGTCGCCTGGCCGCGCGTCCAGGGGACCGCGTACGACGCGACGCGGCCGGTCGTGACTTCGGTGACGTAGACCACCGAGTTACCAGGCTGCACGTTGGCGCCCGTCTTGCGCAGGCCGGCCGTGCCGGTGACCATCAGGAACTTGGGATTCTGCGCGGCGTTCACGCCCAGATCGTTCATCACATTCGTTTCGTACATCGACGTGAACCGACCGGTCGATGTGCTCAGCACCGCGGCCTTCAGGCTGCCCGTGAGGAAGTCGAGAAAGAAGACCGCCTCGAGCTCGTCATCGACGGCGCCAGTGGCCATCGTGAAGTTCTCAGAGTGGTCTGTGGCGACAGCGTGCATGGGCGCATATGTGAAGAATCCACCGATCGCCAACCCAAGGATCAGGCCTACGCCCAATAGCGGGACGGATGATCGGCTGAGCGTATGACGCATAAACGGCCTCGCGCATAGAGACGTGCCACGGATTGCAAGCGGGCGGGATCGTACCGAGATTGGCCGATCGCCGCCAGATTGGCTTGGCTCGGCCTAACAGGCACTGCTGGGCAAGCCAGCAGTGGCACACGTCCCGGTCACTGGCGTTCGGTGGAAAAATGGGCGATTTCCGCCGCCGGGGCGTCTCGACCGAGGGCTTGGCCGAACGGTAAACTAACTCCCCAGCGTGCGGCCGGCGCCGCCTTCGAGCAGGCCCAGCCGGCGCTGCTATCACTCGCCCTCACCGCAGTCAGGAGAACCGTCCGATGCCGACCAATGCCCCTTTGAACCGTAAATTGCGGATGGCCCTGGTGGGCGGAGGGCAAGGGGCCTTTATCGGCCGAGTACACTGCACGGCGGCCGTGCTCGATAATCGCGCGGAACTGGTCGCAGGCGCGCTGAGTAGCGACCCGGCCAAGGCCAAGGCCTCGGCCCCGGACTACGCAATCCCGCCAGAGCGGGCATACGGCTCGGTCGACGAATTGATTGCCACGGAACTCAAGCTGCCGCCGGACCGGCGGATCGACTTCGTTTCGGTCGCCACGCCAAACCACACGCACTATGCCATTGCCAAGGCCGCGGCCGAGGCGGGCTTCAATGTCATTTGCGACAAGCCGATGACGTTCGATCTGGCCCAGGCCGAGGACCTGGCCAAGACCGTCGACAAAACAGGCGTCGTATTCGCCGTCTCGCACAACTACACAGGCTACCCGCTGGTGCGTCAGGCCCGCGAGATGGTCCTCTCCGGCGAACTCGGCGAGATCAACGCCATCCGCTCGAATTACATCCAGGGCTGGCTCCGCACCCGGCTGGAAAACGAATCGCAAAAGCAAGCCGCCTGGCGGACCGATCCCACCAAGAGTGGCGCCGCCGGTTGCTTCGGCGATATCGGCACGCACGCCTATAACCTGGGGCGTTACATCAGCGGCCTGCTGCCCGAGAGCGTCAGCTCGCACCTGAAGATCTTTGCCGAGGGGCGCAAGCTCGACGATTACGGCCACGCGGTGATTCGGTTCGAGAATGGCGCGCTGGGGACGGTGACAGCGTCGCAAATCAGCCATGGCCGCGAGAACGACTTGTTCATCGAAGTCGATGGCTCGAAGGGCTCGCTCGAATGGCATCAGGAAGAGCCCAACAAGCTCTACTATCGCCGCAACGGCCACCCGCTGAACGTCTACACGCGTGACCCGAACGCTCCGTACATGAACGCCAGCGGCGCCGCGGCCTGCCGGTTGCCGAGTGGTCACCCGGAAGCGTTCTTCGAAGCGTTTGCCAACGTCTACCGGTTCGCCTACGACAACATGGCGCTACGCGCCGCTGGACAGCCGTTCGAAGCGACCGACACGATCTATCCAAACGTAAACGATGGCGTCGAAGGGATGTACTTCATCCAGCAATGCGTGGCCAGCAGCAATGAGAATGGCGCCTGGCTGCCGCTGAAGCACGCGCGAGCACGGCGGTAGTGGGGCCGGAGGGCGGCACAATGACAAGCAAGTCAACCGGCCCGAATCTGCTGTATGCGGTCGTGGAAGGCTGGACGGTGGACGAATTGCGCAACCAATTCGGAAGGCGGCGGATTACAGTCGCGGCGTGCAAATCGCCACCTCCGTGGAGCCGCGCTTTCGATGGTCATGTATTCGAGGTGCAGACGTTGTATGGAGAGTATGGCGGCTTTGTCGGTAGTTCGATTACTTCCGCCAAAGATACAGGAACGACCGAGACATCAAAGCGCCATTGGCAGCTCGAAAAGTCGGAGTCACTATCCGCAACAACCCAATGTTAGCGTGACGACAACATTCGAAAGATGCTCGAAGTTCTTGCAGAACTAACTCAGCGAGGAAGCGTGGTGCTTTACTTGTCGATTCCGGCACTGGGAGCTAGTAAATCGCCGAAGTCTGGCAAGCTATCGGCGGAGTGTTTGTTGCGGATGGCCCCGAATGTTCCCTTCGTGTTTGGACGTCTAACGGCTTGAGAGTCATGGGAGTTGCATGACAGATTGTTCCAAGTCAGCAACGCGCATCGCCGTGGCGGTTGTCGAGCATCATGGGCAATTTCTCATCGGCCAGCGTCCGCCGGGGGTGGCGCTGGCCGGGTTGTGGGAATTTCCCGGTGGCAAGGCGGAGCCGACTGAGAGCGTAACGGCCGCGGCCGAGCGAGAGTGTCTCGAAGAGACAGGCCTGACGGTTGTCGCAGTTCGCGAACTATCCAGGGTCACGCACGAGTACGCGCACGGGCTCGTCGAAGTCTCGTTTATTGCGTGTCGAGCGGCGCCCGCGTCGATGGCGGATCCAGCAACGCCACAAGCGCCGTTCTGCTGGGTCGCGCGAGAAGATCTATCGCGCTATAAGTTCCCTGCGGCAAACGCGGAGCTCGTTTCCCAATTAGCGAGTGCAGAACAAGCTTAAAGTGCCCGGCGGATCCGGCGTGGAGGGCGGCCGCCCCGGCCCATCAGTGGGACCGGCGGTTTAGGTGGAGGGGGCGCGCCGTCGGCCGAGCCAGGATCGACCATGGCCGCCATTTGCTCGGCGGTTGCAATCGGCTTGGCGACGGCTTCAAAACCTTCCATCTCGCCACGCTTCAGCAGTCGATCGATTCGCATTTCGATCCGCGTCAGCTCTGGGCCTTCTTCCGGCGTGACGAAGGTGTAGGCCACGCCTTCGCGGCCCATACGGCCGGTGCGGCCGACGCGATGGACGTAGTCGTCGCAAAAGGCCGGGATGTCGTAGTTGATGATGTGCGAGATGTTCGACACGTCGATGCCGCGGCCCACGACGTCGGTGGCGATCAGGTGTTGCACATTGCCTTCTCGGAAGCTGGCCATCACCCGGTCACGCGCCTTTTGTTGCAAGTCGCCGTGAATGCAGTCGACGCCTTGCATCCGTTTGGCCAGGTTGCGCTGCACTTTGTCGGTGCCACGTTTGGTGCGACAGAAGACGATCGATTGCCGAGGATTCTCCTGCTTCAGCAAGCGAATCAGCAGCTCCATCTTGCGATCCGGCGCGACGGTGAAGTAGTACTGGTCGATCGTCTCGACCGAGACGTCCGATGGCGAGAAATTCAGGATCGTCGGCTCGCGCATGTAGCGCTTGGCGAGGCGCTCGACCGGCGGCGCCACCGTGGCGCTTAGCAGGAGCGTTTGCCGCGACTGCGGACATTTGCGAAGGATCTTTTCGATGTCCGGGCGGAAACCGATATCGAGCATGCGGTCAGCTTCGTCGAGCACCACGATTCGCAGTCCGTCGAAGACCAACGTGCCGCGGCCCATGTGATCCAACACGCGGCCGGGCGTGCCGACGACGACATGAACGCCGCGCTTCAATTTTTCCATCTGCTCGCGGATTGGCTTGCCGCCGTAGACGGCCACAACGTTGACCTTGCGACCATGCGATAGCTTGATGATCTCTTCGCGCACTTGCACGGCCAGTTCGCGCGTGGGGACGAGCACCAAGGCTTGCGGTCCGCGCGGGTCGTGATGCGGTTCGATCAATTCCAAAATAGGAATGCTGAACGCGGCGGTCTTACCGGTGCCCGTGCGGGCCTGGCCCAACACATCGATACCTTTGAGTGCATGCGGAATGAGCCCGGCCTGTACGGGTGTGGGCTCGACGTATCCAGCATGCTCCAGAGCCGACATCATCGACTCGGAAAGCGAGAGATCTTGGAACCCGATCGTGGGTTCCGGGGCGGGTTCAGACAAGTCGTCTTCCTGCAAAGTTACGTTGCGCGCCGTCGAGAGAGGGCTGCGGCGCGGGTCCTAGGTTACCCAATTTGTTTATGTAACTATAACCGGACGAAGGGGTTTTATCAACGCCGGCCTGGCCCTGCCACAACTCCAAACGCGGCCCTGCTGGAATACTAACCCGAAGCGCCAGCGAGGGCTCTTCTGCCGGATACGAAGAACCCTCGCTGGCGCTTCGGGTTGGTGTGGGCGGTCGCCGTCGGCGCTTCCCCGGTAGGCGCAAAAAACGAGGCCGGCGCCGCGATGCGTTATCCGCAAAGCGCTACCGGCCTCGGTTTGACGAATCAAGCCACTTGCGCGGCTCGAGACTACTTGCCAGCCTTCTTCGGGGCCTTCTTTGCCTTCGGGGCCGGCTTGGCCTTCAGGCTCTTCGGCGCCTTGGTGGTCTTGGCGGTCTTGACCATCGTCTTCTTGGTTGTCTTCTTGGCTGCCATGTCCTTGGCTCCTCAATAGAAAGAAATGAGCGCCCATCCTTGTCGGCAACTTTCTCCCCAGGGCGCCCTAAGAGGAGTAGCCGCAGATTCTGCTTGAACTCGAACCGCTGAAGATGGTTGGTGCGTTTGCCGCAGCTCGGCCACCACAGGGCGCTATCAGCGCACTGCAGGGAACTCGCTCGAATCGATCTCTGCCGCGCGACCGATTTATTCGCCCATCCCCGCCGGAACTCGCGCATTGAAGCAAGTTTGCCCAGTTTGCGTCAAGGCGAGTTCTGCACAGGCGCGGCTTCTCGCGCCGCGCTGCGACCTGAAACCGGCGCCGCCGAGCGCGATGCGCGTTGACCCGATGCGCGCCGTGCCGTTAGCGTATGGGCAGCAAACACGATGGCGAACGGAATCAACCAGTACAGCACCACAGGTCCAGCAAAATGATCACGCGCATCACCGGCAAGCTTGTCTCCGTGGCCGACGAAGCCGCTTATTTGCAGTTCGGGGCGTTCGAGTTCGAGGTCTTCATTCCCGAATTCGCTCGCCGACAATTGCAGCACGAAATCGGCCAGGAAATCAGCCTGTTTACGATTGATTACCTCGAAGGCAACCCGATGCAGGGACGCATGACGCCGCGGTTGATCGGCTTTCCGAAGGAAGTGGAGCGCGAATTTTTTGAACTTTTTTGTTCGGTCGATGGCGTGGGCGTAAAAAAAGCGCTGCGGGCGATGGTCCGGCCGGTCCGCGAAGTGGCGACGGCGATCGAGGAGCAAGACGCCAAGGGGCTGGCAGGTCTGCCTGGCGTGGGGCCGGCGACCGCCGAACGCATCATCGCCAAGCTCCGCCGCAAGGTGCCGAAATTCGCCCTGATGGTCGCCCGCGACGAGCCATTTGCCTCGACCGGCGAGCGAGACCTGGTGCAGGAGACCTTCGAAGTCCTGCGCTCGCTTGGCCATAGCGAAGCCGAGGCCCGCCGGCTGTTGGAGACAGCGCTCGCCGCCAAGAAAAAACACGCCGACGTCCAATCGCTGCTGCAAGCGATCTACCAGCAGCGACAAAAAGACCCGACCTAGCGCGCTTGTAGGATGGGGCTCTGTTCGACGTCCCGTAAGGGCGAGGCTCCCGCCGAGCCGCGAAGCGCATTCGACGCGGGCTTACACCTCCCGCCGCCCCCCGTAATCGCCCCGATTCTGCTATATTACCCGCTCCCATCACGGAGGAGCATTCACGCGTGCGCGAGCCCATATTACAACCGGAGCCCGAGGAGCCAGACGACCTGGATCCGCGGCGCTTTGATGACGACCCGGAAGATCGCGCCCTGCGTCCCACGCGGATGCGCGACATGGTGGGCCAGCGCGAAGTCTGCGAGCGGCTGGCCATCGCCGTCGACGCGACCCAAAAGCGCAAAGAGACGCTGGGGCATATCCTCTTCGACGGGCCCCCCGGGCTGGGCAAAACCACGTTCGCCACGGTCATCCCGCGCGATTTGGGCGTGAGCTTTCAGATTGCCAGCGCCGCGGCGTTGATGGCGCCCAAGGACGTGGTTCCGTATCTGACGAACGCCGAAGAGGGCTCGGTGCTGTTCATCGACGAGATCCACCGGCTGCCGAAGGCGGTCGAAGAATTCCTCTACCCGGCGATGGAAGATTTCCGGATCGATATCACGCTGGGCGAAGGTGTCAACGCCCGCACGATCAACATGCCGCTGAAACCTTTCACGTTGATCGGCGCCACCACGCGGACCGGAATGCTATCGGCGCCACTCCGCGATCGGTTTCAGATGCGCGAGCATTTGGATTTTTACACGATCGAAGAGCTCTCCGAGATCGTGCGACGCAGCTCGCGCAAGTTGCGAGTGGAGATCGACAACGACGCGGCCAACGAGATTGCCATCCGCAGCCGAGGAACTCCGCGGCTCGCGAATAATCGACTGCGCTGGGTGCGCGACTACGCCACCAGCCGAGCCGATGGGCGGATCACGCACGCCGTGGCCGTGGCGGCGCTGCAGATGCAGGCCATCGACCATCGCGGGCTGGACTCGCAAGACCGCAAATATCTGGAAACGATCATCCGCATGTTCCACGGCGGCCCGGTCGGCGTGGAAGCGATCGCCCACACCATGAACACCGCGCCCGACACGTTGGAAGACGAAGTCGAGCCGTTTTTGCTCCGGGCCGGTCTGGTCATCCGCACGCCCCGCGGCCGCAAGGCAACGTCGGAGACTTACGAGCATCTGAAACTATCGCCACCCGACTCGGGCCAGGCGAAGTTGTTCTAACGCAACGCGAGACTGGCCGAGCGATGTTCCGGGAGGGCGAGGCTCCCGCCGAGCCGCGCGCCGCGTTTGGGCCGGAATTCTTGAAACGATTAGCGCGAATTAAAGCATTCGCACGCGCAAATGATGAAATCACTTCAAAAACGAGTCACGTGGGTTATCGAACCCAGCGTGTTTCCGCCGCGATACGATTCTTTTCGTACCGCCATCGTTTCTCGCAGCCGGAAGTTCGACCCTAGAACAACTTCCAGAACTTCTGGGCAATTGATTCTTCGGGCACGGGGGGCTGTCCGCCATGCACAAATTCGCGCCAGGCGGCCACATCGCCGCCAAAATCGCGGCCGGACGCCTCTTTCAACGAGAGCATCGCCCGGCGCTGCATGGCCGGATCGGGATCGTCGAGCGCCTGACCTAGTGGCGCAATTGCGTTTGGATGGGCCACTTTGCCCAGGCCGCGCGCGGCGGCCAGTTTGACGTCGAAGTTTTCGTCATGTCCCAGTGCCGCTCCCAGCACTTCGGGCGCTTGCGGTCCGCCACGGACGCCCCATGCTTCGCAGGCGGCAATGCGGACGTTGTGGTCCTTGTCATGAATGCCGGCGGCCAGCACCTTGCCGGCGATGTCGGTCTTGTAGACGGCCAAGGTGCGCAAGATCTGCCCGCGCAAAATTGGGTCTTGTTCGTTCGTGATGCCGCGCGCCAGCTCGGCGGAGACCTTTTCCTGCGTCTCCTGGTCCATCTTGGGCGCCTTTTTAGCCAGCTCGCGCAGCTGATCGACCTTATCCTTCGGCGTCAGGACTTTGGGACCAGAGTCATCCTCTGTTGCCAGGCCTGTCCAGGCAGGCCACTGCATCTTAGGCGCAGTTGCACAACCGAGGCATGTGGCAATCCACAGCCCCACCGTGGGCGCTAGCAAAAGCTTATGGCGAGAATTGCGCATCGACAGGTCCGCGGCGCTCGTAGCGCGCAGTGATAACCGCCCCTCTGAAAGAAGTGAGGCGGGACTATACAGATCCCTGCCAACCACGCCAAGGCGAAGTGGCGCGGGATTTTTGCCGACATGAAGTGCGTGCTAGCGGCGCCACTTGCCCGCGATTGTCGAATACAAGGTGAAGACTGTGCCCTCTTCGGCCCTCACCCCGGCCCCGGGTACCCTCTGGGTGCGCCGGGAGAGGGAGTTTCTGCTGCGACGTAATTTGCGAGGGCGCGGTCGAGGCGCTCGAGCAAAAGCTCCTCGCCGGCAGTGATCTGCAGTCCGATCTCAACGCCCCAGACGGCGAGCGAGCCGAAATCAATCGCGGTGAGCTTCACCAGGTCTTTGTGCGTGCATGCCAGTGCCCCTACGCCGAGTTGGTCAGCCCAGGCCGCCAGCGACGCGCCGTCGTCGGCCGTGTACGCATGGTGGTCCGGGAATTCGCGCAGCCCGCGCACATCAAACTTGCACTCGGCCAGCGTGTGCCGAAAGCCAGCCGGGTTGCCGATCCCACAAAACGCGGCCAGCGGTTGCCCGGCGAGTTTAGCCAAGGACGCTTCAGCGCCGTCGACGCGGCGCAGTCTCACCGGCGCGTGGCGCATCTCGATCCAATCCGCCTGCGGCGCGTAGCGCTGAGCGATCTCGCGGATCCGCGCCCGCTCGGCCGCGTTGACCATGTCGGCGCGCGATAGCGCAATCACATCGGCTCGGCCCAGCCCTGCCAGCGGCTCGCGTAAGGTACCTCGCGGAAAGACGTGGCCGAATCCAAACGGCTCGACGGCGTCGAGCAGCACAATATCGAGATCTCGCGCGAGCCGACGATGTTGAAATCCATCATCGAGCAAAATCGCCTGGCTACCGAGTTCGGCGATCGCCTGCCGGGCGGCCGCCACGCGATCTGGATTCTGCAGATGTGGCACGCCGGGCAGTTTTTGAGCCAGTTCCACCGCCTCGTCGTTTTGCTTACCAGCGACGGCCCCGTACCCTCGGCTGACCAATGTGACGTTCACGTCACGCCTGCGAAGATATTGGGCGATCCACGCCACGAGCGGCGTCTTGCCCGTTCCTCCCATCGACAGATTGCCCACGCTGATGACCGGCACAGGCACGCGCGTCGCCGGGGTGTAGGCTTTGTC
>Ga0268266_10001082_pt1 | contig 34140 bp, 25 predicted proteins | sample KBSS13metaG_FD_190356 | JGI IMG/M metagenome (GOLD analysis project Ga0268266, IMG submission 190356) | Switchgrass rhizosphere microbial communities from Kellogg Biological Station, Michigan, USA - KBS S1-3 metaG (SPAdes) (version 2) | ecosystem: Host-associated > Plants > Roots > Rhizosphere...
GGCGTCCTTGGGGTTGGCGCGGCGGCACAGCTCCGATGACGCTGGGTAGGCCGCCACGTAGCCGCCGCACCACCTAGCATCTTTATAAGCGCTCGTCGTCTCATCAGACTGCCCCGAAGCTCAACGCAGTGCAACGTACCGGCTTTGCCTTCGATAGGGAAAGCCTGCTTGTTTCCGCTTTGGGTCATTTGCAGACGTTCCCCCGCCGGCCACGTCGCGTCTGCTCTACCCCTCGAAGCAGACATCGGTGAACCGACAAACCATGTCGGCTTGGTCCAGAGGCGGAAGTGTGCCGCCGCGCGATGCCTCGCGGCATCATTTCCATTCTTTGAGCTTCTTCGCGGCGGTGCCGTATGGGCCTAGATGATAGACGGCAGCGCCAGCAGGCGAAAAAGTGAACGCCGCAAACGGGTCGGTCACCATCTTGTCGAGATAGTCTCGGGTCGCGACGCCGAGGCTGACGTGCGGATGGTAATGGTCGCCGATCTGTTTGGGCACGAAGGTGGCCACGTAATCGATCAGAAGCGCGTCTTCGGCGGCATTAGCCTGCGGTGCCGTGAACGCGCCGATGGGACCGGTTTCCAGCGTGTACTGACTCACGGCGGCAATCATTTCCTGCTGCAGCTTCAGAAGTTCAGCGCTCGACCGCACCTCAATGTTTGCAACGCCAATGTCCCCTCCGGGAGTATAGTGGTATCTGTACGCCTCCAGCTTCATGCTTGCTACGTTCGCAGCAGCGAAGACTTTTTCGGCGGCGGCGAACACCTTGTCGAGATTGTCTGTGCGGACAAACCGCTGAACGATTGTGATATGAGGGCGATGCGAAGCGTCGAGTGAATAGCCTTTCGGGAAAATCGCTAGCAGCCGGGCGTTGTCGGCTTCAGCACGCTGAAGCATTGTTGAGTCCGGCTCCAGCAGGATGTCGATGGCCGTCACCGGGTTTTGTTGCGCGGCGGCGGTTTGAACAAACCCAGGCGTTACTCCCGGCGCGAGGCCTGCTGTGAAGAATAGCAGAGCGAGTAGAGGACCCGCGTAACTCAAACATGCGCGAATAGTTGCACCCACAGTAGACTGCATCGGCTTCCTCCCAAATATAAAACAGGCTTCGTCGCGGAAGAGTTTGGTCGAGCAGGGGGTGGCGGGCGACTTCAGGCGCCCACCGAATCGGCCAGTTGTCAGTTGCTGGGGACCCGATCTAAGGCACATGAGTCCTCCTAATGATCGATGGCATGCAACGCAGAACCGCTTCGGACGGGGTCGATCCAAGGGCCTTTTCGCCCGGTCCAAAGAGGCCGCGCCACAACTCAACCAAGCGCGAGGCCAAGCGTGATGTTTGATTTGGATCAAAGGCGCTGGCTCGTTTGAACCGCCTGTCGCACTTCATTTGCGGACGTCCTGCCCTGCTCCCATTCAAGTCCGCTCTGCAGCCCGAAAACGGACACGGGCACATCGAGCTCTAACGTCGGCTATGGGCCAACAGGCGACATTCTGGCTTGGCGTAATATGAAAGCGGCCGCTAACTACAACGGCCTTACTCACTAATTATGCTGGGATTTTCGAGTTCGTTATTGAGCGCCGCGAGTGCCTTGACCGCCTCCGCTTTAATGTCGTCAAGGCTGCAACCAAACGGGACAATTAACCCGAGGTTTCTTTCCGGGTCGTCCTTCTATTGCACCATGACAGACGAACGCTTCTTGCTGAAGTCGTGAAATAGCCCGGTGATCACGAAGTTCGTCATGTTCATATTCCTGATTGTGCGCACCGACGTGTCGAATTCGAGCTAGGCCACGCCAAACAAATTAGGCCGCAATGGGTCATAAGAACAGCTCACGAAAACGAACACTCCCGACCTATCGTCGGCGGTATCATCGCTGGTCCGGCAGCGTCAGCCCAAAGACCTTCGTCAAATCCTCCACCTGCGCCGGCGACAGGTATCGCGGGTTCAGCCCGCGCAGCAGCAGATAGAGCTTCGCCGTCTCTTCCAACTCCTCGATCGCGAACACCGCAGCTTCCAGCGTATCGCCTGACACCACCGGCCCGTGGTTGGCGAGCAGCACAGAGGAGTATTTCCCGGCCAGCCCCTTGATGGCGTCGGCCACGGCCGGATCGCCCGGACGATAATACGGCACGAGCGCGGTCTGCCCGCATTTCATCAGATAATACGGTGTCATCGGCGGCAACGCGGCGCGTGGGTCGATCTCGGGCAGCATCGACAGCGCCACCGAATGGGTCGAATGCAGGTGCACGACCGCGCGCGCGGCAGTGCGGGTCTGGTAGAGCGCGGTATGCAGCGGCACTTCCTTGGTGGGGGCGTCGCCGGAAAGCAGCCGACCGTCGGCGCCAAGCCGTGCCATCCGTGCCGGATCGAGCGAACCGAGCGAGGCGTTGGTCGGCGTCACCAGCCAGCCGCCGTCGTCGAGTTTCACGCTGATATTGCCGGAGGAACCCGGCGTCAGCCCGCGCTCGAACAGCGAGCGGCCGAAGCGGCAGATTTCCTCCCGAATTTTTGTTTCGCTCATGCACATAGCCCGGTTTGCTGAACCTTTTTCCCACGCTTTGGCAGCGCGGCCAAGCCGTGATACCCAGAGGCAAAGCCGCCGGCCGGATGGCGGCTAAAATGAAAGATTGAGGGACCGCCGCATGCCAGAATCCGCAAAACCGCGCATTGCCGTCATCGGGCTCGGCTCGATGGGGTATGGCATGGCGACTTCGCTGCGCCGCGCCGGGCTCGAAGTCACCGGCTGCGACGTCTCGGCGGATTCGGTCAAACGGTTCGTGGCTGACGGGGGCAAGGGCGCCGGCACGCCGGCGGAAGCTGCCAAGGCTGCCGATATCGTCGTCAGCGTGGTCGTCAACGCCGCCCAGACCGAGACCATCCTGTTCGGGGCCAATGGTGTCGCCGAAACGCTGGGGAAGGGCGCGGTATTCATCTCCTCCGCCACCATGGACCCGGACGTCGCGCGCCGGCTCGCCAAGCAATTGGAGGCCACCGGCCGGCATTACCTGGATGCCCCGATTTCCGGCGGCGCGCAGCGCGCGGCACAGGGCGAACTCACGATCTTGGCGTCGGGCAGTCCCACAGCCTTTGCCAAGGCGCGCCCGGCACTCGATGCTATGGCAGCAAAACTCTATGAACTCGGCGACGACGCCGGCCAGGGCGCCGCGTTCAAGATGATCAACCAGTTGCTGGCCGGCGTCCACATCGCCGCCGCTTCGGAAGCCATCGCCTTTGCCGCCAAGCAGGGCCTCGATATTCGAAAGGTCTACGAGGTGATCACGGCATCCGCCGGCAATTCCTGGATGTTCGAGAACCGGATGCCGCACGTGCTCGACGGCGATTATGCGCCGCGCAGCGCGGTTGAGATCTTCGTGAAGGACCTCGGCATCATCCAGGACATGGCGCGCTCGCAGAAATTCCCGGTGCCGGTCGCCGCCGCGGCGCTGCAGATGTTTCTGATGACGGCCGCATCAGGCATGGGCCGCGACGACGACGCCTCGGTGGCGCGGATGTATGCCAAGGTCACCGGCACGCATCTGCCCGGCGAGCCGAAATAACAGCAAGATCAAGAAAGGGGACGTTCGATGCCGCGTTTTGCCGCCAATCTCTCCATGATGTTCACCGATGTGCCGTTCCTCGACCGTTTCGAGGCGGCAGCGAAGGCGGGATTTACATCCGTCGAGTTCCTGTTTCCCTACGATCACCCGGCAGACGCCGTCGGCGAGCGGTTGAAAAAGAACGGACTCACTCAGGCGCTGTTCAACCTGCCGCCGGGCAATTGGGACGCCGGAGAAAAGGGATTTGCGGCGCTGCCGGCGCGTTTTGACGATCTGAAGCGAAGCCTCGATACGGCGCTGCCTTATGCCAAGGCGACCGGTGTCAAGCGGCTGCATCTGATGGCCGGCATCGCCAATCGCAGCGATGCGAAGGCGGTCGAGCAGTTTTACAAATCGGTGGCATGGGCGGCGGAATTCTTCGGCCCCCACGGGCTCGACGTCGTGATCGAGCCGATCAACTCGCGCAACGTACCCGGCTATTTTCTCAACGATTTCGGCTTCGCGCGCGATTTGATCACCGAGCTGAAGATTCCGAACCTGAAGCTGCAATTCGATATCTATCACTGCCAGATCATTCACGGCGACGTCACGATGCGGCTGCGCGAGATGATGCCGATCACAGGCCACGTCCAGATCGCCAGCATTCCCTCGCGCAACGAGCCCGATGGCGAGGAACTGAACTATCCGTTCCTGTTCGCCGAACTCGATCGGCTTGGCTACGGCGGCTTCGTCGGCTGCGAATACAATCCGCGCGGCAAGACCACCGACGGTCTTGGTTGGTTCAAGCCCTACGCCGGAGTAAAGCCGTGAAATTGTCCTTGGGCTGCATCGCCGACGACTACACCGGCGCCTCGGATCTCGCCAACACGCTGACCCGCCAGGGCCTGCGCACGGTGCAGACCATCGGTGTTCCCTCCGACGATCTCGCACTGCCCGAGGTCGATGCGGTGGTGGTGTCGCTCAAGAGCCGCTCGATTGAGGCCGGCGTTGCAGTCGATCGTTCGCGCGCGGCGGAGAAATGGCTGCGCGGCCGCGGTGCCGGCCATGTGCTGTTCAAGATCTGCTCGACCTTCGATTCCACGGATGCCGGCAATATCGGTCCCGTGATGGATGCGTTGCGCAGCGATTCCGGCGACGCGATCGTGCTGGTGACGCCGGCGTTCCCGGAAACCGGCCGCACTGTCTACCAGGGTAACCTGTTCGTCGGCGCCGTGCCGCTGAACGAAAGCCCGCTGAAGGATCATCCGCTCAACCCGATGCACGATTCCAACCTGGTGCGGGTGCTGGCGCGCCAGAGCCAGACCAAGATCGGGCTGGTGGATCTCGCGACGCTTTCGCGCGGCCCGGATGCGGTTCGCAGCCGCCTCGCTGATCTCTCGGCGAACGGCATCGGCGCGGCGATCATCGACGCCGTGTTCGACCGCGATCTGGAAACAATCGGCGCCGTCGCACTGGATTATCGCCTCTCGGTGGGCGCATCCGGTATCGGCCTCGGCCTCGCGCGCGGGCTGGTCGCTTCGGTCAAAGTGAGGCCGGCCGCCCCGGGCGCGTCTTCCGGCACGCCGGTCGGCGGACCGGCTGCGTGCCTTGCGGGGAGTTGTTCGCAGGCGACGCTGGCGCAGGTCGCGAACGCCGAGAAGACCATGGCCGTGCTGCATCTCGACCCCGAGCAGATCATCGCAGGTTCCGCCGAAGCCCAGCGGGCGTTGGCCTGGGCCAGCGCGCGTGTAACTGAAGGTCCGATCCTGATCGCCAGCAGTTCAACACCGGACCAGGTTGCAGCTCTGCAGTCTCGGCATGGCCGCGATGCAACCGGACATGCCATCGAGCAGGCGATGGCCGATATCGCCGATGGCCTGGTGCGCACAGGCGTGCGGCGGCTGGTGGTCGCGGGTGGTGAAACTTCGGGCGCGGTCGTCGATCGACTGCGCATTCCCGGATTCCTCGTAGGCGAAGAAATCGCTGCAGGAGTGCCGGTTTTGCGCGCGGTCGGTGCCGACAAAGGCGAAATGCTGCTTGCACTGAAGTCGGGCAATTTCGGCGGGCCAGCGTTCTTCTCCGACGCATTGAAGCTGATGCGCTGAGCGCTGCGAACACGCGCTCTCGGGCGAGCTGGATCACATGCCGTAATCTTACGGAACGGTGCGTTAACGCAACCTCAGGAAGCGCCGGGTTTGATGCCTGCAAGGCATCCACCGTGATTCTCCAGTTCACCATCCTGTCACAACCGGCCTTTTCATAATCGGCACGTGTTCCGCGCCCAAAACCAAGAGATTCCATCCATGCTCGCGAAATACTCCATCCGCACCAAGATCATTACCGTGGTGGCATTCCTGCTTGTCGCCATGACGGGCATGGGCCTGTTGGCGGTCAAGAACATGCGCGCCATCAACGCCAACACGGTGGACATCACGACGAGCTGGTTGCCGAGCGTTCGCGTGCTGGGCGATCTGCGCGCCGGCGTGATCACTTACCGCAACGTCATCCGCGAGCACATGCTGGTCCAGACGCTGGAGGATAAGCTGGCGATGGAGAAGACGCTCGCCACGGTCGTGGAGGGCAACACCAAGATCCGCGCCACTTATGAGCCGCTGATCACCACGCCGGAAGAGCGGGCGATGTACAGCGAATGGGTCAAGCTGTGGGAAAGCTACAAAAAGGGCACCGAAGAGGTGATGGCGCTGTCGCGCAAGGCGGTCGGCCAGATTCCCCGTGAGGCCCACGAACTGAACACCAAGACGGTCAACAAGATCGGGCTCGACGCCGACGCCGTCTTGAAGAAAGGCATCGACCTCAACAACGCCGGCGCCGACAAGGCGGCGATGGACGCGGCAGACAGTTATGCTTCTGCCTTCATGATGCTTGCGACGATCCTCGGCATGGCCGTCATCATCGGCATTGCCGTCAGCTACTACCTGGTTCGCGACGTCTCGACTGGTATCGCCTCCATCGTCACGCCGATGCAGGCTTTGGGAAAGGGCGACCTCACCGCGCACGTGCCGCACCGGGGTGAGAGCACCGAAATCGGAGCCATGGCCGACACCCTGCACGTCTTCAAGGATGCGCTGATTGCCAAGAAAGCCGCCGATGAGGCCGCGGCGGCGGATGCCGAAGCCAAGATCGAGCGCGGCCGGCGGGTCGACGGCATCACCCGCAACTTCGAAAACGTCATCGGCGAGATCGTGCAGACGGTGTCGTCGGCTTCGACGCAGCTCGAAGCCTCCGCCGGTACGCTGTCGGCGACTGCCGAGCGCGCACGGGAGGTGACGACCACGGTGGCGTCGGCCTCCGAGGAGGCTTCCGCCAACGTGCAGTCGGTGGCGTCGGCGACCGAAGAGCTCTCCTCCTCGGTCACCGAGATCAGCCGCCAGGTGCAGGAATCGGCACGGATGGCGTCGGGTGCGGTCGGCCAGGCCCGTACCACCAACGATCGAGTCAGCGAATTGTCGAAAGCCGCCTCACGTATCGGCGACGTCGTCGAACTCATCAACACAATCGCCGGCCAGACCAATCTGCTCGCGCTCAATGCCACCATCGAGGCGGCGCGTGCCGGTGAGGCCGGTCGCGGCTTTGCCGTCGTGGCGTCGGAAGTGAAGGCGCTGGCGGAACAGACGGCCAAGGCTACCGGCGAAATCAGCCAGCAGATCACGGGCATCCAGGGCGCGACCCAGGAGTCGGTGAGCGCGATCAAGGAAATCAGCGGTACCATCGAAAGGCTGGCGGAGATCTCCTCGGCGATTGCGGCCGCTGTGGAAGAGCAGGGCGCGGCAACGCAGGAAATCTCCCGCAACGTGCAGCAGGCGGCGCGGGGTACCCAGCAGGTTTCCAGCAACGTTACCGACGTGCAGCGCGGCGCCGGCGAGACCGGCGCGGCCTCCTCGCAGGTACTCTCGGCGGCGCAGTCGCTGTCGGGCGACAGCAAGCGCCTCAGGCTCGAAGTCGGCAAGTTCCTGGAGTCAGTCCGGGCAGCCTGACAACCGGCTGGCGTAGATCAAGGGCCCGGCTCCCGGCATCGGGGATTCGGGCCTTTTCGCGTTTTACGCGAATGAGATAGAGCTACAACCTGACGCGATATTCCGTAGTTTCACGCAAGCGGAAATTAACCGGTCCCCACTACGCTGCCCTCGTATCTCCGGGATTTGCGCGCGACGGTTGTCGATTCCTTTGCACTGCAAATTCCGCCTACGGAAAAACTGCTCAAAGAATTTGGGGGTCGTCGACATGATCAAGCTCAACCGTATCGGAAACAAACTGGGCTTGGCCGGAGCGGTCGGCGTTCTGCTGGCGGTCGGCATGGTCGCCAACCAGATAATGACTGAATCTGCGGTCACGGCCGCCAATGATCGGGCTGCCCGCTCGCAGAAGGTGGCCGATACCTCGCTGGAGGCACATCTCCAACTTCGCAAGATACAGATCGCCGCGCGCGACATCAGGCTGGCGCGGACTCCCGGCGAGGTCGAAAAGACTCTTGCCGACCTGCAGCGGCACAAGGCGGCCATGTCGAAGGACATCGAGGCGGCGCTCGATACGGCAAAGATGGCAGCCACGCAGGAGCGGCTGCAGAAGACCAAGGCCCTGATGGCAGACTTTACTGCCGCGGTGGAAGAACTCGCCAAGGCGCAGATCACACTGCTGGCGCAGGTCGAAAAGCGCTCGGGCGTCTCGGATGAATGGACCAAGGCTGTCGCGGCCCAGATGGGTTCGCCCGCGATGGCGAAGCTGGACAATCGTCTCGAGATCGAGCGTTTGCTGTTTCAGGCCGATGCCAGGGTGAACGCGCTGCGGGCCGCCGCCTGGAAACTCGGCGCCACCGGCGATGCCAATCTGGTCACCGAGATGGCCAAGACCGAGGCGTCGCTGAAAGATGTATTCAACAAGCTGCGCGGCGAAGCCGACGATCGCGAGTTGCTGGTCGTAGTCAGCAACCTGTCTTCGATCGTCAAGCGTTTCCTCGCTGCGAATGAGGAAGCCGTCAAGACCGAGCAGGTCAAGAACGACATCATCATCAACCGCACCACCAAATCCGCAGCCGATGCCGCCGATCTGATGGAAGCGACGGTCGAGAATTCCAAGAAGAATGCGCTGACCTCCAAGGAAGAGATGGTGGCCGAAATCGCGCAGACCAACCGGATCAGCCTGCTGATGGCGCTCGTCGTCGTCATTTCACTGATCGCCTCGGTCGTGTTCTCCTTCCTCGGCGTCGCACGTCCGATGACGCGCCTGAACGGAGCGTTGGGCGAGATGGCCGGCGGCAATCTCGATGTCGAGATTCCCGGTGCTTCCCGCGGCGACGAAATCGGCGACCTCGCCAAGACGGTGACCGTCATTCGCGAGAACGCCGAGCACAAGGCGCGTGAGGAAGCCGAGGCCAAGGTCGAGCAGGACCAGGTCGCCGCGCAGCGGCGCAAGCGTGAAATGGTCAAGCTTGCCGACGATTTTGAAGGTGCGGTCGGCAATATCGTGGAGACCGTATCGTCGGCGTCGACCCAGCTCGAAGCAGCCGCCGGCACGCTGACGACGACCGCCGAACGCGCCCAGGAACTGACCACGATGGTGGCTGCGGCTTCCGAGGAAGCTTCCACCAATGTGCAGTCGGTGGCGTCCTCCACCGAGGAGATGGCCTCATCCATCACCGAAATCGGCCGTCAGGTCCAGGAATCGGCGCGGATGGCAAATGAGGCCGTCGATCAGGCCCGCACGACCAATGCCCGGGTCAGCGAATTGTCGAAGGCGGCGGCCCGCATCGGCGCGGTGGTCGAACTCATCAACACCATCGCCGAACAGACCAACCTGCTTGCGCTCAACGCGACCATCGAGGCCGCCCGTGCCGGCGACGCCGGCCGCGGCTTCGCCGTCGTTGCATCCGAAGTGAAGGCGCTGGCGGAACAGACCTCGAAGGCGACCGGCGAGATCGGCCAGCAGATCACGGGTATTCAGGCCGCAACCGAGGAATCGGTCGGCGCGATTCAGGCGATCAGCACCACCATCGAGAAGCTGTCGGAGATTTCCTCAACCATTGCATCCGCGGTGGAAGAGCAGGGCGCCGCAACCCAGGAAATCTCCCGCAACGTGCAGCAGGCAGCGCGGGGCACCCAGCAGGTATCCTCCAACATCACCGATGTGCAGCGTGGCGCCGGCGAGACCGGCTCGGCCTCTTCGCAGGTGCTGTCCTCGGCTCAGTCGCTGTCATCGGATTCCAGCCGCCTCAAGCATGAGGTCGGCAAGTTCCTCAATTCGGTGCGGGCGGCCTGATCAGCCGATAGACCGCTAAGAAAATGGCCCGCTCCTGAACAAGGGGCGGGCTTTTTGCTGTTTTGGAATCCGGGGCAGAGCGGCTCCGACGCCGTCGGTTCAACATATTTCCGGCGAATGGAAATTCAGTAGATCTATTGAGTAGATATTAACGCGAACGGAGCAGCGGACCTATACGATTCCGCGCATTGGGGCAGACGGCATTCGTCGTCGCGCGGGAGATCAATCATGTTGGGAATGATACGTCAGGCCAGGATGACGGTTGGTCGAAAGATCTATGCCCTCATTTTCCTCAGCTTCGTCGGGCTTCTCGGCGTCGCCTTCCTCGACTCGCGCGAACTGGCATCGAGCCTCAATCAGCAGAAGCAGATCGAACTGCGGCACCTCGGCGAACTGGCGCTCGGCATTGTCAAGGAAGAGCACGCGGCGGCGCAGAAGGGCGGCGTTTCGGATGCCGATGCCCAGAAGCGCGCGATGGCGCGGCTCGCAGCGCTTCGGTACGGCAGCAACGACTACTTCTGGATCAACGACATGCATCCGAAGATGGTGATGCATCCGATCAAGCCGGAAATGAACGGCAGCGATCTGTCGGCCTACAAGGATCCGAACGGCAAGCTGTTGTTCGTCGATTTCGTCAACGCTGTCAAAAAGGATGGCTCGGGCTTCGTCCCATATGAATGGCCGAAGCCGGGCTTCGACAAGCCGCAACCGAAATTGTCGTATGTGGTCGGCTTTGCGCCCTGGAACTGGGTCATCGGCACCGGCGTCTACATCGACGACCTGAAGGCGCAGACCTGGGTGTCGACCGAACGCTCCCTGATCGTTTCCGGCGTGATCGTGCTGTTCATCCTTGCGGTGTCGATCTTCGTGGCGCGGAGCATTACCGCCCCGCTGCAGCGCATGACCGCCACCATGAACGACCTCGCCAGCGGCAACCTCGATGTCGAGGTCTCCGGTATCGGGCGTGGTGATGAGGTTGGCGAGATGGCCAAGGCCGTGGAGGTGTTCAAGAGCAATGCGGTCGCGCGCCAGTCGCTGGAGACTGAGCAGCGCGCAGCCGAGACCCGCGCCGTTGCGGGCCGCAAGGCCGATATGAACAAGATGGCCGATGATTTCGAGACCGCGGTCGGCAGGATCGTCGAGACCGTATCGTCGGCGTCCGGTCAGTTGGAAGTCTCGGCAGGTACGCTCACGGCGACCGCTGACCGTGCGCAGGAACTCGCGACGACCGTCGCTGCGGCCTCCGAGGAAGCTTCGACCAACGTGCAGTCGGTCGCATCGGCTACCGAAGAAATGGCGTCGTCCGTCAACGAGATCAGCCGCCAGGTGCAGGCATCGGCGCGGATGGCCAGCGAGGCCGTTGACCAGGCCCGGACCACCAATGACCGCGTCAGCGAATTGTCGAAGGCGGCCACCCGCATCGGCGACGTCGTCGAACTCATCAACACGATCGCGGGGCAGACCAACCTGCTGGCGCTCAACGCCACCATCGAGGCGGCACGCGCCGGCGAAGCCGGCCGCGGCTTCGCAGTCGTGGCTTCCGAGGTAAAGGCGCTCGCCGAACAGACCGCCAAGGCCACCGGCGAGATCGGCCAGCAGGTATCGAGCATTCAGGCCGCGACCCAGGAATCCGTGAACGCAATCCAGGCGATCAGCGGCACCATCGAGAAGCTGTCGGAGATCTCGTCGACCATCGCAGCCGCGGTGGAAGAGCAGGGCGCCGCAACGCAGGAGATTTCCCGCAACGTGCAGCAGGCGGCCATGGGCACCCAGCAGGTGTCCTCCAATATCGGCGACGTGCAGCGCGGCGCCAGCGAAACCGGATCGGCGTCCTCGCAGGTGCTTGCGGCGGCGCAATCGCTGTCGGGCGACTCCAACCGTCTCAAGCTCGAGGTCGGCAGATTCCTGGACTCGGTGCGGGCGGCCTGATCTCGCATTTTTCATGAGCTTTCGAAGCTGGCTCGATGCCGGCTTCGCCATGGCCGATGATTCGGATCGGAAACGCGGACTGCCGCGCGCAGCCCCGTTTCTTGGCTGCGCAAGGTAGGCAGACACCCCTGAATTGCTTCAATCGCGATTGCATCGTGGGCCGAGCAATCGCCCTGGGTGAAAGTGATGCGGAATGCCGCCGGCGAATTTCCGAAATCGGGAAGAATCGGTAAGATACCAAGGCATCGTGAAGGTCTGACGACAAGATCGGGTGCCAAGCGTTCTGCGTCAATGAAGACGCATCAGAACTCAAGACGCTTCATCCGATGGCAGGGCGCATCGAGGCACCCGTCCGCCATGGTCAAGTTGCGCATACCATTCCTCTCAATTCCGGTTAGCGCTTTTTTTCGTCGTTGCGACGATCGCTACCGACGGCCCGGATGACCGCCGCTTGTCGTTGCTTGATGAATTAGTTGAGTCTGAGTTTGTAAAGGTTAGCCGGTCTCTGGACGTCGATCGTTTCCGGAGCATCGAAGGGCTGGGCGAGGCAGAGAGCATTCCGATCGATGCCAAGGCCTTCGCCGCCGCTTTCGCTTCGCTGGAGCTGAAGTCCTGTTCGGTGCATGTGCAGCGCACGTTTCCGCGGATCCTGCAGATGCACTATTCCACGACCGGCGCGATCGTCGGCCTCGCGATGGACGACACGGTTTCGTTGATCATCGACGGCGTCGAAGCCCGCCCGCCGGCCCTGCTTCTGGTCAAGGGTACCACGACGTGCGAGATCGTGGAGCAGCAGCCCAATACGTTGGCGCTCCTGAATTTCGCTTCTGTCGAGGATCGAGGCTGGCCGGGCGGTGCCGATAGCGCCCAGGTCATCGTGACACTGGTGGACAAATGCGAAGCGCTGCGGACAACGGTTAGCGACGCGCTGATGCTGGCCTCGCATTCGCCCGATACGCTGGCGCAGCCGAACGTGATCGAGAGTATCGAGGAATCGATTCTGCAGGCGGTCGATCTGGCGATGGCCGCCGCATCGCCGGCATCCGAAACTCGGCGCCTGAGCCTGAGCCACTATCTGGCGCTGGTCCGAAAATTCGACGAATTCGTCGCTGCCAACGCCGGCAAGACGCTGTACAGCGCCGACGTGGCACGACAGCTTGGAGTGTCGGTCAGGACGCTGCATAACGCCGTGGTTGCCATTCGCGGCATGAGCATGCATCGCTATATGCGGTTGCGCCGTCTCTGGAATGTGCGTCAGCAACTGGTGCGGGGAGCCTCCGTGCAATCGATCAAGTCGGTCGCACTTGTGCATGGCTTCTGGCACATGGGCGAGTTCACCTCGCTCTATCGCGAGTTGTTCGGCGAAACGCCGCAGCAGACGCTGTCTGCTGCCCGCAATACTCCAAACGCACGACCGTGATGCCGGCGACGCGAGCGGCGACACCGTAGTTATACGATTTCGCCAAACCGCTCGATTTAGCCTCTCATTAACCACCGTATGAAACCTTGAGCGTAAGAGTTCCGCTCTGTGGCTTAGCCGCAGGAGCCCTTCGTTCGCAACGAACGGCTCGTCCACTCCTGTGGCCCGGCGCTCTTCACGCGTGATCCCGCCGTACGGGAACAGCCGGTATTGCCGCGATTTTACCGACCTCCTTTGTTTCAAGGACATTTATCCATGTCGAGCATCACCCGCTTACTTCTCAATTTGTCGATCACTGCCAAGCTCGGCATCGCCTCGGGACTCAGCGTTCTGCTGGTCGCGACGATGATAATCGTCCAGATCCGCTCCAACGCGGCGACGCGCGAGCTCGATGCGCGCATGGCCGGACAGCAGTCGATCGCGCGCGACGCGGTGGATGCCAAGGCGTCGCTGCGCGGCATGCAGGTCGGCATTCGCGACCTGCGACTGGCCGACAGCGCGGCAGATCTGCAGAAGGCAAAGGACTACGTCGCGGCCCGAACGGCGTCGCTCAACAAGTTTTGCGACGAGATGCTGAAGCTTTCCAAATCTCCCGAAAACCGTGCGCGCATCGAGAAACTGAAGGCGAGGGCCGCGGACTACGGCAAGGGTGCCCAGCAAATCGCCTCCGTTCGCGGCGAAGCGGTTGCCGCGGCTGGCGGCGGAGCCGAGGCGGCCGCGCGGGTGGCCAAGCTGAACGAGGAAGTCATGCGCATCGCGCGCGAAGTGACGCTGCCGATCGTTGCCGAGATCGAGCCGCTCGCCGATCAGATCGCCAATTTCGCCAAGCACAATGTGGAAGAACAGGCTGCAGAGGCTGCGCGCGAGATGGCCGCCGCCGAATGGGAAGCCCTGGCGCTCGGCCTCGGCACGGTTCTGCTCCTTATTTTGAGCAGCGTATTTTCCTTCTTCACCATCAGCCGTCCGATGCGCGCGCTGAGCGTCTCGATGGAAGAACTTGCCGGCGGTAATTTCAGCGTGGTGTTGCCTGGTCTCGGCCGCAAGGACGAACTCGGCGCGGTGGCCGGCGCCGTCGAGAAATTCAAGGTCGTCTCGGAGCAAAAGGCCCGCGACGAGGCCGAAGCCAAGATGAAGCAGGACCAAATCGCCGCGCAACAGCGCAAGGCCGATATGGTCAGGCTGGCGGATTCCTTCGAGACGGCGGTCGGCGAGATCGTCGAAACCGTATCGTCGGCGTCGACCGAACTCGAAGCTTCGGCCGGTACGCTGACGGCGACCGCCGAGCGCGCCCAGCAGGTCACCACGACGGTGGCCGCCGCCTCGGAAGAGGCTTCCACCAACGTTCAGTCGGTTGCTTCAGCGACGGAAGAATTGTCTTCGTCCGTCAACGAGATCAGCCGTCAGGTGCAGGAATCGGCGCGGATGGCCAGCGAGGCCGTTGACCAGGCCCGTACCACCAATGATCGCGTCAGCGAGCTGTCGAAGGCAGCCGCGCGCATCGGGGACGTCGTCGAACTCATCAACACCATCGCGGGCCAGACCAACCTGCTGGCGCTCAACGCCACCATCGAGGCGGCGCGCGCCGGCGAAGCCGGCCGAGGCTTTGCGGTCGTGGCCTCAGAAGTGAAGGCGCTCGCCGAACAAACGGCCAAGGCGACCGGCGAGATCGGCCAGCAGATATCGAGCATCCAGGGCGCGACCCAGGAGTCGGTCGGCGCGATCAGGGACATCAGCGGCACCATCGAAAAGCTGGCCGAGATCGCCTCGACGATTGCGGCCGCCGTGGAAGAGCAGGGCGCCGCGACGCAGGAAATCTCGCGCAACGTGCAGCAGGCGGCTCACGGCACGCAACAGGTGTCCTCCAACATTACCGATGTGCAACGTGGCGCCAGCGAGACCGGATCGGCCTCCGCGCAAGTGCTTTCGGCGGCGCAATCGCTCTCTTCAGACTCCAACCGCCTCAAGCTCGAGGTCGGCAAGTTCCTGGATACGGTAAGAGCGGCCTGACGAGGCCGACCGCGGCCTCGTTACCCCCAGCTATGCCGGGGAAGTGAAGGGAGACTGCGCCGCCGGAATTGGTCTTTTGGCCTTGTTTCGGCTAAATCAGCGCAGTCTGACCGGGTCTTTGCATCACCCGGTTGCCATCCCGTTGCAGGGGCCCCCGGGAATGCCAATTACATGATTGCGCTGGTCCGTATCGCGCTGAGCCGGCCGTATACGTTTGTCGTGCTCGCCTTGCTGCTGTTGATCATCGGGCCGCTGGCGGCGCTGCGCACGCCGACCGACATCTTTCCGGATATCCGCATCCCCGTGATCGGGGTGGTCTGGAACTATACCGGCCTGCCGCCGGACCAGATGTCAGGGCGCATCATCCTGCCGTTCCAGCGTGCGCTGACCACGACCGTCAACGACATCGAGCACATCGTCGCCAATTCCTATAATGGCATCGGGATCGTCAAGATCTTCTTCCAGCCGAACGTCGACATCCGCACCGCCAACGCCCAGGTGACGGCGATTTCGCAGACGCTGCTGAAGCAGATGCCGCCCGGCGCGACGCCGCCGCTGGTCCTCAATTACAGCGCTTCCACCGTCCCGATCATTCAGGTAGCGCTGTCGGGCGAGGGGCTGACTGAGCAGAACCTCGCCGATATCGGCATCAACCAGCTGCGTACCCCGCTCGTGACCGTGCCGGGCGCTGCGATTCCCTATCCGTTCGGCGGCAAGCAGCGCCAGGTCCAGATCGACCTCAATCCCGCCGCGCTGCAGGCCCGCGGCCTGTCCGGGCAGGACGTCGCCAACGCGCTGGCCGCGCAGAACCTGATCACCCCGGTCGGCACCCAGAAGATCGGCCAGTTCGAATACAACATCCAGCTCAACAACTCGCCGCTCAAGATGGAAGAGCTCGGCAACCTGCCGATCAAGACCGTCAACGGCGCGATGGTCTATGTCGGCGATGTCGCCACCGTCCGCGACGGTAACCCGCCGCAAACCAACATCGTTCATGTCGACGGCAACCGGTCGGTGCTGATGATGGTGCTGAAGGCGGGCGCGACCTCGACGCTCGATATCATCGCCGGCATCAAGCAGAAGGTGATCGAGGTCAAGGATCAGCTTCCGGACGCGCTCAAGATCGGCTTCATCGGCGACCAGTCGGTGTTCGTGCGCGGCGCCATCGAGGGCGTCGCGGTCGAAGGCGTCATCGCCGCGCTGCTGACCAGCGTCATGATCCTGTTGTTCCTCGGCAGCTGGCGTTCGACCGTCATCATCGCGATCTCCATCCCGCTGTCGGTGCTGGGTGCGATCATCATGCTGTCGGCGATCGGCGAGACGCTCAACATCATGACGCTCGGCGGCCTCGCGCTGGCGGTGGGCATCCTGGTCGACGACGCCACGGTGACCATCGAAAACATCAATTACCATCTGGAGCAGGGCAAGCCGGTCGAGCAGTCGATCATGGACGGCGCCAACCAGATCGTGACGCCGGCCTTCGTATCGCTGCTGTGTATCTGCATCGTGTTCGTGCCGATGTTCTTCCTGCAGGGCGTCGCGCGCTTCCTGTTTGTGCCGATGGCCGAAGCCGTGATGTTCGCGATGATCTGGTCATTCATCCTGTCGCGCACGCTGGTGCCGACGATGGCGAAATATCTCTTGCAGCCGCATGTCCATCATGAGGGCGCACCGCCGAAGACGCGTAATCCGCTGGTGCTGTTCCAGCGCGGCTTCGAGACGCGGTTCGAGCGCATTCGCGGCACGTACCACGATCTGCTGTCGATGGCGCTCGGACACCGGGGGCTGTTCGTCACCGGTTTCCTCGGGGTGGTCGCGCTCTCTTTCCTGCTGGTGCCGTATCTCGGCCGCAACTTCTTTCCGGCGGTCGATGCCGGCAACATCCTGATGCATGTCCGAACCCAGATCGGCACCCGCGTCGAGGAAACCGCCAACCAGCTCGCCGACGTGCAGAAGGCGATCCGCAAGATCCTTCCGCCCGGCGAGATCGAGACGATGACCGACAATATCGGCATGCCGATCTCGGGCATCAACATGACTTACAACAACACCGGCGTGATCGGTCCGGCGGACGGCGACATTCAGATCAAGCTCAAGGAAGGCCACAAGCCGACGGAGCAGCACGTGCAGCTGCTGCGCGAGCAATTGCCACGGCTGTTCCCCGGCATGAGCTTTTCGTTCCTCCCGGCCGATATCGTCAGCCAGATCCTGAATTTCGGTGCGCCGGCGCCGATCGACCTGCAGATTCGCGGGCCCAATTCGGAAGGCAATTTTGCCTACGCCAACAAGCTGCTGAGCCGCATCAAGAAGATTCCCGGTATCGCCGATGCGCGCATCCAGCAATCACCCAATGCGCCGACCTTCAATATCGACGTCGATCGCACCCGGGCACAGTATGTCGGTCTGACCGAGCGCGACGTCACCAACAGTCTCGTGGTCAACCTGGCCGGCAGCGCGCAGGTCGCGCCGACCTATTATCTCAACCCCGACAACGGCGTGTCCTATTCGATCGTGATGCAGACGCCGCAGTACAAGATGGACTCGCTCAGTGCGCTGCAGGCGCTGCCGATCACGGCGACAGGTAATCCGCAGGCGCCGATCCTGGGTGGTATTGCGGACCTGAAGCGCTCGACATCCAGCGCGGTCGTGTCCCAGTACGACATCCAGCCGCTGGTGCAGATCTTCGCGACGCCGCAGGGCCGCGATCTCGGCGCCGTCTCTGCCGATGTGCGGGCCGCGATGGCCGACACCGCCAAGGATGTGCCGAAAGGCTCGTCGGTGGTGCTGCTCGGGCAGGTGCAGACCATGAATAGCTCGTTCTCAGGCTTGCTGTTCGGACTGCTCGCCGCCGTGGTGCTGATCTATTTCCTGATCGTGGTGAACTTCCAGTCCTGGTCCGACCCGTTCGTGATCATCACGGCGCTACCGGCGGCGCTCGCCGGCATCGTCTGGATGCTGTTCACGACCCAGACCACGCTGTCAGTGCCGGCGCTGACCGGCGCGATCATGTGCATGGGCGTGGCGACGGCCAACAGCGTGCTGGTGATCAGCTTCGCTCGCGAGCGTTACGAGGAGCTCGGCGATCCCATCGCTGCGGCTCTCGAAGCCGGCTTCGTTCGCTTCCGTCCGGTGCTCATGACGGCGCTGGCCATGATCATCGGCATGGCGCCGATGGCGCTGGGTCTCGGCGAGGGCGGCGAGCAAAACGCCCCGCTCGGGCGCGCCGTGATCGGCGGCCTGATTTTTGCAACCATCGCGACCCTGATGTTTGTCCCCGTGGTGTTCAGTATGGTACACAAGAAACAAGGCGCCAAAGCCGCCGCCCCATCGGAGATGCCGCATGTCCACTGAGAAACGCCCGCCGGTGTCGCACCGCAAGCTGGGCCTTTTCGGGCTTGCAGCCTTGATCGGGGCCGGACTGATCGTCGCCACCGGTATTCGCGCCCGCGAGGATTCCAGCACGAAGCTCAAGGAATGGACCGACGCGCAGGCGATCCCCTCCGTCGCGGTCGCGCCGCCCAGCGGGAGGGCGCTCAGTCCAACCATCGATCTGCCGGGCCGGCTGGAAGCCTATTCGCGCGCGCCGATTTTTGCGCGCGTCAGCGGCTACCTGAAGAGCTGGAGCGCCGACATCGGCGCGAAGGTGAAGGCAGGCCAGGTGATCGCCGAGATCGAGGCGCCGGACCTCGATCAGCAGTTGCTGCAGGCGAAGGCCGATCTCGTCAGCCAGGAATCCAGCGCGCGGCTGTCCGAAGCAACCTTGAACAGGCGCAAGACGCTGCTCGCCTCGAACTTCGTCTCGATGCAGGAGATCGACGAGCGCACCGCCGATCTCGCCAACAAGAAGGCGGCCGTCAATTCCGGCCAGGCGAATGTCGAGCGGCTTGAAGCGCTGGCCGGCTACAAGAAGATCACGGTGCCGTTCGACGGCGTGGTCACCTCGCGCGAAACCGACGTCGGCGCGCTGATCAATGCCGGCGGCGGCGCCGGCCCGGCGATGTTCGTCGTCTCCGACATCACCAAGCTGCGCGTCTATGTCAACGTACCGCAGAACTACGTGCCCGCGATCAGAATCGGCTCCAAGGCGCAGCTGACGATGCCGGAATATCCGAACCGGACGTTTGCGGCGACGGTGGAAGCCTCGTCGCAGTCGGTCGACATATCGTCGGGGACGACGCGCATGCAGCTTGCGCTCGACAATGCGAACGGCGAATTGATGCCGGGCGGCTACGCCAACGTCCGCCTGCCGCTGCAGCGCGACGCCGTGCCGCTGCACATTCCGGCCAGCGCGCTGATCTTCAACAAGGACGGCCTGCGGGTCGCCACGGTCGGTCCCGACAACAAGGTGCTGTTCAAGACCGTGACCATCGCCCGCGACCTCGGCAAGGAGATCGAGCTGGCCTCCGGCCTTGCGCCCGAAGACCGCGTCATCACGGCTCCGCCCGATGGTATCGCCGATGGCGACCAGGTCCGTGTCGTTGGTTCCGACGCCAAGGGCAAGCCCGCGACCGCGTCCGAAAAGCAGGACGTGAAGGGGTAGGTTGCGGCTCTCTCAGTCGTCATGCCCGGGCTTGGCCCGGGCAGCCGCGAGTTGGTTTCGATCGAAGCAAAGAGCGTGGATGGCCGGGACAAGCCCGGCCATGACGGTTACGCGACCCGCCACTCCAGCACGCCGTCCTCAGCCGTGACGACATTGCCGAGCGATCCCACTGGCGACCGGTCCATGTTCAGCAAATGCTTGAGCGTCGCGGTGTCATCGGCCGGGATACGTGCAAGCGCCCGTTGGTCACCTTCGGTGCGCATCATCACCACGCCATGCTCGACCTCGCCCTTGCCCTTGTAGATCACGGTAAAGCTCTCGACCTTGCCTTTGCCTGAGGCTTCCGTGACGAAGTCCGGCACGGCGCGTTTACTACGGTCGGCCTCGGCCTGCACGCTGGTCTCCTGCGCGACTGCGCCCTTTGGCGCCTCGCGTGACAGCACCAGCCCGTGATGCTTGGTGACGAAGCCGCCCTGGCCGTAGAGCAGGCCGAGCTTGCCGCCCTGGCGCAGCTTGCGCACCATCGCGATGGCGGCGTGCGTCATGTAGGTGTTGAGCGGCGCGCCGAAGAAGGTGAGGCCGCCGGTCACAGTCGGCTGCACGTCGGGACCAAGCCCGAGCGTTCGCCGCGCCATCTTGGGCACGCAGGGGAAGCAGCTGTACAGCTCGATGGCGTCGAATTTCTTGCCGTCGCCCTCGACGAGATCCATCACGGCCTTCAACACCGCATTCTGCGGGTGGCTTTCGTAGAACTGATCGCGCACGAGGTAATCACGCGGTTCTTCCGCCGAGGCGCCGCCGATCGGATAGATCAGGCGATCCTCCGGCACGCCGGCCGCGCGGGCCTTCGCCAGCGACGTCAGCAGCACCGCGCCGCCCATGTTCACGGTTGGATTGGCGACCATCAGTTTTGTATAGGGCCAGGCGATCAGCCGGTTTTCGGGCGTCGGCGTAGTGATCTCGTCGGGCGTTAAACGCTTCTTCATCCACGAGTTCGGATTCTCGGACGCGACCTTCGAATAGGTCGACCACAGCGCGCCGGACTCCGCGAGCGCCTCGCGCGGCGTCTGCCCCCAATGCGCCGAGGTGGCGGTTTCATAAAGCGGATAAACCGTGATCGGGCGGAACACGCCGAGCTTCACCGCCATCGGCTTCTGAAATGCCGCGCCGCGCTTCGGCTCCTCGACGTCATGGGCGAACGGCGTCCACGGCAGCGAGATGCCGCCGCGCTCGGCCTTGGTTGCGGTGGACTGCGCCTCGGCGCCGCAGACCACGGCGACGCTGCATTCGCCGCGCGCGATGCGCTTGGCCGCTTCGTGGATGTAGCGGATCGGGCTCTCGCCGCCGACCGGGCCATAATAGCAATGCGCCGGACTGGCTCCGAGCCGCACCGCAAGCTGCTTCTCGGGCTCGCGGTAGCGCCAGCTGAGGAAATTGACGACATCAAGCGAGCCAAGCTCGCCGAGCAGTTTCCCCCCGCTATCGGCTTCCGCGCGCCGCACGGCCTCTTCGAGCAACGCCATCGGCTCGAGGCCGGCCGCGATATCCTTGGGCCGGTCGGCGATTTCGCCGACGCCGACGATGACGGGAATGCGGTCTTCGGGAAGAGGGGTGTTGGACATTTTTTCTTGTTTCACTTTCTGGAATTAATTCGAAGTTGTCGTTCGTCATTGCGAGCGAAGCGAAGCAATCCATCGTGCCGCGTGGAAAGTGTAGATTGCTTCGTCGCTGCGCTCCTCGCAATGACGTGGAGAGAGTTACTCCTCCATCAGCATGTTCATATGCTCCACCGCGTCGGCAAAGTCCTCCTTGAATTCCTGCACCACCGCGCCCGCCGATTTCACGCTGTCGATCAGGCCGACCCCCTGGCCGACGAAGTAACTGACGAGATCGCGCGCCTGCGTATTCCCCGCGGCAGCCGCGCGGTCGATCGAATTGAAGGCGTCGCGGCTGATGATGCTTTGCAGCGGCATCGGCAGCGCGCCCGGGCTGTCGGGTCCGCGATCCCACGCATCGGTCCACACCGAGCGCAACTGCCGCGCCGGCTTGCCGGTGCGGCCCTTGGAGCGGATGGCGTCGCGCGAGGACGCCGCGATCATTTTCTCGCGGAAGATTTCGGTGGTCTCGGATTCCACGGTCGCGAGCCACACCGAGCCGGTCCAGGCGCCGGCGGCACCCATCGCCATGCACGCCGCCATCTGGCTCCCGGTCATGATGCCGCCAGCCGCCAGCACCGGCACGTCACGGATCGGCTTGATCGCCTTGATCACCTCAGGCACCAGCACCATGGTCGAGACCTCGCCGCAGTGTCCGCCGGCCTCGGTGCCTTGCGCCACCAAAATATCGACGCCGGCGGCGACCTGCCGCAGCGCATGTTCCTTGGAGCCGACCAGTGCGGCGACCGGCACGCCGTGTTTGCGGCCCTTGTCGATCATCGCTTTCGGCGGCACGCCGAGCGCATTCGCGATCAGCTTGATCGGGTGCTGAAAGGAAACGTCGAGCACGTCGAGCGCGCGCTGCGCGTCGAACGGCTGCGGCTGGTTGTCGGCGACGTTGCTCGTCGTCAGTTCGATGCCGTATTTCTTCAGGAGATTTCGGGTGAAGTCGCGGTGCTGCGGCGAGATCCGCGCCTCCAGGCTTTTCCAGGTGACGTCCTTTTCGCCTGCGGTCGAGATGTTCTCGGGGATCAGCACGTCGAGCCCATACGGCTTGCCGTCGGTGTGATCGTCGATCCATTTCAGTTCCAGCTCGATCGTTTCCGGCGAATGCGCGGTTGCACCCAGCACGCCAAAGCCGCCGGCGCGGCTGACCGCGGCGACCACGTCGCGGCAATGGCTGAAGGCCAGCAGCGGAAACTCAATTCCCAGCATGTCGCAGATCGGCGATTTCATGGTCGGTGCTCCCTGTGGCGACCGCTGGCCAGCCGCTCATTATTGGTTTTGATTGACGGTGTTGAGCCGACGCTAGCCCATTCCGAGCTTGAATGCCAAGCGCAGCAACACATGCGACCTCATTCTGAGGACTGCGGGCTTCGCGCGTAAACCCACGAGGACGCGCGCCTCACTATCGGGAACGCGCAATTCCATCTCGCAAAATATGCATCGCAAGCCCGCCGATTTGCGTCTTGCGCTTTGGCGCTACGGAAGGAATGCTGTCGGCAAATCAAAAGAGAATATCAGGGAGCCCCCCTTCATGTCCGCTATGCCATCTGCCGCCGCCAAATCCCCCGGGAACTACGACGTCGTCGTGGTCGGCGCGGGCTTTGCCGGTATGTACATGCTGCACCGGTTGCGCGGGCAGGGGATGACAGCGCGGGTTTTCGAGCAGGGCTCGGGCGTCGGCGGCACATGGTACTGGAACCGTTATCCCGGTGCGCGCTGCGACGTCGAAAGCATGCAGTATTCCTATTCGTTCTCCGAAGAGCTGCAGCAGGAATGGGACTGGAGCGAGCGCTATGCACCGCAGCCGGAGATCCTGAAATACGCCAACCATGTAGCCGACCGCTTCAACCTGCGGCCCGACATCCAGTTCAACACCCGCGTCGAAAGCGCCGCGTTCGACGAGGCGACTTCACTGTGGTCGGTCACGACATCAGACGGCAAGACGGTATGCGCAAGGTTTATCGTGCTCGCCACCGGCTGCCTGTCGAACGCGCGGATGCCCGACATCAGGGGTCTCGATCGGTTCAAGGGCAAGGTCTACCACACCGGCCATTGGCCGCATGAGCCGGTCGATTTCACCGGGCAGCGCGTCGGCGTCATCGGCACCGGCTCCTCGGGAATCCAGTCGGTGCCCGTGATTGCCGAGCAGGCGAGCGAGCTCACGGTGTTTCAGCGCACCGCGAACTTCTCCATTCCAGCCCGTAACGCTGCGCTCACGGACGCGGAGCGGAAAAAGTTTCGCGACAACTATCCCGAGATCAGGCGTTTTGCGCGCGAGGTGGCAAGGAACGGTATCTATACCGAAGTGCCGGACCGTGGTGCGCTCGACGACGGCGACAATGAGCGCCGCGCCAAGTACGAGGCGCGCTGGAGCCGTGGCGGACTGACCTTCATGTCGGTCTACAACAATCTCGGGCTCGACAAGGCGGCCAACGACACCGCTGCGAACTTCGTTCGCGAGAAAATCGCCGAGATCGTCAAGGATCAGGAAACTGCAAAGTTGCTGCAGCCGAACAATCACCCGATCGGCTCGAAGCGTATCTGCATCGACACAGATTATTTCGCGGCCTTCAATCGTCCCAACGTCAGGCTGGTCGACATCAAGTCGAACCCGATCGAGGAGGTCACTGAAAACGCCGTTCGCGTTGCCGGCCAGGACTACGAAGTCGATGCGCTGGTGCTGGCGACCGGGTTCGACGCCATGACGGGATCGGTCGCGAAGATCGATATCAGGGGGCACGACGGCCAGACGCTGAATGAGAAATGGTCGGCGGGCCCGCGCACCTATCTCGGCCTGATGAGCGCGGGCTTTCCCAACCTGTTCGTCATCACCGGTCCCGGCAGCCCGTCGGTGCTGTCGAACATGATCGTCTCGATCGAGCAGCATGTCGACTGGATCGCCGACTGTGTGGCTTACATGCGCGATCGCGGTCTGGATACGATGGAAGCTGCCGTCGATGCCGAAGACAAGTGGGTCGCCCACGTCAACGAGGTCGCCTACACCACGCTCTATCCACAGGCCAATTCCTGGTACATGGGCGCCAACGTTCCCGGCAAGCCCAGAATTTTCATGCCCTATATCGGTGGCGTCGGACCTTACCGGAAGATTTGCGACGACGTCGCCGCGAAAGGTTATGAGGGGTTTGTGATGGAGCGGGCGAGGGCTCCGCGGGAGTTGGAGGCGTCGTCCTAAATGCTCACTCCAAAAAAGTGTCAGACCTCATCCTGAGGAGCCGCAGAGCGGTGTCTCGAAGGATGAATGGCACCAGAAGGGCCTCATGGTTCTCCCGGCGATGCGAAGCATCGTCCGGAGACGGCGCTACGCGCCTCCTCACCATGAACTCAGTCCCGCAGCCGCCGCGTCAAAGCCTCAACGAACCGGTCGGCGTCAGCTTCGTCGTTATAGACGTGCGGAGACACACGCATCCGTCCCAGACGCGGCGCGACATAGATACCTTCGCTGGCCATTCCCTCGACCAGCCCCGCCGGCATTCCGTCCTTGAAGCCGAGGCTAAGAATATGCGGTGCGCGCAGGCCGGTATCCGGCATGCTGACACCCAGGCCGCGAACGCCCTCGGCTATCCGTTGCGTCAGCATGGCGATACGCTGCACCACCGCCGACGTGCCCCATTCGGCCAGCATTTCCATGCCGATCGAGGCCATTTCCATCGAGATGAAATAGTCCCGTTCGCCCATGTCGAAGCGGCGCGCATCGCCGACGTAGCCGAGATCGGTGAAATAGACCTTGTTCTCGGCGCGGACGTCGCGGCGGCCGGCCGAGATCTGCTCCAGCGGGATGCCGTCCTGGTGCCGTTTGGCGACGTAGAGAAAGGCGCGGCCATAAGGTCCGAGCACCCATTTGTAGGTCGGAAACAGCACAAAATCCGGATCAAGCCGCTTCACGTCCATCGCCATCACGCCGACGCCTTGGGTTGCGTCGATCAGGAAGAGAGCGTTCTGCCGGCGCAACGCTGCGCTCACTCTGTCGAGATCGATCAGGCCGCCGTCCGACCAGTGGACCGAGGAGATCGAGGCAAGACTGACCGGGGCGGCTCCTGATCGTTCGATCGCGGCGAGCACCGCCGATGTCCAGTCGGCGTCGTCGGGTTGCCGCACGGTCTCGACGGTGAATCCTTGCGCCTTGGCCCGCGCATGCCATTCAAGCACGGGCGAGGAGTGATCGTTTTCCAGCACGATCACGCGGGTGCCGCGGGGGATCGTCAAAAGCTTCGCCGCGGTCGCGATGCCATAACTGATCGAAGGGGTCAGCGCCACGTCGGAAGGGTTGGCATTGATCAGGCGCGCGGCGGCAGTCCGTGCGCGCTCGTTCTGCTGGCCGGCAAAGGAAGCCGGAAGCGTCCATGGCTGTCCTTTGCGACCCACCGCGGCGCGGCCCGCTTCCATGGTGCGGATCGGCAAGGGGCTGTAAGACGCAGCGTTCAGGTAGCAGACATCGCGTGGGATGTCGAACAAGGCGCGCTGTGAAGGAAGCATTTTGGATGGTCTCGTTGTGGTGACCAATCCAATATGACCTATCCCGGCCGAGCCAGCCACAAAGGCATTGCTCCGAGTACACTTGCCGTTTGCCGCGCCCGCCGGCGATCCGGCGCGAAGCCACACGTGGACAAAATGTACAGTTGTCCCTTAAATTCCGCGATGGATTTGGAAACCGATCGACTTGTGCTTCGCACGCCGCGTCTGTCGCACGGCCCGGATTTGCTCCGCTTTCTCGGCGACGCCAGGGTGATGCAATACACGCATCGATTGGCCGATCTTGCGGCATGCCGGCGTTACATCGCCGGTCACGAATGCCAGCGGCGAAAGACCGGCTTCGGACCTTGGACGGTGTTTCGAAAGAGCGATGATCGCATCATCGGTTTTGGCGGTCTGTACAATGATCCGTTCGACCCCGGCTGGGGCCCCGAGATCGGCTATTACTTTGATCCGTCGGCATGGGGCAATGGATACGCAAGCGAACTGACCGGCGTTTGTCTCGTGATAGCGCGCGATCAGCTGCGGCTCGTCGAAGTCAAAGCCTTTGCGCATCCGAAAAATGTCGCGTCGCGCAACGTGCTCTGCAAGGCAGGCTTCGAGGAGCAGCGCTTTATTCCGAAAATGAACCGATATCTCTATTCGCGTCGGCTCACGGCGATCTGACGATTGGTCCGGGCTAGGTGAGCGCGGAGAGCGCGGCTAGCGCCCTAAACCTCGAGCCACTCCTTGCGGACGCCGGCGTTGGCGGCGAGCTCCGTCGGCGTTCCCTCGAACACGATCCGGCCGTGGCCCATCACGTAGAGGCGGCGGGAAATTTTCAGCGCGATGGTGAGTTTCTGTTCCACCAGCAGAATCGCGGTCCCGCGTTTGGCGATTTCGTCCAGCAGCGTGCCGACCTGTTCGACCAGTTTCGGGGCGAGGCCCTCGGTGGGCTCGTCGATGATGACCAGATCCGGGTCGCCCATCAGCGTGCGGCACATCGTGAGCATCTGTTGCTCGCCGCCCGACAGCACGCCGGCAGGATTGTCCTGGCGCGCGGCAAGATTGGGAAACAGTGCAAACACGTCCTCGAATTTCCAGCGCCCGACGACCCCGGCGCGTTTCAAGCCGAGTTCGAGATTCTGCCGCACGGTCAATCCCGGAAACACCTGGCGGTCTTCCGGCACGTAGCCGATGCCGAGATGAGCGATCTGATCCGGCCGAAGGCCCGCGATCGCGCGGCCCTTGAAGTCGATCTGTCCGACCGGCGCCACTAGGCCGATGATGGTCTTGCAGGCGGTTGAGCGGCCGACGCCGTTGCGGCCGAGCAGGCTGACGATCTCGCCCTGGTCGACCCTGAGATCAACACCCTGCAGGATGTGGCTCTTGCCGTAGAAGGCATGGAGATCGCGGACGTCGAGCATCATGCCGCCACCGTTCCGAGATAGGCTTCCTGCACGGCGGCATTGCCGCGGATGGAGGTCGGGGCATCGGACGCGATTACCTGGCCGTAGACCAGCACGGTGATGCGGTCGGCGAGGCCGAACACCACGCTCATGTCGTGCTCGACCATGATCAGCGTCTTGCCTTCCGTGACCGCGCGGATCAGCGCCACCGCGCTGTCGGTTTCGCTGTGGCTCATGCCGGCGGTCGGCTCGTCGAGCAGGATGGTCTCGGCGCCGCCGGCGATGGTAATACCGATCTCCAGCGCGCGCTGCTCGGCATAGGAGAGGAGGCCGGCTTGCAGATTTCGCCGGTTCGAAAGCTTGAGCCGCTCCAGCAACTGGTCGGCAGCCTCGTTCAGCGCCTTCTGCCTGCCCAGCAGGTTCCAGAACGAGTAACGGTATCCCTGTGACCACAGCAGGCCGCAGCGGATGTTCTCGAACACGGTCATGCGCGGAAAGATCGAGGTGATCTGGAAGCTGCGCGAAAGACCCAGCCGGTTGATCTCCTGCGGCGCCAGATCGGCGATCGATTGCCCGTTGACCGTGATCGAGCCGGAGCTGATCGGAAAGCGTCCCGAGATCAGGTTGAACAGGGTGGTCTTGCCGGCGCCGTTGGGGCCGATGATGGCATGACGCTCGCCGCGGGAGATCGAGAGATTGACGCCCCGGATGATTTCGGTGGCGCCAAACCTCTTGCACACGTCACGCAGCTCGATGGCGGGCACGCTTGCGACATCCGCACTCACGACATCGCCTCCTGCACCTTTACGCCCTGGATCTTGACGCCATCCTGCTTCTTGGCGCCTTCCATCAGCGCGTCCCAGCGCTCGCGGAAACTGCGTGCTTCGCGGTGCAGCCACAGCCCGCCCAGCACCAGCGCGGCGATAGCGATGACCCATGGCAGCGGAGATGTGGTGTCGATGATGCGGCCCGCGATCGAGAATTTCTTGCCCTGGGCCGCGCCGATGGTGGTGAAGGAGGCCAGCTCGACCATGAATACGAAGCCGAGCAAGACCAGCAGTGCCGGCGGAAATGCCCGCGCATAGGGCAGGGCCAGTTCGCGCAACCGCCCGGCGCGCCAGATCGGCATATGCATGAAGATCAGCCCGATCAGTCCGCCGGGCGCGTACATGACCATGACGATGAAGAGCACGCCGACATAGAGCAGCCAGGCGTTGCTGAGCAGGCTGACCCCGCTCTGCAGCAGCACCACCACGATGGTGCCGAGGATCGGCCCGAAGAATCCGCCGGCGCCGCCGATATAGACGGCGAGCAGGGCGTTGGCCGACTTGGCCGCCGACACGGTGTCGAAGGTGACGATTTCGTAGATCAGCACATACAGTCCACCGGCGATGCCGGCGAAGAAACCGGAAAGCGCGAACTGATATAGCCGCACCACGCGCGGATCGTAGCCGACAAATTGGGCGCGCTCGAAATTGTCGCGGGTGGCGTTGGCGATGCTGCCAAGCGGAGTCTGGGTCTGCAGCCGCATCAGGGCCGCGGCGATAAAGGCCCACGCCAGTACCAGACAGTAGACCTGCCAGGACGATGAGTATTTGACGCCGAGCAGGCTGGTGTCCATCACGCGGTCGATCGCGATGCCGCCTTCGCCGCCGAAGAAGCCCATGAACATCAGCGCTGCGGCGGAGACCAGTTCGCCGAGCCCCATCGTGATCATCGCAAACGCCGTGGCGCGCTGCTTGGTCACCAGCCATCCGAACACATAGCCAAAGAACAATCCGCCGAGCCCGCCGGCCAGCGGCACCAGTTCGGTCGGCAGCCAGAACGACCCGGCCTTCACAAGCAGGACCACGTGAGCGGCGCAATAGGCGCCCATGCCGAGCAGCACGGCATGTCCGAACGACAGCAGGCCGGCCTGGCCCATCAGCATGTTGTAGGACAGCGCGAAGATCGCCATCACGCCGATCTCGCTCATCAGCGTCAGCACGAAGCCGGAATGGCGGCCCTTGCTCCAGTCGTAGAACAGGAACGGAAACGCCAGCAGGACGACGAAGACGAGCAACCAGGGCCAATGGCGGTGCAGCGTGTTCATGTATCGCGCGTCCCCATCAGCCCACGTGGCCGGAACACCAGGATCAGCACCAGCAACAGGAACGGCAGCAGCGCGCCGACCCGCGGCAGGGTGACGTTGAGGACTTCCGCAAACGGCGTGCTCGACGTCACCGTGAAGCCGAACTTTGCCAAGAGATCCGCCAATGAAACGTCAAATACCACGGCAAAGGTCTGGATCAGCCCCATCAGGATCGAGGCGATAAAGCAGCCGGTCAGCGAGCCGAGTCCGCCGAACACGACGACGACGAAGACGATCGGGCCCATGGTGAAGGCCATCGCCGGCTCCGTGACCTGGTAGTTGCCGCCGATGACGCCGGCGAGGCCGGCCAGCGCCGTGCCGGCGGCGAACACCAGCGTAAAGATGCGGGGCACGTTGTGGCCGAGCGCCGATGCCATGTCGGGATGGGTCAGCGCGGCCTGGATCACCAGGCCGACGCGGGTGCGGGTCAGGCCGAGCCAGATCGCGCCGAACATCACCGCCGAGATCGCCAGCATGAAGGCGCGATAGGCGGGAAATTGCGTGCCGTAGATCTTGAACAGCGGGAAGTCGAGCAACTCCGGCACCCGATAAGGTACCGGCAGCAGGCCCCAGGACATCTGCACGACCTTTTCGATGATCAGGGCAAGGCCGAACGTGAACAGCAACTCGGCGATGTGGCCGTTGCGATGAACGCGCCTCAGCCCCCACATCTCGATCGCCGCGCCGATCAGGCCGCAGAGCAGCGGCGCGATGATCAACGCCGGCCAGAAGCCGATATAGGTGCTGATGGTGTAGGCGAAGTAGGCCCCCAGCATATAGGCGCTGGCATGGGCGAAGTTGAGCACGCCCATCATGCTGAGGATGAGCGTGAGCCCGCTCGCCAGCATGAACAGCAGCATGCCGTAGACGAGACCGTTCAGAAGCGAGACGACAAAGACTTCCATGCCACCAGCCCACTCAATGCGCGACGCCTGCTTCCCGGGAGGAAGCAGGCGACTATCGGGTGGGTCAGGAGGCGCTCGGCCGCTTCATCTTGCAGGTATTGGGCTGGTCGATGTCCTTGGCGAGAATGGTCGCCGAGGTTGCCCAGCCGAGACCGGTGCCTTCGGCGTCATACTTCACGCCTTTCTTGAAGGTGCCGACGAAATATTCGCTGATGATCTGGTGATCTTCCTTGCGCATCTTGGTGTCGAAGCCGAGGAAGTCCTTGACCTGCAGGTCTTCCATGGCGGTTGCGATCTTGGTCGGATCGACCGAACCCGCCTTGTTCACCGCGGCCTGCAGATATTCGAAGATGGTGCGGAAGGTGGCCGCCGAGAAGTCGAACTTGTGCTTCTCGCGGAAGCCTTTCGTGAAGTCTTCGGCCTCCTTGTTGCCGGTTTCCGGCGCCACGTTCTCGCCGAACGACATCACCGCCAGCACGCGGTTGTCGCCGCCTGTGCCGATCGCGGTCGGGCCGCCGGCCAGATGCGCATAGAAGGTGTAGTAGCGCAGATCGGCGCCGGCATCGACACCGGCCTTGATCAACAGGTTCATGTCCGGGCCCCAGTTGCCGGTGAGGAGAGCCTGTGCGCCCGAGGCCTTGATCTTGGTGAGGTAGGGCGAGAAGTCCTTGATCTTGCCGAGCGGGATCAACTCGTCACCGACGACCTGGACGTCGGGCCGGAGCTTGGTGAGGTAGTTCTTCACCTCGCGCTGCACCGACTGGCCGAACAGATAGTCCTGATTGATCAGGTAAACCTTGGTGGTCTCTTTCGGCAGCGCGCGGACCATCACTTCGGCCTTCATGCCGGCGTGCAGGTCGAAGCGGAAATGCCAGAAGCTGCATTGTTCGTTGGTCAGCTCGGGGGCGACCGCGCCACAATTCAGATAGATGATGCGATTGTCGGGGTTGCGGTCGTTGTGCTTGTTGACGCCGTCGATCAGGGCGGAGGCGATGTTGGAGCCGCTGCACTGCATGATGAAGGGCATGTTCTGGTCGGTCGCGCTCTTCAGCGCGATCAGCGCATCCGACGGCTGCGACTTGTTGTCGAAAGGAACCAGTTCGAACTTCTTGCCGAGCGCGCCGCCCTTCGAATTGATGTAATCGATGATGTACTGCATCTGCTTCAGGTTGGCGTCGCCCACTTGCGCAAACGGCCCTGAAAGTGGATCGGTGTAGGCGACCTTGATGGTCCCTTGCGCCCAGGCATGACCGCCACAGGCGATCGCGAGCATCATCCCAAAGAGCGACGTCAACCACTTGCCTTGCAGCATGGTGCATTCCTCCCCTGATGGGCCCGCATTTTTGTTTATCTTGCGGTGCCGATCCGAAACCGTAACATGAAGCCGGCGCGGACCGCCACGGGAATTGTTAGGCATCGCCATGCTGCACCTTGCGGTTGGCGATTACAGTCCCAAGGTATACCAGACGCAATATTGCTATTCCGCCGCGCGGCAGATCGCCACCAAGACACGGCCGAAAGAAGCCCGGAGCCAAAACGAATGAACGACACTGTCACCGATCCCGCCGCTTACGAGCCCCCGAAGGTCTGGACCTGGGACAAGGAAAGCGGTGGTCGCTTTGCCGCGATCAATCGCCCGATCTCTGGTCCCACGCACGAGGCTGAACTGCCGGTCGGCCGCCATCCGTTCCAGCTCTATTCGCTGGCGACGCCGAACGGCGTCAAGGTCACCGTCATGTTCGAGGAGTTGCTGGCGGCCGGCCACAGCGGCGCGGAATATGATGCCTGGCTGATAAGGATCGACGGCAACCAGTTCGGCAGCGGCTTTGTCGGGGTCAATCCGAACTCGAAAATCCCCGCGCTGATGGACCGCAGCGGGCCGACTCCGATCCGCATATTCGAGTCCGGCGCTATCCTGGTGCATCTCGCCGAAAAATTCGGCGCGTTCCTGCCGGCGAGCGGAGCTGCGCGGGCCGAATGCCTGTCGTGGCTGTTCTGGCAAATGGGCAGCGCGCCGTTTCTCGGCGGCGGCTTCGGCCACTTCTACGCCTACGCGCCGACCAAGATCGAATACGCCATCAACCGCTATGCGATGGAGGTGAAGCGCCAGCTTGACGTGCTCGACCGCCGTCTGGCCGACAATGAATATCTCGCAGGCAGCGAGTACACGATCGCCGACATGGCAACCTGGCCGTGGTACGGCGCACTGGCGAAGGGGCTGGTCTACGGTGCCGGGGAATTCCTGGCGGTGCACGAGTACAAGAACGTGCAGCGCTGGACCGATGCGATCGCAAAGCGCCCGGCGGTGAAGCGCGGCCGCATGGTCAACCGGATCTCGGGCGATCCGGCAAGCCAGCTGCACGAGCGGCACGACGCCAGCGATTTCGATACCAAGACACAGGACAAGATCGGCGAGCCCGCCAAGACGTAATGCGCGGGCAGGGGAGACATCATGAGCTTTTTTGAAAAGGGCGCGGTCCGCATCCATTATGAGGAGGTGGGCTCCGGCTTCCCGCTGCTGTTGATCGCGGGCGGCGGGTTGAACTCGAACATTGCGCGCATTACCGGCGACTATCCGCCGTTCAACGCCATGAAGGAGTTCGGCAACGAGTACCGCTGCGTCGCCTACGATTTGCGTAACGCGCCGCCCGGCCAATCCTCAGGCCCGCTTGAGATAGACCGGCCTTGGGATTCCCATACCGACGATCAGCTCGCGCTGATGGATCATCTCGGCTTCGACAAATTCATGGTGCTGGGCTTCTGCATCGGCGGCCCCCTGATCTGGAATCTCCTCAAGCGGGCGCCGGATCGTGTGGTGGCGGGCGTGCTGGCGATGCCGTCAGGCTCGCGTCCGGAGATGCGCGACCTGTTCTATCAAAACAATATCACGGGCTGGGCGCCGCAGCTTGTCGAGCGCCGGCCTGACATCACGATGGAGCAGGCGGAAAAATTCCTGACCAGGATGTACCGCACCGATCCGGATTTCGTCTTCACCGTGACGCGCGATTTCGTGCGCAACTGCCAGACGCCGGTGCTGATCCTGCCCGACGACATCCCGGCGCATCCCTATGCGGTTGCGATGGAGACCGCGATGCTGGCGCCGAACGCGGAAGTCAGCATCTTCCCGTGGAAGGAGCCAAAGGAGAGGGTGCCGCTCGCGGTGCGTCAGATCCGCTCGTTCCTGCGCGCGCACCGGCCCGTGGCCTAGCCGTAGGGCGGATTAGCCGAAGGCGTAATCCGCCGTTCTCGTCGAAGTCGCGCGGTGGGTTACGGCTTCGCCTAACCCACCCTACGGATTACGCCTTCACCTTCGCGCCCTCGGCCGGCGGAAACACCACGCGGTCGTCCGTCCGGCAATAGCGATCCGCGAACATCCGCCCGATCGGGTGATAGCGCTCCATGTGCACGCGCATCGCGGCGTGGTCCCACAATTCGTCACGGATGTGGAAGTTGATGCCTTCACCCATGACGAGGAGGCGATCGCCGTTGACGTCGATCTCCTTCCAGGTCCTGCACTCCATCGAGAACGGCGCGTCCGCCAGCCGCGGTACGCCGATCTTGGTCGAGGGCGCGAGCTTCAGGTTCAGATAATCTGGCTCGCCAATATCAGGGGGAAAGTCGCCGCTGCTTTCGTGCATCGCGTGCGCCAGCGGTTCGTCGGTCAAGTTGACCACGAACTCATTGGTGCGACGGATATTGATCACCGTATCCTTGACGCCGCCGTCAGGCCGCAGATTGGCGGCGAACATGCATAGCGGCGGGTCCTCACAGAACACGTTGAAGAAACTGAACGGCGCCGCGTTGACCACGCCGGTGGGGCCGATCGTCGTCACCCACGCAATCGGCCGAGGCAACACGAAG
>Ga0268266_10001083_pt1 | contig 34130 bp, 34 predicted proteins | sample KBSS13metaG_FD_190356 | JGI IMG/M metagenome (GOLD analysis project Ga0268266, IMG submission 190356) | Switchgrass rhizosphere microbial communities from Kellogg Biological Station, Michigan, USA - KBS S1-3 metaG (SPAdes) (version 2) | ecosystem: Host-associated > Plants > Roots > Rhizosphere...
CGCTGTTGGGTGTCTTCCGCGAACTGACGTGAGCTAGAAACTCGACTCGAGCGAGAACGGCCGTCGCCCCTGCGCATCCGGCGAGCCCAGAAACCGCAGGGTCTGCACGAGATCCGGCGATGCCGAAGCCCGTGGCGCCACCAGCCCCTCCAGGTCAAACCCCGGTGCCGGCGTCAATCTGATCGACCCTTCGACAGCCAGCGGCCCGGACCCGAGGTCCTTCAATTGCCCCACCGGAGCCCCCGTAGTGGGAGGAGGGAAGGTCACCGAGTAACTGCCCCACTTCTGGTCCCCATCGCTGAGATCGTGAGCCTCAACGACCCCCTCGATAGCCCGGATGATCTGCCCATCAACCCGCAGATACGTGAGCTGCGCATGCACCTTCCCGCGCAACCCCCGCAGGTTCGGCGGCAACCCGGAGGCCAACTCCTGGTCCACAGGCAGATCCACCAGCACATCGCGCGCGACAATCTTCTTGTCGAGACCCGATTCAACATTGCCGCGGATCAATCCGGTAGGTCGGGTCACAACCACATCCGCATTGATCTTCCCCGCCAACAACCGCATCGCATGGATCTCCCACGTGAGATCGCCGATGGGTTGTTGTTGGACCGTGAGGCCCGTGCAGGTGCCGTCCCAAACGGACCCGTCGACTTCACTACACGCCATTCCGGATTTCGGCCCAGGCATGATCCAGCTGGCCGGCAGACGAGCGATCACAAAGCCGGCAAACACCAGCACGACGCAAACAATCAGCAGAATCGTCCGCTTCACTGCTGCTTTAACACGATCGCCGCGTTGACGAGTCCCGGTGCGCCCGCACCATCAATGGTGGCGCCGTCGACGCCGATTCCATTCTGTTGGGACAAGCGCGAGAGCCAGCCGATGACGGCATCGAAGGGGGCTTTCTCCAGGCGCACCTGGATCCCACCTGCGCCGCTGGGATCGGTACCTGCGAGGGAGTTACCCAGGCCCGACTCACGTGCCGAGCGATCGACGATCACGATGAGCGACTCGCCGTTGTTCTGGTGCGGTACCTGGACCGCCAGGAACGGAGCCACGCTCTTCATCCAGACCAGATCTTGCTGCTTTTTCGTAATCCGCGTACGGGCCTTGGAGACGCTGCTGTCGAGCGGCATCAACACCCCGAAAATCAGGACCAACACCAGGCCAATGCCGCCGTACTTGACGAGCTGCTGTTCGCGCGGCTGCAACGTGTCGTAGTTGAATTTCATGCTGTTGCCTACTTGCCGCTCATCTGCATCCGCCCCTCATAACCGGCAGGGGTGGTGTTGCCGGAGGTGAAATCAACCTTCCAGCCACGTGACTTCAAGGACTGGCCCAATCGATCTAGGGTGGTGGCATCTTTCGCGGACATCTTCATATCCACGATACCCTGACGGAAGCTCAATGCCTTGACGCCCGTGCCGGGAGCCGCCGAGCGGGAATCAACGAGCGCCTGCAGCGCTGGCAGAAGTCCTCCCTGCCCACCGCCGTTCTGTACTGCCGCGAGCCGCATCTCCATCTGACGGCGTGGATCGGAAGGTTTCTGTTGTCCCGGCATGGCCATCCGGTAGGTGTCGCCGATCTGGGAGTCGAGTGATTTCTCGCTGCGCTTCAACGCAGACAGCTCCGCCGTCTTACCGACAATGTGCAGGCCAACCAGGCAGGCCAACAAAATCCCGGCAACCTTCCATGCTTGCCAGCCAACGGTGCTCGCCTTTGCCGGCGCGTAGCTGCCCTGGAGCAGGTTGATGGGCGTCGCCGTAGGCAGTTGCTGTCCAAACAACGCCAGGGGGCCCGCGCTCAGCAGTTGGATCTTGATACCGTCGAAGCGCTCACGCAGCGCTTCGATCTTCTGCGACTGTTGGTGCCACTCGGCAGCACCGGTGTAGAGAATGAGCCCGCGGCCGCCGGTTGAGCCCTGCTCAGGCGCGCCCTGTAGCGCAATTTCCAACGCCTCACCGAGCGCTTCCACCGGCAACGTGACCGGCGAACCCACGGGAGGGCGCACGATGATGACATCCTCCTCCATGAGGGCCACGGCCTGCCCCGGGTTCTGCGGCAACAAATCGCTCTCGGTATACAGGCTCTCAGGCTCGAGTCCCTGGGACCGGAGTGATGTCAGCCATTCGTCCATCAACGCACGCGTGATGACTGCAACCGGCAACTTGGAAGAATCCGAAGCCCGTTTGCCCATCGCAAAGTGCAGGTCATCGATGTCGTCCGCGAGCTGCTCTTCGAGAGCAAACGGCACGACCTGCTGCAGCTTTGTGCCGGCCTTCGTTGGCACTTCCGGCTCTGTCAGCAGTACATCCGTCCCCGGCACGAGGACGCAGACGCGTCGACCCACCGCGCGCGGTGCGGCAAGCGACAACGGCCCGCTCTGCGGCGGTCCCGAAGGATTCCCCCGCGGGTCCACGGTAAGCCAGGTGGCCGGCTGTTCCGCGGTGCGAGGTAGCCTGATGAGCAGCCAATCAGCCATTTACGGGTGCCTGCATGGGTTCAGTCCGGCGAGAAGCTGCGCTGAATGGGATGAACAAAATACTGATTATCCAAATAAAGAAGACTGTACAGATTGAATTCGGCGCTGCCAATTGTGACCAGACTGGATAAGCGGAAATAGCTGGAGGTTTCGGCGAACAGGCTGGCGTTGAAGCTCGTGCCCGCCTGCGCCCCGAAAGTGGTCCGATAGGCATTGGCGTCCGGAAAGCAACCTGGCGGCGGCGCGCTGGCGCGGTTTTTCGCCAGTGCCGCCTCGTCTTCCCACTCTGAGGAACCACCCGGAGTGAAGGCATCCAGCACCCGTCCCCTGGCTGTGCAGATGTTCAAGGTCGACGTGGGGGGCAGTGCCGCAATGAACGGCGCGATTTTCTGGTAGTTCTCACGCCCGAAGCCCGGCAACGCCAGCAGTTCCGTGGTGCTCGTGATGTATTGATTGGCGGCGAGGTAGGGCGGGTTCTGGCCCATATAGGCACTGTCTTCGGCACCCTGTGTCTGCGGCTGGTTATCGGCGTCGATCCAGTCGACCACCATGTCGGCCCACTTCGGATCTACGTTCGACAGCTCCAGCAGCTTCCTGAAAGCCGCCACCGCCTGCGGATTCGGTTGGCCCGCCACAGCGGCGCCCGGTGTCGGGGTGTTCGAATTGCCGCTGCCGCCGAGGATCTGTGGGTTGTTGCCGTTGGCGCCGGGCTGACCATTGGCCGAGCCCGAGACCACCAGCCAGTTGAGATTGAATCGTCCCTGCAGGTCTTCGAGCTGGGCTTCCAACGTCACTCCCGGCACAACCTCAATCGGTCCCACGGGCGTGTTCCAAGGTTGTTGCGCATTGACATTCGCCGCATTGGTGCCCCCGGTCTTGCCGCCGCCGCCTGATCCAAGAACCGCCTTCAAACCGTAAGCCGACAATGCCTCAGCGGCTTCCGCCACGAGCAGCGACTCATCGAACGACAGTGTCGCTGTCGCCCGACGCGCCGACATGGCGCTGCGGTAGGCAATGTCTGCCGCGATAATAGTGCCAAGAGCCACGAGTAAAATCGCGACCAACAACGCAATTCCACGCTGCCGTGCCGGCGAACGTGGCAACTCGCGCCGTCCTCGGGAGGTGCGGGGGTTCATCCGGCGATCTCGACGTAGCGGACGATCTTGCCCCAGTCTTCAGTCTCGAGCGTGATCTCTACGGCCAGAGGGCGATAACGCAGGTTGTTCTGACCGGCGTTGTTCACCGGCGGCCAGATCGGGCTCCACGTGATTCCAGCCGCGGAGTTGCTGGAATCCGCGTTAGGATCCAGCTGCTTCACGTTGCCCGACTGCACATCCATGAAGCGCAGTGACACGGACTTCAGATGGGTCATCAGGTCGCGCTTCACGGTCTTGCTGTTCTGTGTTGGATCCAGAACCAGCCAGTACTCGCGACGCAGCGTACCGTCCTGAAAATAATACGCGACGCGCTGCAGGCCGGACCGCTGCACGCCGGTCGGATTGGTCCATCCGGCGCGAGTCAGTGCCACCAGCGGCTGGGTCGTCGTGCTGCCGAGTCCCCGCGTGCCATTGCTATTGCTGCCGATGCTGCCACCGAGTCCAGTGGTGGTGGACGAGCTGGCAGCGGCCAGCAACGCCGGTTGAAAGGTGCCGCCCACCGGGTCGCGCACCGGCCGTTGCGCGAGCTGCACGAAATCCTGTTCCATGACGCGCACGGTGGTTTGCAGCTCGAGCAGCCGTGCCTGCTGCGCCTCCAGTGTCTCGCGGTTCTTGACTGCCTGGTTGATGGTGCCGTACCCCATGGCAAACAGGATCGCCGCAATGAACATGGCGACGAGCAGTTCCAACAGGGTGAAGCCGCGCTCACGAGGCGTCATTGATTCACCGGATTCTGATTCGGATTCGGGTTGGGACCGAGGTTGGGATTGGGGTTTGGATTGCCGTTCGGATTCGGAGCGCCGTTTGGAGTGCCGTTCTGACCCTGTGGCGACTGACCCCCATCCCAGCTGTACATCCCGAAGGCGAGGCCCGGTGTTCCGATGGCGTTGCCCATGACACCGCTCACGGTCACATACCAGCTGTCATCGTCACCGCCTTTGACCTCTTTCGGGCGCACCTTGAAGTCGATCCGTTCGAGGCCCGGAACCGAGCTCGCGACCACTTCCTGGCGCCAGTGCCAGCTGCGTCCGGCGTAGTCCAGATCGCCGTTGGTCGTCCGTTGCGGTGGCAGATTCCCCTGTTGCATCTGCAGCCGCAACAGAGTGATCTGGTTCAGGGCGACCCATTCTGCGAACGTCTTGTCCTGCAGGTACACAACAGTTCGTGCGGATGAAGTCAGTGCACTCATCAACACGCCCATGCCTACGGCGACGATCACGAGCGCCACCAGTATTTCGATGAGGGTAAAACCAACCTGGTAGTGACGCTTCAAGTACGCGTCTCCACCATTGGTTTGGCGATGACGACACCCTTCTCATCCTGGGCAAGGGTGACGCTGCGTACGCCACCTTCGCGCTCCATCGTGACCTCGAAGGAGCTCACGTCGCCGTTCGCATAGATCAGGATCTGCGGTGCAATCTTCTTGTCCGCCTCGAGTTTGGACGCATCGCCATCTTCCATCTTGCGTCCGTTCACTGCGTCTTTCAGGCCCGCCGCATCCGTGACGTTCTTGAGGTCGTCGAGCGTCTTTTTCTTCTTCGCCAGATCCTTCGGATCGGGCGCTTTGATTTCACCCGTCGACACCAGTACCACCGGACGGGCATCGACAATGAGCTTGAAATCCAGGCCGTCCGGCAGCTTCCGTATGTGCAGTGCATCGTCTTCATAGACTTCCCGCCACACTGCGCGGCGCGTGTCGTATGCGACAAACTGATAACCATCGGCACGCACCACGATGCCGTAGTCACGAGTCTGCATCTCCGCCTGCTCCCGTGCGTAGTTGACGAGAGTCAACAGGCGGTCACTTTCCTTCTCGAGCTCGCGATCGCGACCAGTCAGGTTGACTGACAACAACACGCCCGCCGAGATGACCCCGATGATCACCACAACGACCATGATCTCGATCAGCGTAAATCCGCGAGATCGGGAGTGTAGGCGGGCGCTCGTCACGCAAGTTACTCGTCGCCGGCGTTCCAGTTTCCGATGTCGGCATTCACGCCGTCACCGCCGGGTTGGCCGTCCGCACCGAGCGTGTAGAGGTCGTACTCTTTACCGTGCGTACCGGGATTCTGGTATTGATATTCCGCGCCCCACGGGTCCTTGCTCACCCGCTGCAGATAGCCGCCGACGCGCCAGTGGCGGATGCTCGGATCCGTCGGTTGGGTAATCAACGCCTGGAGCCCTTGGTCCGTAGTTGGATACTTCGAGTTGTCCAGGCGGTACATCTGCAGCGCCGTCTCGAGGCCCTGGATATCGGACTTGGCCTTGGTGATGCGCGCCTGATCAACCTTGTCGATGACCTGCGGCACGATCACCGCGGCCAGCAGGCCGATGATGATGACGACGACCATGATCTCGATGAGCGTAAAGCCTCGCTCGCCGGCCCTGGCAGTCAGCCGCTGTCTGTTAACCTTGTGAGCGTCCGTCAAATGATTCATGAGGTGGGTCCCAGTGTCTGGCCGGAACGGCCGGAAAAGTGCGCGGCGGATCATAACAAATCAATGTGTCTCGACCTGTGAACCGCACAAAAAGGCAAATTAATAGGCTGCTCGAGTCTCTCAATTGCGACGGCCTGTTCGGAATGGCGCTGCTGGCGGGGTGCGCGATGCTGCTGCTTCCCGTGCTGGCAGGCGATGCTGGTCGGGAGGCGTTGCGATATGACAGAACGGCCCTGGCTGCCGGCCAGTGGTGGCGTTTGCTCACGGCGCACTTCGTACACCTCGACTTCGACCATGCTGCACTCAACAGCCTGGGACTCGTGCTCATGTGGGCATTGTTTGCCCGTGACTATCGACCCCTTCACTGGCTGGCCATCCTCATTGGCTCTATCGCTGCAATTGACGCAGGACTGTGGCTACGCGATTCGACAGTCTCCTGGTACGTGGGTTCCTCAGGAGCGCTACACGGGATCATGGCCGCAGGCACCCTCGCTCATTTGCGCCGCCGCGATCTGGACGGCTGGATACTCGCTGCCTTCGTCGTTGTGAAGCTTGCGTACGAGCAGAGTGCGGGTGCGCTGCCGTTTACCGATAGCCATGCAGGTGTGGTGGTCGACGCACACCTGTTCGGCACGGTGGGAGGGGCGGGTGTTGCTGCTTTCCTCCAGCCTCGGCGGGAGCCGCTATAATCCCTGGTTTGCTGTCGCCCGGAGATTCGATGTCCTTTGCTTTTGTGTTCCCTGGCCAAGGCTCTCAGTCCATTGGCATGCTCGCGGCACTGTCGCAAACCGATCCCGTGGTGCGCGCCACTTTTGATGAGGCGTCGGCCGCTTTGGGCTACGACCTGTGGCAGCTCATCCAGGAGGGCCCCAAGGAGCGCCTCGATTCGACCGAGTGCACGCAGCCGGCGATGCTCGCAGCGGGCGTCGCCACCTGGCGGCTGTGGCACAAGCGGGGTGGCGCCGATCCGATCATGGTGTCCGGGCACAGCCTCGGTGAGTTCACGGCATTCGTTTGTGCGGGTGCTATCGATTTCGCCACTGCGGTGGACCTCGTCCGATTTCGCGGGCAGGTGATGCAGGAAGCCGTACCGGCAGGCCAGGGCGCCATGGCCGCGATCCTCGGCCTCGATGATGACGATGTCCGGCAAGTCTGCTCGGAGGCTGCAGCCGGGGACATCGTCGAAGCCGTGAATTTCAATTCGCCCGGACAGGTGGTCATTGCGGGGCAGACGGCTGCCGTGCAGCGCGCCGCCGAAGGCGCCAAGGCCAAGGGCGCCAAGAAGGTGATGCCTCTGCCGATCAGCGTGCCGTCGCACAGCAGCCTCATGCGAAGCGCGGGTCAACGGCTGGGCGAGCGTTTGGCGCAAATCGAAATCCGCACGCCGACGATCCGATGCCTGAGTCCGGTGGATGTGGCCATCCACGACCAACCGGCGGAAATTCGTACGCATTTGAGCCAGCAGCTCTCCCGCCCCGTCCAATGGTGGGCGACCGTCCGGGCACTGGCGAAAGAGGGCATCGGCCAGATGATTGAGTGCGGTCCCGGCAAGGTTCTGACCGCGCTCAACCGCCGCATAGAGAAGAGAGAGGGGCTGGAGTTCATGGCACTCGAAGATCCGACCAGTCTCGAGGCCGCGCTCGCGGCCACCCAGCGTTAATCGTCAAGAGGAAAAGTACGTGCTCGAGAACAAGGTAGCGCTGGTTACGGGAGCTTCGCGCGGTATTGGCAATGCAATTGCCATGGCGTTGGGTAAAGCAGGTGCCACTGTGGTGGGTACCTCAACGACGGCCGAAGGGGCCTCCGCCTTCTCTGGGAACCTGGCGTCGCATGGATACAACGGTCGGGGCGTCGTTCTGGACGTGGGCAGCGCGGCTTCGATCGATGCCCTGCTGCAGGACCTGGAAGCGGCCGGGCAGATGCCCACCATCCTGATCAACAACGCCGCGATCACACGCGATACGTTGCTGCTGCGCATGAAGCCAGATGACTGGGATCAGGTCATTGCCACCAACCTCACGTCGGTGTTTCGTCTCTCCAAGGCATGTCTGAAGCGGATGATGAAGGAGCGGCATGGCCGCATCGTCAATCTGACATCGATCGTGGGCGTGACCGGCAATCCCGGGCAGGCCAATTATGCGGCGGCCAAAGCAGGTGTTCTGGGCTTTACCAAATCACTGGCCCAGGAAGTGGCCTCGCGCGGAATCACGGTCAACGCGGTAGCCCCTGGTTTCATTGACACCGACATGACACGCGCTCTATCCGATGAGCAACGTACCGCACTGTTGGCCCGCATCCCGATGGGACGCCTCGGATCGGCCGCCGATATCGCTGCAACGGTTCTGTTTCTCTGCTCGGATGCGGCGGGTTACATCACCGGCGAGACGCTGCACGTCAACGGCGGGATGTACATGCCGTGAACGCCGGTGCGCATGCGTTGGTTGAGCGCCACACCAGGAGCGCGACCGTCACTTTGCACACAGGAACGCGCGGACTCAGATTCGTCAGCAAAAACAACCACTCGCACCCTGTTTGAGTGGCAGCCCATGGGGTGTTCCCCTACAATACCGCGCCCGCGCCGGCCGACCACAGTGGTCGTGTACGGTTGCAGGCTTTTACGAGTTAACGACTACAAAAGGACAATGCGCTAATGAGCACAGTTGAGCAGCAGGTCAAAGCCATCGTTGCCGAGCAGCTGGGCGTCAAGCAGGAACAAGTCACGAACGATGCGTCGTTCGTGGACGATCTGGGAGCTGATTCGCTCGACACCGTCGAGCTCGTCATGGCTCTGGAAGAAGAATTCGAGATCGAGATTCCCGATGAGGACGCCGAGAAAATCACCACGGTCCAGCAGGCCATTGAGTACATCAACGATCGCCGTACTAAGGCCTGACGCTTCGCGTCACGGGGCTCCCGGCGGCGTTCGGCCGTCGCCGGACAGCACAGCGTGTGCAGGCTGCAAGGCCCCGAGTTTCTTCATTCCCTTGACTCTTCATACAGGTAACGTGTGAGCAAGCGTCGCGTCGTCGTCACTGGCCTCGGGATCATTTCGCCCGTTGGCAGCACTATCAAATCAGCGTGGGATGCCATCGTGGCTGGGGAAAGCGGCATCGGGCCGATTACCCGGTTTGATGTTTCCGCATTTCCGGTCCGCTTCGCTGGCGCGGTGCGTGGCTTCGACCTAACGCAGTACATGACGCCCAAGGATGCGCGGCGCATGGACGAGTTCATGCAGTACGGAGTTGCTGCCGGCATGCAGGCTGTTACTGACGCCGGCATCGACTTCAGCAAGATCGACCCCGAGCGGGCCGGCGCAGTGACCGGCGCCGGCATCGGTGGCCTCGATACGATCGAGGCGGAGCATGACAACTGGGTGAAGGGCGGCCCTCGTAAGATCTCGCCCTTCTTCATTCCGGCCTCCATCATCAACATGATCTCCGGCCACCTGTCCATCAAGTACGGATTGAGAGGTCCGAACCTGGGTGTGGTGACGGCGTGTACGACATCTACGCATGCCATTGGTCTGGCGATGCGGACGATTCAGTACGGCGACGCCGACCTGATCATTGCCGGCGGCGGTGAGATGGCGACGACGCCTGCCGGCCTGGGTGGGTTTGCTCAGGCGAAGGCGCTTTCACACCGGAACGATGCGCCGACCGAGGCCAGTCGTCCGTGGGATCGGGATCGCGATGGTTTCGTGTTGGGCGATGGCGGTGGGGCCATCATCCTGGAAGAGCTCGAGCATGCGCGCCGTCGCGGCGCCAATATCTATGCCGAGCTGATTGGTTTCGGAATGAGCGGCGACGCTCATCACATCACGGCGCCTCCTGAAGACGGAGCCGGTGCGCGCTTGTCGATGGTCAATGCGTTGAAGGACGCTGCGATCAATCCGAGCGAAGTGCAGTACATCAACGCTCACGCGACTTCGACAGAGCTCGGCGACAGGGCCGAGACGTTCGCCATGAAGCATGCCTTCGGCGACCACGCGAAGAAGCTCGCGGTGAGCTCGACCAAGTCCATGACGGGACACCTTCTGGGTGCCGCGGGTGTGGTCGAGGCAATCTTCTCGCTGCTCGCCATCCGCGACGGCATCGTTCCGCCGACGATCAATCTGCATAACCCGGGTCCGGACTGCGACCTCGACTACGTGCCCAACACGGCGCGCAAGATGAAGGTCGATGTTGCGCTGTCGAATTCTTTTGGCTTCGGCGGCACCAATGGTTCGGTCATCTTCCGGCGCTTCAACGGCTAAGTCGGCAGACGGGACGTCGACCTCGATCCGCGAGATCGATGTCCCCGCGGACGTGCTGCGTCGTCTCGCAGCGCGTTTTCCGCACCGCTATCCCGTTCTATTCGACAGCGCTGCCGACGGCCCGCTGAGTCGAACGAGCATTCTCGTTGCCGAACCCCGCGCGGCCTTGTGGTTGGATGCGGACGGGAAGGTGGGTGCGGAGGGCTTTACCCCACGCGGGGATGACTTCCTGAGCGCCTTGGAAAACTGGTGGCTCTCCGAGCGTTTGCCGGCGCCCGCCACTCAGACTTTTCCCTTCGTAGGTGGCTGGGCCGTGTTTCTCAGCTATGAGGCGGCTCAGGAGATTGAGCCGCTGTTGCGACTCCCGCCGTCGAGCCTCCCCTGGAAGGCGTTCGCGTTACGCGTGCCGGCCGCTCTCATTCACGATCGTGCTACCGGGAAAGTATTCGCTGTCGCGGAGCGCGCCGCTGCCGCTTGCCTCGACAGGCTCGAAGCCGATGCTCGCACCGTCGCGACCAGCAGCGCCCCGGTAGAGATCACCGTCGAGTCCGTCACGGAAGAAGACCCTTCCGCCTACCTGGATCGCGTCATAAGGGCGAAGGAGTACGTGCGTGCGGGTGACATCTACCAGGCAAACCTCTCCCGACCCTGGCGTGTCGAGTTGACCAAGGAGCCCGATATCGGCGCGCTCTACAACCAACTCTGCAAAGCCAACCCCGCACCCTTCGCCGCACTGGCGCAATGGCGAGGCACCACCATCCTCAGCTCCTCCCCCGAACGCCTCGTACGTATCAACAATGGCCACATCGACACGCGTCCCATCGCAGGCACCCGCCCGCGCAAGGGCGATGACATCACGGAGATGAGAGAGCTGGCCGCCCATCCGAAGGAACGCGCCGAGCACATCATGTTGATTGACCTGGAGCGCAATGACCTCGGTCGGGTCAGTGAGCCGGGCACCGTGAAAGTCGACGAGCTCATGACCATCGAGTCATACGCCCACGTTCACCACATCGTCTCCAACGTGAGCGGCGAGTTGCGCTCGGATGTCACTCCCATCGGCGCTCTGAAGGCAGTCTTTCCGGGTGGGACCATCACGGGCGTTCCCAAGTTTCGGTGCATGCAGATCATTGCCGAGTTGGAAGGGATCGGGCGGGGCGCCTATACCGGATCGCTGGGCTTTCTCGGGCGCGATGGCTCGATGGACATGAACATCCTGATCCGCACCCTGAGTGTCCGGGGACGAACCGTAGAGTTGCGCGCGGGTGGCGGCATCGTGGCGGATTCCGATCCGCAGCGTGAGTTGGAAGAGACGCGCGCCAAAGCACGCGGCATGCTGGCTGCGTTCGGTGCAAACAGATGACTGTGTTGGTCAACGGCAAGCCGGCCACCGAAGTGTCCGTCTTTGACCGGGCGCTGCAGTTCGGCGAGGGCGTCTTCGAGACTATCGCCTGTCTCAACGGGCGTCCGCGGTTCCTGCCCTTACACCTGGAGCGTCTCGAATACGGCTGCGAGCGACTGGGAATCCAACCACCCGTCCAGGAAGAGATTGCAGCGGAAATACGCGGGTTGGTCAGTGGCGTCGAGCGCTCAATTGTCAAACTTCTGGTGACCGGCGGTGATGCGGTTGCACGCGGTTATGCCCGTTCGGGCAGTGAGAGAGCGACGCGCATCACAATTCGGTATCCCTGGCCGCACGAAGATCCCGCACAGTTGCACGATGGCGTGATGACTCGAACCTTGTCGATGCGCCTGGGCGAGAACCCGCGACTCGCCGGGCTGAAGCACTGTAATCGGCTGGAGCAGGTCCTCGCACGTGCCGAGATCGCAAATGACCCGCATCTGGCTGAGGGCATCCTCTTCAGCAGCTCGGGCAATCTGGTTTCAGGGACCATGACCAACGTGTTCCTGGTGCGCGAGTCCGTCCTCCTGACACCGCGCATTGACCAATGCGGCGTCGCCGGGGTCATGCGGCGGGTGGTGTTGCGCGAAGCCCGGCAGCTGGGCATTCCCACTCGGGAATGCGAGTTGCGGAGCGAGAATCTCCAGGCTGCCGATGAGGTTTTCCTGACCAACGCGCGCATCGGAATCTGGCCGGTGCGATCTGTGGATGATCGTGCCCTGACACCTGGCCCCATCACCCGGCATCTGCAGACGATGCTGCAGCCTCTGCTGAGCGAGCCTGCCGATGCGTAAGTTTTTCCTGGTTGTAGTGCTGTTGGCCGCGGCGGTCGCCGTGGGCTACTGGTGGCTGCAGGATCAGTTCTATGCACCAGGGCCCTCGACCGACATCGTGCGGATCCAGGTGGAGCAGGGCGAGAGTGCTCGCACAGTGTTGACGCAACTTGCCAGGCTCGGCGCCGTGAAACAGCCCCGTGCCGTTGAGTTGTACCTGCGGGTGACCCGACACAACAAAGCTCCGCGCATCCAGGTGGGTATGTACGAGATTCCCGCCGGCTCGAGCCCTGCGCAAATTCTCGAGTTGTTCGATCAAGGGCGGGTTGTCCTCGAGCAGCTCACGCTCGTGGAGGGGTCGCGCTTTGCGGACTTCCGGCACCTGCTCGACAATCACGCCGCGATAACTCACACGCTGCAAGGGAAAAGCGATGCGGACGTGATGGCGGCGATCGGCCACCCGGGTGAATTTCCAGAGGGGCGCTTCTTTCCGGACACCTACCGATTCGCCGCGAAGACCACGGACGTTGAAATCCTGGGCCTCGCCTACAGCGCCATGCAGCGCGTTTTGGATGAAGCGTGGCAGCAGAGGAGCCCTGATCTGCCGTTTCAGACTCCTTACGAGGCGTTGATTCTCGCTTCAATCATTGAGAAGGAAACCGGTCTGCCTGCGGAACGTCCAAAGATCTCCGGCGCATTCGTCACTCGATTGCGGAAGGGGATGCGACTCCAGACGGATCCCGCGGTGATCTATGGTCTGGGCGCGAGCTACGACGGCACTATCCGGACCAAGGACCTCACGACCGACACGCCCTACAACACGTATACTCGGGCCGGGCTGCCGCCGACCCCGATTGCGCTGCCCGGGCGCGAGTCCGTATTCGCGGCTGTGAAGCCCCAGGAAACGGGTGAGATCTACTTTGTAGCCACGGCCACCGGCGACGGTGGGCACCATTTCTCCAAGACCCTCGAGGAGCACAATGCGGCCGTGAAAAGCTATCTCGAACACCTGCGAGCCCAGCAGCACAAACCGCAGAAGGGACAGACCGAGACGGGAGCTCATGGCGAAATCGCCCACTAGAGGCCGCTTCATCACCCTCGAGGGCATCGAAGGCGCCGGCAAATCAACAGTGGCCCAGCTCGTGAGCGAATGGCTGGCCTCTCGCGGAATCAGCGCGCGCGTCACGCGCGAGCCGGGCGGCACACCGCTGGCCGAGCGGGTGCGGAAAATCGTTCTGGACCGAGGCGACGAAGCCGTCTCGCCACGGGCGGAAACACTGCTGATGTTTGCTGCTCGCAGCATTCATGTTGAAAACCTGATTCGGCCGGCACTCGAGCGGGGCGAATGGGTCCTGTGCGATAGATTCACGGATGCTTCGCGCGCCTACCAGGGCTACGGACGAGGCATGGACCTGGCGTGGATTGAGAATCTCGCTCAGGCCGTCCACGGCGATTTGCAACCGGACTGCACTTTGCTATTGGATCTGCCTGTCGAAGTGGGTTTAACGCGCGCGCGCACCCGATCCGGTCTGGCCGCCGACCGCTTCGAGGCCGAGGCCGCTGAATTCTTCGAGCGTGTCCGCCAAGGTTATCTGCAGATTGCGCGCGCGGAACCGAAGCGCGTGCGCATCATCGATGCTGCCGCGGCGCTGCCGTCAGTGACTCAACAAGTGACCACAGTGTTGGAGAGCCTGTGAGCGTTCCCTGGTTGGAAAAGGAAATGGCCGCGCTCCGGGCCGCTCACGAGGCGGACCGGATGCCGCACGCCCTGTTGATTCATGAAGCCCCGGGTGCCGGCGGTGAGTGGCTCGCGAACTGGACGGCCCGGATGGTCCTGCGCACCGATAAAGACCAACACCCGGACTGGGTGCGGGTGCATCCGGTCGATGAGTCCAAGCAGATCCGTATCGAGCAGATCCGCGAGCTCGGTGAGGAGCTGTCCCTCACCAGTCACCAGGGTGGGTACAAGCTCGGTGTGATTTCGCCGGCAGACGTGTTGAATCGCTTCGCGGCCAACGCGCTACTGAAGACTCTGGAAGAGCCACCGCCGCGGACCGTACTCATACTCGTCGTAACACAGCCGTCGCGGCTCCCGGCTACCATCCTGAGCCGCTGCCAGCGGATCCGGATTGCTGCGCCCGAGCGTTCTGAGGCGGTTGCCTGGCTGGAAGCCACGCGCGGCAAGGGCAACTGGAACGCGGTGCTCGATATTGTCGGCGAGGCACCCTTGTTGGCGGCGGAATCAGACCCGGAGGCGGTAGTTCAGATAGGTACCGAGGTGCGCCGCGGTCTGGAAGACGCAGTCGCAGGACGCTCGGACCCCGTCGCAACTGCGGAACGCTGGTCGCGAGCCGAGCTGCCGCTACGCCTGCGGTGCTTTGAGAACTGGCTCACGGAACGCATCCGTGCCCAAGGCGAGTCCCCCGGCTTTTTGACAGAAGTGGGCGCTGTAACCTACTTGCAACGGCCGCAGACGGTCTTGAATATACGGGGGCTGTTCGAGCTGCTGGACGGGGTCCGTGACCTCAAAGCCGCGCTCGATACGCCGATCAACCGGGGGCTGGCGCTGGAGACTTTGTTCCGGCGCCTCGAGAGGTAGGAATGCGAGCGGGCGGCAATAAACCAGGTCTTCTCACGCTGACGATCAAAGACAAGAGTGCTTTGTATCTGGCCTATATGCCTTTTGTGAAGAACGGCGGCCTGTTCATTCCCACCAACAGCAACTATCGCCTGGGCGATGAAGTGTTCATGCTGCTGAACCTGATGGGCGAGGACGAGAAGCTGCCCGTGGCCGGGCGTGTGATCTGGGTGACCCCCAAGGGGGCTCAGAACAAGCGGACGGCCGGCATCGGCGTGCAGTTCAGCGACCAGGACCGCGGCCAGACCCAGAAGAAGATCGAGACCTACCTGGCGGGCGCCTTACAAGGCGATAAAGCTACCCACACCATGTGATGGTGTCAGGCTGAACGCCGCAGTGCGATTGCGCTGTTGGTCAGCCCACCCTGCAACACGTAGGCGTCGAATCCCCGCTCCACGAGTATGTAGGCCGCAGCCGAGCTGCGCCGGCCGGTGTCGCAGTACACAACATATGGTGTGTTGCGATCGAGCGCCGACAACTTCAGGCGGATGAAATACAGCGGGATGTTGAGCGAGCCCTCGATCGACATGTTCTGGTGCTCGCTGGGCAACCTGACATCCAGCCAGCGGCCGCCCTGTTTCTCGATGATCTCGCGCGCCCTGTCGTAGTTGACCCATTGCAGCAGCGGCTCGTTCATGAGCTCGCGGAAGTCCTGCTTGTTGAGCCGCATCAGCACGCCGTCCGTCAGCATCGTCACGGTGGCGTTGCGCTTGGCTTCGGCAATCAGCGCTTCCTCGCCAAAGGTGTCGCCGACGCTCAGCTCCGCGAGCTTGATGCCTTCGCGATTCAACGGGGTTTCGCGAGTGACGACACATTTGCCGCTCACGATGATGTAGAAGAAGTCGCCTTCGTCACCCTGTTTGATGACGACTTCGCCCGCACGGAATGGAGTACGTTGCAGGCGCAAGAATATGGCCTGGATGTTGGCAGGCGGGATGCGATGGAATGCCTTCGTCTGCAGCAACGTGGTCATCCAGTCGTCGCTGCCTGCACCGTCGAGCTGCGCCTGCAACTCGGAAACTTCGTAGGTACCCGTCTGGTCCCACGTGATCATGACATCGAGCAACTCGCTGTCGATGGAGAGATAGCTGATCTCATCGACTGCCCGAGCGCTGACTTTTCGCGGAGTCTTCGGGTAGAGCGGATTGCGTGCGTCGGGTGTGCCGCCGCGGATCATCGCGATGGTCCGGTCGCCTTCGCGGATTTCCACCATGCCGGAAACGAGCCAGATCGTACGCTTGTCGGTATCGCCTTCCTTGAACAACAGCCGGCCGGCCGACAGGGTCTTCACGCTCACCTTCTTGGCGAGCGCGGCGAGGTTGTCGCGCTTGAGTCCATCGAGGGGCGCGAACGTTTTGAGTAATTGAACGCTGGCTTCGCGTTCTTCCTGCATGTCATTGAGCCTGACGCAAAGGAACCAAAGTTGGCGCGTCGAATCGGGACGATGGTAGCACAGGACCTTCGTCCCACTGGCGATTCTGTCACGGTTTCAGGACGGCCCAGCCCTCATCCGGCCCGAAACGGGGGCCGTATTTGCCCGCCAGCTCGCGCAGCCGACGCACCACCTCTTCGGTTCCACGACCCCGTGCGTAAGCCAGAGGCCCGCCCCGGAAGGGAGCAAAGCCCGTCCCGAAGATGACCGCCGCATCAACTAAATCGGGGTCCTCAACGACCTTCTCGCGCAGGCAGGCGACGCACTCGTTCACCAGAACGAGGATCAATCGATCGATCAGATCCTGGGGCGCCGGCGCGCCGTCGGTGGGGGGCTTCTGGGGCTTGCCGTCCGTCCAGACGTAGAAGCCCGCGCCGCTCTTTCGGCCCAGTTTCTTCGCGGCGACGAGCTCACGCAGCCGCGACAGGTCCGGAGCGGGTCGCCCCAGCTCCGCCGCAATGATCTCGCCCACATGAGTTGCAACATCCAACCCGACCACGTCCGCGAGCTCGATCGGCCCCATGGGCATGCCGAAATCCACCGCGACTTTGTCGATCACGGCGAGCGGGACGCCTTCCTGCGCGGCATACATCGCCTCGTGAAGGTAGGGCATCAGGACTCGATTGACGATGAATCCCGGAGCGCTGCGGCAGGGGACCGGGAGCTTGTCGAGCTTGCGCGCGAACGACGTCGCGGCCTGCATGATGGCGGGATCGGTTCGTTCCGACTGAACGATCTCGATCAAGGGCATCTGCGGCACCGGGTTGAAGAAGTGCAGTCCCACGAGGCGCTCGGGCTTTGCCAACTTCGCAGTGAGCGGCTCCAACATCAGGCTGGACGTGTTGGTCGCGAGGATGGCCTCGGGTTTCATGCGTGGCTCGAGGCGCGCATACAGCTCCTGCTTGGCTTCGAGCTTTTCGAAGATGGCTTCGATGATGACTTCCGCATCAGCCGCACCGACACCCTCGACGTCCATCTTCAAGCGGTCGCGGGCCTGCTTGTTTTTTGCAGGGTCCTTGATGCGCTTGTCGAACAGCTCGTGGGCTCGCTTGATCGCCGGCTCAATGAACTCGACGCCTCGATCCTGCAGGGTCACGGTGAAGCCGCGAAGCGCAGACCAGGCAGCAATGTCGCCACCCATCACACCCGCGCCAACGACGTGCACGTGTTTGACTTCAGGACCGCTCTTGCCGCCGGATGCCTTGAGGCGATCCTGCAGCAGGTACACCCGAACGAGACTGCGCGACGTCGGTGAAAGGAAGAGGTTGGCAATGGAGCGAGCTTCAGCCTCATAAGAGTTTCCGCCCCGCGCCCACAAATCAATGATGGCGTAGGGAGCAGGGTAGTGCTCGCGGCGGGCTTTCGATGCAACCTGGGCTTCCAGCTTGCCCCGCACGAAGCCGCGGACCAGCGGCCAACTCAACACCCGCTCACCGAACGCGGCCTGATGCGGTGGCGGCGCCTGCAACGCAATGTCCTTGGCGGCGGCCCGTAATTCTTCGGCAGCAACCAGCTTATCCACTAGCCCGATGCGCAGAGCCTTGTCCGCTCGTATCGGCTTGCCCGTCAGCATCATCTCCATCGCCGGCCGGACCCCGACGAGTCGCACGGACCGGACCGTCCCACCAAACCCCGGATGAATGCCGAGCTGCACCTCGGGAAGTCCCAGCGAGAGCTTTTCGTCGTTCACGGCCACGCGGTAACGACAGGCCAGGGCCAGTTCGAGCCCGCCCCCCAACGCAAAGCCCTGGATCGCCGCAACGGTCGGGCAGCGCAGGGCTTCCAGGCGATTGAAGACTTCCTGACCGGCGTGGATCAGTTGGAATCCGGCCTCTGCGTCGGTGATACCGGTGAATTCCTTGATGTCGGCGCCGGCGATGAAACCGCTCTTCTTGCCGGAGATCACGATCACGGCGCGCGGCGGATTCCGTTCGAAAGGGGCGAGTATCGTACCGAGCTCGCGCAGTACGTAGCTCGATAGAACGTTGGCGGAGGTGTTCGGTTTGTCGAGCGTCAGCCAGACGACGTTGTCAGCATCTTTGTCGACTTTCCAGGAGGGGGCACTCATGGCTCAGGCTGCCACTGTCCTTCGGGAGGTCGCGCCCGGTGGCACGTGAAAGTCGCACACCAGTGGGCGATGGTCCGAGAAGCGTACATCCGGCACACGGAAGTCGGTCACCTCGATTCCCTCACTGACCAGAATGAAATCCAGCTCCACGCGCGGCACCTTCGCCGGGAAGGAGGGCAGCCCCGCAGAGTTGGCACTTCGCAGGCCCGCCGCACGCATGAACAGGTAGATCTCGTGTGTACCCCAGAACGTGTTGAAGTCACCGGCGACGATGACTGGCTTCGGTGACTGCACGATGAGGTCGTGCAGCGAGCGGAGCTGATACTGACGATGTCGGAACTTCAAAGACAGATGTACGAGGAACACACAGACATCATCGAGCTCGAGCTCGATGATGAGGCGCTTGATGCCGGTGTCGAAGTAGTGGAACCGCTCGCCATGCACATGCGGCGCGGATAGAAACGCGTTCGCCTGTTTGCGCACGATGGGCACGAAGTTATTGACGGACCCCGTTCCGTACTTGCACTGAAACGTGGAGTAGTGGCCGATCTCGCCGGCAATGTGCTCGGCCTGATTGACCATGCCCGTCCGGATGGAGCCGGTATCGACCTCGATGAGGCCAACGACGTCCGGATGTTCGTGGCGGATGAAGTCCGTGATGCCGTCCAGGACTTTGCGGTTACTGCGCAGGTAGCCTGCGCCTGGGACGGGGAGATGGAAGGAGGGACCGGTACCTGTAGCGTAGCGAATGTTATAGACGAGCAGCCGCACGTATCGCGTTCCTTATCTCAAACCACGCATTCTATAGTCCCGTACCTTCGTACGGGAGAGCAAACGTGTCGCCGGGTGGCATCGCCCTGCCGAGTTTCGCACTCGCCACGCTTGTGCGAGACTGAACACCTCAGTAGCCAATCGATCCGCAGTGCACCGCCATGTCGCAGGCCAATCCCATCCGGTTGTTCGTCACCCACCTGTGGGAAGACAGCGATGATTATTTGCGGGTCTTCGAGTATCTCGAGAGCTCGCGGAACTTCTTTTACCGCAATACGAGCAAGCCCGAGCTGCGCCCGGATGGCGACAAGGAAGCGCAGAAGGAAGGGTTGCGCAAGCAGATCGCACCGGTGGAGGTGATCGTGGCCCTGTCGAGCCTCTATGGGGTCTCGCAGGACATGCTGACCTTCCAATTGCTCTATGCCCAGGCCAGCCAGAAGCCGGTGGTACTCATGAAGCCGTTCGGCTCGCAGGCCCCGGTGCCGAAGGTGCTGGCCGACCTGGCGGACGAGATTGTGGACTGGGATGAGCGGGCGCTGGTCGATGCGATCAAGCGCCAGGCGCGTCATGAGGATACGACGCGCTGGGACACCATAGAATTTAAAATGGACTGACGTTCAGCCGGTCGCCGCGTGCAGCGGCACCACATTCGTAGGGTTTACTTCGCGATCGCGCGGTGCGGCTGCCCTCGCGCGAGACACTGCACCGAACATTCGAACTACTGCGGAAGCGGCGATCTCAGCATCGCTGTTGGACATCTTCCGGACGGTGGCATGCAGCGAGTCGTCGCCGCGCAGCTCAGGTCCCACGCGGGTAAGCGTGTCAGTTAGCGCACGGAACTCTTCCCATACATCCGCAGGAAGGTCCTCCTCGTGGATATATACGAGGTAATTTTTGTAGGCATCCGCGATTCGATCCTTGATCGGCGCGGCCCGTGTTAGCGACACGGTGGCCGCTTCAAACAGGTCCAATGTGGTGTTCATCTGCCGTTCCCACTCGAGCGCTCGAAGCCCGAATATAACTCACAGTCGATGAAGATCAATGCTCGCCCACAGGGTCTGTGATTCCTGCGAATAGACCTGCAGAGTAGCCCCTATCTATCTGATTAGCATCAACAAAATATGCTGCAGAGCAGTCACTTCCAGGCCTCGGCGGCCCGGTTAACGGAAATTAATATTTCGCCAACCTGGCGGCAACCTCCCAACACGCACGATGCTAGGCCAGATAGAACGTGTTCCCGCCGCGCTGTGAAACCCACGGACAAGATCCCTCTTTGTGCACTTGCTTGCGCGACGCTTCTGCTTGCTGCGTGCAACGTACTTGGACCGCACTACAAGCGTCCTGACATTCCTGCCCCTACCGGCTGGAGCGTTGATACAACGCAAACACCCGACGAGTCGGCTGCTGCTGCGCAGGCGACCGAGGCCATCGCAACCACGCGTGCCGGTCCCCCGCCGAAGCCCTCCTCACCTAACCCGCCGCCGCCGCCGGTCACTACGGCAACGACGGTAACCGCTTGGCCTTCCGCCGACTGGTGGAAGGGCTTCGGGTCGTCTCAGCTGAACGACTTGATTTCGCAGGCACAAAAGGCAAACGACGACATAGGGTCCGCCATCGCCCGAGTCCGTCAGGCGGATGCGCAGGTACTGATCGCAGGTTCGCCACTGCTCCCCGCTGTCAGCGTCGGCTTTGACGCCAGCCGTCAGCAGGCGAAGTCATCGGTCCTTGCGGCGCCCGGTACCAAGCCCATTCATTACAACCAGTTTTCAGCACAGGCCTCGGCGAGCTACGAACTCGATTTCTGGGGCAAGAACCAGGCGTTACTGAACGCTGCACGTTATACAGCGAAGGCTTCGCGCTACGACCGGGCAACGGTCGAACTGACGGTCATGACCAGCGTCGCAACCACTTACTTCCAGGCTCTCGAGCTACGCGACCGCCTGGACGTCGCGGAGCGCGATCTCACCACCGCCCAGACGATCCTGAAGGACCTCACGTTCGAGGAAACGGTGGGGACGGCCAATGCCCTGGACGTGGCGCAGCAGGCCACCACGGTTGCGGTCATCAATGCCTCCATCCCGCCTTTGCGCCAGCAGTTGCGGCAAAGCCTGGATGCCCTGGCTGTCCTCACCGGGAAGATGCCCCAGGACCTGGCGGCGCCCGAGGGCACTCTGAAGGACCTCGCCGAGCCCGAGGTCGGCCCCGGGCTGCCTTCGGAGCTACTGGTGCGCCGCCCCGACGTGGCGCAGGCCGAGGCGCAATTGATTGCCGCCAACGCCAATATCCAGGCCGCCCGGGCTGCGTTCTTTCCCAGTATCGACCTCACCGCCAGCGGCGGATTTGTGAGCTCGGCGCTCGCGGGGCTCATCTCGCCCGCGAACAAGGTGTTTTCCCTGGCCGGCAGTGTCACTCAGGACATATTCAAGCCCGGGACACTAGTGGGGGGCTATCGCCTGACCCAGGCGCAGTATGACGAGCTGCTGTCCGACTACCACAAGACTGTGATTTCGGCCTTCAGCAATGTTGAGGATGCTCTGGTGGCCTCGCAGCAGACGGCGGAGCAATATCGGCGGCAGCAGGATGCGGTGGCGAAGGCTCGGCGCGCTTATGAGATCACCGAGATCCAGTTGCACGCCGGTACGGTCAACGTGCTCACGGTGTTGAATACGCAGACGGCGCTGTTCAGTGCCGAGGATGCGTTGGTTCAAGTCAGGTTTGCGCACCTGCAGGCGCTGGTGCAACTGTTTAACGCCCTCGGCGGCGGTTGGCAGCAGACTGCTGCCCAAAGTTGAGTAACGAGTTTATGGATACCTTGCGTCGTCTGATCAAAAGTCCCCGCTGGCTGGGGGGCGCGCTTGCACTCCTGGCCGCGGCGGTGTGGCTGTGGCTCCCCGATCGGCGCAGTGATGCCGCGGGCCCGCCGCATAACGGCGGTGGCGCGATTGCCGTGGACGTCGCCAACGCGAAGCGGGCCGACGTGCCCGTTTACCTCGATGGCCTCGGTACCATCCAGGCGTTCAACACCGTCACTGTCACCGCCCGGGTGGATGGCGAGCTGCAAAAGATCGCCTTCGAGGAAGGCAAGATGGTGAGCAAGGGGGATCTGCTGGCGCAGATCGACCCCCGGCCGTTCCAGGCCGCCCTCGAGCTCGCCCTGGCGCAGAAGGCCAAGGACGAAGCCCAATTGCAAAGCGCCAAGGCCGATCTCGAGCGCTACGTCACCCTGGCACCGGAGAACCTCGCCAGCAAGCAGACGTTGGATGCGCAGAAGGCGGCAGTGGCCGGCCTCGAAGCCCAGATCAAGGGCGATCAGGCGAATATCGACAACGCGCGTACTCAGCTTCAGTACACGTCGATCACTTCGCCGATCCAGGGTCGTACTGGAATTCGTCGCGTCGACGTCGGCAACAACGTCCGCGCCACCGATACCAACGGTATCGTCGTAGTGACCCAGCTGCAGCCGATCTCCCTGATTTTCACGTTGCCCGAAGATGCGCTGAGCGTCATCGGCAACGCGATGAGCGCCGGAACCGTCACCGTGGAAGCGATGTCCCGCGACGGCAGCAAGGAGTTGGATCGAGGCACGGTCACCCTCGTTGACAACCTGATCGATCAGAACACCGGCACAATCCGCCTGAAGGCCGTTTTCCCCAACCCGCAGAACAAGCTGTGGCCGGGTCAGTACATTGATGCGCGGGTTCTCGTACGAATGGACAAAGGCGCACTGACCATCCCTTCCACTGCTGTCCAGAGAGGTCCGGACGGCATGTTCACCTATGTCGTGAAATCGGACTCGACGGTCGAGATGCGCCCGCTGAAGGTGGGCGAGGAGAGCGGCTCGGTCATGGTCGTGCAGAACGGGCTCTCTGAAGGAGAGAAAGTCGTGACGAGCAATCAGTACCGTCTGCAGCCGGGCGTGCACGTGAAGGTCGCGCACGAGGCTCCGAGTCAGGAGCTCGTTGGGAAGACCGAGCCGTGAGTATTTCAGAGCCGTTTATCCGGCGGCCGATCGCCACGTCCCTGTTGATGGCGGGGATTTTGTTGATCGGTATTGTCGCGTTTCCGATGTTGCCGGTGGCTCCTTTGCCGCAGGTCGACTTTCCGACCATCCAGGTGTCAGCGAAATTGCCGGGCGCCAGTCCTGAGACGATGGCGTCGGCGGTGGCCACGCCGCTCGAGACGCAGTTCGCTGCCATTCCAGGCGTTACGCAGCTGACATCGTCCAGTGTGTTGGGAACGACGCAGATCACGATTCAGTTCGACCTCGGTCGCAACATCGATGGCGCCGCGCAGGACGTGCAGTCCGCAATCGACGCGGCCGGCGGACAGTTGCCGAAGAATCTGCCGTCGCCCCCGTCGTACCGTAAGGTCAACCCAGCCGACTCTCCGATCCTGGTGATGTCAGTTCACTCGGATGTCCTGCCACTGACTCAGGTCGACGACTACGCTGAGAACGTCCTCGCCCAACAGATCTCCCGCATCCCGGGCGTATCGCAGGTATCCCTGGGAGGACAGCAGAAGCCAGCGGTGCGTGTCCAGGTTGACCCCGCGAAGATCGCAGCACTCGGAATCCAGCTGGAGGACATCGCCAGCGTCATCAACGCGGCGACGGTGGATTCTCCCAAGGGGTCCATCAACGGGGTGCGCCACAGCTTCGCCATCTACGACAACGACCAGTTGTTGAAGGCTGCTCCCTGGAACGATGTCATCGTTGCCTACAAGAACGGCGCGCCGGTTCGGATTCGCGATATCGGCGTCGCGGTGGACGGGCCTGAGGACCATCTGGCGCTCGCGTTCCAGAACGGCAAGAACGGCATCATGTTCCTGGTCTTCAAGCAGGCAGGCGCCAACGTTATCGATACAGTGGAGGCCGTCAACAAGCTGATGCCCCGCGCTCTTGCCTCCGTTCCGCCCTCGATCAAAGTCGATACCATTGTTGACCGAACCGAGACTATTCAGGCATCGGTCCATGACGTCGAATTCACCCTGTTGCTGACCATCGCACTCGTGGTGATGGTCATCTTCCTGTTCCTCCGCAACTTCTGGGCCACGGTGATTCCGGGTGTTACCGTTCCCCTGGCTTTATTGGGCACGGCTGCCCTCATGTATGCGGTGGGGTACACGCTCGACAACCTCTCGCTGATGGGCCTGACCATTGCCGTCGGCTTCGTGGTCGACGATGCGATCGTGATGCTCGAAAACATCTACCGGCACATAGAGGAGGGCCTCTCGCCCATGGAGGCGGCCCTGAAAGGATCCCGGGAGATCGGCTTCACCATTCTGTCGATCAGCCTTTCGCTCATCGCCGTCTTCATTCCGTTGCTGCTCATGGGCGGCATCATCGGCCGCTTGTTTCGTGAATTCGCCGTCACGGTGACGATGACGATCCTGGTCTCGGCGTTTGTGTCCCTGACGCTGTCGCCGATGATGTGCTCGCTGTTCCTGCGTGATGAGCGGAGTGTGAAGCACAGCCGCGCCCACCAGGTCATCGAGCGTGGATTCGAGTGGTTACTGAACCATTACACGCGCGGCCTGGATTTCGTTCTGAAGCATCAGAAGCCGACCTTGATCGTGTTTCTGCTGACTGTGGTGCTTTCGGGGGTGTTGTATGTGTACACACCAAAGGGATTCTTCCCTCAGCAGGACACGGGTGTCATCAACGGCGTGTCGGACGCGTCCCAGGACGTCTCGTTTACCGAGATGTTGAGACTGCAGCATGAGTTGATGGCGATTGTCGCAGCGGATCCGGACGTTGCCAATTCGGCCAGCTTTCTCGGTGGCTCGCGGCCGGTCAACAACGGGTTTGTCATCATTGATCTCAAACCTCGTGATCAGCGCAAGGCGACCGCAGACCAGATCATCACGCGCCTGCGGCCGAAGCTGGCCCAAGTCAAAGGCGCGGCGCTGTTTTTACAGGCTGCCCAGGATCTGAGTGTGGGCGGCCGCCCGACCCGAACGCAGTACCAGTACACTCTGCAGGATCCGGATCTCAACGAGCTGAACGCCTACGCGCCGAAGCTGCTCGCGGAGATGCAGAAGTTACCCATGCTTCGTGACGTTGCCACGGATCAACAGACGAACGGCACCATGCTGTCACTCGAGATTGACCGCGACGAGGCCGCTCGCTTCGGTATCCAACCGGCACAGATCGACGCCACGCTGTACGACGCGTTCGGTCAACGCCAGGCCGCCCAGTTCTTCACTCAGCTCAACTCGTATCATGTGATCCTGGAGATCACACCGGAGCTGCAGAGCGATCCGAATACTTTGAACAAGCTGTACGTGAAGTCGCCCATCACGGGCCAACAGGTACCGATCTCCACGTTTGCGCATTTCGACACGCACCACGTCAGCCTGTTGTCGGTCAATCACCAGGCTCAGTTCCCGGCGGTTACGCTGTCGTTCAACCTGGCACCGGGTGCCGCCCTGGGTGATGCGGTCGCAGCCATCAACGACATGTCGGCACGCATGGGAATGCCTGCCTCCATGTTGGGTACTTTCCAAGGTACCGCCCAGGCGTTCGAATCATCGTTGAAGTCGCAGCCGTACCTGATTCTCGCGGCCCTGGTTGTTGTCTACATCATTCTGGGAATGCTCTATGAGAGCTACATCCACCCGCTGACGATTCTGTCGACCCTGCCGTCGGCAGGCGTCGGAGCGCTGTTGATGTTGTTGATCTTCCACATCGATCTGTCGGTGATTGCGCTGATCGGCATCATTCTGCTGATCGGTATTGTCAAAAAGAACGGCATCATGATGGTTGACTTCGCCATACAGGCGGAGCGTGAGCACGCACTGACACCGGAAGCCTCCATCCGACAGGCCTGCTTGTTGCGCTTCCGTCCGATCATGATGACGACAATGGCTGCTTTGCTCGCGGCGTTGCCTCTGATGCTGGAGAACGGCACCGGCTCCGAGCTGCGCAAGCCGTTGGGCTATACGATGGTCGGCGGCCTGATCCTGAGTCAGATGTTGACCTTGTTTACGACGCCGGTGGTTTATCTGTACCTGGATCGGTTCAACGCGCGGCTGGGACGCAAGCATCCCGCGGCGGCTGCCCATGGGCAGCGGGCCGGCTCGCACGAACCTGCTACGGTCTGAGCCATGTTTTCAGTGACGCGAGGACTGCCGTGAAAGTATTGCTGGTCGAAGACAACGAGCGGGTCACTCGCTTTGTGGTCAAAGGCCTGCAGGAAGCCGGGCACGTTGCCGACCATGCCGACAATGGGCGCGACGGGATGTTTCTGGCCGCCAGCGAGCCGTACGACGTCATCATCATGGATCGCATGTTGCCGGGACAGATCGACGGTCTGGCGATCATCGAGGCTCTGCGGAAAGCCGGCAACCGCACTCCGATCCTGATTCTGAGCGCGCTGTCGGACGTGGACGAGCGCATCAAGGGCCTGAAGAGCGGCGGGGACGACTACCTGACCAAGCCGTTCGCGTTTGGTGAGCTCCTGGCGCGCCTGGACGCCCTGAATCGCCGTGTTCAGGGCAGCGGTACCCAGACCAGCCTGCGCGTCGGCGACCTCCATGTCGACCTCCTATCGCGTAAGGCATCGCGTGGCACCCGCGCTATTGCATTGCAGCCCCAGGAGTTCAAGCTCCTCGAGTACCTGATGCGCCACGAGGGGCAGGTGGTGACCCGCACCATGTTGCTGGAGAACGTCTGGGATTATCATTTCGACCCTCAGACGAACGTTGTGGATGTGCACATCAGCAAGCTTCGGCAGAAAATCGAGTCGGACTCGGAGCGGCCGTTGCTGCGGACGGTGCGCAATGCCGGTTACATGCTGACGGCGGATGAATAAGTTTCTCCGCTCGTCCGCGTTCACACTGGCGTTCGGATACGTCGCTTTCGGCATCGCAGCACTCATCCTTTTCGCTGCACCCCTCTGGTATGCCTACTACGTCACCCTGCAGGACGCTCGCAGGGAAGGGCTTCGTACCGACTCCCAGCGTCTGACGGAGATTTTCCGGCGGCAGGGCGTTTCGGGACTGTCGACGTACATCGATAATCGCGTCGGCATGCAAATCCCCGGCGAGCGCATCCTGCTGTTCGCGGACTCAACACTGCACCCCTTGTCGGGGAACCTGCCTTCGTGGCCCGCATCGGTTCCCGCCGAATCGGGTGAATACGATCTGCCGATTACGCTGTCCGGTTCCAACACTCGTGCCATGTTTGTGGAGAACGAGCTTCCCGGCGGCTATCGGTTGCTCGTGGGGCGGGATCAAGCGTTGTTCGCGCCGCTGGCAGCCCGCTTCTGGTTCGGTTTGGCAGCTGCGATTGCCGTGTTGTCGATCGCTGGCGTCGTGGGCGGCCTGATGATCCGGCGAGCCGTATTGATGCGCGTAGACGGCATTCACAACACGGTGCAGGCCATTGTCCGCGGTGATTGGAGTCACCGGCTTCCTACGAAGGCGGCCAGCGATGAGTTGAATACGCTCTCGATGACCATCAATGGCATGCTCGATCAGATCGAGCAGTTGTTGCACGGTGTGCGTGACGTGTCCAACTCGATTGCGCACGATTTGCGTACACCCCTCGCTGAGCTGCGGTCGCGTCTGGAAGAGTTGTCCCTGACGCGCCCAGAGGCTGAGGAAACCTTTGCTGAGATCGACGGAGCGGTCGTCGACGTTGATCGTGTCATCCTGATCTTCAATGCGCTGCTGCGGTTGGCCGAGATCGATACCGGCATGCGGCGTTCCGGGTTCGTGCCGGTCAACGCCGCCGATGTCGCTCGACAGGCGGTCGATTTTTACCTACCGGCTGCGGAGCTCAAGGGCGTTACGCTGTCTTACCGCGGAACGGGCCCAGGTCACCTGTCCGGTGACCCGGTGCTGTTGGCGCAGGCCATCGGGAACCTCATCGACAATGCGCTCAAGTACACGAGTGCGGGTGGGGCCATCAGCGTTGAGGTGCACGAGCTCGCCGACAGCAGCGTCCAGATTACCGTCGCTGACGACGGGCCCGGGATTCCGGATGAGGAGAAACCGAAGGTCTCAGCCCGGTTCTATCGCGGCGATGCGAGCCGGGGAACCCCTGGAGTGGGGTTGGGGCTGACGCTGGTTGCATCTGTAGCCAAAGTCCACAGCGGGGCGCTGGAACTGGGGGATAATCATCCCGGGTTGCGCGCAACGATGGTGATTGCGGCGCAGACGGCGGGAGCGCTCCCGACGGTGCTGGCGTCCGCAGATCCCGCTGAAGCAGGGGAAAATGCCGTCACCGGTGCCGCCAACGTAGGCGCCACGTCGGCGCACGGAGGTTCGCGAGCCGCCGCTGATGCTCACAACTTACGGATTCGTTCCGTCAGCTGACTCTGCAGGTCGCCGAGCCGTCGCTCGACGCTGCGGATGGTCCCTGTGATCCGCGAGGTGTTGAGCACAATCACCGCGTCGCATTGCGGGCATTTCATGTCGCGATGCAAACGGACCCAACCGATGGTTTTGGGGATTTGTGCGCCGCATTTCTCGCAGGCAATGGTCAGCTCATAGTTGCTGACTATCTCTGCGATGGTTTCCGTTCCCACGATGGCCCTCGCCGGCGAAGACGGTTGATTTTTACACCACTCCGGCGCGTTTGATAAGAGATACCCACTGTGCAGCGCGGTAGAATGATTCGGTGCGATCACGGACACACAACGGGAGGATGACCATGAGACGGGTGTTGCAGGCAGCACTGTTGATGAGCAGCTCGATGGCGGCTGTGGCGGCCGACAGGCCGCAGATTCCAACGGAACTAACTCCGCCCGCGGGCGCGAAGCTGGTGTTGAAGGCGCACGCGACGGGGTCGCAGATCTACACGTGCAAAGCCGGAAACGACGGCGCGTTCCAGTGGGTGTTGAAAGGGCCGGATGCGGACCTGCACGACCAGAAGGGCGCCGTGATCGGCCACCATTCTGTGGGGCCGACGTGGAAACACAAGGACGGCAGCGAGGTGACAGGCAAGGCGAGCGCCCATGTTGATTCGCCGGACAGCGATTCGATTCCCTGGCTGTTGCTGTCGGCGACGGGCCACACCGGTGAGGGTCTGCTCGCCAAGGTGACCGCTGTTCAGCGGATCAACACCAAGGGCGGCAAACCCGCCGCCGCGTCGCCGTGCGACGCCTCCAAAGACGGCACGGAAACGAAGAGCCCATACTCGGCTGACTATCTCTTCTACGCCGAGAAGTAACGTGCGCGGGGCGCGTCCTGGCGCCCCATCGCAGAGCCAACGGGGCTTTAGGCCCCTGCGGCGCGTTGCATGCGCGGCAGGGCGCCGGCGCGGAACGCTCGGTTGATTCCTGATACCACCGCCAACAGCGACGCTGTGATGATGTTGGAATGGCGTCCCACGCCAAACATCACACTTCCTGGCCCCGTCGATACCTCAACATAAGCGACCGCAACCGCGTCGCTTCCCGACCCAACCGCGTGCTCGTGATACCCCACCACATCAATCGGTAGGTTAAACGCACGCACAGCGGCATCAATCGGCCCCGTACCGCTCCCATGAAGCGTCAACGCCGAACCGTCGTCTTGAACCTGCAGCGTAATCCGCTCACGGTCCGCGCCATCACCGGACGCCGCCACCAATTGATGCGACCGATACGCAATCGGCCCAGTCGCTGACAGATACTCAGCCTCAAACAACGCCCAAAGCTCCTGCGACGTCAGCTCTTTACCTGACATATCCGCCGCCTCCTGCACAACACGGCTGAACTCAATCTGCAACCGCCGTGGCAACACCAGCTGATAGTCGCGCTCGAGCAGATAAGCAACGCCACCCTTTCCAGACTGACTGTTGACGCGAATAACCGACTCATACGTGCGACCCACATCCGCCGGATCAATCGGCAAATAGGGCACATCCCAGATGCCTTGCTTATCCAACGCCGCCAATCCCTTCTTGATGGCGTCCTGGTGCGACCCGGAGAACGCAGTGAACACCAAGTCCCCAACGTAAGGGTGACGCGGATGAATCGGGAGCTGGTTACAGTGTTCAGCCGTCCGAGCCACTGCGTTGATATCCGAGAAATCCAGCTTCGGGTTGATTCCCTGCGTATACATGTTGAGAGCCAGCGTCACGATGTCAACGTTGCCAGTGCGCTCGCCGTTGCCGAAGAGGGTGCCTTCGACCCGTTCTGCGCCCGCCATCATCGCCAACTCAGCAGCGGCTACGCCCGTGCCGCGATCGTTGTGCGGATGGAGACTGATGATCACGCTGTCGCGTCGCGCGACATGACGCGAGAACCACTCAATCTGGTCCGCGTAGATGTTGGGTGTTGCCATCTCAACGGTGGCAGGCAGATTGAGAATCACTTTGTGATCCGGCGTAGGCTTCCACACAGCCGTCACGGCATCACAAATCTCAACCGCAAAATCCAATTCCGTACCCGTGAAGCTCTCGGGGCTGTATTGGAAGACCCACTCGGTTCCGGGCCGTTGGGCCGCCAAGTCGCGAATCACCTCCGCGCCTGTCACCGCGATTTCCACAATCCCCGCGCGATCGAGCCGGAATACGACCCGGCGTTGCGTCGTGGAAGTCGAGTTATAGAGGTGAACGATGGCCCGACGGGCGCCCTCGAGGCTTTCAAAGGTCCGCGTGATCAGCTCGGCCCGGGCCTGGGTGAGAACCTGGACGGTCACATCGTCCGGAATCAGATTCTCCTGGATCAACTGCCGCACAAAGTTGAAATCGGTCTGGGAGGCGGCCGGGAAGCCGATCTCGATCTCCTTGAACCCGATCTGCACCAGGTGCTGAAACATGCGCAACTTACGCGCCGGGTCCATAGGCTCGATCAACGCCTGGTTGCCGTCGCGAAGATCGACGCTGCACCAGGTCGGTGGAGCTGTAATGACGCGACCCGGCCAGGTGCGGTCGGAGAGGTCTATGGGGCTGAAAGGGCGGTACTTGTCTGACGGGGTCCGTAACATGACGCGGTTCTCGCTCGGCTAGGCTCGCGAACAAATTGAACAACCGGAAAGCCTGATAAAGGGCCTCTTTGGGGGTTCGGTTTGAGTCCGGTCTTGTTGGCGCCGACCGTTAGCGCATGGGGTTTATTGCGCCTGGGGGCGCAGAAGGAGAAGCGCGAGCGTAAGCGACGGCCGGTAGCCGTGCTTCGGGGACAGGAGTGTCGCGCTAAGAGTCATAGTTTGACCCTAACATTGCTGCGGGCTCAGGTGCAAGTGACCTGTGGATGACGCTGTCACGGTATGATCCTGCGGATCGACAATAAAAGGGGTTTCCATGGCTCGACACCGCTTTGCCTGCCTCCTGTTCCTCGGCCCATTGCTCGCATTCGGTGCGGAGCAAACCACTGTCCACGACCTCGTCATCCACCATGGGGTGGTTTACGACGGTTCCGGCCAACCGGGCAAGCCCGGGGAGGTGGCCATCGATGGGGACCGCATCAGCTATGTGGGGCCCGAACGGGGTCTGAAAGGGCGGAAGGAAATCGACGCCAAAGGCCAGGCGATCGCCCCCGGCTTTGTGAACATGCTGGCCCACCCTGAGGAGTCGTTCTTCGCGGATGGTCGGGCACTGAGTGATTTGACCCAGGGGGTCACTCTGGAGGTCATGGGCGAGTTCTCGATGGGTCCGCTCAGTGACGAGATGAAGCACAAGCAGACCGAGCGTCAGGGGGACATCAAATACCCGGTCACCTGGTCGACGCTAGGCGAGTACCTCAACACCATCGAGCACAAAGGCATTTCGCCGAACGTCGCATCCTTCGTGGGTGCTCCGACAGTTAGAACCTATGTGCTAGGGGAGAAGAACGTTGATCCTACGCCCCAGCAGTTGGATCAGATGAAGGGCTTGGTTCGTCAGGCCATGGAAGAGGGTGCGCTCGGCGTCACCACCATGCTGATCTATGCGCCCGCCAATTTCGCCAAGACCCCTGAGCTGATCGCGCTCGCACAGGAGTCAGCGCGCTGTGGCGGCATCTACACCGCGCACATGCGCAGCGAGGGTGATCGCATCGAGTCCGCCGTGCAGGAGACCATCGACATCGCCAAAGCCAGTGGCGCACCGGCTGAGATCTATCACTTGAAGCTTGCCGGCAAGGACAACTGGGGCAAGCTCGATAAGGTTGTCAGCATGGTTGATGCCTCTCGTGCGGCGGGCGTTCGAATCTCCGCGAACATGTATACATACACCGCCGGCGCGACGGGCCTGGATGCCGCCATGCCGCTGTGGGTTCAGGACGGTGGTCTCGAAGCTTGGATTGCGCGTCTGCGCGATCCGGCAACACGAGCTAAGGTGATCGCCGAAATGCGCCTTGCGCATCCCAAGACGTGGGAGAACCTGTACAGCGCGGCTGGTCCTCAGGGTGTTCTGTTGTTGGCGTTCAAGAACCCCAAGTTGAAGCCGCTGACCGGTAAGACGTTGGCTCAGGTTGCGAAGGAGCGCGGGGTTACGCCTGAGGATGCTGCTATCGATCTTGTCATTGAAGATGGCAGTCGTGTGGGGGTTGCTTACTTCCTCATGAGCGAAGACAACGTGCGTAAGCAGGTTGCTCTGCCGTGGGTGAGCTTCGGTTCAGATGAGCAGGGTGACGCGCCAGAGGGAGTTTTCCTTCTGTCCGCCAATCATCCGCGGGCTTACGGTAACTTCGCACGGGTATTTGCGCAGTACGTGCGCAAGGATCATGTTCTGACTGTTGAGGAGGCAGTGCGAAAGTTGAGTGCGTTGCCTGCGGATAACTTGTCCCTCAAGGACCGTGGTCGGCTGCAGCAGGGGTATTTTGCCGATGTTGTTGTGTTCGACCCGAACACTATCCAGGACCACGCCACATACGAGAAGCCGCATCAGTTGAGCACGGGTGTGAGTTACGTTGTGGTGAACGGGAAGCTGGCACTCGACGACGGCAAAGCGACCGGCGCGCCCACTGGGCGGATCGTCAGGGGCCGCGCATGGAAAGGCGGCGGTGGTTCATGCAAGGCGTCCGCCAAGGACTGGACGTGGAACAGCGGAGTGGCCGGCAAGTAAGCCGGCCCCGTGCGCTCGCCGGTCACGCTTCCGGCGAGCGTTCGTGGCGCGACAGCAGGCCCGCCGTCACGATGACGGCGCCCCCGACTAGCAGTCCCCAGCTGAGCGAAGCTAGGCCCAGTGCGCCCAGGAGCAGGGCGCTACACAACGGCGTTGCGTAAGCCAACACCGCCAACAACTGACTATCCCCACGCCGAAACCCTTCGTCCCAAACGAAGTTACCCAACGCCAGCGGCACAACCCCCACCGCCGCCGCCGCACCCAGCGCCCCCACGCTCGGCATCACCGTCGGCTCCAACGCGAAATGCAACGCCCCACACAACGCCGTAGAAATCGCGCATCCCCGCGCCAGCACACTCGCGGACGCGTCCCCCACCCCGCTGCCTGAAGCATCCTGCGCCGCGTCCGCGGACACGCCTTCCACCGAACGCTGACTTGCAGCCGCGCGGCGCGACCACCCCCGACGCGTATTTGCGGACATGTCGGGCGACGCCAATCTACGCGCGCGCTTCAGCCGGAATACGCAGTAGGCGGCCCACGACAGCCCGCTGAGGAGCGCCAGGACGACACCAGTGGCTGACAAGGTCACCTTGTCCCCACCCATCAGAACCACCGCGCCAACGTGCCGAACCAATACCCACCCATCGATTCTACAAACGCGCCCATGCAAAGAGTGTAGCTCGACCCGAAGCCATAGTCCTCACGTCGTCTTGCACAGCGTCCGCCCCCATGGCAATACACG